>Ga0209321_10003473_pt1 | contig 10542 bp, 7 predicted proteins | sample Rifsed16ft4_FD_184012 | JGI IMG/M metagenome (GOLD analysis project Ga0209321, IMG submission 184012) | Soil microbial communities from Rifle, Colorado, USA - sediment 16ft 4 - CSP-I_5_4 (version 2) | ecosystem: Environmental > Terrestrial > Deep subsurface > Rock core/Sediment | place: Rifle... | reverse complement strand
TCGGAGGGTCTCAATATGCCGCTAGCGGTAGACGGTCGGACCTACTACCGAACCGCCGAGGTTTGTACGATGGTCGGTATAGGCAAGAACACCCTTTTCAGGTGGATCAGGGAAGGGTTGCCTCTGGACGCGGAGCACCGGGACAGGAGAGGTTGGCGGCTGTTCACCAGAGGCGAGGTTGACAGACTCAGGGCCGAGGTCAATCGGGTACAGAGGGTGAGCAGGCGCTCGACGGGGCGGACTTCAGCATGACCGGGCGATTCCAGCGAGCTAGGCCTGATGCTTCAGCGCTTAAATCTGCGGACCGGCCGGCTCGGATAGTCCTGGGCTCCCGTAAACAGTGGAAACAGTGCAAAGGAAAACGCGATGGTCAGCGCAAGCCACATGGCAAATGACCTCCTCTTACTCAACTCGACCCGCGGCATCAAACCCGCGAGCCATTTCGGCAGCAGTGGTGTACTCACTGCACACGCGCGCGCAGATCGTGAGGTTTGAACGATATGGCTCAAACCGAGGCGGCCCGCCCACCACGCCGCGCGGTGGCCCGACTCGACTTCAAGTACTGGGGAACGGCGACGACGAGAAAGAGGGCGGCGCCAACGATATCCGCGATGACTGACGGGAAGATGAAGAGGAAGGCGGACACGATCAGCACGCTGCGCTGTACGACGTTTAACTGTCCATAGAGATAACCCATCGCCCCCGCCGCGAAGGGGATTACCGAAAGGAACAGTATGAGCCAGCAATAAAGCACCTCGGCGGAGAATCCGTTCGGCATCAGAATCGGCGAATAGACGAACATGAACGGCATCACGTAGAGATAGGATGAAAACCGCATTGCATGCAGCCCGGTGCTGTAGGGATGAGCCCCCGCGATGCTGGCGCCGGCGAACGCCGCCATGCACACTGGCGGCGTCACGTTCGAGGACTGGCTGAACCAGAATACGGAGAAATGGGCGGCGATCAGGGGAATACCCATCTGCCCCATGGCCGGCACCGCGAGCAGCGCCAGGATCAGGTAATCGGCAGTGACGGTTATTCCCATCCCGAGGACGAACGTCGCGAACATGACCAGCAGCAGCGCGGCCCACTGGTAGCCGAAGGTATAGGCCATCACCAGCGCGGAGAACTTGAACGCGAGGCCGGAGAGCAGCGCGATCCCGACAATGATGCCCACCGGGCCCGCCGTGGAGCCGACGATCAAGGACTTGTCGCCGCCGTCCGCCAGCGCGTCGAACAGGGTGGTGAAGAACTTCCTGAACTCTCCCCTGGCGAAATACTTGACGGCCATCATCACGAGGAAGCTCACGATGGCGTAGAACGCCGCCAGCGAGGCCGAGCTGCCGGTAAACAGCACGTAGAAGAGGACGAGTATGGGAACAATGTAGTACCAGCCGCGCTTGAATACCGTCCACGCGCTGACACGATCCTCCGGGGGGACGCTGCCGATCCCCGTTCTCAGGGCCTCGATGTGGACCATGACGAACACCGCAAAGAAGTACAGCAGCGCCGGCACCAGCGCGATCTTGGCGACTTCCGCGTACGGAATCCTCAGCATTTCGGCCATGAGAAACGCCCCGGCGCCCATCACGGGAGGCATGAACATTCCGCCCGTGGATGCCGCCGACTCGATGGCCCCCGCCACGCTGGGCCGATAGCCGGTTTTCTTCATGAGCGGGATGGTGAAGGTGCCGGTCGCCACCACATTCGCGGTGGCGCTGCCTGAGATCATCCCGAACGTGCCGCTTGCCACGATCGCCGCCTTGGCCGGACCGCCCCTCAACCGCCCCAGCAGGGCGACCGGAAGCTCGATGAAAAAAGTCCCGGCGCCGAACCGCTCGAAGATCGATCCCATGATCACGAACAGCATCACGAACGCGATGAACACGTAGGCGACGAACCCGAAAATGCCGTTCATCGAGGCGTAGACATCCGCGACGATCACGCTCGCCGAAAAACCCTGGTGGCCGAACAACTCGCCCGGCAGATAGGGCCCGAAATAAGCGTACAGGAGCAGCAGGAGCGCCAGTCCGGGCAGTATCACGCTCATCGCGCGGCGGCACCCTTCCAGCACCAGCCCGATCGCGATGACGCCGAATATCACGTCACGTGCCGTGGCGGCTCCGGCCCGCCACGCCATCTGTTCATAGTCCAGGACAAAGTTGCCGAATGCGGCGACGCTCAGCACGATCAATACGAAATCCACCGCGCTCGGCCGATGCAGGGGCGATTTCCGGGTCGCGGGGTAGCGCATGAAGATCATGCACGTGACGAACATGATGAACAGCCCGCGCAGGGCGGATGAGCTCCAGGTGCTGGATGTCACGGAGTAAATGAGGACCACGCTGTAACATGCCGCCATGGTCTTGAAAATGCCGCGCCACGCTCCGGAGAACGTTCGCAGCACGCGCACGCCTTCGGCCTCCTCGAGGAGCCGGAGGAACAGGTTGGGTTTGAAGACGGTTGCGTTCGTCACTCTTGGGTCCCGGAGGAGATTGCGGGACAGGCCCGACCGCGGCCGGCTGCAGGCCGTGGTCTCAACCCCTTTTCAGGAATGCCGGGGCGCGATTACTTGAGCGTGGGCTCGGGGAATGTCACCCCTATTTCCTTCCAGAATTTCGCCGCCCCCGGGTGTACCGGGCCAATATTGCCGCCCAAGGGATCACGGCGGTTCAGGTTCGCCCCGGCAAACGCCATGTTGACCTGGTTTATGGCGTCCTCGGAATAGGCGAGCTTGGTGAATTCGTACACCACCGCCTCCGGCACGTCCTTGTGGGCGATGAGGTAGCCGGCGGAACCGAAGAACGTGATGTCGCGATTCTCGCCCTTATAGGTGCCGCCTTTCACCACCACCTTCTGGTAAAAGGGATATTTCTTCAGGAACCCGCTCTCCTCGAGTTCCCGCCCGAAGTCGACCAGGGTGATCGGCTTTTGCACGCCGATCTCGTCAACTGTGGCCGCGGGTACGCTGCCCGCCCGGTTGATCGCCTGGACCTTTCCGTCGAGCAACATGGTCGGGTAGTCCTGATGCGGCAACATCCTCCCGTCGACCGACTTCTTGAGCCCCGCATGATCGAGGAACAAGTCCATCTGGACCGCCGCCATGGAGCCCGGCGCGCCGATGGCAAAGATCTTGCCTTTCAGGTCGGATGCGGTCTTGATATTGTCCTTGGCCAGCGCGATGACGTGATTCGCCAACACCGGCGTAACGATGCCGATGACCCGCCAGTTGCGCATGGGCTTGTCGAACGGCTTTTCCGCGTGCCACCCTGCATACATCAATTCCTGCGATGTCATTCCAAGCTGCGCCGTGCCGCCCTCGACCCGCCGGAGGTTTTCCACGCTGCCGCCGGACGTATTCGGCGTGACCCGAATCTGCTTCGAGTGCTCGTTGACGAATTTCGCGAGGGGGGCGCCGATCATGTAATAGCTGCCGCTGACCCCGCCGGTGGGCATTTGAAGCAGCGTCTGTGCGGATCCCACGGACGGCCAGGCGCAGGTCATGGCTGCAAACACGGCGCCGCAGGTCGTGGCTACCATCCGATCTCGTGTGGTGGGTTTCATATCGTCCTCCAATTGTCTACCCGCATTTGGCCGGGAGATGGTGCGCTGAGTCACTGTGGTTCTGGTGTCCGGCCGCTACAACAGAAACCGTCTGGAACACATTATAGGCGCATGATAGGCGCATGAAAGTCACCGGTTCAACCTGATTCCTGCCGCTTGAGCCGGATTTCCCCGAGATTCCACTTTGTCACGGCTCGCTCTCAGGTCGGCGTGGGGGTCATGGCGCCGTGCGCCGCGGTGGCCGCCGAGGCGGTCCCGGCCCACGGTTCGACCTCCACCAGGCAGTTGCTGTTGCCCATGGCGCTGGCGCGGGCGATTTGCGACTTCTTGGGGGTGAGAAGATTCAACGCGCCGCCCACATCCGCCGAGCGACCGGGTTCGCCAAGGGGCTCGTAGCGCGCCGAGGACTCGTAGCCGTGCGCGACACCCGGGCGCGCGCAGTGCGTGAGATGCGCCGCGCAGATGACCGCGCCCAGTTCGTTGAACACCCGCACCAGCATCCGCTCCCGTATGCCGCGCGCTTCGGCATCGGCAGGATGGAGCCGCAGCACCCAGTAGTAGCGCCCGCCGACGAGCACCCGGTGGTCTTCGATGTCGTTCAGGAAGCTGTCCTTGCCGTCACCCTCGGTATGGAAGCTGAACCGTGGGTGCGGTGTGATGAGTTGTAACGGGAAGCGTGCCGCCCGTTCCGATTCCACGCTTTCGCGGGAACGTGAGTACTTGAGGACCGGAGGCCGCTCCGGATCGTCCGGCGCGTAGCGCTTGAGGGTCGTGCACTCGAATTCGAACTTGCCCGAAGGCGTCTGCAGGCCCTCGAGGTACTGGGTCTTGTACTCGGAGGGCAGAGGATGCGGCTCGGGCAGGTCCTTCTTGCGTCCCTCATTGAACCACCGGTACGCGACTGGCGCCCGCAGGCGCTCCGGCGGAGCGGGCACCACGTAGTATCCCTTGCGCAGAAACTTCCGCCACGACATGCGGCGCGGCAGATCGGACGCTTCGAACATGCGCTGCACCCAGTCGAGTTCGCTCATGCCTTCGGAGTAATACATCCCCAGGCCGAGGCGGTGCGCAAGCTCGAGGAAAATCCGGTAATCCGATTTCGACTCCCCCAGCGGCTCGATGCACTTGTGCTGCATGACGACCATGCGGTGGTTGAGCTGCGTTTGCGAGTGGTGCGCGAAGCCGCCCGAGTTGCACCATTCGCTCACGTCCCAGCGCTCGAAGCTGGTGCACGCGGGCAGAATGACATCGGCGAACTTCGCTTCGCCTTCGAACCAGATCGACTGGTTGACGACGAACTCGAGGTTCGGCGACTGGTACATCTGCACGTAGCGGCTGGCATCCGGCATGGTGCCGAGGTTCGAGCCGCCGTAGCGGTAGAACAGGCGCACCCGGGAATGCCCCGGCGCGGGATAGCGGATCGGCACGAACTGCCCTTCCATCGAGCGGGATTCGCGCGGAAAGCCTTCCGCGCGGCCTTCCATGATCGCCTCGGGCAGATGGGTCCGCGGGATGGTCTGTGACGTCGGGTTGACGCTGGGCAAGTGCGGCATGCGCTGATACAGCGAGATCGACGATGCGGTGCTGACGAGATCGCCGGAGAAGCCGCCTTCGCCGTAGCCGGAAAAGTAGAACGTGGTATCGATCGGCGTGCCCCACTGCAGGTTGCCGAAGTTGACGCCCGGCCGCCCCAGGCCCTGCATCGCGGCGAGACAGACCATCGCGCGCGCCCACTGGATTCCCGTCGGGCCGCGGCACGCTCCGCCCAATCCGTTGCCCCAGCCGCCCGCGGCGATGTAAGTGCGCTTGCGTCCCCACTCGCGCGCGAGCGCGCGCACTTCGCGCGCGGGAACGCCGGTCTCGGACTGCTGCCACTCGGGCGTTTTCGGTGTGCCGTCGTCCGCGCCGGTCACGTAACGCTGCCACGCCTCGAACCCCACCGTGCGCTCAGCGACAAACTTCTTGTCGTAAAGGCCTTCGGCGATCCAGACCTGCGCGATCGCGAGCGCGAGCGCGGTGTCCGTGCCCGGCCGCGGCGCGATCCACTTGCCGCCGAGAAACGCCGCCGTGGCGTTGAGATACGGCTCGATGTGCACCGTCGGAATGCCCAGTTCCTTCAGCCAGGTGCGCCGCAACGTTCCCTCGTAGCCCGCGTAGATGCCGCTGGTGGACTCCGGGTCGCTCGACCAGAACACGACCAGCTCGGCTTCCTTCAGCAGATCGCCGACGGTCCCGTACGGCTCAGCGGTCCCGAGGCGCATGCTGTTGCCCCAGTGATGCAGCGCACCCCAGAACCAGCCTTCCCAGCTGTCGGGATTGTGATTGATGCGGGTATGGCCGACGGCGTTGAAAAAGCGCAGCAGCGCGGAGGTCCAGTAACCGACGTTGCCCCAGGAATGGTGCGACGGGTAGTTGTAGGTCACCGCGCCGGGGCCGTGCTCCGCCTTGACCCGGCGGATCTCGCCGGCAACGAGATCCAGCGCTTCGTCCCAGCTGATGCGCACGTAGCCCGATTTGCCGCGGTTCTCCGGATGGCGCTCGCCGCGCGGATCGAAATCGACGCGGCGCATGGGGTAGAGCAACCGGTCGGGCGAGTACACCAGCGATTTCCACGCCAGGCCGTGGACCGCGAGCGTGGTCTTGCGCGGCGGCGTAAAGCGCCGCCCGCGCGCATGAATCGTCCACGGCGGCGCATCGTCCGCGTCGAAGTCGATCGGCGTAATGCGCAGGATTTTCCCCTCCTTGACATAGACGAAGCACGGCCCGGCGTTGGTCATGCTGGTATAGCGCCGGACATCGTCGCCGACGTTCGTCCCGAATCGCCAGCCAACGGACCGTACCGCGAACATCAACTGCATGAACCGGTAGACCAGTTCATCCGGGCCCTCGACCTTGAGCCGGAAATTCTTCGCCGCGTTGATCTGTTCCTGCCAGTCGACCGGGAGCGTGAGGAGCCGGGCGGCGACGGCTGCGGTTTCATAGCTCAGCGTGACATCGGGCCGCGGATGGATGCCGGCGCTCGAACGCACCGTGCCGGCCTTGATCTCGTACCAGCGGCCGATATCGGCGTCGAGTACGCGGATCTGCGCGACGAGATCGCGCTCCGCGAGTTGCGCGCGGTAGGCGGGATGGCGCCACGCGCAGTAACGCATCGCAGCATAGAGGCCCGCGAGCGTGATGGAAAAACGTGCGGACACGCGTGTTCCTTCCGTCGCGAGGTGTGAAAGCTTCGTCCCGACGCGCCCTCGCAAGCATTGATCTAGATCAAAACGGCGGGTAGCGGCAATGTTATCAAAGTCAGGCCGCAGCGCGGGACCGCCGGAAACGGAAGGGGATTGTCATGGAACAGGCGCCAGCAGCTCGTCCGACATATGGCGCACTCAATTTCCTGGTGCGTTACGGCGATTGGGATGACGCATTCGCCACGGCGGCCGGGATCCCGGTTGGCACGGAAATGCATGCGCAATACTGATCAAAAGCTATCAGATAATATCATTTGATCTAATCAAAAGTCGTTGTCATACTCGTACCTCGGCGGCGGAATCCGAGGCGGGAGGAGACGGTCATGTACTTCGAGAAGCTCAAGACGGCGGAAGAGGATTGGAAGGAACGCCACCGGGAGGAGATCTCGCAGGCGGAAGCGACGGGCGCCGCGTGCGAGGACGGCATCCCGCTCAAGGTTCTCTACACCCCGCCCGATGCCGGCGCGGATGCTTGCGCAGATACCGGTTTTCCGGGGGATTTCCCGTTCACCCGCGGCAATGATGCCGCCGGCTACCGCAAGAAACTCTGGACGATCAGCCATTACGCCGGTTTCGGCAGCCCGCGTGAAACCAACGTTCTCTTCCGCAGGATGATCGATCACGGCGGCGTGCCGCCGTACATGGCGCTCGATCTGCCGACGCAACTCGGCCTCGATCCCGACCACCCCATGGCGCGCGGAGAAGTCGGGATGGCTGGCACTTCCGTCGCGTCGTTGCGCGACTGGGAGACCATTTTCGACGGCATCAATCTCGAGGACACGTTTGTCGGGACGGTGATCAACGCGCCGGCGGCGGTATTCCTGGCGCTGCACGTCGTGCTCGCGCAGAAACAGGGCGCGGACCTGAAAAAAATACGCGGCAACCTGCAAAACGACATCCTCAAGGAATTCACCGCGCGCGGAAACTTCATCTTCCCGGTCGGACCGTCGCTTCGTCTCGTCACGGATACGCTGGAATACTGCGCGCAGCATCTGCCCGCTTACTGGCCGCTCAACGTCTGCGGAGGACACTTTCCCGAGGCCGGCGCCAATCGCGTGCATGAGGTGGCCTTTGCTTTTGCCGACGCCTTTACCTACGTCGAAGACGCGGTGAGGCGCGGCGTCGGCATCGACAGTTTCGGCAAGGGCATTTTCTTCCTCATGAAGACCAACCATACCGACCTGTTCGAGGAGGTCGCGAAATTCCGCGTCATGCGCAGGATGTGGGCGACGCGCTTGCGCGACCGCTACGGCGCAAAGGACCCGGAAACGATGAAATGCCGCATCCTCGCGCACAGCGGAGGCTCCTTGCTCACGCGCGAGCGGCCCGAGCTGAATATCGCTCGCACGACGCTCGCGTGCGCGGCAGGCGTTCTCGGCGGCGTTCAGCTGATCGGGCTGCGCACGATGGATGAGGTATTCGGCATCCCGACCGAGAAATCCGAGTTGATCGCCATCGGCACCCAGCATGTCGTGGCCTACGAAACCGGTTTGCCGGACGTGGTGGATCCGCTCGGCGGGTCTTACTACGTGGAGGCGCTGACCGCCGAATTCGAGCGCAGGGTGCTCGAGGAACTGGACCGCATCGAGCGCATGGGCGGCATGGTCAAGGCGATCGAGTCGGGTTACGTCCGCACCGCCATTGCCGACGATTCGTATCGCACGCAACGGGCGTGGGAAACCGGCAAGAAGGTGAAGGTCGGCGTCAACAAGTTTCGCATCGAAGAGAATGAGCCGCCACGCAGGCCCTACGCGTACCAGCCGGAAGAGGAACAGCGCCAGGTCGCGGCGGTCGAGCAACTTCGCCGCGAACGCGACAATGCCGCCGTTGGCAAGGCGCTTGAGCGCGTCGTCGAGGTTGCGCGGCGGCCTGCGGCCAGCGAGAACAATTTGATGCCGGCGATTATCGAGGCAGTCCGCAGCTATGCGACGGTCGGCGAGATCTGCGGCGCATTGAGACAGGTGTTCGGCGAGTACACCGAGCCGACGAGGTTCTGAGGGGTCGTGGTGAGCGGGCAGCAGCGAAAGATCCGCGTACTGATGGGGAAGCCCGGCTTGTGCGGTCACGACCGCGGCATCGTGCTGGTCGTGATGGCGCTGCGGGACGCCGGCATGGAAGTGATCTACTCCGGCCGGCACAATTCGCCCGAGAGCCTGGTCGAGGCCGCCATCCAGGAAGATGTGGACGTGCTCGGGGTCAGCATACTGGCCGGCGGACACCTCGGCCTGTGCGAGCGCACCGCTGCGCTGCTGCGCGAGCGCAACGCCGGGGACATCGTTCTGCTGGCAGGAGGATTCATCCCGCCCGAGGATATTCCGAAGTTGAAGGCGCTCGGCGTGCGGGAAGTCTTCAGGGACGGCGCGAAGCTGGGCGATATCGTCCAATTCATCGAGACGGTCGCCAGGGAGCGCGCCGCGGCATGAAAAAGGAGAGTAGAGATGGGGGTAACAGAGACACTCACGAGGTTCCTTTTACAAACGACATACGAAGATTTTCCGCGGGAGGCCGTCGATCGGGCCAAGGATCTGGCCATCGATTTTGTGGGAGGGGCTCTGGCGGGCTGTCAGACCCATGTAAGTAACATCTTCACCGATTATGTGAAGGAGATGGCTGCAAAACCCGAAGCAGTGATCATCGGAAGGAATTTCAAGACGACCGCTCACTATGCCTCGTATCTGAATGGGATTTTTAACCATTCCACCGAACTCGAGGCCGTGAGCCAGCGCACCTCTCCGAACCCACTGGCTGTGATTGCGACGTCTCTTGCCCTCGGAGATAAGATGAGGCTTCCAGGGAAAAAGGTATTGGAGGGATTGATTCTCGGGTTTGAGATCCAGGGCAGGGTGGGTGGTCCGTCCTTGAAGGGGATCAGCAAGAAAGGGAGGATCAGCATCTTCAATCATCTTGGGACGGCTTCCACCGCCAGCAAGATGATGGGATTGGATCTGGAACAATCGAGAATGGCCATAGGCACCGCTGCCTTTCAGGCAGGGGGCTTGCTGACCTCCGTGGGAACGATGGCCCATGTTCTGGAACTGGCCTTTGGATCACGCGATGGCATAGAGGCGGCGGAGTTGGCCAGGAAAGGACTTACTTCCCATCCCGATATCATCGAGACTCCCCAGGGGTTTTGCGATGCGTTGATTGAGGAGGGGGGATACGACCTGAAGGAGATGACCCGGGACCTGGGGAAAACCTTTCAGATCGTGAATCCGGGCATTTCCATCAAGAAGTATCCGTGCTGTTATCGTGCCCATCGCGCCCTGGATGCTTTTTACGATATGGTGGACGAACACCATATTTCTCATGGCGACATCGACAAGATCATCGTGGACATGAACCTGTACGATTCCTATCTGATGAAATTTCCGGAGCCAAAAACCGGAGAGGAGGCGAGATTCAGCTTTCGCCATATTTTCGGGGCGGCCCTCTTGAAAGGGAAAGTATGGATCGATTCTTTTTCGGATGAGGCCGCTTTTGATCAAAGATACGTAGAGGCCCGCGGGCGGGTGGAAGAGGTCATCCACCGCGAGTGGCCCCCTGGCCGCGTGGACGCCCGCATTCCCGTCACGATCAAGCTGAAAGATGGAAGGACCTTCTCCAAGGAGAATGCGTCTCCCCGCGAACCCACGTTGAATCAATTGTTGGATAGATATCGTGAGGCTGCTGAAGGGATACTGACCCCTGAGCAAACGAAAAGGTCGATGGAGCTGTTGCTGGATATGGAAAACTCGAG
>Ga0209321_10003472_pt1 | contig 10542 bp, 6 predicted proteins | sample Rifsed16ft4_FD_184012 | JGI IMG/M metagenome (GOLD analysis project Ga0209321, IMG submission 184012) | Soil microbial communities from Rifle, Colorado, USA - sediment 16ft 4 - CSP-I_5_4 (version 2) | ecosystem: Environmental > Terrestrial > Deep subsurface > Rock core/Sediment | place: Rifle... | reverse complement strand
GGTGGCCGAGCTGGCGGAGACCATTCGGCGGGTGCCGGCCGACCTCGTCATCGTGGCGTCCCCGATCGACCTGCGACGGGTCATCGCGCTGGACAAACCGGCGGTACGAGTGACCTACGAGCTGCAGGAAGTGGGGGAGCCCACGTTGACCGACGTGTTGAGCCGCCACGGGCTGTTGGGCGCGAAGGCGCGCCCGGCGGCGTCAGTGAGCGCCGGCGACTAGGGAGATGATGATGGAGGCCGCGAAAGGCGGCGTCGCCGGGACCGAAGGAACTCGGCGCGATGGTGAGGTCAGCCCCGAGCGTGTACCATGCAAATACTCCCAAGCGGCGGGCGTTATGTCCAGAATCACGGTTGGATCGATGGGATTACTTCTCGCGGTGATCGGTGCGCCGGTGGCGGCGGCGCAGGAAGGGATCCCCTTCAGTCAGCACGGGACGGTCTCCCAACGGGTGGGCTATACCGACATCGCGATCTCGTACAATCGCCCGGTGGCGCGCGGCCGGTCGTTGTTCGGTGGCGTGGTGCGCTGGGGCCGGATCTGGAACCCCGGCGCCGACTCGGCAACGACGATCGAGGTCAGTCGGGATGTGGAAGTGGAGGGGCAGTCGCTGCCGGCGGGAAGCTACACGTTGTGGATGGGTCCCCAACCCGCGCCGGCGCCGTGGACCGTGATCTTCAGCAAGGCGCTGCACGTGTTCCACACCCCATACCCGGGCGAGCAGCACGACGCGTTGCGCCTCGCCGTGACGCCGGAAGCGGGCGCTCACATGGAGGTCCTGGCGTTTTACTTCCCCGTCGTGGCACCGGACTCCGCCGTGCTACGCATGCACTGGGGGACCACGGTCGTCCCGCTCCGCATTCGGGTGCGCAACCAGTAAAGACGTCACGCCTCCCGCTTGAGGACCGTCGCCGGGTCCGTGCGCGCGGCGCGACGGGCCGGGAGATAGGTGGCGAGCAGGGCGACCGCGATCAGCAACGTCGCGAGGGCGGCGTACAACAGGGGATCGAGCGGGCTCACCTCGTACAGCAGGGTCCGCATCAGGCGGGTCAGGCCCGCCGCCGCCAGCACGCCGATGGCGACGCCCGTGCCGGCCAGGCCCAGCCCCAGCCGCGCGATCCAACCCAGCACCTCCCGCGCGTCCGCGCCCAGAGCCATGCGGATGCCGATCTCGCGGCTCCGCTGCGCCACCGAGTACGACACCAGCCCGAAGATCCCGACCCCGGCCAGCGCCAGCGCCACGGCGCCGAACGTGGCCAGCAGGACGCTCATCACCCGGCTCCCGGCGAGGTCGCCGTCCACGTAGGTAGCCAGTGGCTGTACCGCGCGCAGCGGGACGTCCGGGTTCATGCCGGACAATTCCCGGCGCAACGGCTCCACCAGCGACGCTGGGGCGACGTCGGTCTTCAGGACCACGTAGACGCCGGTGCCCCAAACCCGCAGCGTTTGCGCCATCGGCACGTAGACCTGGATCCTGGACGGATTCGCCAACTCGTAGTGCCGGATGTTCTTGACCACGCCCACCACGGTCCGATATACGGGCGCGGCGTCGGCGCCGGGGGTCGAGCCCTCCTCCACCTCCCAGGTGACCCGTTTGCCAATGGGGTCTTGTCCCGGCCAGAACTTGGCGGCCATGGTCTCGTCGATGATCGCCACCGGGGGTGACCCGTCGCCGTCGCTCTCGGTGAAACCGCGTCCCTGGAGCAGCGGAATGCCCATCGTCTGGAAGTAGTCCCGCGTCACGAAATTATAGAGCACCGATTCCCGGCGGGTTGGGTCGAAGGGCACGTTGTCGGGCAGAATGCCCATTTCCCAGGATCGGTCGGACAACGGTAGCAGGAGTGACACCGCGGCCGCCTGCACGCCGGGCAACGCCCGGGCTCGCGGCAGCAGCTCGTCGAAGAACGCGCGCCACCGCTCCTTGGTGGGGTATTGATCGCCGGGGAGCCCGACGCGCGCCGTCAGCACGCCCTGGGCGTCAAAGCCTTTGTCCGCGCTGCGGAGATTTTGTAGGCTCCTGAGCATCAACCCGGCCCCAATCAGCAGCACCATCGCCAGCGCGACCTCGCACGTGACCAATGCGGACCTGAGCCGCTGCCTGCGGCTCGACCCGCGCGTGCCTTCCCGGAGCTCGACCGCCGGCTCCAGGTCGGAGGCCCGGAGGGCGGGGATCGCGCCAAAGAACAACCCGGCCGTGGTAGTCAGTGCCAGCGTGAACAGGAGCACACCGCCGTCCACGCCGATGCGCGCGAGGAGCAGCTGAGGGATCGCGCTGGGGAGCAGCGGGACCAGCACCCGCACGGCGCCGTACGCCAGTCCTAAACCCAGCGTGCCTCCCAGGAACGACAACACCAGGCTCTCCGTCAACAGCATTCGTAGGAGCGCGCGGCGGCGAGCGCCCAGCGCGGAGCGCACCGCGATCTCTTGCCGGCGACCCTCGCCGCGCACCAAGACCAGGCTTCCCACGTTGGCTACCGCTATGAGCAGCACGAATCCCACCGCGGCCATCAGGACCCAGCTCTGTCGCCTGAGATCGCGCACGTAGAAATCGGTGAGCGTCCGAAGCTCGGGATGCGCGATGGCTTGTCCTTCTCGCTCCTCGACCGCGGCGGTGATGCGATCCAGGTCCTGTTGCGCCAACGCGGGCGACATGCCAGACGCGAGGCGGGCGATGGCCCTGGTGCCGAATGAGCTGCCCCGATCCTCCCAGGGCAGGTCCGGGATGGAGCCCATCGGCACGTAGCCCTCGACCGTCGGGGAGGGGAAGCCCGCGCCCTCCGGCAGAATCCCCACCACCACATGGGGCCGTTGGTCCAGCGCCAGCGTTTGGCCCACGATCTTGGGATCCCCACCCAAACGGGTTCGCCAGAACTGGTAGCCCAGCACGATCGCGGGCTCGGCGCCTGGCTCGGTCTCGGCGGGCGCAAACACGCGGCCCTGGTACGGTTGGACTCCCAGCGTGCCGAAGAAGTCCCCCAACACCGCCCGCAGGTTCATGACCTGGGCCTGATCCCGCCCCGTTAAGATCATGCCCCATCCCGCGGACGCGCCGACGGCCTGAAACGCCCGGCTCCGCCCCCAGTCCCGATAGTTGGGAATCGAGTTCGAGATGAGGAAACCGCGTGAGGATCGAACGTCGAGGGTCACCAGTTCGCCGGGATCCTTGAAGGGCAGCGGGTCCAGCACCAGCGCTTTGAGGACCGCGAAGATTGCGGTGTTCCCTGCGACGGCGAGCGCGATGGTCAGGGCACCGACCGCGGTGAAGCCGGGGTGCCGGGCGAGTGAGCGCAGGGCGAAACGCATTTTGGGCCTCGACGCAGAATGCCGGGTTGTTAGATACCTGAACCCGCCCAAAGGTTGATGGCTACATCACTTCACTGGCGGTGAGCCGCTTGACGAGGCGGTAGCAGAACTCGAGTCCGTCGTAAAACCAGGAAGCGTTGATCCGCTCGTCCTGCCCATGGGCGCGGACATCCTCCGCGTCCCCGAACATGCCGGAAACGCCATACACCGGGATGCCCGCCTGCCGGAGGTACAGGCCGTCGGTGGCCCCGGTGCTCATGGTGGGGATGACCGGGAGACCGGGCCACATCTCCCGGGTGGTTTCCTCGATCGACCGCAGGATATCCGGTGTGAGGGGCGACGGCGGGCTGGGCTTGGCCGGGGCGATTGGCGTCACGGCGATTTGGGAATCGGCGACCACGCGCCGGAGCGTGGCCAGCACGTCCTCCGGCGGCTGTCCCGGCAGGATGCGGCAATTCACCGTGGCCCGGGCCCGTTGGGGCAAGGCGTTTTCCGCATGTCCGGCCTCGAGCATGGTGGCGACACAGGTGGTGCGCAGGCGGGCGTTGTACCCGGGAACGGTCGCGAGCCGGGCCACCGCCGCCGGGTCGGGCGGCGTCCTGAGCACCCCGTGCATGGCCGCGCCGACCTCGGGGCCCTCAATGGCCGCGGTCCGCTCGAAGAAGGCGCGCGTCACTTCGTTCAGCTTCACCGGAAAGTCGAAGGCGGCGAGTCGGGACAGGGCCGCGGTCATCTGGTAGATCGCGTTGTCCCTGCGGGGCAGCGAGCTGTGCCCGCCCCGGTTCGCGGCTTCCAGCGCGAAGCTCTGGTACACCTTCTCGCTTGCCTGCACGTCGTTGGACAGGCGCTTCCCGTCCTTGATGGCACCGCCCCCGCCTTCGTTCAGGGCGAAGGCCGCGTCGATCAGGTCGCGGTGGTGTTGCAGCAGCCACTCCACGCCGTTGTGGTCGCCGCCCTCCTCGTCCGCCGTGAGCGCCAGGATGATGTCGCGGTCGGGCACGTAGCCTTCCTGTTTGAGGCGGATCAGGTTCGCCGTCCAGGCCGCGGCCTCGTCCTTGTCGTCGGTGGTGCCGCGGCCGTAGAACCAGCCGTCGCGGTCCAGGAAGGTGAAGGGATCCACGGTCCAGTCCCGCGGATCGGCTTCCACCACGTCCAGGTGCGCCAGCAGCAGCACCGGCTGCTTGCCGCCGGCGCGGCCCCGCAGGCGCACCACCAGGTTGCCGCGGTCGGCCACCGGTCCGAGCACGCGGATGTCGGCGTCGCTGAACCCGGCGGCGCGGAGACGCGCCGCCATCTTCTCCGCCGCGGCCGTGGTGTTGCCGGAGGAGTGGGTGGTGTTGGTTTCGATCAGCTCCCGCAAAAGGTCACGCGCGAGGGCCTGGTACTGCGCCGGGCTCTGATGCCGGGCCGGGGCGGGGGTTTGCGCCGCGGCCGGGAGAGCGAGCGTGGCCAGGACCGCGAGAAGGAGCCGACGGGCGTGCACAGACGACATTCGATCCTCTTGGGTGAACGGGGTGGAGACCAACGAGGGGTGGAGAGGCGCCCCCTCGCCCAAGACTATCAGTCGGCGCCCTGCCCCTCCAGGGCCGGTGTCCCGCCGACGGGAGCCGGGTGCCGCCGGGTGACCCGCTTGCCGAGCCACGCCTGGAATTCGTCGAGGTAGGTGTAGATCACCGGCGTCACGTACAGGGTCACGAGCTGCGAGACGAACAGCCCGCCCACCACCGCGATGCCCAGGGGCCGCCGCGCTTCGGCCCCCGCCCCGAACCCGATGGCGATGGGCAAGGTACCCATCAACGCGCACATGGTGGTCATCATGATCGGCCGGAACCGGATCAGGCAGGCCTCGGCGATGGCCTCCGCGGGTCCCTTTTGCTCACGGCGCTGAGCGTCCAGGGCGAAGTCGATCATCATGATGCCGTTCTTCTTCACCAACCCCACCAATAGAATCAGGCCCACGTACGAGTAGATGTTGAGGTCGGTATCGAAGATCAGCAACGTCAGCAACGCGCCGAACACCGCGAAGGGGAGCGCCGAGAGAATCGTCAACGGATGGATGAAGCTCTCGTACAGAACGCCCAGCACCAGGTAGATGACCAGGATGGCGACGATCAGGAGGAAGAACAAGCCGGTCTGGGATTGCTGGAATGCCTGAGCCGTTCCCGAAAAGCTGCCCGTGATGGTGGACGGAAGCGTCTGGTCGGCCAGCCGTTGCACATCGGCCACGGCGTCACCCAGCGACACGCCTTCCGCGAGATTGAACGACAGCGTGACCGAGGGAAGCTGGCCGGAATGGTTCACCGACTGCGGGCCCAGAATGGGCGTGACATTGGCCACGGAGCCGAGGGGCACCAGGGCGCCGGTGCGGGACCTCACATGCAGCAGGTTGATGGCCGAAGGATCACGCTGGAACTCCGGCAGCAGCTCCAGGATCACGGGGTAGTCGTTGCTGGTCCCCATGATGGTCGAGATCTGGCGGGACCCGAAGGCGTTGTACAGCGCGCTCTGCACCTGGCTGATGTTGAGCCCCAGGGCCGCCGCCCGGTCCCGGTCCACGTCGATCCGTAGCTGCGGGTTGCGGAGCTGGAGGTTGCTGGAGATGTCGCGGACGGTCGGGACGTCCCGCATCCGGGCCTCCATGACGCGGGCCTGCTCGTACAACTCCTCCAGGTTGGCGCTCTGCAGGGTGAACTGATAGTTGCTCTGCCCGAACCGGCCGCCGATCCGGATGGCGGGCGGGTTGCTGAGGAACACCCGTACGCCGGGGATCTGCGACAGCGACGGTTGCAGGCTGCGGATCACTTGATCTGCGTTCAACCGCCGCTCGTGCCGGGGCTTGAGATACACGCTGAGGCGGGCTCGGGTGAGCCCACCGCCGAACGGTCCACCGCCACCGCCCGAGACCTGCACCCCCTGGACGTTGGGGTTCTGCCGCACCGCGTCACTCACGCGCGTCATGTGCTCCACCATCTGCTCCCAGGACGTACCCTCGGCCGCCTCGATGGTCCCGTTGACCGACCCGGTGTCCTGGTTGGGGATGAACCCCTTGGGCACGATCACGAACAACCCCACCGTCGCTACCAGGATGGCCAGCGAGCCGGCCATGGCGATGGGCCGGTGGCCCAGCACCCAGTGTAGCGTGTCGCGATAGTAGGCGACGACCCGGTTCCAGCCATTCTCGATGGCGTTGTAGAACCGCCCGTGGCGCGCCTGGTGCTCTCCCTTGAGGAAGCGGCTGCACATCATGGGCGTGAGCGTGAGGGACACAAAGCCCGAGATGAGAATGGCGACCGCGATCACCATCGCGAATTCATGGAACAGGCGGCCCAGGAGCCCCGGCATGAAGAGGAGGGGAATGAACACCGCCACCAGCGACAGCGTCATGGACAGGATCGTGAAGCTGACCTCTTTGGAGCCTTCCAGCGCGGCTTGGAGGCCCGGTTTCCCCATCTCGAGATGCCGGTGGATGTTCTCCAGCATGACGATGGCGTCGTCCACCACGAAGCCGACCGCCAGGGTCAGCGCCATCATGGAGAGGTTGTCCACGCTGAAGCCCAGCAATGCCATGGCGGCGAAGGTGCCTACCACGGACATCGGGAGCGCCAGGCTGGGGATCACGGTGGCGGGGATGTTCCGCAGGAAGAGGAAGATCACCATCACGACGAGGCAGAGCGTGAGGCCGAGCGTGAACTTGACGTCGGCCACCGACTCACGGATGGTTTGCGAGCGGTCGTACCGGAGGCTCACCTCGATCGCGGGCGGCAGCTGTGACTGGAGTTCGGCAATCCGCGCCTTGACGGCGTCCGCCACCCGGACCGTGTTGGAGCCGGGTTGCCGGCGGACCGAGACCACGATGGTCCGCGCGCCGTTGTACCAGTTGCCGGAGCGGGGGTTCGACACGGCGTTCAGGACGTTGCCCACGTCCCCCAGACGCACGGGCGAGCCGTTGCGATAGGCCACCACGATGTCCCGGAAGGCGTCGGCGCTCTGGAGCTGTCCATTGGACTGCAGGGCCAGCACCTTGTGCCGCCCCCAGAGGGCGCCGGCCGGGGTCGCGATGTTGTTGGCGTTGACGGCGCTCACGACTTCGTCGATCCCGATGCGCCGGTACGCCAGCGCCCGGGGATCCACCTGGACCCGGACCGCGTAGCGCTGCTGCCCCATGATGTCCACCTGGGCCACACCCTCGATGGTCGAGAGCCGGGGCGCCACCACGGTCTCGGCGTACTCGTTGATGGTCGATAGGGGCAGCGTCTTCGACGACACCGAGTAGAAGATGATGGGGAAGTCGGACGGGTTCGCCTTGAAAAACGAGGGCGGGTCCCGCATGTCGTCCGGCAACCCCCGCTGGGCCCGCGACAGCGCCGTCTGGACGTCCTGCGCCGCCGCGTCAATGTTGCGCGAGAGGGCGAACTGGAGCGTGATGTTGGTGGAGCCCTGGTTGCTGCTGGAGGTGATCTCCTCGATGCCGGGAATGGTCGAGAACGCCCGCTCCAACGGCGTGGCCACCGAGGACGCCATGACCTCCGGACTGGCGCCCGAAAAGCTGGCGTTGACGTTGATGGTGGGGTAGTCAATGGGCGGCAAGTCGCTGACCGGCAATTGCCGGTAGCCCACTATGCCAAACAACAGAATGCCCGCCATGACCAGCGTGGTGGCGATGGGGCGGTGAATGAAAAGGGCCGCGATGTTCATGAGCTACCTCGAGGCGGGGCTTGAACGTTCCGAATCTGGACGCGGGCACCGGGAACCAGACGGAGTTGACCGTCCGTCACCACGGTTTCGCCGCCCGTGAGGCCTTGCGTCACGATCACGTCATCACCAACCGTCCGGCCCACCACCACCGGGCGCTGTTGGGCCTGGTTCTCCTCGTCCACCACATAGACGTAGTTGCCGCTCTCCGCCTCGACCACGGCGGGGACGGGAACCATGACGACGTCTCGCTCTTCGTAGAGCAATAACGTGGCGGTCACGAACTGCCCCGGCCAGAGCTGGCCGTCGGTGTTGGGGAACCGGGCTTTCAGCATGATGGTCCCCGTGGTGGTGTCCACGGCGTTGTCCACGAAAATGAGCGTGCCGCTCAGCGACGTGGTATCCGACGTTGGCCGGACCCGGACTGCGAGGTCGCCGCCCTGGTATTGCCGGACGATGGGGAGCAGGGGAGCCGGGACGGCGAATCGGACCAGAATGGGCCGGGTCTGATTCACCGTGACGATCGGTGCCGATCCCTGGGCCCGCACCACGTTGCCCTCCTTGATGAGGAGGCTGCCGGTCCGCCCCGAGATGGGCGACCGGATGGTGGTGTATTCGAGATTGAGCCGCGCGTTATCCATCGCCGCGGAGTCCGACTGCACCGTTGCCTCGAGCGACTGCATGCTGGTCTGCAGCGCCTCGAACTGCTCGGTCGTGATGTACTCGCTCTGGGCCAATCCCTGGTAGCGCTCCACCTGCCGGCGGGCGTTGGCCAGCTGGATCACGTCCCGGGCCAGCGTCGCCTCCGCCTGCTGGAGCGCGTTCCGGTAGGGGCGGGCGTCGATCTGCACCAGCACATCGCCCTCCCGCACGTCGTCCCCCTCGCGGAACCGCACGGTGGTCACGATGCCGGTGACCTGCGGGGCCACGGCCACGGCCTGCATGGGCTCGACCGTGCCCGGCGCGGTGATCTCGAAGGGCACGGTGCGCTGCTCGGCCCGGGTCGCCGTCACCGGGACGGCGGGGGGCGCCCCCTGGCGCCGGTCGGAGCAGGCAAATCCCAGCGGCACGGCGACGATCAGGAACCAGGCGCGCCACCGATACGTCTGCCGGCCCGCGGCGCGCTGCTCCGACACACCATTCATGTGGTTGCTCGAGCTAAGGATCCACGACGGCGGGAACCGATCCACCCCGCTCCATCACATCCAATCTACTACGCACGAAGCGGGAGGAACGCTGAGAGGCCGGGACGGGCGCCTAACCGGCGAACAGGCGTCGCAGCACGCCCCGCAGCACGCCAATGGTCGCCAGGTACTCCGCCAGCCCCACGTGCTCCTGAGGCGTGTGGTCGAGCGCGCTGTCGCCGGGGCCATAGGCCACGATGGGCGTCCGGGGCCAGAACGGGCCTACCACGTTCATGTCCGAAGTGCCGGTCTTCACCACGAAGCGCGGCGCGCCACCCCTGGCCCGGATCTCCGCCAGGAACGCCCGAACCAAGGCGTTCGATTTGCCGCCGCGGTACGCCGGCTCACCGCCCAGCACGCCGATGTCCAGCTCCACCTGGTCGCCCGGAGCGGCGCTTTCCCTCAGCCGGACCGTGAGCTCGCGGTGCACGGTTTCCGGGTCGGCGGCCAACGGCAGACGGACCCCGACGCCGAGCCGGACCATCCCGAACGCGCCCTCGTCGCTGGTCACGAACGTGCGGAGCGAGGGAGACAGGGCGTCGAACACAGAATCCCGGACGTCGTGTCCGGCGTTCCACTCGGCACAATAGCGCTCGACCGCCGACCAGAGCGCGATCCCGCGCTCCGCGGGCAGGCGCTCCGCGCCGGCCGAATGGGCGAACGGGGCACGCAGCCGGATGTCGAAGACCAGTCGGCCCCGGTAGCCCAGCGTCACGCGATCCCACCGGCTCGGCTCACCGACGACGCAGTAGGCCGGCGGCCCGGGGTGGGCGCCCGGGACTCGGGCTTCGAGCACGTGGCGCGCCCCCCGGCTGGTGGCCGCCTCCTCTTCGACGGCCCCCACCACGGTGACGCGCCACCCGACCGGCACGGGGTCCAGCGCCGCGGCCGCGGCGAACGCGCACAGCGGGCCCTTGGCGTCCACGCTCCCGCGCCCGTAGAGCCGATCCCCGTCGCGGCGCACCGGGACGTCCCCTGGAAACGTGTCGATGTGCCCCAGCAGGAGCACTTCCCGGAGCCCGGTTCCCCGTACGCCGACGGCGTTCCCCACGGCGTCCACCTGCGCGTCGAATCCGTGCTCGGCCATCCAGGCCACCAGCCGCTCGCTGGCGGCGCGCTCCTGACCGGACCGGCTGGGCGTGGAAACCAGGTCGGTGAGCAGGGCAATGGCCCGGTCGTCGCCCGGCAATTCAGGCACGCAACACCTCGATCACGATCTCCACCCCGTCCAGCAGCCGGTCTTCCGGGATCACCAGAGGCGGCAGCAGCCCGACAATGTCCACGAGCTTGTCGATGACGTAGCGATCGAACAGCTCCGAGACTTCCGCGAGACCCCGCACTGGCCTGATGATGAATGCTAAG
>Ga0209321_10003463_pt1 | contig 10559 bp, 10 predicted proteins | sample Rifsed16ft4_FD_184012 | JGI IMG/M metagenome (GOLD analysis project Ga0209321, IMG submission 184012) | Soil microbial communities from Rifle, Colorado, USA - sediment 16ft 4 - CSP-I_5_4 (version 2) | ecosystem: Environmental > Terrestrial > Deep subsurface > Rock core/Sediment | place: Rifle... | reverse complement strand
AGCGGCGCTGTCTCTGATTCACCATCACCAACCATAACAGCTACCAGAAGATCAGGGTTATCGAATGCAGCACCGAATGCATGGGATACACTGTAGCCGAGTTCACCACCCTCGTGAATGGAGCCAGGCGTCTCCGGTGTACAGTGGCTCCCTATACCCCCCGGAAATGAGAACTCCTTAAAGAACTGTCTCATCCCGTCTTCATCTTCACTCTTATTAGGATAGATTTCGCTGTAAGTCCCTTCAAGATAGACCGGTGCCAGTACACCTGGCGCACCATGACCCGGGCCTGCAAGGAAGATCGCATTCAGCCCGTATTTATTGATCAGCCTGTTGAGATGGATATAAGTAAAACTCAATCCAGGACTTGCACCCCAGTGCCCCAGCAAACGTTTTTTGACATGTTCGGGGCTGAGTGGTTTACGCAGAAGGGGATTATCCCGCAGATAAATCATACCGGCCGCAAGATAGTTGCATGCACGCCAGTAGGTATTTATCCTGTTAATCTCTTCAGGGGACAGCATTATATTATTGCTGCTCATAATCTTCCCTCCTTGAGGACATAGTGGATGGCCCTGCCAGAGCCTTTTTGCTCTAAAATATCTAATTGCACAAGCCTGCTGAAATCCCTGTTTGCTGTATCTCAGCCTTTATTTTGCTCTGGACAAGGTAGTTGCAGGATGCCTGCCAAAATTGATATCCTGGGATAGCCCTTAGATATGTCTATAGTTCCCATTCCTCTTGGAATACTGTCTTGATTTCACGGGCACCATGCACCACTGCAAGGATTTCAACATCGTTCCTCCCTTCACTAACTATGTAAACAATTCTGTAATTCCGGAAAATGACTTCTCTAAATCCGTAGCTTTCAAGTTCTGGCACGATACGTCCACAGCGGGGCATTTTTTCTAATTTTATGGTTGCCTTAATAAGGGACTTTATAAATCGAGAGGCATACGTTTTGGAATCTATGGCAATATAATCATGAATAGACTGTAAATGACTGCTTGCCTTTTCTGTCCATTTTATTTCCCCCATTGTTCAACTCTGTTGAGGAGTTCTTCTGTAGTTAATAGCCTTCCCTCTTCAGCATCTTTAAGGCCTTCAAAAACCTGTGCAACAAAGTTTATCTCATACATTATATCTTCAACAGAACAGTCATCAGGCAATCTTTTTATAGTTTCTATAGTTACTTCTTTGAGTATAGCCATTCTATATACCTCCTTTCAGAATTATACTATATACTTTTACATCAAACTTTTATAGAGATATTACAAAAAATATATAGAAATAGTATCACATCTACGTGGTTTAAGACAATTAGAAGTTTGTTTAGAAGAGGTTTGTTTAAATCCTGCAAATGTAGTCTGTGATTCAGACACTATTTTTTTAGCAGACTCGTGCATTGCAATCCATTGGTATGACTGCGGATGGCGCCCACCTGAAAATCCCGTAAAGAAAATATCAGGGTTTTTTATTTACCGGTTGATTTTTTCATTGTATCTTATATATGATATATGCTATTATATATAAGTCATGGAAAAGGTCAAGCATAAAATTGATATAAGCGTAGTCCGCCAGAAACTATCTGTGCTTATTAAGAAGCGTACCGGATATATCTTCAGTCTGGTTCACGGAGAGCCCATGGTGCATGGCCTGCCTCATGATGTTTTCAGAAAGTGCGGTAAGGGTAATTGTAAATGTGCAGGAGGGATACTGCATGGTCCATACCCTGCCTTATCTGTCAATAAAGATGGTAAGCAAAGGATAGTAATGATTAAGAAGGCTGATGCCGGGGTTATCCTTGAGCAGGCCAACAGGTATAGGCACTATCAGGAGACCCTGGCTAAGATACGGAGAATAAATAAGGAGATAGATGAGTTATTAGAGCAGGTTAAATCAGCAACCACAAGGAGTTATCCATGAGTGAAGATATTATAGCCCCTATTATTTATGAGGAGAACAGGGTTAAGGTATTAAATGATCTTAAAGATGGTCGTATTGATTATATTGACCTTGCAGATTGGACCTTTCAGGACAGGTTTTTTGCATTCCTGTTAGGGGTGAGATTTTTTGAGATATGTGGCGCCAGTTATCCGACTCCCAGGAAGAAGGAAGAGGTGCCGCTATGGTTTTTGTTGGCGTGCAAGGTACAGATGAAATTGCACACCACATCATCATTTGAGCAATTGCCGGGGCTGCTCCGTAGTGGTGCGGTGTTATCGAGAGTGAGATTCAATGTAGGGGGTAAGAACGGCGGGTTTAACAATAAGAACACGAAGGAACGCACATCCCCTATACATCAGGATACGGCAAGGAAGTTTTTTAAGGATACGAATCCTATAGAGGCAAGGGATTGGCACAATAAGGATGTCCAAAGATTTATAAGAAGGCAGAGGGGTTTTGATAAGCATGGGATATTTTTATTAGATCAGACACACGTGGTAGTGCCGGAGAATGATAATTACAGGGATGCGGTAAGAATGCCTGTAGATGAGCATGGGCAATTGATAGATATGAGTAAGATGACAGCGGAGCAGAAAAAGGCGGTATCCTACCACCCCTGTTATGCATTAAGTGAGCTGCTGCATATTGGTAAAGATGACAGGTCATTTATTTTTGCAGGTTATCAGTGGGGCCCTGGGAATACAGATGAATTAGTGCATGGAAGGCAAATGACAGGAGATTTCGTAGATGCTGTGGGTAAGGGTGTTATGAAACTTTTAATAGTTGACAAGGGGTTTATTTCAGGTGATTTTCTTACTTATGTAAAACGGGATTTAGGGTCAGATGTGTTGATTCCATTAAGGTCTAATATGGATGCGCTATCTGACCCGTTGAGGATTGCAGAGTCTTTTAATTACAAATGGGTCAGATATAATGAATATACAAAATATGGGATAAAGTATACAGAGGATGTGACGGTGGTAAAGGATGTAGATATATGGAAGGGATGCGATGTGCCTCTCTGCGTATCTATTATGAAGATTACAGGGTCTGATGGGTCTTGCAGGTATTGGGGGTTATCATCAACTTTCATACCCCAAAATGCCAGAGAAGTCTTTGAACTATATGAATTAAGGACTCAGATAGAGGAACGTCACCGTCAGATAAAAAAGTTCTGGTATATTAACAAATTCAGTTCACCGGAGAAATCCCTGATTGAGGCACATGTCTTGTTTACATTGCTGACCTATAGTCTGATACAACTTTATCTGAATAAAAAACATCTGAATGCCTTAGCAAATAAGACCATAACGTCTCTAAGGAGTGAAGAGCAGATGGGAATAAACAACGTGATAGTATATTCAGGCGATTATTTTGCTGTATTGGATTTGGATGATTACACAGAGATAATAGTAGACCTCCATGAGGAGGCCAGACTAAGGCTACAGAAGTGGATCAAGGGGTTTAAAAATCGTGATAAATTCAGAGGGGGATAGGATGAAACCATAATGGTGTTTTAAACCCAAATTTATAGAACTATAATTACATTTAAGTTACATATCTCCATGTAACGATATACCTGAGTATGCCCACGCTCAGGCACAATAACCCCATGGACTTAACTGTATTTCCATAGTTTGCCATAACTCTGCCCCAAAATACCTAAATCTCTCAGCAGGCAGTGGCTGGTGTACCTTTTTGTAATATTAGTGTCTGAATCACAACAGACTTTCCTAATTACTTGACAAAATAGGAGAGTTCCATTAATGTAATTGATTACCAATTGGGGGGATGATGCTTCTTACATATCTACCCGTTTTGATTATTAGTGGTTTTGTTATCTTCATAGCTACTTTTGTTTTTATAATTAATTCTATTGTAAGTCCCAAAAAGCCTTCCAGCGAAAAACTCAGTCCATGGGAATGTGGCATGGAACCTATAGGAGAGGCATCTTCAGGCCACTTCAAGATACACTTTTTCATCATAGCCATCCTCTTTATTGTATTTGATGTTGAGACACTATTCTTGTTTCCCTGGGCAGTTGTCTTAAGGGATATAGGTATGGTTGCCTTTGTTGAGATGTTTATCTTTATAGCCATCCTTGCAGTAGGACTAATTTACGCCTGGAAAAAGGGAGCGCTTGAATGGGTTTAATTGATATAAAAGAAGGGAACGTCCTCTTTACAACACTTGATACAATTGTGAGCTGGGGGAGGCAGTCCTCTCTCTGGCCGCTGACATTCGGATTAGCCTGTTGTGCCATTGAGATGATTGCAACAGGATGCTCACGATATGACACAGACCGATTTGGCATTGTATTTAGACCATCTCCAAGACAGTCAGATGTAATGATAGTAGCTGGTACTATGACGAAAAAGATGGCACCTGCTGTAAAGAGGCTTTATGAGCAGATGCCGGAACCCAAGTGGGTTATTGCAATGGGCGGATGTGCCTCAGCAGGCGGGCCGTTTAACACGTATAGTGTTGTTCAGGGTACTCACCTGGTTGTCCCTGTGGATGTATATATACCAGGATGCCCGCCGCGGCCGGAGGCATTTATGTATGGTATCTTACAATTGCAGGAGAAGATAAAAAGAGAGATGCCGTCTATTATGCCATCTGTTTTGTCCAGACTAAAGATTTGAGGAGGCATGAAAGAGAAAGGGAAACAGATTGAGTCGGCCTCTTTGGACGATTCTTTAATTGTTAAAAAGGTAAGGGGGAGATTTGGAAAGTCTGTTATTGAGACAACCATTTTCTGTGGAGAGGTAACCCATGTTGTTGATAAGGATGTGCTCATTGATGTGTGTGATTTTGTAAAACGTGAACCAGACCTCCAGTTTAATTTCCTTTCTGATGTACTTGGTGTTGATTGCAGGGAGACACTATCCTGTTTTGAGGTAGTGTATCATTTATATTCCATTCCTTTTAAAAACCGCCTTAGAATTAAAGTCAGGGTAAGAGAAGATGAGACCGTCCCTTCTGTCACATCCCTATGGAGGAGTGCGGATTTTGCTGAGAGAGAGACCTTTGATATGTTCGGAATTGTGTTTGAAGGCCACCCGAATCTAAAACGCATATATATGCCAATGGAATGGGAGGGTTATCCCTTGAGAAAGGATTATCCTTTAACAGGGTTTAAAGACCGGTATAATCCATTTGGTGTTGAGAAGAAGACATAAAAATGGAAAATGGTAATAGAGATTTAATAACAAGAGAAGTTACCCTGAACATGGGGCCGCAGCACCCATCTACGCATGGTGTAATGCACCTTATCCTGCATATGCAGGGGGAGAAGATCGTAAAGGCAGAGCCTGATATTGGATTTCTCCACAGGGGGATGGAGAAGATAGCGGAAAACCTGCTTTACTCACAGTTTGTTCCATACACTGACAGGCTCGATTACCTGAGCAGTATGACAAACAATCTTGGATATGTGATGGCAGTGGAGAAGCTGCTCAATATCGAAGTCCCGGAGAGGGGGAAATATATAAGAGTAATTACATCTGAACTCTCCCGTATATCAAGCCATCTCCTTGCAGTTGGTGCATGGGGGCTTGATCTGGGGGCTATAACTATAGTCCTGTATGCCTTTAGAGAAAGGGAGATGATCCTTGACCTCTTTGAGATGCTGTGCGGTGCAAGGCTTACATATAACTATATGAAGATCGGTGGTGTGAGGGGAGACCTCCCTCCCGGCTTCATAGAGAAATGTAAAGAGTTTGTGAATATCTTTCCAAAGAGGGTTGATGAATATGAGGGGCTTTTAACAGGGAACAGGATATGGCTCCGGAGGAATAAAGGAATCGGCGTAGTAACTGCAGAAGATGCGATTAATCTCGGTCTTACAGGACCATCATTAAGAGGCTCCGGGGTTAATTGGGATATCAGGAAAGATGAGCCATATCTTGTATATGACAGGTTTGATTTTAAAGTGGCCACAGGTGAAAACGGAGATTGTTTTGACAGATATATAGTCAGGGTTGAAGAGATGAGGCAGGCAGCGAGGATTATTGAACAGGCCCTCCAACAAATTCCGGACGGACCTGTAAATGCAGATGTACCGGAGTTTGTACTCCCGCCAAAGGAAGATGTTATGACTAAAATGGAATCCCTTATTCATCACTTCAAGCTGATATCTCACGGGTTCAAGCCTCCAAAGGGTGAGGTATATTCTTCCATTGAGGCCCCAAAGGGGGAGCTTGGTTTCTATATAATAAGTGATGGTTCAGAAAGACCATTCAGGGTAAAGATCAGGGCACCATCCTTTGTTAATCTCCAGGGTATAGACCATATGTCAAAGGGGGCCTATTTTGCTGATGTTGTAGCTGTAATCTCAAGTCTGGACCCTGTGTTCGGGGAGGTGGATAAATAGAGATGTTATCTGAAAAGGCAGTAAAAGAGATCGAAGAAATAACAACAAGATACCCGGTTAAGCGTTCTGCAGTAATGCCGGCACTGTTTGTTGTCCAGAAGGAGTATGGTTATGTTACAGAAGAGGGGATGCGCGAGGTTGCAAAGATATTAGGACTCAGGCCAATACTTGTATTTGAGGTCGCCACCTTCTATACGATGTACAATAAAAAACCTGTTGGTAAATACCATATACAGGTCTGCAGGAATATTTCATGCTCGCTGCTTGGGGCAGAGCATGTAGTGGGGATTATAGAACGGAAGTTGGGGATTAAGGTAAAAGAGACCACGTCTGATAAAAGGTTTACTTTATCAGAGGTCGAGTGTCTCGGCTCCTGTGGCACAGCACCTATGATGCAGATAAACGATAAGTACTATGAAAGCCTTACTGAGCCAATGATTGATGATATATTAAAAAGTCTTAAGTAGGGAATATTTATGTTTGAACCTGTGCTTCTGAAAAATATAAATACACCTGATTCTTTTAAGATAGATTCATATCTTAAGAATGGCGGATACAGGTCCCTTAAAAAGGCACTTGAGATGAGTCCTGACTCTATAATCCAGATGGTAAAGGATTCTGGCCTGAGGGGCCGCGGCGGTGCAGGGTTTCCAACAGGACTCAAGTGGAGTTTCATACCAAAAGACCCAACTATACCAAAGTATCTCTGCTGCAATGCAGATGAAGGTGAGCCCGGGACATTCAAAGACAGGGCCATTATAGAGAAGGACCCGCATCAGCTTTTAGAGGGGATGGCCATTGCATGTTATGCAATAGGTGCTGCTAATGCCTACATCTATATCAGAGGTGAATTTGCTCTCGGTGGTGACAGGCTTGAGGATGCTATCAGAGAGGCCGTATCAAAGGGCTACCTCGGAAAGAATATGCCTGGCAGCAACTTCAGCCTTAATATCTATGTGCACAGGGGTGCCGGTGCTTATATCTGTGGTGAGGAGACAGCGCTTCTCGAATCGATTGAAGGGAGACGGGCGTTACCGAGGATAAAGCCGCCGTTTCCTGCACAGGTCGGTCTGTTCGGTAAACCAACAGTTATAAATAACGTAGAAACATTGGCCTGCGTCCCTCATATAATTGAAAGGGGTGCAGCATGGTTTGCCTCTATCGGACCTGCAAAGAGCCCCGGGCCAAAACTCTTTGGTGTAAGCGGGCATGTTAATAAACCGGGACTTTATGAGCTTCCAATGGGGACACCCCTGCGGGAGATTGTATATAATCATGCGGGAGGCATTAAAAACGGCAGGGCTTTAAAGGCTGTAATACCTGGTGGTGTATCTGCCCCAATGCTCACGGAAAAGGATCTTGATATCACAATGGACTTTGAATCACTTGCAGCAAAAGGGTCTATGCTTGGCAGCGGGGCGGTTATTGTTATGGATGATAATACCTGTATTGTTAAGTCTGCCCTTATCATCCACGAGTTCTTCCATCATGAGTCATGCGGGAAGTGTACTCCATGCAGGGAAGGGCTTGACTGGATTGTAAAGGTGATGAGGAGGGTTGAAGGCGGGGAAGGGAAGGAAGGAGATGTAGATTTACTCCTTAAATTATGCGGTGATGTTTTCGGTCGTACATTTTGTCCTCTCGGAGATGGTGCAGTTATGGCACTAAGGGCTGCTATAAATAATTTCAGGAGTGAGTTTGAATATCATGTGTCGAATAAGAGGTGCATGGTTAATGGACGTGGCAAGGTAAACAGATAAAATGGCAACAGTAAAGATAAACGGAAAAGAGATTACAATAGATGACGGGACCCTGATCCTCGATGCAGCGAAAACAGCGGGGTTTGATATACCAACCATGTGTTTTCATGCGAGGCTCAGCAAGCTTGCGTCCTGCAGGGTTTGCCTTGTTGAAATAGTGGGTCAGAAGAAACTGCAGCCATCATGTGTTACACCTGTCATGCATGGGATGGAGGTGCTGACAGAGTCTCCTGTCGTCAAGTCTGCAAGGTCATCTATGATAGAACTCCTCCTTGCAAATCATCCGCTCGACTGTCCTGTATGTGACAAGGGAGGGGAGTGTGAGCTTCAGGACATTACCTTTAAATTCGGCCCCAGACAAAGTCCTTTTGGTGATAAGAAGAGAAGGTTCAATGAAGAGGATTATATTTTAAGCCCTGTTATCGTGCAGAATGCCAACAGGTGCATACAGTGCAAGAGGTGTGTGCGCATATGTGCCGAGACTGTTGGTGTAGGTGTACTCGGTTCTATAGAGCGAGGCGCAAAGACAGGAGAAACCAGCTTTGTCCGTGAATATCTTGACTGTGACCACTGCGGTAATTGCATTGAGGTATGTCCTGTAGGTTCTTTGATGAGCAGGTCATACAGATACAAATCAAGACCCTGGGACTTGAAGGGTGTTGATACTGTATGTGTCTACTGCGGGACCGGCTGTCAGCTTACTGTGCAGGCAAGGAAGGATGAGGTTGTCAGGGTTATTTCCAAACCTGAAGAGGGCATAAACAATGAGACATTGTGTGCGAGGGGAAGGTATGGCTACTCCTTTATAAACAGCATTGACAGGCTTTTAGTCCCGATGGTCAGGATGGGGAATACACTTGAACCGACAACATGGGAGGATGCTGTCAGGGCTGTAAGGAATGGGCTTTCAGAGGCAATTAATAAAGGCAAAAAGATTGGGGGTATTGCCTCAAGCAGGCTTTCGAATGAGGAACTTTACCTCTTCCAGAAACTGATGAGGGGGGTATTAAAGACAAACAATATCGATTCTGGCAGCAGGTGGGATACAGATGCTGTAAAGACCTATGCTGAAATAATGGAGCTGAGTAAGGGCGGTCTTTCTATTTATGATGCCCTGAATACTGATACATTGTTGATTCTTGGTTTTGGCATATCAGATGAGAATCCTGTGACTGATTATATTATCCGGCGCATATCCGGGAATAAGAAGATGAATATAATAATGGCATCTCCGAGGGGAATGAAACTTGATAACTCGGCTGTCCTTTCAATACGACATAATCCAGGGACAGAAGGGGTAATAATTGGTGGAATATTAAAACTTATTTACGACAAGAATATTAACAGTTTAAAAAATCTTGGAGGGAAAGATTATTTAAAAGATCTCTCAAAGGAAAAGGTTTCAGATATAACAAAGACAGCGTGGCAGGATATTGAGGCAGCATCAGGCTACATCATGGCTTCGAATACTATTACTGTTGCAGTTGGCAGTGATGTATTACGGGTGCCATCCCGGATTGAATTCCTCAGGATGCTTATTGAGGCCTTGCGTATTCTCGGCAAGGATGTTAAACTCTTCCCGCTTTTTGACAGGTCAAACCAGAGGGGTGCCCTTGAAATGGGCGTACACCCGGATATACTTCCAGGCTATAATTTTATTGATGGTGATGGTTTGGGCGCTGATGGTATAATCGATGCAGCATCGAGGGGTGAGGTTGGCGCACTGTATTTAGCAGGGGAAGATATATTATCTGATTTCCCTGACGGAGTGTTTGCCCGTGAGGCCCTACGTCAGACTAAATTCCTTGTGGTACAGGATATATTTATGACAGAGAGTGCAAAGATGGCCAATGTTGTCCTTCCTGGCGTGACCTTTGTTGAGAAAGACGGGACCTTTACAAACCAGGAGGGCAGGGTTCAGCGGCTGAGGAGGTTATTTGAGCCGCACGGAGATGCAAAGGCCGACTGGGAGATTATGTCAGCAATAGGGGAGTCCATTGATCCTTCATTCAACTACAGATCAGCATCAGAGATATTTGATGAGATAAAGAAGTCTCTACCGTTGTATAGCGGGATCATCTTTGAGAACCTGGATGGGAATGGGGCACTGGTAAAGGGACCCGTGTCTTCTTCACAATCTTCCGGTAAATGGGCAGTGTCTATAAACCTTAAGAGGGAATCTGCTGACCCTGAGTATCCATTTACGCTTATTACCGGCAATCACTTGTATCACTCAGGGCGGCTTTCGCTTAAGGCAGATACACTGTATGAAATACTGCACGAGGCAATCGTTGAGATGTGCGGAGAAGATGCAAGGAAGCTTGGGGTTAGTAAGGGGGATAAGGTAAAGGTAAAAGGAAAGAGGCATGAGGCAGCATTAACTGTGCGGGTTAATGAGGGTTCAATGAAAGGGGTTGTCTTCATACCTGAGAATTTTACTGATGTCCCTGTGAATATGTTTTTTACTAAGGGGGAAG
>Ga0209321_10003462_pt1 | contig 10559 bp, 9 predicted proteins | sample Rifsed16ft4_FD_184012 | JGI IMG/M metagenome (GOLD analysis project Ga0209321, IMG submission 184012) | Soil microbial communities from Rifle, Colorado, USA - sediment 16ft 4 - CSP-I_5_4 (version 2) | ecosystem: Environmental > Terrestrial > Deep subsurface > Rock core/Sediment | place: Rifle... | reverse complement strand
CTCGCTTCGCGACTCGCTTCGCTCGCGCTGCGCTCGGGTTGAAGACTCCCCTCGCGCGCGAGGGCCTGCTGCACGAATCCGAGGAGAAGCCCGCGGTCGTCTCTCGCCTCCAGCCTCTCGAGCACCCGGTCCTGACCTCCGACGATCTTCGCCGCGAGCTCCTCGTCGGTCACGATGGCATGAGCCATCATTGCGATCTCGCTGATGCGCTTTTCCCGGATGAGCACTCCCGCGCCCCCGAGGGTCTCGGGCACGGCGCCGGCGTCGAGAGCCATCACCGGCACCCCGAACCGGAAGGCTTCGACGAGGGGAACGCAGTACCCCTCGTGCTCGCTCAAGCAGAGGAACAGGTCCGCCACGCGGTAGTAAGCGACGAGGTCGTCGTCCTCGACATGTCCGGTGAAGACCACGTCTTTGAGCCCGAGGTCGTCAACCATCCGCACCAGCGCCTCGTGGTACTTCTCGAAGCCGATCCACTCCCCCACGAGAAGCAGCCGGGAGTTCCGGTCGATGTACCTCTGATAGAAGGCGAAGACCTTGATGAGGTCGTGGAAACACTTGTTGGGAATGACCCGGCCGACGAAGAGGAAGTTGATCTTCTCGTCGTCGAACATCTCGAGCACGACTTCGTTCGCGGGGGTTGAAAGGCGATTCGGCTCGAGAAGGAGCGGCAGGACTCCCGTCGGGTGGAAGCCCATCGCCTCGAGCTCGGAGCGGTTGAACTCGGAATCGCCCACCGCGAGGCGGACGCGGGGCGCGAACACCTGGAGCTCGCGCCGCCCGTGATAGCAGAGCCCCGCGAGGTGGCGGTGGAACGCCTGGAACCACCGCGCGGGAGTGATGTTGTGGTAGACGAGCAGAATCGGATCCGGAAGGTGATGGGCGTAAGTGCTGACGCCGGCGCCGATGGAGAAATGGAGGATGAGGAGTCCGTCGTTCGAAGAAACCTCGCGGTAGTCCCAGAGCTTTCTCGCCCGGCCCGCCATCTCGGGATGGACGGACTCCGCGAAGATGTCGGAGTCGAACCCCTCTCCCCGCAGAATCTCCTGGATGCGGAGCGCCTCGTTCCCGATGGCGTCTCCGTAGGAGAGAGCGGCGAGCATCTGGTGGACTTGCATGACCTTCAGGACCTTCCGTAGAAGAGCCTGGCGAAGAATCCCCGTTTCGGCGCGGGCGGAAGGGCGCGGTCGTCGCGCGAGAGGGTCTCGAGGATCCGGTTGTATTTTCCCTCCACCACTTCCCAGCGATAGTTCTGGTGATAGAACCTCCGACCGTTCGCTCCGAGTCCCGCGCGAAGATCGGGGCTTTGCTCGAGGAGCGAGAGGGCCTCGCGGAACTCGTAGTAGTCGTCGAAGTAGAGGCCCGCGTTCGAGCGCCGGCACTGCCCGCGAAGGACGTCGCACTTCCCGTTCGCGAGCACCGGCTTTCCCATCCCCCAGGCCTCGAGGGTGACCATCGAGAGGCTCTCGAGCTCGGAGGGCATCACCAGCAGCTCCGCTCCCGCGAGCGCTCCCCACTTGTCTTGCTCGGACAGAAATCCGAGGTAGCGCACTCCCGGCTCCGCCGGCACCTCCATCTGTCTTCCGCCGACGAGCAGGAGCTCGAGCGCGGATCCGGTCTCCTCTCGGTACCGGCGAAAGTAGTGGAAGAGCGTGCGGCATCCCTTGTTGGGGTCGACGCGGCCGACGAACAGCATGTAGGGCCGCGCGACCTCGAATTTCCGTCGGAAAGCGTCTCCGTCGGCGTTCGCGGGGAGCTCCGAGCCCACTCCGACGACGTCCCCGGGCACGCCGCGGTTTCCCGAAGCGCTCCAGATCATCGCTCGCTCCTCGATGGAGTTGTAGACGATGGCGCGTGGAAGCCGGAAGAGGTCCCGGAAAATCGCGAGCGAGACCGCTTCGTCCCGCTCGGCCGTCGGAACCAGAATCGACTTTCGGGGGACGGCCTTTATCCCGTAGTAGCTGTGGTAATAGCGATAGCTGAAAAAGATGAAGTAGTCGTAGTCGCTCTCGCGCCTCCGGATGTGACGGAGGAGGGCGGGAGAGAACGGACCCTGCTCTTCCAGCCACAGGAGCTCGTCCTCCGGCCGGTGCTTCCCGAGAAACACTTTCTGCGAGTACTGCCCGAAGCGGTTCGGATCGCGCGGTCTTTCGACTTTGAAGCGGCGCACCGGGACGCCGTTCATTTTGTCGAGGCCGGCGGCGCGCTCGTTCTTCCACGTGATGTAGTCCCGCGCGCAGGAGGTGAGCACCTCGACTCGATGCGCCCGAGCGAGATGCTCCGCCACGAGGCGGCAGTGGGCCTCGGCGCCTCCGTTGACGTCCTCGCCGTAGCGCTGGACCACGAAGCCGAGACGGAGCGGGCGTACGTTCGGAATACTTCCGGCTACTAGCTCCTGACTTCCCGGCGCGGGTCGTTCGGGCCCGCTCTCGCGGCTCCCACGGGCGAGCATCCGGTCGGTCTCAACTCCGGTTGCCACCGCTTCCTTCTCGGGGACCGGAGGATCCGCCGCCGGACCGATTTCCGGATGGAGGCCGGCCGGAAGAATCCCCTCGGTTCGAGCCTCCGCCGCCACCGCCGCCGCCACCCCCGCGGCGCCTGCGGAAGGAGCGACGCCCACGGCCGCGACGCGCGCCGTCACGCTCGCCGCGATCTCGTTCGGCGCGCTCCCGTTCGCCCCGTTCGCCCCGATCTCGATCACCGCGGTCGGGGCGCTCGCCCCCTCGATCGCGTTCGCCTCTTTCGGAACTTTCATGATTGGCACTACGAGCACCGCGGGCGCCGCGCTCCTGTCTCTCGGAAGGCTCCGGGCGATCAGACGGGCGGGCGGGAACATGGCGAGGCTCCCGGGGCTCCCGCGATTCCCGCTCGAGGACGACTTGTTCCATCGTCTTCTCGCGCTTCCCTTGGAAGTCCACGCGGACCCCGAGGGTGCGCAAGCGCGCCTTCAGGTTCGTGAGCTCCAGGTTCGCCCGGGTCAGCTCCTCGGCCATGTTGTGGAGGAGAATCACGTAGTACCGGTTGAGATCGGCCTGCCGCGAAAGAGCGCTGGTGATGGGGTTCGGGTTGAAGAAGAGCTTCAGCACCGGATTCAGTATGCGCCGGGCGGCCCGAATGAGGCCTCCGCCTCCGGCGTGCGACGAGGCGTATATGGTCTCGGGGCCGAAGCGGTAGTTCCAGTTCTCGTCGCGGGCGCGGAACGCGGCGACGAAGTCGCTGTTGAACTTGCTCGCTTCGAGGACCGCGTCGAGCTTCATCTCCGCGATCTCGCGCACCTCGTCCTCCGTGTAGAGCCCCTTTCTCTTCTCCTCGATCTTTCGCCGAATGTTGGCCATGATGGCCTCGACGTCGACATCCGTTCCCTTCGCGCTGAAGGTAGACATAGACCTCCTCGACGCCCGCTCGGCCGGAAGAGGCCCGGGCGTCCTTTCATCTGGGCAGTTTGTCGTTCGGGAGAGCCTTTAGCCCGATTCGCGTCCGTGGTAAATCAACGTGACCACGGTCGCTGCCCATAGCGCCACGGTCACGAGAATCGGCCTATCGTTGAGGAGCACCTCGGTAGGATTTCCCCCTTCTTCCTTCTGGTGCACGAGGTAGAGGTAGCGCAAGATCCCATACAGTACAAAAGGAAGGGTCCAAACCAGACGGTCGGTACCTAATCTTGAAATGGTCTCCGGCGCCAGCGTATAAAGCGCGTAGGAGACCACCGTCGAGGCCGTTACCACGGCAATCATCTGATCCAAAAGATACGGGCTGTACTCTCCCAGGATTCTCCGATGCTCGGCCGCTCCCCCAGCCAGAAGCGTCAATTCCTGCCTTCTTTTGGCGAGAGCGAGAAAAAGCGCGAACAACAACGTGCATATCAAGAGCCAATGGCTGAAAGCGACACCGATCGCGACCGCGCCGGCGAGAGCCCTCAGCACGAAACCCATCGCGACGACGAGAACGTCGACCACCACGACGTTTTTCAGCGCCAGCGAGTACGCCATCATGGACACGAAGTAAACGACTGCGACCGCCGCGAACCTCGCGCCGATGGCGAAAGACCCCCCGAGTCCCGCACCTGCGAGCGCGAGCGCAGCCGCCTTCGCCACCGAGGTCGATAGCAACCCCGCGGCCAGCGGCCGCATCCGTTTCACCGGATGGCGCCGATCCCCTTCGAGATCGGCAAGGTCGTTCACGAGGTAAACCGCGCCCGACAACATGCAGAACGCGACGAAAGCGCCGCCGGCCAGACGGAGCGATGGGACATGGTACAGCCGCTCGGCGAAGATCAGAGCGGCGAGTACGACTAGGTTCTTGGTCCACTGGTGCGGGCGTAGGGATATGAAAAGCTGTTTTAGCTGGCGAACGAGGTACACCAGCGTTTCTTCCTACGGGACTTTTCTCGAAGGCTCGAAGGCTCGCGTGCTTCGACCCTTCCGTCCAGAAGCTACTTTTTGAAACTCTTGACGGCTTCCTCCTCGGTATCGTACGTCTCGAAGACCGTGAGGAGCTTTGTGATCGAGAGCAAATCGTGAATCCGCTTCGTCAGATGCAACAGCTTGAGCTTGCCGTTCTTGCGGCTCACGGTGGTGTAGCAGCGAACGATCTCCCCCAAGCCGGCGCTGTCCACGTAGGGGACTTCCGCCAGATTCAAGACGATTTTCTCGGTCCCGTTCTCGACCAGCTGATTGACCTTCTCTCGCAGCAGCTCGTCACCCTCTCCGATTAGCATTTTCCCCTGCAGATCCAAAACGGTGACGCCGTCCACCGCTCTTTCATCGATTTTCATCGCTACGAGTTCCTCCTAGACACCGGGACTTGATAAGCTCCTAATTGGAGCTGTCCAGAACTATCACAATCCATTGAATCCTGTCAAACCTTTTGAGCCGGAGTCAGTTAACCGCTTCTTCCCCGCGGTGTCGTTTGGGCCAACGGCGTCAGGAACTACGAAGGGAGAATGGGGTTAACCGACGTTCTATGTTAACCTCGGCGCCGATGGCCGACCGGTTCCTCGAAAAGATCCAGGAGCGCGCCCGCGCGCGGAGGCTTCGAATCGTCCTTCCGGAATCGACCGAGCCGCGCACTCTCCGGGCTGCCGTCGAAATGAAGTCCCGGGGCATCGCGGAGCCGGTCCTTCTCGGCGAGCACGACGCCATTCGCCAGGCCGCCCGTTCCGCGGGGATTCCAAAGGAGCGGATCGACGGGATCGAGATCCTCTCGCCCCGCTCCCGAGCCGACGCCTACGGACAGAGGCTTCACCGGCTCGCGCGGCATCGAGGTCTCTCCGAGGACGAAGCCCGAAAGCAAGCGCTCGACCCCCTTTATTTCGGGGCGCTCATGGTCGAAGCGGGAGACGCCGCGGGATACGTCGCCGGAGCCTTGAACAGCACCGCGAACGTGCTGCGGCCGGCGCTCCGCGTCTTCGGGACCGAGGACGGGATCCACAAGGTCTCGAGCTTCTTCCTCATGAGCTTTCCCGACGACCGGGGCCAGTACATCTTCGCCGATTGCGCCGTCATTCCCGAGCCCACGTCGACGGACCTGGTCGAGATTGCGCAGCTCGCCGCCGCCAACACGCGTCGATTTCTGGAGGTCGAGCCGAGAGTCGCGCTTCTCTCGTTCTCGACGAAGGGAAGCGCCGACCACCCGCGGACGCGGAAGGTAGCCGAGGCGGCGGAGACGCTGAAAGTACGCTCTCCCTCGCTCGCCGCGGACGGGGAGCTTCAGGCGGACGCGGCGATCGTGCCCGAAGTTTCCGCGCGGAAGGCGCCGGCGAGCGCGGTTGCGGGGCGCGCCAATACTCTCATCTTTCCCGACCTGGATTCCGGAAACATCTCCTGCAAGCTCGTCGAAAGGCTCGCCGGAGCGGCGGCCATCGGCCCCATCCTGCAAGGATTGAAAGCGCCCGCGAACGATCTATCGCGGGGGTGCAGCGTAGAGGATATCGTGAACGTCGCGGCCATCACTTCCCTTCAAGCTCCGTGAGCCGAAGGGAAGCGATGACCCGAAGAGAGGGAGCTTAGTCCGTCTGCTCGCGGCGCTGCTTCTTGCGCTGCCTCTTGCGGGCGAGCGCCTGCTTGGCGCGCCGCTTGTCGCCAGGCTTCATGTAGAAGGAGTGCTTTTTGATTTCCTTGATGATGTCTTCCTGCTGCACTTTGCGCTTGAAGCGCCTGAGGGCGCTTTCAATCGACTCGTTGTCGGTAATCTTGATCTCGGCCAATCTTTGCACCTCCTTTCCTGGCTCGATCTTGGAAGCGGGCGGCATGTCTCCCCGGACATCGGTTCGGCTTCCCGGGGTTGAGACGTAAGCGTACTCGATGGCGGTTCTGAGGGGCCCGTTCGCTCGAAAATCACTATAGGGAACGAACTTACGTCTGTCAAACGCTTTTCACGGACTCTCGACTTGGTTGACACTTTCGAAGGCACTGTGGGATAATCTCGAGGTTTCACGAGTAAAGCTAACTTGCTGACCGCGTTGACTTTGACCTCCGCCGGCTCGAGGAGCTCGGGGGAGAGTCCGACGTGAGAGTTCTCGTCGTTGGCGGAGGGGGGCGGGAGCACGCGCTGGTCTGGAAGCTCCGCCAGAGCCCCGAGGTGACGGAGATCTTCTGCGCTCCCGGCAACGCCGGGATCCGCTCGCTCGCAGACCCGGTCCCCATCGATCCCTCGGACATCGTGGAGCTCGCCGACTTCGCGGAGAAGCTTTCCATCGGGCTCACCGTCGTCGGCCCGGAGCTCCCGCTCATTCTTGGCCTGGCGGATGAGTTCCGGCGCCGCGGCCTCGCGGTCTTCGGTCCGAACCGCGCCGCCTCCGAGCTCGAGGGGAGCAAGGCCTTCGCCAAGGATTTCCTCAAAAGGCACAAGATTCCCACGGCGCGCTTCCATGTCGTGAGCAGCATGGAGGAGGCGAAGTCGGTCATCGAAAGCGACGAGGTGGGGCTTCCCCTGGTGGTGAAGGCCGACGGGCTCGCGGGCGGCAAAGGCGTCACCATCGTGGAGTCCCGCGAGGAAGCTCTGGATCTCGCGAAGAAGCTCATCGCGGAACGCCAGCTCGGAAGCGCAGGCACGAGGCTGGTCTTCGAAGAATTCCTCCAGGGCGAGGAGGTTTCCTTCTTTGCGCTCTCGGATGGCGCGAACGTCCTTCCCCTGGTGGCGGCCCAGGATCACAAGCGCGCCCTCGATAACGACGAGGGACCCAACACCGGCGGCATGGGCTCGATCTGTCCCGCGACCATTCTAAACGCCGACACCTTGAAGCACATCGTGAAAGACGTCGTTCACCCGACCATCTCCGGGCTCGCTGCCGAGGGCCGAAAGTACCAGGGCATCCTTTACAGCGGGCTGATGCTGACCGCGGACGGCCCCAAAGTGCTCGAGTTCAACGTGCGGCTCGGCGACCCCGAGGCGCAGGCGATACTCCCGCGTCTCAAATCCGATCTGTTTCCGCTGCTGATGGAGGTGAGCCAGGGACGCCTGGGGCAGCATCGGCTCGAGTGGGTGATAGAGCCGGCGGTGACCGTGGTTCTCGCCTCCTCGGGCTATCCGGGAAAGTACGAGACGGGAAAGGTCATCGAAGGGCTAGACTCGGGAAAGGTGGAGATGGACGAAGGGCTCTACGTTTTCCATTCGGGCACGAAGATGGAGAACGGAAAGATCGTCACGTCCGGCGGGCGCGTTTGCGCCGTGACCGGCATCAGCGGGAACCTCAAGGGATCGATCGAGCGCGCCTACGAGGGCGTGGAGCGCATCCACTTCGAGGGCCGCCAGTTCCGGAAGGACATCGGCCAGAGGGCCCTCACGCGACTCGCGGGGAGCTAGAGCGTTGGCGTCACCGAAGGTTCTGATCGTGATGGGGAGCGCCTCCGACAAGGAGGTCATGGCCGAGGCGGCGGAAGTCCTGCGCGAGCTCGGAATCCCCTACGAGTTAGGCGTCTACTCCGCCCATCGCACGCCGGAGCGCGCGGCGAAGCTCGCGTCCGAGGCCGCGGGCCGCGGGGTGCGGGTGATGATCGCGGGAGCCGGCGCCGCCGCGCATCTCGCGGGGGCGATCGCCTCACGAACGAACCTTCCCGTCATCGGAGTCCCTCTCGCGGCGACTCCCCTCGCCGGGCTCGACGCCCTCCTCGCCACGGTGCAGATGCCCGCTGGCTTTCCGGTGGCGACGATGGCGATCGGAAAACCCGGTGCCCGAAACGCCGCGTTCCTGGCGGCCCAGATCCTCGCGGCGTCCGACGATTCCCTCTCTCGCAAGCTCGCCGCCTGGCGCGAGGAGAAGGCGCGGGAAGTGGAGGCCGCCTCCGAGAAAATGGCGCGGGAAGATTAGCCGACCGGGGCTTCCGGAAGCCACCACCGCCCGATTTCGATCGCGACCTGTGCAAAGGGCTCCGCCCGAACCACCTCGTCACCAACGCAAGTATGAAGCAAGACCCAATTCGAGTCGGAGAGGCGGTAGACCTCGAGCGTCTTGGCTATCGGATTCACGAGCCAGAGGTGCGCGACGGCTTCCCGCGCGTAGATGCGGAGCTTGCGGCCGCGATCGATGGACTCCGTGCGAGGTGAGATAACCTCGCAGACCCAATCCGGGGCTACGTCTATCCACGGCGCATCCGGCATCGAGGCAACGCGCGCTCGGCGCCAACCAGCCATATCCGGCACGAGCACGTCCTCGCCCAGGTGCAGTTCCGGTTCGAACAGGATCCACCACCCACCGGGCCTTCCGCCGCCCGAATAGTGGAACTGACCCAAGATATCTACCCCTAGACCCGACGCGGCGTGAGCGTGGCGAACGGCGGGACGCGGGCTCGCGAAGAGCTCTCCATCCAGGATCTCCGCCACCTGATGATCGGGGACCGCCAACAGATCCTCGTAGGTGGCGATCTTCCGCTGAACCGCGCGACTCATACCCTCAGATTATCACGCGTTGAACGGTGCTGGCGGCGACATGTTCGCGAGCTGGCCGCAGGCCGCGAGGACGTCGTCTCCGCGACTGCGCCGCAAGCTCGCGGTCAGGCCGGAATCCGCGAGGATCTCGAGAAACCTCGATGTCGCCCGCGGGGACGAGCGCTCGTGGGGAGCGCCCGGCCAGGGGTTATACGTAATGAGGTTCACTTTGGCTCTGACCCCGCGGAGGAGCGTCGCGAGCCTCTTCGCGTCTTCGGGTCCGTCGTTCTCGCCCCCGAGAAGGACGTACTCGAAGGTGATGCGCCGCCTCTTCGGAATCGGAAGCGCTCGCGCCGCGTCGAGAAGCTCCCCGAGCGGGTGTTTTCGGTTGATGGGCATGACCCGGTTGCGGACTTCGTCCGTCGTCGCGTGAAGGCTGATGGCGAGCCCGACGGGAGGCGCTTCGGCGGCGAAGCGAGCGAGCTCCTCGACCATCCCCGCGGTCGAGACGGTGATGCGGCGGGGCGACACCGAGAACGTCTCGTCGTCCGTCAGGATCCGGATCGCCTTCAGCACCGCGTCGGAGTTCAGAAGCGGCTCCCCCATTCCCATGAAGACGATGTTGCTCCTCGCTTTCGCCTCGGCGAGAGCTCCGCGCGCGAGGAGGAACTGCGCGAGGATCTCCCCCGCGGTCAGGTTCCGCTCGAAGCGAATGGTCCCCGAGAAGCAGAAGCTGCACTTGAGGGGACAGCCGACCTGGGTCGAAAGGCAGAACGTGTGCCGTCTCGTCCGCCTCCGCGAAGCTTCGGCGAGCCTGGCCGAAGCCCCCGGGGCGAAGGCCGGCTCCGGGATGGTGACGCACTCGACGTTGCGCCCATCCTCGAGCTCGACCAGGTACTTGGTGGTGCCGTCCTTCCCGACGTGGCGCGAGGCGACCTTCGGCCTTTGGATCTCGCAGTCGCGGGCGAGCTCCTGCCGGAGCCACTTCGGAAGATCGGTCATGCTCTCGAAAGAGTCGACTCCCCGGGCATAGAGAGCCCGGTAGATCTGCCGCCCGCGGAACGGAGGAAGGCCTCGAGCGAGCATCGCCCCTTCGATTTCCGGCCGCTCCAACCCGAAGAGGTTCATACGTTTGGATCCTAGCACGGCGCTGTGTTACGCTTTGCCGTCCTTCCAATGTTTCGTAAGGAAGTTCTCGCGAACGGGCTCACCGTTCTGACGGAGAAGATGCCCCATGTGCGCTCGGTCGCCGTGGGTGTCTGGATCCGACGGGGTAGCCGTCACGAGCGGACGAACGAGAGCGGGCTCGCGCACTTCCTCGAGCACATGGTCTTCAAAGGGACCGAGCGGAGAAGCCAGGCCGAGATCGCCCAGGAGATGGACGAGATCGGGGGGCAGACCGACGCCTTCACCGCCCACGAGTACGCGGGATTCCACGCCAAGGTGCTGGACGAGCACGTGGTACGGGCCGTCGATCTCCTCTCGGACATCGTGTCCCATCCGCGCTTCGACGACGAGGAGCTCGAGCGCGAGCGCAAGGTGATCCTCGAGGAGATGAAGGGCGTCGAGGATACCCCCGACGATGTGGTCCATGACCTCTTCTGCGAAGCGTTCTGGCCCGACCACGGGCTGGGTCGGCCCGTGCTCGGCCGGGTCGAGACGGTCTCGAGCTTCACCCGGAAGGATCTGGTCCG
>Ga0209321_10003461_pt1 | contig 10561 bp, 8 predicted proteins | sample Rifsed16ft4_FD_184012 | JGI IMG/M metagenome (GOLD analysis project Ga0209321, IMG submission 184012) | Soil microbial communities from Rifle, Colorado, USA - sediment 16ft 4 - CSP-I_5_4 (version 2) | ecosystem: Environmental > Terrestrial > Deep subsurface > Rock core/Sediment | place: Rifle... | reverse complement strand
GGTTCAAAGGGGGAAAGAGAGGATTTAAGCGGCAAGGTAGCAGTGGAACTCATTGAATCTAACGGGTTCAGTGTAAAATTTTATGAGGTTCTTCCCGACGAGGAAGAAGAAATCAGAAAAAAGTTAATAGAATTTTCCGATGAAAATCAGCTGGATCTTATTGTTACAACCGGAGGCACTGGACTTACTCCGAGGGATGTTACACCTGAGGCGACAAGGGCTGTAATAAAGCGCGAGGTCACTGGAATTGCGGAGGCGATGAGGCTTGAGGGATTAAAAAAAACACCCAATTCAATGCTTTCCAGGGGTATCGCCGGAGTGAGGGGGAAAACCCTTATTATCAATCTGCCCGGCAATCCAGGAGCGGTCCGCGACGGGCTCTCAGCGGTTCTTCCTGTTATCAGGCATGCTGTTGAAAAGATCCAGGGGGATGCATCCGAATGTGCGCCAAAGAGCAGTTAGCTGCGCACACAAAGATTTTATTTTAGAATCAAAAGAGCAGCTTTTTTCCGGATCCATGGTTTAAATCCAGTTTTTCCGTCTTTGCTTTTGTATCTGTCCGCAACTATCTGATCAATTTTTTCTATGTCAAATTCAGGGGGGACAATACCTGCTTTAAACAAGACTTCTCTCGCAAGCATCTCAGCACGGCGCGCCTGATCAATCGCATCACCAAGCACACGAAGCACCTCCGGTGGATTGTGAAAACCCATGCTGTTTTCTGCTCCTACCCAGGTATTTCGGTAGTATGATTTCTCATAAATTTCCTTTGCTTTTTTGAGGAGGGAACTGTCTGAGAGTTTATTTTTTTCCGCTGCTTCTATCGTTAATGCAGCGCTGGCTACAGCATAGCCAGCGCGTGTAAACAAATGATTGACCCTATCCTGAATGTTCAATACCTGTTGTTTAAGCCATTCTGCGCTCTGGTTATGGCATTGCATGCACGCTGCCATATTCTTTTTAAAAGGGCTTTCCCATCTGTGGGAAGAAATCTTTTCTCTGCCAACTCGCTCATACGGCATGTGGCAGTCAGCGCAGGCAACGCCTGCTGCCCAGTGTATGCTCCCAGGAGATGCAAAAATTTCAAAGTCAGGATGTCTAATGTGTCCCATCCTGTAGTTTGTGACATTATGTTTCCATTCTCTAAGATTTTCTTCTTTAATTTGTTTTATTACCGCTTCTATAGTAATGTTACCCCATTTTGCATATTTCCATGGGAACAGGATTCCTTCTGATTTGCCTTCTTTGTCCTTTGGGATTGAGTATGTTACATGACACTGGGCGCACACTAAACTTCGTAACTCCTGTCTTGTTATTTTTTCCGGATCTTTGCCTATTGTCTTCAATGCCTCAATGAGTGTCCATCTGCTTATGCGCAGATCCATGTTTTTGGGGTTATGACAATCAATACAAACGATGCCAGTTTCTCTGTATTTTTCGGGAATTTCCTTCCAGACCTCAGCATAGGATTTTTTGAAATAATCAGAGTTCAGTTTATTTCTGAGTTCAGGAGCGTAAGGGCTTTTGCAGGTCAAACAACCTCCCCCGGGTTTTTTGCGGGATGCATCAATTTTTATCTGATCCTTAAGCATCTCTGTATGGCCGTTTGGTTCGTTATACTCTATTCCCATCCCCCATCCATCAAAGAGCACAAGCTGAAAAGGCCATGGACTTAATCTACATTCGTCATCATTTCTGTATTTGCCATATTCTTTTGTTTTTTCACTGTTTTTCAGATAACTGTCGTGATGATTCGGATACTTTGCTCCCCATACAGATGCATCCTTTTCTCCCTCAGGGATTGATATTGTTGTTGTGGCAGTCTGGTTTTTTTTTGAACAACTTCCAGCAGATATACCTGATAGCAAAAAACACGATGCTACAATTGTTAAAAAATACTTTTTTGACATCAAATTACCTCCATTACATCAATATTAATATTCGTGAAATGAGCCGCGATGACATTCCCAACATTTCCGGTTTTTGTTAATCTTTGATACCAGAACTTCATGGCACCTGATACAGTTTTTCATAGCGGTATTCTCCCCATGATTTGAAATCCTTATACGAAGTTGGTCTCCTGAAAAAAGATATGCAATAGTATCGTGTATGCCCACTCTGGTTTTAAGAGCGAATTTTGTCATAATATTTGTTTGCGGGAGATGGCAATCGCTGCACCCGGCCCATCTTCCGTGAGATGAGTGCGACCAGTTGCGGTATTCCTTGTTCATAGTGTGACAACTGGCACAGAATTCAGATTTATTTGTATATGTCCACGCTCCTTTAGCGACTAAGATAAATAGAACAAATGTAAGCCCGTACAAAATAGATAATTTCATTCAACACCTCTTTTTTAAAGAAGAGCAAGAACTATGCCAAAAAAATAATACTGTTTTATTTAAAAACCAAGAGAACAAAACCGCTTTTTTTGTAATTTAATACATTTTTGTAATTTATTTCATCTTTACAATCGCGAACACTTTGTCCAGTTTAAAAACCACCTCGGCAAACTCTTGCAACTGTTAAGCAAAAAGTTAATAATAAATAAATGGAGTCCCATATAAATAAACGCAACAAAGCTTTTTCTGAGCGCAGAAGTATTAAGATTGCTCTCGCTATAACCGCAGTTATGGCTGTTGTGGAGGTGATCGGAGGCATTCTTGCCAACAGCATTGCATTGATAGGCGATGCAGGACATATGCTTACCGATACGATTGCAATCCTGTTGAGTTATATAGCCATGTTCATAGCCTCAAAACCTCCAACATCCAGAAAGACCTTCGGATTTCACAGATTTGAGATACTTGCAGCTTTTATCAATGGTACCACCCTTGTAATTGTCGCTGTATATCTATTCTATGAATCGTTCAGGCGGTTTTTTAACCCTCCAGAGGTAGATGGTGCAGTGATGTTTGCAGTTGCAATTCTAGGATTAATCGCAAACATAGTGGGAGTTTACTTTTTGCGGAAGGTTGAGAAGTCTAATCTAAATATCCGCAGCGCATTCCTGCATATGCTTGGAGACCTCCTTTCATCCTTTGGTGTTGTGGGCGGCGGCATAGTAATGTATTTTACAGGATGGAACAGCATAGACCCTGTAATTGGAATTCTTATTGGCGGGATAATACTGCGCGGTGCGGCGAACCTTGTAATGGAATCGGGCAATATCCTGCTTGAGGCGGCTCCGGGGCATATTTCTTTAGAGGATGTAGAAATGGGTATCTGCAGTGTGAATGGAGTCATTGGGGTTCATGATCTGCACATCTGGACTATTACATCGGGCATGCATGCGCTGAGTGCTCATGTTATGATTGACGATAAAAGGATCAGCGAGGGTGTAAGAGTTATACAGGAAATAAATCAAATACTGAAGGAGAATTTTGATGTTTCCCACTCTACCATCCAGATGGAGTCCGGTAATTGCAGTGAGTCTGCGGTAAACGGTACGTAAAAGGGGCGTTAAGCATATTAAATTTCTTGACAAAATTTATTTTCAAGTTAAACTACAACTTTTTAAACTTTTTTAGTAATGCATTGAAGGAGTTTCTGTTTGGGTGAAGAAAATAAAAGACGCTTATTCTTAAACTTGTTAGTAGGATTTGCTTCGTTAGGCTTTATCGGTGGCGCAGCAAAGGTTGCTTTTCAGTTTATTTGGCCTCCCGCTCAACTTGCCGGCCTTGATGGCCAGGGCGGCAGTCCGATAGTAAAAATTCCCCTTTCAGAGGTCCCTGTTGGAGAGTCAAAAAAGATCCGTTATAAGGGAAATACTTATATTGTTGTAAGAACCGACTCAAGGGTTGTAGCCCTTTCTGCATCATGTACGCATCTTGGGTGTCTTATCAACTGGGACGGGGATGCTAAAGAAATTATCTGTCCCTGCCATGCTGCAAGATTTGATCTGAACGGGAATGTTCTTGGTGGCCCTGCGCCCGAACCGCTGGCTCAGATAAAGGCAGTGATTATCAACGGGGATATTGAGGTAGGAGAAGGTTAATGGACAAAAATTTCAAGGATAGAGACAAAGAGCTGGAAAAACGGACGCTTCTCAGAGATTTAATTGATTTCTTCTCTCTCGTTGGATTTCTGTATGGTCCACTGGATAAAAGGCTCAAGATTAGACATGCGATTGAGAAACAACTCAAAAAGCCGACTCCCCATTATCGCTCCTGGTTTGAAAATTATTTTGCCTCCTGTCTTGGAGGGCTGACATTTGTCTTTTTTATAACCCAGGCAATAACAGGAGTCTTTCTTCTTTTCTATTACAGGCCTACAACAGCCGAGGCGTACAGAAGTGTGGTGGAGATTGTGAATGTGGTTCCCTACGGCTGGTTGATCCGCGGTATGCACCACTGGGGCGCCAACCTCATGGTTCTCTTTGTTTTTATGCACATGCTCCGGGTATTCTTTGTTGGTGCCTATAAGCCTCCGAGAGATTTTAACTGGATAACGGGGATCCTTCTGCTGCTTATTACGCTCTTCTTTGGCTTTTCCGGCTATCTCCTCCCCTGGACGCAGTTATCATACTGGGCAACGACAGTTGGAACCGAGGCCGCTGGGACCGTACCGGCAGTGGGCGAGAATCTAAAATATCTTATCCGTGCAGGAAACGATATAAATCAACTGACTCTCACCAGGTTCTTTGCTATTCATGTGGTAATACTTCCTGCGGCCGCGCTGTTTTTGCTTGCCCTCCACTTTCTTATGATTCGCCGTCAGGGAATTTCCGAACCTCTTTAAAAAAATTTATTGTCTTCTGTAACATCAAACAATTTTTGACTTTTTCAATTATTTTTAATAAAGTATATCAATGATGGAAAGGACTATCAGAGGCTTTAAACTTGTGGAGCCCATAGCACGGGGCGGTATGGCGGTTGTCTATAAGGCTGTCCAGACATCCGTTAACAGGTTTGTTGCGGTTAAGGAATTGCATGCCCATCTTGTTCAGGATAGTGAATTTATAGACCGGTTTAAGCGGGAGGCAACAGCAGCAGCGAACCTGCATCACGAGAACATAATCGTAGTCTTTGATTATGGCGAAGAACAGTTAGGCGATAATAAATCGTACATTATTGCAATGGAATTTGTTGAAGGGAAAAGCCTTAAGGAATTGCTTGTGGATGGGAAGGGGCTTCCAATAGCAGTAGCCATGAATATCTCCAGCCAAATCTGCAGGGGGCTTGAGCATGCTCATAATCAGGGGGTAATACACAGGGATATAAAACCGGCAAACATAATGCTTGCAAAAGACGGCTATGTAAAAATAGCGGATTTTGGTCTTGCCCATTCCTCACAACTTCCCTCCATGACGGTTACCGGCGCCACGCTCGGAACCCCGGCCTACATGTCGCCTGAGCAGGCTGCTGGAAACAGGAAGGCTGATCAGCGCGCGGATATTTTCTCCCTTGGCGCCGTGATGTATGAAATGGCAGCAGGCATTAAGCCGTTTCTTGCAGAGACATATCCGGCTACTATTACAAGGATTCTTACGCATAATCCTGATCCGGTTAACAAGATCAACCCTGCTGTTCCGGTGGAATTCAACCAGATTATAGAAAAGTGCCTTCATAAAGATGTGGACAGGCGGCACGCTAATGTATCGGAAATCCTCAGGGAACTTCAGTTTTGCGCAGAGAAGAATCATATTAATATCGCTGGTACGCATATGATCAGGGATTTTGTCGCTAATCCAGATGAATTTGAAAAAAAGTACCACGCTATACTTGTTAAACAGTTTATGGACAGGGGTATGTATTTTATGAATCTCGGTCTGGAAAAGATTGACGATGCAATTGAAATGTTTATAAAGATACTTCAACTCCAGCCCGACAACTCCCTTGCCAAAGAGTATCTTGAAAAACTGAATAATGATAAGAAAAAAATCCACAAGCCTGTTGGTGATCCGGTTAAAAAACCTCCGGGCCCGGATAGCGTCAGGAAAACCGCAGGAAAAAGTGTTGTGCCTGGAGAGAAACCTAATCGTTGGGGCGTTGTTGCAGCGGGAATTTCTCTTATTGTATTGATTGCGGCTGGGATTGCGTTCTTTGGAATTAACAGGATAAAAAATGGCGATGTGTCTGCTCCTCAGCGGAATGTTCCGCCGCCAGTTCGGCAGACAGGGATGGAGCCGCAGTCCAGTCCTGCGGAAAATCTGCCGCCGCCAAAAGCTGAAGATGCTCCGGTTGCGCAGCAGAAAGAGCCTGCAACTGCTAAGATTGAGGCTAAAAAACCCCCGCCAAATGCAGAAGTTGTTCCACAGAAGGTTAAGAAACCGGAAAAACCCAGGGAAACAGTACGTAAAGAAAAACCGAAACAGATGGTTGCTGTTGATATGAACCAGAAACCGGCGCCACCGGCTGAAAATGTTGAATATTCCTATCTTATGTTGAAAGTCAATCCATGGGCTGAGATTTATATAGACGGGAAACTTGTAGGTAAGACTCCATTGCAGAAACCCATTCAGGTGCCAGCGGGAAATCATGAGGTCAAGCTGGTAAATCCGGAGTTTCGCGAATTCAAAAAGAATATAAACTTCAAACCAAAAACCCCGGACAGACCGCTTACAATAAATATCTCTCTGGAGTCCGTAGGCGGCAAATAGATGCCGTACCTTATTTATCAGGACGAAAGAAAAGAAGAAATTAAAAAAGAAATTCCCGGCGACAAGATTATTCTCGGCAGGAAGGAAGATAACGATCTTGTTTTCTACGATAACCTTGTTTCAAGATACCATGCTGAGATAGAGCGCAGGGATGATAAATATTTTATAATTGATAAAGGAAGCACCTTTGGAACCTTTGTAAATGAAGAGAAGATTGTAGAGAGGGAACTTTACTTTGGAGACAGGATCCGCATTGGCAGGACAACCCTTCTTTTTTTAGACGAGAAATCAGGATCGGTACCGAGGGTATCGCTCTGGGCCGAGGAGGAGAGCCTTGCCGCAAAGAAGTGCAAGGCTCTGCGGAGCGATATTTACAGCGTTAAGAGCATAATAGAGACCGATTCCTTTTCCGATGTTTTTTCAAAAATAGAACAGCAAATACAGGATCTCCAGAATTATTATACGGATATAGAAAAGGCTTACAAACTCGCCTCTTCATTGTTTGAGATCGGAAAAGCGGTAAATTTCATATTTGATCTTAGTCTTCTTCTGAATATGATTATGGATCTTGCGGTCAAGGCAATGGGTGCGGAACGGGGATTCGTAATGATGCTCAACCATGAGGACAAACTTGAGATGAGAGTGGCAAGAAATTTTGAGAGAGCGTTGATAACAAACGAAACGCAGAATATCTCTCATAGTATTGCGGAATCTGTAGTCAAAAACGGCAAGGCAGTATTCACTACCAATGCAAAAATTGATGACAGGTTCAAGGATCTGCAGAGTGTAATAGCCCACGATATACGGGCTGTTGTATGCGTTCCGCTTAAGGACAGAAGCCACAAGGCATTCGGCGTAATCTATGTTGACAGCAGGAGGATCGGAGGTCTTTTTTCAGAATCCGGCGTGGAATTCCTTGCAGCCTTTGCAAGCCAGGCCGCTATTGCTATTGAGAATGCCCATCTTTATGAAAAGATAAAACAGGAGGAGAGATTAAGAACGAACCTTCAGCGATACCTCCCTCATATGCTTGTTGAAAAGATCGTGAGAGAGAGGGGCGAAATATACCTTGGGGGCGAGAACCGGGAGATCACGGTAATGTTTGCTGATATAAGAGGATTCACCTCCATGTCTGAAAAGCTTGACCCCCACGATGTCGTTGAGATGCTAAATGAGTTCTTTACCCTTATGACTGCTGAGATATTCAGCGAAGGAGGGACTCTTGATAAGTATATTGGCGATTGCACAATGGCATTTTTTGGCGCGCCGATGCCCCAGGTGGATCATGCTGTAAGGGCTGTCAGGGCCGCTCTATCAATGCAAAGGAAGCTTGAAGAATTAAAAAAGCAGTGGATGTATGCTGGAAAGACATATATTGAATTTGTTAAGGATTTTGGAATGGGGATTGGCATAACTTCCGGAAATGCCGTAGTTGGCAATATCGGAACCATGGAGAGGATGGACTACACAGCTATCGGCGATACGGTCAACCTTGCCGCCAGGCTTGAGGGAATCGCTGAGAGCAATCAGATTGTTGTGTCTGATAGCACCTATCAGCAGGCAAAGGATTTTATAAAGGTTAAGTCCCTTGATCTGGTAAATGTGAAGGGGCGGGATAAATCGGTCAAGATTTATCTTGTTCAGGGGTTAATGCAGGAAAGCGATTAAGTATTTATAATCAGGAATTTATTGACAAATACGAACCTGCAGTATGTCTCTTGCCCTGCTGAAGCGCAGGCTAATTGCAAGGGAAAGGCGGTAACTGTTGACTATCCCCTTGCTGTATGTGTAAAATTATCATGTGTTTAAAAAGGGGACAGTGTGTCTTGTTGGTGCTGGACCCGGCAATCCCGGGTTAATCACGCTCAGGGGCAAGGAATGCCTTGAGAGCGCAGATGTTGTAATTTACGATTACCTCGTTAATCCGGAACTCTTGAAATATGCCCCTGAAGGGGCTGAGCTTATCAGCCTGGGCAGGAAAAATACCTCGGAGAGACTTCCCCAGGATGAGATAAACCGCCTGATGGTCGCAAGGGCGCTTAAGGGCAAGACCGTTGTAAGGCTTAAGAGCGGAGATCCGTTCGTTTTCGGAAGGGGCGGGGAAGAGGCGCTTGCCCTTGCAAATGCCAATGTGGAATTTGAGATTGTGCCGGGAATTACTGCAGCAGTGGCTGTTCCGGAGTATGCCGGAATTCCGCTCACCCACAGGGAATACTCATCTGTAATTTTTTTAACCGGCCATGAATCACCTGAAAAACCAGTAAGTATAATTGATTGGGAGTCAATCAGCAGGATAAAAGGGACGCTTGTGTTTTACATGGGGATTAAAACGCTTCCAGAGATTGTCAGAAAACTCCTCTCCCTGGGCAAATCCCCGGATACTCCGGCAGCAGTGATAAACTGGGGCTCCCTTCCGGAGCAGAAGGCGGTTAAAAGCACCCTTGGCAGGGTTCTTGAAGGAATTGAATCGCTCGGGATCACCTCCCCGTCCGTTCTGGTGGTTGGCGAGGTTGTTGCTCTGAGCGATAGGATAAGCTGGTTTGAGAAAAAGCCTCTCTTCGGCAGGACGGTGATGATTACACGCGCTGAGGAGCAGTCCGAGGAACTGGCTAAAGGTCTGAGGGATCTTGGAGCGAGGGTTTTGAGCGTGCCCATGATTAAGATTGTTCCAGCGCCGGATTGGAAGCAGGTTGACAGGGCATTGAAAGGAATCCGCCATTATAACTGGATAATCTTTACGAGCGTTAACGGGGTGCGGTTCTTTTTCAGAAGAATGGAGGAAACAAAAACCGACATCAGGAATCTGAACGGAGCCAGGATTATGGCTATTGGACCGAGAACAGCAGCGGAGATAAGAATAAAGGGTATAAATATTGACGCGGTCCCGGATGAATACCGCGCAGAGGCAGTGGTGAAACTGTTCGGGAAAAAAACAAAAGGATTGCGGATACTCCTGCCCAGAGCAAAGGTGGCGCGGGATGTTATCCCTGTGGAACTGAGGAAACTCGGTGCAAGGGTGGATGTTCTCGCTGTTTATGAGACTGTTCTGCCGGATATTGACAGGGGGAAATTGCTCTCGTTATTTAATAATAAGGAGATAGATATTGTTACATTCACCAGTTCATCCACAGTGAGAAATTTTGTTGGCATGATTGGCAGGAAAAAGATTTTAAAAATACTGAATGGCGTAACTGTGGCATGCATTGGCCCTGTAACATCCGGGACAGCCTGGGAGTATGGAATAAAGACAGCCCTTGCGCCAGCGGAATACACAATGGAGGGCTTAATAAGGGCAATTAAGGGCTATTTCAGTCCGGACAGGAAATAAAGTTGCTTCAAAATATTTTTGATGGTATTATTTATCCATTATGGGTTTTCCCACGCACAGATTGAGAAGGCTGAGAAACAACGCTGTGATTCGCTGCCTTGTAAAGGAGACAGAACTCTCGGTCAATGACCTTATTTACCCGTTATTTGTTGAAAAAGGGAGCAGGAAAAAGACAGAGGTTAAATCAATGCCAGGGGTTTACAGGTTTTCCCTGGATAGTATTGCCAAAGAAGCAAAGGATGTTGAGCAGCTCGGTATACCTGCGATTATACTTTTTGGGATTCCGGAGAAAAAAGACCCCAGGGCAAGCGGTGCTTACGCGGAAAACGGCGTTGTTCAACAGGCTTTGAGGGCGATCAGGGCAGAGGCAAAGAAAATTCTCCTGATAACCGATGTTTGCCTGTGTGAATATACGTCTCACGGTCATTGCGGTTTATTAAAGGGGGAAGAAATATTAAATGATGAAACCGTAGAGTTGCTTGCCAGGGAAGCATTAACACATGCCCAGGCGGGTGCTGATATTATTGCCCCTTCCGATATGATGGATGGACGCGTAGCCGCAATAAGAAAAATTCTTGATGAAAATGCTTTTGAAAAAATTCCTATAATGAGTTATGCTGCAAAATATGCATCGG
>Ga0209321_10003459_pt1 | contig 10563 bp, 6 predicted proteins | sample Rifsed16ft4_FD_184012 | JGI IMG/M metagenome (GOLD analysis project Ga0209321, IMG submission 184012) | Soil microbial communities from Rifle, Colorado, USA - sediment 16ft 4 - CSP-I_5_4 (version 2) | ecosystem: Environmental > Terrestrial > Deep subsurface > Rock core/Sediment | place: Rifle... | reverse complement strand
CGGATGCTAGCCGCTCAAAGCGCGCTCGAAGAGCTTCCCCTCATCAGCAGGGACCCTCAACTCGAAGACTTCGGCATCCGTCTCGTGTGGTGAAGGGTGAATCCCCGGTCAGAGTGAAGCATCGAGGCGCTTCTTCGCTTCGCGAACGGCGTCAACCCGCGGGGACTTTCTCGGAGATGGTCTCCCACTCGCGGTAGAGCTTTTCGAGCTTCGCCTTTAGGTCTTCGTGGGTCTTCACGATTCCGGCCGCGGACTCGGCGTCATCGTAGAACCCCGGAACCGCCATCCGTCCTTCGAGGCTCGCGATCGCGATCTCCGTCTCCTCGATCCGCGACTCGAGCTCGCCCGCCTTCTGCTGCAGCACGCGCGCCCGATTCTTCGAGACCGCCGGCGCGGGGGGCGGCGGTTTCGGAGGTTCGCTCACCGGCTTCGGCTCCGGCTCTAAGGCAGGCATCTCCAGAGTGACGGGCGGCTCGCCCATCACCTCTTTCTCCTTCGCGCGGAGGAAATCCGAGTAGCCTCCCCAGTGGAGTCGGATCTCTCCTCCTCCGATCTCCGCGACCTTCGTCGAGAGCTCGTCGAGGAAGTAGCGATCGTGGGAGACGAAGACCAGCGTCCCCTTGTAGGCCTGGAGGGCTTCGAGAAGGATCGCTTTCGAATCGAGGTCGAGGTGGTTCGTCGGCTCGTCGAGCAGGAGCACGTTCGCCGGCTGGAGCAGCATCCGGGCGAGAGCGAGACGGCTCTTCTCTCCACCGGAGAGGACCTTCACCCTCTTGTCGACGTCGTCTCCGTGGAACAGGAACGCCCCGAGGATGCTCCTGAGCTGCGGCACCATGGCGATGGACGCGCGCTCGTTCATGTTCTCGAGGACGGTCTTGTCTTCATCGAGGTCGTAGCGCTCCTGGCTGAAGTAGCCGGTCGCCGCCTTGTGGCCGAGCTTCACCGTTCCTGAATCCGGGGTTTCGACCTGCGCCAGGAGGCGCATCAGTGTCGACTTCCCGACGCCGTTCGGCCCCACGAGCGCGAGCCTCTCGCCGCGCTCGATGACGAGATCCGCGCCGGCGAAGACCTGGGTATCGCCGTATCTCTTCGCGACCCGCGAGAGCTCTACCACCACGCGCCCCGGCCGCTCGGGCTCCGGAAGGCGCAGCTTCATGAGCTTCCTCTCCGAGGGAACCTCGATGATGTCGATCTTCTCGAGCATCTTGACGCGGCTCTGAACCTGCTTCGCCTTGGTCGCCTTGTAGCGGAATCGCTCGACGAAGCGCTTGGTGCGCTCCATCTCCTCCTGCTGCCGGGCGGCCTTGGCCCGGAGCTCGGCCAGGTTCGCCGCGCTCACTTCGAGAAAGCGGCTGTAGTTTCCCGTGTAGTCCACGAGCTTCCGGCGGTCGATCTCGGCGATCCGGGTGACGACGCGGTCGAGGAAGTAGCGATCGTGAGAGACCAGGACCACGGCGTCAGGGTAGGCTTCGAGGTAGCCCTCGAGCCAGTTCCGGGCCTCGAGGTCCAGGTGGTTCGTCGGCTCGTCGAGGAGCAGCAGGTTCGGTTTCTGGAGGAGGAGCTTCGCGAGCGCGATGCGCATCTGCCAGCCGCCGCTGAAGGTCTCGGTCTTTCGATCGAGCTCCGAGGATCGAAAGCCGAGACCGAGAAGAACCTCTTCCGCCCGCGCTTCGATGCTGAACCCTCCATGCCGATCCCACTCGTCGCGGCACTCTCCGTAGCGGGTGATGACCTCTCCGTGCTCCGGGCTCTCGGGGTCGAGATCCGCCATCCGGTGCTCGAGGAGCGAAATCTCGACGCCCAGAGCGAGGACCGAGGCGAACGCCGACAACGCTTCCTCGCGAAGGGTCTTCCCCGAGTGCATCAGGCCGTCCTGCGGGAGGTACCCGACCGTCGTTTGCCGGGGCATGGTGACCGAGCCCTTGTCGGGCTGCTCCGCCCCGGTCATGAGGCGCAGGAGCGTCGTTTTCCCCGAGCCGTTCGGGCCGGCGAGCCCGACCCGATCCCCGATCGAGACGTTCCAGGTGACGTCCTCGAACAAGGTTCGCCCCGAGAACTGCTTGGTAAGACTCTGTACTTGAAGCATGTCCGACAACAAAAAGCCCGGCCCTCGCGAGCCGGGTTTCACCACAATATAATAGCCTGCTTCCACGATTTCTGCGGAGTGTCATGAAAGCGCCACTTTTCTTCCTCGGAGCTCTCTTGCTGTCGTCCGCCCAGAGGGCGCCCGTCGACGAAGCCCGCCGCCACGCGAATCGGGGGGTCGCTCTTCTCGAGCAGTTCCGCTTCACCGAGGCCGCGGCCGCCTTCGAGGAGGTGGTGCGGGCCGCCCCCGATTCCGCCGCCGGCTACATCAACCTCGGGATCTCGTACTTCAACGAGCGCGATTTCGAGAAGTCCAGAGCCGCGCTCGAAAGGGCCAAGACCCTCGCGCCCGAGAGCCCTTACGTGCACTACAACCTGGGCCTCATCGACAAGCTCCAGGGGGCGACCGAGGCGGCGCTCGTCGCCTTCGAGAAGGTGGCCTCGCTCGACCCCACGGATTCGATGACCCTCTACTACCTGGGGACGCTCTACGCGAACCTTGGAAGACTCGAGGAGGCGGAGACCACGCTCCGGCGCACGATCGCTCTTTCCCCGAACAACGAGTCCGCGCACTTCAGCCTGGGAAACGTTCTCATCCGGCAGGGAAGGCGCGAGGAAGGCCAGAAGGAGCTCCTCGTCTTCCGCGAGCTCAAGGAGAGCTTTCCCGCGGAAGCTGCCTCCGCCGGCCTTCAGTACACCGAGCTCGGACCGTACGCCGAGGCCGTGGAGGAATCGGCGGAGCCGCTCCAGCCCCGAGCGCGCGAGGTGCCCCGGGAGGGGGCTTTGCGCTTCGTCGAGTCGAGCGAAGCCTTCGGCGTCTCTCTCCCCGCGCTTGCCGCGCCGCCCGCTCTTCCCGCGGCGGTGCCTCGCTCGGAATATGGAATCGCGTTCCTGCGCGAGCGCGTGCTTCCCCGCCTCGGAACCGGCCTCGCCTTCCGCGACCTCGACGCCGATGGCGATCCCGATCTTCTCTTCTTGCGCGAGGGAGCCCCCGCCTTCTTCCGCAATCAAGGGGGGAAGCTCGAAGACGTGAGCGGCAGCGGCCTTCCCGAGACGGGGCACTTCATCGGAGTCGCAGTGGGCGACGTCGACAACGACAAGGACGGCGACGTCTATCTGAGCGGCTCCGACGGCAACGCCCTCTATCTCAATGACGGCGCCGGCGAGTTCACGTTGTCGCCCGATGAAACGGTGCGAGGAGGCGGGGTTTCGGTTTCGGCGACGTTCGCCGATGTGGATCACGACGGTGACCTCGACCTCTACGTCTCGAGCTACGCCTCGGTCGAGCCGCCCTCGGGTATCGAAGTCCTGAAGCTCCCCCGGGATCTTCCCGGAGCTCCCAACCGGCTCTATCGGAACAACGGAAACGGCACCTTCACCGACATCGCGAAGGAGAGCGGGACGGACGGCGGCGCCGCGCGGAGCCTGGGGGCCGTCTTCTCCGATGTCGACGACGACCGCGACCTCGACTTCATCGTGGTGAACGACGGTTCCCGACCCTTGTTGTTCTCGAACGACCGCGTGGGCACTTTCACCGAGAGTGCTCTCGACCTCGGGCTCGAGATAGGAAGCCGCGCTCGCGGCGCGGATTCCGCCGACTTCGATCGCGACGGGAGCTTCGATTTCTTCTTCACCGCCGAAGGGAACCAGTTGAACGCGCTCTTGCGGGGCCCGGGCCGCGAGGGACTGCGGCCCGACGTCGTCTCGCCGGGACTCCTCGCCGCGGGCGTTCCCCGCGCGCGCTACGGCGCCCAGTTCGTCGATGCGGACAACGATGCCGATCTCGATCTCCTGGTGGTGACGAACGAGGAGGGCTCGCTCGTCGCCTACTACGAGAATCGCCCTTCGAGCTTCGAGCGCGCGGGCTCCCTCTCGGCTTCGGTTCAGGGTGAGGGACGCGCTCTCGCCGTCGCCGACATCGACTCCGACGGCGACCTGGACTTCGTGGTCGGGACCGATCGCGGCGAGCTCGCCCTCTTCCGGAACGACGGAGGAAACGCGCGGGCGTGGCTCACCGTCCGGGCGCAGGGTCTGAGGAGCAATCTCGATGGCCTCGGCGCCAAGGTCGAAGTTCGTGCGGGAGACGCCAGCCTGAGGCGGGAAGTCCGCTCCTCGAGCGGGTACTTCTCTCAGAGCGATCTCCCGCTCCATTTCGGGCTCGGAGACGCGGACTCCGCGGACTACGTGCGCTTCTTGTGGCCCGGTGGAGTCAAGCAGGTCGAGATGGACGTCCGAGGACGGACGACCGCGTCGATCGAGGAGCTGAACCGGAAGGGGACCTCCTGCCCCATCCTCTACGCCTGGGACGGAGAGAAGATCCGGTTCGTCACCGACCTTCTCGGAGGGAGCGCCTTCGGGTATCTCCTCGCGCCCGGCCGCTACAATACTCCCGACACCGACGAGACGGTGAAGATGGAAGCCTTTCCCCTCGTCGCCCGAGACGGGCGATACGAGGTGCGCTTCGTGAACCAGCTCGAGGAAGTCCTCTTCTACGACAGGGCCTCGCTCCTCGTCGTGGATCACCCCGAGGACGTCGAGGTCTACCCGAACGAAAGGCTCATGCCGGGCCCGCCCTTTCCCGCATCGCGGCTTTACCCGGTCAAAGGAGCGCGGGCGCCGGCGAAGGCCGTCGATCATCGGGGCGTCGACGTCACCCGGCTCATCGCGGAGAAGGACCGCCTCTACCCCGCGGAGCTCCGGCTCCTCCCGTTCAAGGGTTACGCTCTGGAGCACTCGCTCACACTCGATCTCGGGGAGATCGAGCGGGGCGCCGACTACGTGCTCCTCCTCTACGGATGGGTCGACTACGCGGATTCGAGCTCGAACCTCGCGGCATCGCAGGCCGGAGCCAATCTGATCCCGCCCTATCTCGAGGTCGCGGACGAGAACGGCGATTTCACGACGGCGCTCCCCCAGATGGGCTTCCCCGCGGGTCTTCCCAAGACGATGCTCGTGGATCTGGAAGGGCTGGTCTCTCCAGAAAGGAGCCGGGTGCGCATCACGACCAGCATGCGTCTCTACTGGGACCGCATCCAGGTCGCCAAAGTCGTACCCGAGGCTTCGCTGGTCGTGAAGGAGCTGGAGCCTTCGGAGGCCGAGCTCCGGCGACTCGGCTACCCCGCTCCCTTCAATCCCGATGGAAGGATGCCCTCCCTCTACACCTACGACCGCATCCTCGATACCGAGCTATGGGGAGCTCACGAGGGAGATTACACGCGCTACGGCGACGTGCGGCCTTTGCTCACGGCCGTCGACGATCGGTACGTCATCACCCACCACGGCGACGAGGTGAGGCTCCGCTTCGACGAGGCGGCTCTCGAAGACCTCCCGCCGGGCTTCGAGCGCACGTTTCTGGTCGTGGCCGACGGCTTCGGGAAGGACATGGACCTGAGCTCTGCCTTTTCCAACACCGTCGAGCCCCTCCCGTTTCACGGAATGAAGTCCTATCCCTATCGGTTCGACGTCACGTACCCCGACGATCCCGAAGCGCGCCGGCATCGGAAGGAGTACAACACCAGACGCGTACGACCCTGATCGGGATGATGGGCTCTCTCCGGCGCGCGGCGAGTCTCCTTCTCGCGGCTGCTCTTCTGTCCTGCCGCCGCGGAAACGAGACGTTCTCTCCGCCCCTCGATCTTCTCGGCCTCACTTATGTCGTCTTCGCCCCCGAGGGGGAGCTCGGTCTCGAGTCTCCGGTGACTCTCGGCGACGAGGCGCGCCCGGCGTTGACCGCGCCGACGCCGGCGGAGTTCCGTTATCGCCTCCGCATTCCGCAGAACGCGCTTCTCACCTTCGCCCTCGGTATCGCCAGAAGCCCCTCCTCGACGGGAGAGGAGAGCCTCCCCGGAAATCACATGCGGTTTACGGTGCGCGGGGGCGAAAAGCAGGCCGACCAGGTGCTTTTCGACCACGAGATCCACTTGAGTCGGCGCGACCGCTGGCTTCCGCAGGCGGTCGATCTGAAGCGCTATGCCGGCCGCGAGATCTGGCTCGTCTTTCAGACCGCGATTCCCGGCGACGATTCGGCTCTCGGGCCCCCGCCGTTCGTCGGCGTTTTCGGCGAGCCCATCCTCCACGATCGCGGCGCCTATCGGAACTCGAAGGGAGTGGTCCTGATCTCCATCGACACGTTGAGACGCGATCACCTGAGCCTCTACGGCTACCCGCGCCGCACGACTCCCGGCCTCGAGGGACTCGCGCGCGAGGCGGTGGTGTTCGAGGACGTGGTGAGCACTTCCTCGTGGACGCTTCCCGCGCACGCGTCGCTCTTGACCTCGACCTCTCCTTCGGTTCACGGGGCCACGAGCTCGAAGTTCGGCCTCTCGCCTTCGTTCCCCGGCCTCCCTCGGCTTCTCGGGGACGCCGGATACTTCACCCAGGCGATGGTGACCCACGTCTATCTCTCGAAGGAGTACGGTTTCGGCGAAGGATTCGATCGGCACCGATACTTTCCCGAGACCCGCGCCGAGGAAGTGACCGACCAGGCGATTCACTTTCTCGAGGCGAAGGGCGATTCCGACTTCTTCCTGTTCCTCCACTATTACGATCCGCACTGGCACTACGATCCTCCCGCGCCCTACGACCGCGCTTTCGATCCCACGTACCAGGGCGAGGCGACGGGGATCTGGTGGGACTTCAAGGAGCTCGACGCCGATTCGATCGACGCCAGAGACCTCAACCACATTCAGGCGCTGTATGACGGCGAGATCCTCTACACCGACCGGCAACTCGAAAGGCTGTTTCAGGAGATGAAGCGGCTCGGGGTGTTCAAGAACGCGCTCGTCGTCGTCACCTCCGATCACGGCGAGGAGTTCCTCGACCACGGACAATGGGAGCACCAGAAGACGCTCTACGAGGAGCAGCTCCGCGTCCCGCTTCTAATCAAATTTCCGAACGCGGCGATGGCGTCGCGGCGCGTGAGCGGGCAGGTGAGCCTCGTCGATGTGGCGCCGACGGTGCTGGACGCCCTTGGAGTTCCGGCGCCTCCGACCTTCGAGGGGAGAAGCCTCCTCGACGCCGCCCGCGGGAGCGAAGCGGCGGAGGCGGAGGCCTGGGCGGAGACGGAGCACACGATCGATGGCTCGCGAAAGATCGCGGTGCGCCGCGGCGCGTCCGGCACGAAGTCGATCTTCACGCTGACAAAGAGCGGCATCGAGATCGAGCTCTTCGAGCTGGGACGAGACCCTCGAGAGACGGAGAGGCTCGATGACGGGGGATCCCGCTCCGCACTCGAGGGCCGGCTCGCGGCCTATCTGGCGGAGGCAGAAGCTCGGCGAAGGGGAAAGAGTCGTCCCGAAGTGGAGCTCGACCCCGAAGACCTGGAGCGGCTTCGCTCTCTGGGATACTTGAAATAGACGTTCGCTTTTTTGCTGGCCCGCCTCCCAACTTTTGATATCCTAGATCAGACGTCGAAAGACGTCTTGAGCTTGCTCGTGAGCTGGACGACAACATGGACGAAGAGAAATATCGCGTTCGCGCCGCGCTTTATCGTCTGCTGCTGGACGATGAGGCTGGAGCTGCGTCCACGCTCGTTCCGCGCATGCTCGCCGACCCCGACTCGCTGACCCCAGAGATCCGCTGCTGCCTCGTGTACCTAATCCGGGGCATCGGCTACCTGGCCGCGCGCAACGACCTCCTCGGGCACGGCGGCCTCCTCGACACGCTTGCGGAAGAGTTCGAGCCCGTCCGTATCCGGACCCGAAGGATCGACGGCCTCTGGTTCGACATCGTCCAGGAGGACCCGGCTCACTGGGTGCAGCGCTACGAATCGACGGACCAGCACTACTCCCTCGAGGAGCTGTCCTGGCTCAATCTCCAGCTCGGCTGCCTCTGGGAGATCGAGCGCCAACGTCTCGAGCTCGAAGAGCCGCCGCTTCCGCCGCTCGTCCTCCGCCGCAGGCTGATGGCCGCCGAGGCGCCCGCCTTCGCCGTAACCGGGACCAGGTCCTTCCCGCCCGAACGCGCCTCTTGAAACCCGCCTGACTTCCAGGCGTTCTGCGGGACTCCTCGGCTTTTTCCGAGGGAGCGGCATCGCCGGCGACTTCGCCTCCGCCTGAAAACACGAAAGCCCGGCGGCCTTGGACCGCCGGGCTCTCGAAAACGTCGCGCGATTTACTGCGCCGTCAAATCCGCCAGGAACTTCTTGACCTCTTCCGCCTGAGGACCCGTGGGCTCGAGCTCCAGGTATTTCTGGAAATGGGTCTTTGCGGTCGCGTTGTCCTCGCGCTGGGCCGCGATGCTCCCGAGGATGTAGTGAGCTTGCGCCGCCTGGGGCGCGGTGGGCTTGGCGGCAAGAAACTTCTGCAAGTGTTCGGCCGCCTTCTGCTGCAGCGCCGCCGCGTCCGCCGAGCCTTCGGCCATGCGGATCGCGTTCGAGCCCACCATGAAATGCGCGTCGGGAGCGAAGGCGTCGTCGGGCCCGAGCTCGAGGTATTTTTCGAGCTGCTGAGTCGCCTGGTCCCACTGCTGCCGATTGAAGTTGATGCGGCCGGCGTAGTAGTAGGCGTTCTTGAGCGAGGGATCGAGCTGGATGACCTTGGCGAAAGCCTGCTCCGCCTCGTTCTCCCGGTTCTCGCGCATCAACGCCACGCCGAGAAGGAACTGGGCTTCCTTGTCGTTGGGCTTGGCCGATGTCGCCTTCTGCAGAAGGGGAACGGCCTTCGCGAAGGACTCGGCCCGCGCGAAGCAGAGCCCGCCTTCGCGATTCGAATAGCCGATCTGCTCTCCGGCTTTGGGATCGCTTCCGACCTTCCGCAGGAAAATCTCGAAGTTCGTGCCGCACTTCTCCCAGTTCTGCTTCGCCTTGTAGGACCAACCCAGGAAATAGTTGCTCGCGAAGAGATCGGGGTTCGCGACCAGAGCCTTTTCAAACGCCGGGATGGCGGCGTCGAAGTTGTTCGTCTTGACGGCCTCCTGGCCTGCCAGAAAGTCCTTGACACCCGGTTGCTCTTCTTGGGCCAGGGCAGCCCCGCCCCCGATGGCGAAAGCCATGGCCAAAGCCATCCACTTGTTCATGAAACTCTCTCCTTTGACCTCGATTAGGCAGTTTGTCGGGCCACCAGGCGCCCAAGCTAAAAAAGCTACCACAAGCTCGATCGGCGGGGCAACCGAGAACGAGAGGGGCGACGACGATTCATTCTAGCCCAAAAAGAATGTAGATTCGGGGGCACCCATGAGCGAGGAGCGGCAAGCCCAGAGGGGAAAACGCGTCGCGATCGTCGCCGGATGCCGCACTCCGTTCGCCCGGGCCGGCGGGCTTCTCGCCTTCGAGAGCTCTCTCGAGCTGGCGCGCACCGTCGTTGTGGAGCTCCTCCATCGAGCCGAGCTCCCGGCCCGCGACGTCGATCGGGTGGTTCTGGGGACGGTGGTGCCGAACGTCGAAGCGCCGAACCTGGCCCGCGAGGCGGCTCTTGCCGCAGGTCTTCCTCGAGCGACCGAAGGCTACACCGTGTCTCGGGCCTGCGCCTCGGCGAACCAGGCGATCGCGAGCGCCGCCGAGGCCATCGTTTCCGGAGAGGCGACGACGGTCATCGCCGGCGGCTCGGAATCGCTCTCGAACGTCCCGATTCTCGCTTCCAAGAAGCTCGCCCGCGCCCTCGTCGCCGCGTCGAAGGCACGGAGCTGGACGAAGCGCCTCGCCGCCTTCGATGGAATCAAAGTGAAGGACCTCTTTCCCGTGACCCCGGCGATTGCGGAGCACTCGACCGGTCTCACCATGGGAGCGTCTTCGGAAAAGATGGCGCAGCGGAACGGCATCTCGCGGGAGGAGCAGGATCGGTTCGCGCTCCGGAGCCACCGGCTCGCGGCCGCGGCCACCGACGACGGGAGACTCAAGAGCGAGATGGTCCGCTACTTCGTGAAGCCGGCCTACGCCCTGTCGCTCCACGAAGACGATGGAATCCGGCGCGACGCCGACCTCGCGTCTCTTTCCGCCCTGCGCCCGGTCTTCGATCGCAAGTACGGGACGTTGACCGCGGGCAATTCCTCTCCTCTGACCGACGGGGCCGCGGTTCTACTCCTGATGCGCGAGGACAAGGCCCGCGCGGAAGGGCGAGAGCCCCTCGGCTACATTCGATCGTACGCCTTCGTCGGCGTCGACCCTTTCGACCAGCTTCTCATCGGACCCGCCTACAGCACTCCCATCGCCCTCGATCGCGCCGGTCTTTCGCTCTCCGACCTGACGCTCGTCGATCTCCACGAGGCGTTCGCCGCCCAGGTCCTGTCGGTCTTGAAGGCGCTCGACTCCGAATCCTTCTGCCGGGAGAAGCTCAACCGGAGTCCCCTGGGCACCGTTGCCGAGGACAAGCTCAACGTGATGGGTGGCTCGATCGCGGTAGGACATCCTTTCGGGGCCACGGGGGCGCGCATCACCTTGAGCGTTTTAAACGAGCTCCGGAGACGCGGCGGGGGCTTCGGGCTCGTCTCCGTCTGCGCCGCGGGCGGGCTCGGGGCCAGCATGATCGTGGAGACCGAGTGAGC
>Ga0209321_10003456_pt1 | contig 10564 bp, 9 predicted proteins | sample Rifsed16ft4_FD_184012 | JGI IMG/M metagenome (GOLD analysis project Ga0209321, IMG submission 184012) | Soil microbial communities from Rifle, Colorado, USA - sediment 16ft 4 - CSP-I_5_4 (version 2) | ecosystem: Environmental > Terrestrial > Deep subsurface > Rock core/Sediment | place: Rifle... | reverse complement strand
GCTCCGAATTTCGCCATCGGCGCCGTCTTATTGATAAAACTGTCTGAGTTAACGGCGGAACATTTTCCCCAAGTAGAAATTATCGAACAGCATCACGATAAAAAAGTGGATGCACCCTCAGGCACCGCCCTAAAAACCGCCACGAGCATCGCGGCCAAAAGAAAAACAAAAACCCCGCCACCGATGGGGGAGACCGTAAGAGGGGTTCGGGGAGGCACGGTTGAGGGGATCCAAATTCACAGCGTCCGTTTGGCCGGACTCAGTGCCCATCAGGAGGTAATCTTTGGTGGACCCGGTCAGACCTTGAAAATACGCCACGATGTTCTTGACCGGAGTTGTTATATGCCGGGCGTAGTCCTGTCGATCAAACAGGTTCCTAAACGGCCTGGTCTTACTTTTGGCTTGGATAAACTTCTCAACCTTTAAAAGTAGATCTCCTCAAAGAATAGCGGGTAGCATTGTGGGTGGCATTAATACTGTGAGTATGACAAAAAAGGGAACTTTAGGATTCAAGGATTCTGGGGTTCAGGGGGTCAAGTAAAATGCAAAAAAGTACTCGAGTCCTCGAATCCTTTCTTATGTTCAGGTGGAAAGATGAAAATTGATTTGGGCCGGGTAATCACAGCCATGGTCACTCCCTTCAAAACCGATTTGAGCGTTGATTACGGTAAAGCTCAGAGTCTCGCTCGTTACCTTCTTAAAAACGGTTCCGATGGTTTGGTCGTCGCCGGAACAACCGGAGAGTCTCCTACTCTTTCGAGTGAGGAGAAATTGAGGCTTTTTAAAGTGATAAAGGAGACCGTCGGCGACCGTGGGTCGGTGATTGCCGGAACCGGCAATAATTGCACCAGAGATAGCGTTGAGCTCACCAAGAAGGCTGAGGAAATAGGCGTAAACGCCTGTATGTTGGTCACGCCCTATTACAATAAGCCGCCCCAATCAGGACTTTTCAACCACTTTAAGACCATTGCCAGGAGCACTTCGCTTCCGGTGATTCTTTATAATGTTCCCTCGAGGACCGTTCGAAATCTAAATGCGGAAACGGTGATCGCGCTCTCAAAAATTGAAAATATTGTGGCGGTTAAAGAGGCCAGCGGCGATATGGAGCAGATAGCCAGGATTATCCAGGGAACCCCTGAAGATTTCCTGATGTATAGCGGCGAGGACGCAACCACTTTTTCTCTTATCGCGCTGGGCGGATACGGGGTTATAAGCGTTGCCTCCCATTTCGTTGGGAAAGAAATCAAAGAGATGATCGATTTTTACCAGGCTGGTTCGGGAGACAAAGCCCGCCAGATCCATCTAGAGCTACTTTCCTTCTTCAAGACCCTTTTCGCCACTACCAATCCCATATTGGTAAAAGCGGCCCTAAAATTGCAAGGTTTCGATGTGGGAGGATTAAGGCCCCCTTTAATCGAAGCTAGTGAAGATGAAGTAAGTAATTTGAAGCTCGCGATGGAGAAAATGAGTCTTCTTTGATAAGGGTTATGAGGATTCGACTTTTCACGCGCGCTAGCATCGGTTTACGATGGGATAAACTACGTTATTTTCCATAAAGCTCTCGAGTTCACGATTTTTATAGTGCCGGGGCGAAATGTTTCAAACGGTTAGGGACCGAATGGCTACTAGCAAATCCAGTAAGAAAAAATTACGGTTGATTCCCTTGGGAGGCCTGGGGGAAATCGGCAAAAATATGTTGGTGGTGGAGTATGGGAAGGAGATGCTCGTCATTGACGCTGGTCTCATGTTTCCCCAAGAAGAAATGTTAGGAATCGATCTTGTTCTTCCTAACTTTTCCTACCTCAAGAAGAATAAATCTAGGCTGAGAGCGATAATTTTGACCCACGGACACGAGGATCACACTGGGGCTCTGCCTTACTTACTTAAAGAGATAAAAGTTCCGGTTTTCGGAACAAAGCTGACCCTCGGCTTAGTTCAAAGTAAAATAGCGGAGTATGGGTTAAAAGAGGACCTCAGAGAGGTCAAAGCCGGGGACGAACTTAATTTCGGCCCTTTTAAAATAGAGTTTATTCAAGTTTGCCACAGTATTCCGGATGGGGTGGGTCTGGCAATTCACACCCCGATGGGAATTATTGTTCACTCAGGGGATTTTAAATTTGACAATGACCCGATAGACGGACGTCTTACCAATCTAGAAAAATTTGCTTCACTAAGAAAGAAGAAAGTTCTAGTCTTGTTGTCGGACAGCACCAATGCGGAGCAAACCGGCTATACCCGCCCGGAGAGAAGCGTTGGCGAAATCTTGAAAGAAATCTTTATCAAAGGCAAAGGCAAAATTATCGTGGCTTCTTTTGCCTCGCATATACACCGGATTCAGCAGGTTTTAAATACGGCAAGCGAAACGGGTCGCAAAGTCGTTGTGACCGGTCGGAGTATGATAGACAGCATTAAGATCGCGGGGGAACTAGGTTACCTTGATGTTCCGGAAGGAATCCTGATAGACGTTTTCGACATGAAAAGTTATCCTTCTCGAAAAATGGTGGTGCTGTGCACGGGCAGCCAGGGGGAGCCTTTATCAGCTCTAGCCCGAATGGCTTCTCACGATCACCGATGGATAAAGGTTAATCCCGGAGACGCTGTTATTATCTCGGCGCGACCTGTTCCTGGTAATGAGAGCACTATTTACCGGACCATTAATCAACTTTACAAGTGTGGCGCCGATGTTTACCACCAAGCCATCACCGATGTGCACGCGTCAGGCCACGCTACTCGGGAAGAATTGAAGCTACTCCTGGAATCAGTTTCACCGATGTATTTCATTCCTATCCACGGCGAATATCGTCACCAAAAGCATCACGCCGACCTGGCAAGAGAAGTTGGAATTTCCAAAAAGAACATATTTATCGTAGAAAACGGGGAAATTATAGAGTTTACGGATGGCAAGGCTAAAATTAACGGGAGGGTCGAGGCTGGAGTGACCTACGTGGACGGATTAGGTGTTGGGGATATAAAAGACATTGTTTTGCGGGATCGGCAGCATCTCTCAAGCGATGGTATTTTTATAGTGGTTCTTACCATTAACGAACGAACCGGGCAATTAACAGCGGAACCCGATGTAATCTCAAGAGGGGTTATTTATGCCAGGGAGTCTCAGGAACTTATTGATGAGATAAAAGGCCATGTTAAAGCTTGTCTTAAGAAAACGGCTAAAGAAAGAATTACCGATTGGGGAGTTTTAAAATACGAAGTCAGGAATTCACTGGGAAAGTTTATTTACGGAAAGCTTAAAAGAAGACCGATGATAATCCCGATAATCGTTGAAGTATAAACACCACTGCACCGCCCTTCTTCCTCATTAAGGTACCTGTGAGCACCGGCGCGCTTAATACCGAGGTCACTCGGGTTATGATTTCCCGGGAGTTGGTCTTGAGGGTTTTTATGGATTTAGCTAATCTCGTATTTGATAGGAACATTAGGTGACTATATTAGAAGGAATTGTTTTAGGATTAGTCCAAGGCTTAACTGAATTTCTGCCCATTTCCAGCTCTGGTCATTTGGTTCTTGTCCCTCATATATTAGGCTGGAAAATTCCTTCAGTCACTTTCGATGTCTTTGTCCATTTGGGCACCTTAACGGCGGTAATTTCCTATTTTTGGCTCGATTTAAGGGATCTCTTTAGATCATCGCGCCGTATAATTGGGTTAATAATTGTTGCCACCGTACCGGCGGCCCTTTTTGGATATTTTTTTGAAGGTTTTTTTGAAAGTCTGTTCGGGAAACCGACGGTTGTTTCCTTTCTCCTCCTCATTACAGGGTTAGTCCTTTGGTCAACAGAGGGATTGACCCTACCAAGGCGAAAAATGGGTGAAATTGGCTTAACGGATAGTCTAACTGTTGGTTTTGCGCAGGCCGCAGCGATAGCGCCGGGCATATCAAGATCGGGAATGACTATTGCCGCGGGAATGATAAAGGGATTTGACAGAGAATCGGCGGCCAGATTTTCCTTTCTTATGTCTATTCCCGTTATTATTCTCGCGGCTATATTTGAAAAAATTAGGGATGGAGCCTTCGATTATTCCGATTTTAATCTCGGCTTAGTTCTGGGTTTTGCGGCGGCCGCAATTTCCGGCTACTTCTCTATAAAGTATTTACTCAAGCACTTAAAGCAGGGCAATTTAAAGATTTTTGCCTACTACTGTTGGATTTTTGGAGGATTTACCTTAGTTTTGTCCTATTTTAAGTAATAGAGGCTAAACTAATTATAGTGAAATATTAAGAAATCAGGTTTTGCTCCACGGAACCCCATAATTCAAGAAGCGACGCCTGCGTGCCGTAACGCACTTCGGCGTGCAGGCACGGCTGTAAAGCCGTGGATCTGCACTCAGCCAGGTTTCTTACTGGCACAAGAGGTAGAGTGATTTTAAACAGGTAATACCAATGGGAAAAGATAAACAACATCCGGATAAGTTTAAATACAACCAGGAAATTTACGGGATTATCCTGATCGCGGGAGCGGTTCTTTTGTCCATTTTTGTCTTCGCTCCCGGCGGCATTGTGGGACGGCCCCTCGCCTATTTTCTCAAGTACGCTGTCGGAATTGGGAGGTACCTGACTCCACTTTTTTTTCTGATTGGGGGCGTCTTTTACTTGGTCCCCGAACTCAGAAAGAACTTGGAACTAAAAATCTGGGGTCTTCTGATCATCTTTATAACCGTTATTTCGCTCGTTCATCTTTTCGCCCTGAGTTTTTTGGATATTTCTTTGACATCCGCCTTTGAGCAAAAGGTTGTTATCGCTTGGGGAGGAATTATCGGAGCTTCTATTGCGTACGCCCTGGGCACTCTGGTAAAATCCGGAGCTTACGTTATTCTTTTTAGCGCACTGCTTATAGGGGTTCTTCTTGCCACCGGACTTTCTCTTTCCAATGTATTTAGAAAGTTTAAACAAACTCTTAAACGGGATAGGCTGTGGGATAAACCCAAAGAAATTATTAAAGTGTCCCCTGAAATTCCCGAAGATACGCCACCGTTGGAAGAGGAACCGAGGGTTATTTTTGAAACCCAGAAACTTGAAAAAGTGACACCGGCACTTAAAAAAGGGGAGGACACCATCCTAAAGGACCAGACCGTTATCGGAGATTACCAGTTACCACCCTTGAACTTTCTTAAACATTCTTCCCATTCTCAAGATCTATCTTCGAAAAAGGGAGTAAGAGAGAGCATTCAAATCCTTGAGAATACTTTGAGACATTTCGAAGTTGGAGCACACGTAAAAAAAGTTACCCAAGGCCCGACTATTACCCGGTTTGAGATCGAGCTTTCCCCAGGGGTAAAAGTAAATCGGATTTTAAACCTGTCCGATGATATCGCTTTAGCTCTCGCTTCTCCTGATGTACGGATTTTAACGCCGGTGCCGGGCAAATCCGCCGTCGGGATTGAAGTTCCAAACAAGTACCGCCAGCTCGTAACCCTGGGCGACATTTTAACTAGCCCCAAAAACCGGGAAACCAAAGACGTCTTAACGTTTGGTCTAGGAAAAGACATCGCGGGCCAGCCGGTTTTAGCCAGCATGCAAGAGATGCCCCATCTTCTTATTGCCGGAGCCACCGGAGCCGGAAAGAGCGTCTGCATCAACTGCATCATTACCTCGATACTCACTCGAGCCCACCCCCAGACCGTAAAGATGATTTTGGTCGATCCAAAGCGGGTTGAGTTTAACTATTACAGTGATATTCCTCACTTACTGGCTCCGGTTGTCACTGATCCCAAAAAGGCGGCTGTTGTCCTGGCATGGGCGGTGGAAGAAATGGAAAACCGGTACAAGCTCCTCGCCGATCACAAGGCCAGAAACATCTTTTCCTTTAACAAGCTGGCCGAAAAAGGCCGGGAACATGAGTTAGAAAAGCTGCCCTATATTCTAATTGTCATTGATGAGCTCGCGGATTTGATGATGATTTCTCCCTCCGAAGTGGAAGAGGCCATTTCGAGGATTGCCCAAATGGCTCGGGCGGTGGGAATTCACTTAGTTGTGGCGACCCAAAGACCTTCAGCAGACATAATTACCGGCCTGATTAAGTCCAATATCACCTCGCGAATCGCTTTTGCGGTGTCTTCCCAAACCGACTCCAGGGTTATTTTGGATACCGGCGGGGCTGAAAAACTTGTCGGCAAGGGAGATATGCTCTTTTTAAACTCAGGGTCTTTGAGACCTAGAAGGGTCCAGGGTTCATTCTTAACTGAACAAGAAATTGTGCAAATCACTGATTTTATGAAAAAACAGGTCAAGCCGGAGTATGATCCCCAAATTTTTGAGCAGGAAAGGAAAAAGTTTTCCGCTCGGGCTCACCAAGATGAATTGGTTGACGAAGCGATGGATCTCGTGGTAAACGCGAGTTATGCCTCGGTGTCCTTGCTTCAGAGGAGATTGAGAGTAGGATACACCCGGGCGGCGAGGCTTATCGATATCTTAGAGGAAAAGGGTGTTGTCGGGGGTTATGAGGGTAGTAAACCCCGGGAGGTTTTAATTACCCGGGACGAACTTGAAAGAATTAAAAAAACCGAGGACGAAAAGTCTCTTCATTGAGGCACGCTTTGTTGAAGAAATTTGAGGATAAAAAAAGACCGTTCTGTCGGTTTCTAAACTTTTGTGCTAGATTAAAACTATAATCGAGTGAGGGGGAGATTTTCGTGAGCTCCCTGGATTCAACTGGGAAAATTCTAGCTCACGCTAGAGAAAATCAAGGAAAAAGCATCCCCGAAATGGAAAGTCTTACTAAGATAAGGGGTAAATACCTCCAGGCCTTAGAAAGTGATCAATTCCACTTGCTCCCCGGCGATGTTTATGTTAAGGGTTTTTTGCACACTTACGCCAATTCCTTGAACTTAGATGCCCAAGCCGTCTTGGAAAAATATAAAAAAGACCAGTTGCATGCGGCTGAAAAAGATTTTAAGAACACCTCCCGAGGTTTTTCGCTCTCCCGAACAAGGGGACAAAAAAAAATCATCACGGTGAGCTTCATTGTCTTTTTAGCTATACTCGCTCTGATTATTATTCTAATTTTTCTAGGAGATCGGGAGGCGGCCACTTTTAACCATTCGGGTCTAAATACCCTAAAAATTGGTATTGCAATGAACAAGGGCGGCCAAGGGCTTAAGATTGAAATTGGGGGGCATTAGGGGATAAGTGACATGCAACTGAGTTATAAATTCGAAGGTACGGAAATTCATTTAGAACAAGGGGATCTCACCGAGTCTAAAGCCGAAGCGATTGTAAATGCCGCCAATAATCGGTTACTAATGGGAGGAGGAGTAGCCGGAGTAATCAAAAGAAGAGGCGGTGCCACTATTGAAAAAGAAGCGGTGAGTAAAGGGCCGATTTCTGTTGGAGAAGCGACCATTACTCAAGCCGGTAATCTTAAGGCCAAGTACGTAATCCACGCCGCTGTGATGGGCATGGATTTTAAAACCGACGCCCAGAAGATTAAGAAAGCAACTTTGAACACCTTTAGGAGAGCCAGGGAACAGAAAATATCAACTGTTGCCCTCCCGGCTTTGGGAACCGGGGTTGGCGGATTTCCCTATTTGGAATCTGCCCAGGTAATGCTTGGTGAGACCAAAAAATTTCTGAAAAACAATCCGGCTTCTTTCAAACGAATAACTTTTGTCTTGTACGGAGATGCCGCCTTTAAAGCATTTCAAGAAGTTTTTCAAGCAAGCTTAAACTAACAACACCACAAGCCAAAAAACATCCTCTTTTTTTAAGTTATCTTTACCTAATTTAAGAAATAGGTCGTCAAAGTGTTGCTTAAACTCTTTGGGTGTGGTATAGTTTTTTTTGTTCAAAAATGAAGAAATAGAAACAAAGAGTACTTAGATACGGTTGCAATAACGTTTCCAGTCCTCGACTCAGCCCTTGTTTTATTATTCGTCTTTGTACCTCTCTTAAAAGCAAGAGTATCAAATTTCCCTATTGTTTTAGATCGAGTTGTTTTTTTAAAGATTGTCTATTTACCCATATGTATTATTTGAAAAATTTAGAAGGATTTTGAAAAACATAGAAAGCATTACAATGTCAGTGTTTAAGTTCTGTCAACTTGAGGGGTTGTCAGGGGAGCGGGCGGTATGTTCTCCCAAAAAAATGAGGGGAATAAACTAACGTTTCTGAAGGAAGCGGTTGAAAATTTAACCTCTTCCCTAAGTGAAGAGGATCTTTTAAAGAAGACTGCTTCGTACATCGAAGAAATTACAGCCGTCGAAAAAGCAGTCCTTTATCTCGTCGATGAAAGTGACTCAAGCCCTGAGTTTTATTTTGATGATCCTAATATTTTGGCAGCCCAAGAAGTAAGAAAAGCTATTAAAAAAGCCTTTAGTGCTCAGCAAATAGTAGCTTGTGGTTTGAGTGAAGGCTCCAAAAATGTTGCCCTAAAAACAATCTCTGAGACTTGCTATTGCCTACCCCTGAAAACTTCAAATAAAAAACTTGGAGTTTTGTCAGTATTTTCAGCTTACCCCCCGGATCTTAGTCAAGAAGATACTACCTCTTTAGCTATTATTGCTAGCCTCGTAGCCTCGGGTATTGAGAAATCAAGGTTACAAAAAAAGCAGCGCCAAATCGAAGAACTGGAGAGGGAAAAGATTGCCATCGAGATTCATGATGGGATAGCGCAATCACTCTACCACGTCATCTTGGAAACAGAAATTTGTCTTAAATTTGCCCAAATTCCGCCACTTGTCAGAAAAAAACTAGAGTATCTCAAGATTTTGGCTAGGGAGAGCCTAAAAAACGTCCGGAGCTTTATGTATGGTTTGAGAATCAACGAAAACTTAAGTTTACCGGTTGCCATCAAACATTGTATAAGAGATTTTAAAAAGGCAAAGTCGATCCCGATCGCGTTGACAATAAAAGGAGAAGAGAAGGCCGCTAATTCAAAGATTAATTCGGAAGTCAAGACCAATCTGTACTATATTACTCAAGAAGCCCTAAATAATGTTGTAAAGCACGCTGAAGCCACAAAAGTTGATGTTCAGCTAGAGTTTCTGAAGGATCAGATTGAGCTCAACATAAAAGATGACGGTTTGGGATTTGAAGCTGACAAAATTTTTGCGGAGGAAGATAGCGATTCCTTCGGTATCACGGGCATGAAAACCAGGGCGAAAAGATTACGAGGCCGTGTAAGTATCACAAGCGCTCCGGGAACAGGGAGTGAAATAAAAGTAAACATTCCTCTTCAATCATCATTTTTTAAATCTATTTGAGAGTTTATGAAAAAATACAAAGTTCTTATTGCCGACGATCACCATATAAGCCGCCAGGGGCTTCAGACACTCCTAGAATATGAGAGAGATTTTGAAGTTGTGGCCCTGGCTAAAAATGGGGCGGAGGCTGTTGAAAAAACGGCCACATTTTTACCGGATATTGTCTTAATGGACATTAAGATGCCCAAGCTAGATGGGCTAACTGCTTGCGGTAAAATTAAAGCGTTTGCGCCCCAAACGGCGGTCTTAATGCTAAGCGTTTATGGACACGACGACGATATCTTTAAGGCTATCGAGGTCGGGGCCTGTGGGTATCTTTTAAAAGATGTTGAACAAGAAGATTTAATAAAAGCCCTTCGGTTAGCGGGTGAAGGTTTGTGTTTTCTTCATCCAACAATTGCCAAGAAAATGTTTCAAAGGTTGTCCGCTTCTTCCGAGCCCGAAAAGGCAAAAAATAACGGATTAACCAACCGAGAACTTGAAATCCTTGGATTAATGGCCCAAAGTTTGAATAACGAAGGCATAGCCAAGAAACTCTGGGTAACCAAAGGAACGGTGAAAACACACGTGAGTAACATCTTACATAAGCTTAAGGTTTCAGACCGGTCTCAAGCGGTTATCACCGCTCACAGGATGGGACTAATTAAGAAAGTCCCTACCCCTACGTCTATCAATGAAGAAAAAAGCTGAGAGCTTCCAACACCCTTTCGCGTCTTCTAAGATTTCTTCAAAACTTAACCTCTTTTTAAACTCAAGTTAACAACCCGCGAACAAAATAAATATTAATGATTTATATCTCTTTTCTTAAATTCAACCAGAGTAAGAGGTATATTCAAAAAAAATTTTCTATCCGATAATCCCCTCGCTGATATAGTTACATTTTAATAATTTTGGTTTAAATTAAAAAAATGCCTATTAATTTGGATAATATAAGGATTTGAAATTGGGCTTAACCACGATCATCCGGGAAATTAAAATACTTCTGGTCGATGATAATAGGAAGGTTCGGGGAAGGCTTAGGGCCCTTCTCGATCAGGAAGAAGATATTCAGGTGGTGGGAGAGGCGAAAAATGGACTGGAAGCTATCAAACTAGCGGAAAATCTTTACCCCAACCTTATATTAATGGATGTTAAAATGCCTGGAATGGGTGGAATTGAGGCCACTCACACCTTGAAAAAACTTTATCCAAAAATTCCCGTAATTCTTCTCAGTGTTTATGAAAACCATGAACTGGCTGAGCGGGGTGCCGAAGCCGGAGCTAGCGCCTACTTAGTAAAAGATTCTCCGGTTGAACAGTTAATTAAGACCATTAAAAAATATCACCGTTCAAAAAATTAAACCTTTCCTC
>Ga0209321_10003453_pt1 | contig 10567 bp, 8 predicted proteins | sample Rifsed16ft4_FD_184012 | JGI IMG/M metagenome (GOLD analysis project Ga0209321, IMG submission 184012) | Soil microbial communities from Rifle, Colorado, USA - sediment 16ft 4 - CSP-I_5_4 (version 2) | ecosystem: Environmental > Terrestrial > Deep subsurface > Rock core/Sediment | place: Rifle... | reverse complement strand
GGGGCAGGCCCGCCGTGATGTCAAGGCCGGCCACGCCGCCGGTGTGGAACGTCCGCATGGTCAGCTGAGTACCAGGCTCGCCGATCGACTGGGCGGCGATGATGCCGACCGCCTCGCCGATGCCGACGAGGTGGCCGGTCGCGAGGTTGCGGCCGTAGCACACGCGGCACACGCCGTAGCGCGAGTTGCAGGTCAGCGGTGAGCGGACGAGGACTTCGTCGATCTCGAGCTCGTCGATGAGCCGGGCGAGCGACTCGGTGATCTCCTCATTGCGCTCGACGAGGATCTTCTTCTTCTTGCGCGGGTCGGGCAGGTCGGCAGCGGCGAGGCGCCCGACGAGGCGCCGCTGGAAGGCCCCCTCCTCGTGGCCCATCTCGGCGGTGTCGGACCGCGTGATCCAGGTGCCCTCCAGGGTCCCGCAGTCGCTGTCACGCGTGATGACGTCCTGGGCGACGTCAACGAGGCGCCGGGTGAGATAGCCGGAGTCGGCCGTCCGGAGGGCCGTGTCGGCAAGGCCTTTGCGAGCGCCGTGGGTCGAGATGAAGTACTCGAGCACGGACATCCCCTCGCGGAAGTTGCTGCGCACGGGGACGTCGATGATGCGGCCCTGCGGGTCCGCCATGAGGCCGCGCATGGCCCCGAGCTGGCTGATCTGGCCCTTGTTCCCGCGCGCCCCGGAGTTCGACATCATGAACAGCGGGCCGTGCTGGTCGAGCGACTTCATCATCGCGTCGCTCAGCTTCTCGGTCGTCCGCTTCCAGACGTCGACGACGCGTTCATAGCGCTCGTCGTCGGTGATGAGGCCGCGCTGGAACTCGGCGTCGATGAGGTCGACCTCGCGATCGGCGTCCCCGAGCAGCTTCTGCTTCTGCTCGGGGATGGTGATGTGGCTGATGGCGATGGTCATGCCGCCCCGGGTGGCGTACTCGAAGCCGACGGTCTTGATCCCGTCCACGAGATGGGCCGTCTCCTCCGGGCCGAGGTCCCGGTAGCATTCGGCGACGAGCCGGCGAAGGGCCGACCGATCGGCAACCTCGTTCCGGAAGCGCAGGCGGTCGGGCAGGATCTGGTTGAAGATCACCCGCCCCGGGGTGGTCGCGATGAGGCGCTCCACGAGGGCTCCCGCGCCGCCGTCGGCCCCGGCGTCCCAGGTCTTCACCACGGACTGGATGGGGGCGTGCAGCCCGACCGTGCCCGTCTGGTGGGCGAGCATCGCCTCGTCCTCGTCGCTGAAGATGCGCTGCCTGCCGTCGCTGGGATCGGGGCGCTCGATCGTCAAGTAGTAGCAGCCGAGGACCATGTCCATGGTCGGCGCGACCACCGGAGAGCCGTCGGCGGGCGACAGGAGATTTGCCGTCGAGAGCATCATCCGGCGCGCCTCCTCCTGGGCCGCCCGCGAGAGGGGCACGTGGACGGCCATCTGGTCGCCGTCGAAGTCCGCGTTGAAGGCAGTGCACACGAGCGGGTGGATCTGGATGGCCGAGCCCTCCACGAGGACCGGCATGAACGCCTGGATGCCGAGGCGGTGGAGGGTCGGGGCGCGGTTGAGGAGGACCGGATGGTCCTTGATGACCTGCTCGAGGACGTCCCACACCTCGGGACGCACGCGCTCCACGATGCGCTTCGCGCTCTTGATGTTGTGGGCGATGTTCTGCTCCACGAGCTGGCGCATGACGAAGGGCTTGAACAGCTCGAGGGCCATCTTCTTGGGCAGGCCGCACTGGTGCAGCTTGAGCTCCGGGCCGACCACGATGACCGAGCGGCCCGAGTAGTCGACCCGCTTGCCGAGGAGGTTCTGGCGGAAGCGCCCCTGCTTCCCCTTGAGCATGTCGCTCAGGCTCTTGAGCCGGTGGTTGCCGGTGCCGGCGATGGCGCGCCCGCGGCGCCCGTTGTCGATCAGGGCGTCGCACGCTTCCTGGAGCATCCGCTTCTCGTTGCGGATGATGATCTCCGGGGCGCCGAGCTCGAGGAGGCGCTTCAGGCGGTTGTTGCGGTTGATCACGCGGCGGTACAGGTCGTTGAGGTCCGACGTGGCGAAACGGCCTCCGTCGAGCTGGACCATCGGGCGCAGATCCGGCGGGATGACCGGGATCGTGGAGAGGATCATCCACTCCGGACGCTGCCCGCTCTTGCGGAACGCCTCGATGAGGCGGAGCCGCTTGATGGCCTTCTTGCGGCGCTGCCCGCTCGTCGTGCGGACCTCGCTGTGGAGCACGCGCGAAAGCTCGTCGAGGTCCATGCGGGTGATGATCTCGCGGACCGCCTCGGCGCCCATGCCCGCCCAGAAGATGCGCCCGCCGCGGGCGCCCGAGCCGTACCTCGCGTCGAGGTCGCGGAAGTTCCAGCCGTCCATGGTGGCCTCGTAGAGGGTCATCTGGGGCTGGATCTTCTCGATCTCCTCGCGCGCCCGGCGGATCTCGTCGCGGAGACCCTCGGCCTCTCCCCGGAGACGCTCGCGCTCCTCCTCGAGTCGCCCGTCGATGACGAGCTCGAGGTCGGCGATCTTCTGCCCGGTCGCCTCCTCCTCGAGCTTCTCGCGATCCTGGAGCTCGGTATTCACCCGCTCGACCTCGGCCTGGACCATGGTGCGCAGGCGGGCGATGGCGTCCTTGCCACCCTTCTCGCCGGCCGGGACCACGATCTCGCCTGTCTTCTCGAAGACGATAGGCTCCTCGGGCACACCGGTGCCAAGCGCCTTGATGGCCGCCTCCGTCGCCTGGCCGGCCTCGACGAGCTCCTCGGTACGCGAGGTGCGCTGGTCTTCGAGTTCGCTCTTCAGGACCTCGAGCTGCGCGGTCAGCTCGTCCTTCCGGCGGTGGAACTCGGCGCGCAGCTGGTCCTCGAGCTCGGCCAGTTGCTGGGCCGCCTTGCCCCCCCGGCCCTCGGACTCGGCGTCGAGCTGGGCGAGGGCGCGCTGGCGCGCGTCCTCGTCGACCCGGGTGACGATGTAGAGGGCGAAGTAGAGGATCCGCTCGAGGTAGCGCGGGCTGATGTCGAGGAGGATCCCGAGCCGGCTCGGGGTGCCCTTGAAGTACCAGATGTGGCTCACCGGGGAGGCGAGCTGGATGTGGCCCATGCGCTCGCGGCGGACCTTGGCGCGGGTCACCTCGACGCCGCACTTGTCGCAGATGATGCCCTTGTAGCGGATGCGCTTGTACTTCCCGCAGTAGCACTCCCAGTCCTTGGTGGGACCGAAGATGCGCTCGTCGAAGAGGCCGTCCTTCTCGGGCTTCAGCGTCCGGTAGTTGATGGTCTCGGGCTTGGTGACCTCGCCCGAGGACCACTCGCGGATCTGGTCCGGAGAGGCCAGCGAGATGCGGATCGCGTTGAAGTTGTTTACCTCGAGCATGTCTCTCCCGACTAGTCCTCGAAGCCGGCCAGGTTGATGCCGCCCAGATCGGGCAGCGGGTAGGCGGAAACGTCCTCCCGGAAGGTGATCTCCTCCTCGTTCTCGTTGAGGATCTCGACGTTGAGTCCGAGCGCCTGGAGCTCCTTGATGAGCACCTTGAACGACTCGGGCACGCCGGGCGCCTGGATGTCCTCGCCCTTGACGATGGCCTCGTAGGTCTGGACGCGACCCATGACGTCGTCGCTCTTCACGGTAAGCAGCTCCTGGAGGATGTTCGCGGCCCCGTAGGCCTCGAGGGCCCACACCTCCATCTCCCCGAAGCGCTGGCCGCCGAACTGGGCCTTCCCGCCGAGCGGTTGCTGGGTGATGAGCGAGTAGGGTCCCGTCGAGCGCGCGTGGATCTTGTCCTCGACGAGGTGGTGGAGCTTCATCATGTAGATGTAGCCGACGGTGATCTCGCGATCGAAGGGCTCGCCGGTGCGCCCGTCGCGCAGGACGGCCGTGCCGATGACGGGCAGGCCGGCGCGCTCGAGCTCGCCCCGGATCTGCGCTTCGGTCGCCCCGTCGAAGACGGCGCTCGAGGCCTTCTCGCCCAGGGCATGGAGGGCCCAGCCGAGGTGCGTCTCGAGGATCTGCCCGATGTTCATGCGCGACGGCACCCCGAGCGGGTTGAGGATGATGTCGACCGGCGTGCCGTCCTCGAGGAAGGGCATGTCCTCGAGGGGCAGGATCTTCGCGATGACGCCCTTGTTGCCGTGCCGCCCGGCCATCTTGTCGCCGACGCTGATCTTGCGCTTCTGGGCGACCGAGACACGCACCAGGCGGTTGACCCCGGGCATCAGCTCGTCGCCCTGCTCGCGCGTGAACTCCCGGACGTCGACGACCTTGCCACGCTCGCCATGGGGCAGGCGCAGGCTGGAGTCCTTCACCTCGCGCGCCTTCTCGCCGAAGATGGCGCGCAGGAGGCGCTCCTCGGCGGTCAGCTCGGTCTCGCCCTTGGGCGTGATCTTGCCGACGAGGATGTCGCCCGGCTTCACCTCGGCACCGATCCAGACGATCCCCTCCTCGTTGAGGTCCTTGAGCGATTCCTCTCCAACGTTGGGGATGTCGCGGGTGATCTCCTCGGGTCCGAGCTTGGTGTCGCGTGCCTCGATCTCGTGCTTCTCGATGTGGATGCTTGTGAACAGGTCGTCGCGCACCAGCCGTTCGCTGATGACGATGGCGTCCTCGTAGTTGGCGCCCTCCCAACTCATGAAGGCGACCAGGATGTTGCGGCCGAGAGCCAGCTCGCCGCGATCCGTGGACGAGGAGTCGGCGATGGGCTCGCCCTCCTCGACGACGTGGCCGACGTCGACGATGGGGCGCTGGTTGATGCAGGTGCCCTGGTTCGAGCGGACGAACTTGAGGATGCTGTACTCGTCCAGGTCGGCGCCCTTGTAGCGCCGCGGATCGGGCTCGATCTGGATGCGGTCAGCCGTCACCGAGAGGACTGCCCCTGCCCGCCGGGCGAGGACGACCTGGCCGGAGTCATGTGCCGCTCGCGCCTCCATGCCGGTGCCCACGATGGGCGCCTCGGGCTCGAGGAGCGGGACCGCCTGGCGCTGCATGTTGGAGCCCATGAGGGCGCGGTTGGCATCGTCGTGCTCGAGGAACGGGATGAGGGCCGTGGCCACCGAGACGACCTGCTTGGGGCTGACGTCCATGTACTCGAGCTGGTCGACCCGGGCGACGATGAACTGGTCGCGCGCACGGGCAGGCACCCGTTCCTCGACGAAGTGGTTCTCCTCGTCGAGCACCGCGTTCGCCTGGGCGATGACGTGCTCCTCCTCTTCGTCGGCGGCGAGATAGACGATCTCGTCGGTGACGACCGGGCGGATCGGAAAGGCCCGCGCCTTCTGCTTCCTGAGCTCGGCCGCGGCAGGGGCACCGATACGCGACCCGGCCTTCGCCACGACGGTGCCGTCCTTGGCCACGAGATCGTGGGCGAGCTCATAGCGCTCGAGCCCCTTCTCCTCGTACGCGACCGTGCGCTTGACCCGCCTGTAGGGCGTCTCGATGAAGCCGTACTCGTTGATCCGGCCGTACGTGGCGAGCGAGCCGATGAGGCCGATGTTCGGACCCTCCGGGGTCTCGATCGGGCAGATCCGGCCGTAGTGGCTGAAGTGCACGTCGCGCACGTCGAAGCCGGCACGCTCACGGGACAGGCCGCCCGGCCCGAGGGCCGAGAGGCGACGCTTGCTCGTCAGCTCGGCCAGCGGGTTGGTCTGGTCCATGAACTGGCTGAGTTGGCTCCCGCCGAAGAACTCCTTCATGGCGGCCACGACGGGACGGATGTTGATGAGCGCGTTGGGCGTCGCCTTGTCGATCTCCTGGATCGTCATGCGCTCCTTGACGACGCGCTCCATGCGCAGAAGGCCGATGCGGAAGGCGTTCTGGATGAGCTCGCCGTTGGCCCGGATGCGGCGATTCCCGAGATGGTCGATGTCGTCCGCCTGGCCGCCGCCGTTGTCGAGGGCGATGAGCTGGGCCACGATCGCGGCGATGTCCTCGCGCGTGATCGTCCGCTCGGTGCGCGGCAGCTCGACGCCGATCCGTGCGGCCACGAGGTCGAGCTTCTTGTTGAACTTGTAGCGGCCGACGCGCCCGAGGTCGTAGCGCCGGAAGTTGAAGAACAGGCTCTCCACCAGCTGGCGGGCGTTGTCGGCCGTGGGCGGGTCGCCGGGGCGGAGCTTCTTGTAGACCTCGATGAGCGCCTCGTTGCGCGTGCGGGTCGGGTCCTTCTCGAGCGTCGTCGCGACGTAGGCGTGCTCGGGATCGTCGTCGACAGCTGGGAAGAGAGCGCTGATCTCGTCGTTCGTCTCGTAGCCGACGGCGCGGAGGAGGGTCGTCGCGGCGATCTTCCGCTTGCGGTCGACCTTCACCGAGAGAAGATCCTTGCTGGAAGTCTCGAACTCCAGCCACGCGCCCCGGTTAGGGATGACCTTCGCGCTGAACAGGGTGCGTCCCGAAGCGGGATCCTCGGTGGCCGAGTAGTAGACACCCGGCGAGCGCACGAGCTGACTGACCACCACCCGCTCGGCGCCGTTGATGATGAACGTGCCGAGATCCGTCATCCACGGGTAGTCACCCATGTACACGCGCTGGTGCTGGATCTCGCCCGTCTCCTTGATGTGCAGCTCGACGTTGACGTAGAGCGGCTTGGAGAAGGTGAGGTCCTTGGTGCGGCATTCCGCCTCGGAATACTTGGGGTCCCCGAACTCGTAGTCCTGGAAGTGGAGCTCCATGACCCGCCCGGTGAAGTCGCGGATGGGACTGATCTCGTCGAGCAGCTCGCGCAGGCCATGCTCGATGAACCAGCGGGACGAGTCGAGCTGGAGCTGGATCAGGTTGGGGATGGGCAGGACTTCGGGGATGCGCGCATAGCGCTTCCGCTGGGTGGCGCGCGCAGGGCGCGCGGTCTCAGCGACAGACAGCATGAACCGCTCCTTCGGACAGGAGGAAAGGCAGGGGGGCCGCGCTCACGGACAGTGAATTGTACCACCGACCGCGACCCTGTCAACGGGTCGAGCGGGCCCTGGATGTTCACCGATACGCGGACGTGGCTCGCCCGAGGAGGCGGGCACGTGCGAACCGGCCGGGAGCCTCCCGCCGGGAAGCCCTCGGACTTCAGGGCCGCGACGACGCCCCGGCCTAGCGGATCTCGACGGTCGCGCCGACCTCGGAGAGGGCGGCCTTGATCTTGTCGGCTTCCTCGCGGTTGACGCCTTCCTTCACCGCCTTGGGGGCGCTGTCCACGAGGTCCTTCGCCTCCTTCAGTCCCAGTCCGGTGAGCTCGCGGACGACCTTGATGACCGGGATCTTCTGCTGGCCGATCTCGGTGAGGACGGCGCTGAACTCGGTCTGCTCCTCGGCCGGGGCGGCTGCCTCGGCGGCCGCGCCGCCGGAAGCCGGCGCTGCCGCGACGGCCATCGGGGCGGCTGCCGTGACGCCGTAGCGTTCCTCGAACTTCTTGATGAACTCGGAGAGCTCGAGGACGGTCATCTTGTCGATCGCCTCGAGGATCTGGTCCTGGGTCGCGGTCGCCATGTGGTGGTCTCCTTTCCTGTCGGGGCGTCAGGTCGTGGTGCTCGTGGTCGCTGCGGAGTCGGTTGCGGTACGAGGCCTGCTCAGCTGGCGCCCTCCGCGCGGCGCGCCTCGAGCTGTCGGAGGACCGAGCCGAGGTTACGCAGATTGGCGGCGAGGAGGCCAGCCGTCGCGGCCAGCGGCGACTGGAGCGCGCCGGCGAGCTGGGCGAGCAGGACCTCGCGGCTGGGCAGGGCGGCCAGACGCCGAAGGCCCGCCTCGTCGATCCGCTGGGCGCCGAGGAGGGCGCCGCGGATGGCGACATGACGGTAGCGTCGGGCGACATCGACGAAGGCTCTGGCGGTCGCCGTCTCGTCGCCGCCGCCGAACGCGATGGCGCTTGGGCCGTCGAGCAGATCAACCAGTTCGGGACGGCCGGCCTGCTGTGCCGCGATCTTCATGAGCCGGTTCTTGACGACGCGATACGCGATCCCCTGCTCCCGTAGCACCCGGCGGAGGGCGCTGATCTCGGCCACGGTGAGGCCGCGATAATCGCTCACGATGGCGGCACGACTGGTCCCGAGCTGATCGCTCAGCTCGGCGACCGTCTCGCGCTTCGCCTCGGTCGGCATGCTCTTCTCCTCGTCTCTCACAGGGGCCCTACGAATCGGAACGCCCCTGGTGCAGTGGTCCGCACGCAGGGGCGGGACCGCGATCGCGGTCTGCCAGGCTGGGTGCCTCGGCGTGCTCGCCGTCGTCCCCCGGCATCACCGGGTCCGGTGCGGCGGATTGAGCCCCGGCCGCTCTCACGGCCGGCGGGCGCAACGCTGTCTGCAGCGGTCGGTCTTCGCTTGTCGCGGGCCGCCTTGCGGCCCCCTTTCAGGCCGCCGCGGCAAGGGTGGCCGGGACGTCCACGGGGACGCCGGGCCCCATCGTCGAGGTGACCACGAGCTTCTTGAAGTACTGGCCCTTCACGCCCGACGGCCTGGCACGGTTCACCGCGTCCACCAGGACCGCCAGGTTCTCGACCAGTTCGGACGTGGCGAACGACGCCTTGCCGATCGGGACGTGGATGATACCCGTCTTGTCGACCTTGTACTCCACGCGCCCGGCCTTGACCTCCTTGATCGCGCGCTCGAGGTCGAACGTGATGGTCCCGGACTTCGGGTTCGGCATGAGGCCGCGCCGACCGAGGATCCGCCCGAGCTTGCCGACCATGCCCATCATGTCGGGCGTGGCGAGCGCGACCTCGAAGTCGAGGAAGCCTGCCTCGACCTTCTTCACGAGTTCTTCGCTGCCGACCTCATCGGCCCCCGCGGCGAGGGCCTCGCGCGCCTTTTCGCCCTGGGCGAAGACGACGACCCGCACGCGCCGCCCGGTGCCGTGCGGGAGGACGACGGTGCCGCGGACCATCTGTTCGGCGTGACGCGGATCGACGCCGAGGCGGATGTGGGCCTCGACCGTCGAGTCGAAGCCCACGGTACTCGTCTGGCGGACCAGTTCGAGGGCCTCGTGGGGCGCGTATGTCCGGTCGGGCTCGACGAGCTTGGCGGCTTCCAGGTAGCGCTTGCCGTGGCGAGTCATCTCAGCCGGCCACCTCGATGCCCATGGAGCGGGCCGTCCCCTCGACGATCCGGGTGGCGGCGTCGATGTCGTTGGCGGTCAGGTCAGCCATCTTGATCCGCGCGATCTCCCGGACCTGCTCGCGCGTGACCGTCCCGACTGGCTGGCGCGACGGCTCGGACGACCCCTGCTCCACGCCGGCCGCCTTGCGCAGGAGGTCGGCGGCGGGCGGCGTCTTGGTGATGAAGGTGAACGAACGGTCTTCGTAGATCGTGATCTGGGCGGGGATGATCTGGCCCGCCTGGCCGGCCGTCTTCTCGTTGTAGGCCTTGCAGAACTCGACGATGTTGATGCCATGCGGGCCGAGCGCCGTGCCGACCGGCGGCGCGGGCGTCGCCTTCCCGGCGGGGAGCTGGATGGTCAGGACGGTGCGGATCTTCTTCGCCACGGCGCGCCTACAGCTTCTCGACCTGGAGGTAATCGAGCTCGACCGGGGTCTCGCGGCCGAAGATGCTCACGAGGACTTTCACCTTGTTGCGCTCCGGGTTGACCTCCTCGACCGTGCCGATGAACTCGGCGAAGGGGCCATCGGTGACGCGCACGCTCTGGCCCTTCGTGAAGGCGACCCGGAAGCGCGGCGTCTCGACGCCCATCTGGCGGAGGATCTGCTTGACCTCGTGCTCCTCGAGGGGGACCGGCTCGGATCGGGTGCCCGGGATGTTGCCGCCGCCGACGAAGCTCGTGACGCCGGGCGTGTTGCGCACGACGAACCACGAATCGGGGTCGAGGATCATCTCCACGAGGACATAGCCCGGGTAGACCTTCTTCTGGACGGCGTGGCGCTGGCCCTGGCGGATCTCGATCTCATCCTCCATCGGAACGAGGACCTGGAAGATCTTGTCCTCCATGCCCATCGACTCGATGCGGTGCTCGAGGTTCGTCTTGACCTTGTTCTCGTAGCCCGAGTAGGTGTGGATGACGTACCAGCGCTTCTCGCCGCGGGCCGGTGCGCCCGGTGCGGCGGCGGCGCCGATCTCTTCGCGCGTCATGCGGAGACGCCCGCCAGCCCGGTGACCAGGCCCGCGATCTCGGCGAACACGATGTCGAAGAGGAAGATGTAGACGCCCACGGCCGCCCCGACGGCGAAGACGATGATCGTCAGGTTGGCCGTCTGGCGCGGCGTGGGCCAGGTCACCTTCTGGAGCTCCGAGCGCGTCTCCTCGAGGAACTTCCGGATGCGATCCACGGTATGGCCTTGGGCTGGCAGGCGCGGCCGGACTCGAACCGACAACCGCTGGTTTTGGAGACCAGTGCTCTACCAATTGAGCTACGCGCCTGTGTCGTCCCGCTCAGCCGCCTCCTACTTCACTTCCCGATGCACGGTGTGACGCCGGCAGCGCGGGCAGTACTTGCGAAGCTCGATCCGGTTGGGATCGTTCTTCTTGTTCTTCTCGGTCGTGTACGTCCGCTCGCGGCACTCGTTGCAGGCGAGTTGGATGACCGGCCGATTCTCGACCTTCGCCACCAGAGTATCCCCTGGTTACTCCACGATGCCGATGATGGCCCCGGCGCCGACGGTGTGGCCGCCCTCGC
>Ga0209321_10003448_pt1 | contig 10575 bp, 9 predicted proteins | sample Rifsed16ft4_FD_184012 | JGI IMG/M metagenome (GOLD analysis project Ga0209321, IMG submission 184012) | Soil microbial communities from Rifle, Colorado, USA - sediment 16ft 4 - CSP-I_5_4 (version 2) | ecosystem: Environmental > Terrestrial > Deep subsurface > Rock core/Sediment | place: Rifle... | reverse complement strand
TGGCGGTCGACGGCGTGCTGTGGGTCGCGGCACCGCGCGCCGCCGGGCTGCTTCGAGTCGACACGGCGTCCGGCGCCGTCACCCTCCAGCCGCTCGACATCCCGGCCATCACGGCCGTCGCCGCCCTCAGTGGCGACTTGTGGATCGCCAGTCGGTCCACGGACGTCGTCGCCCGCCTCGACGCGGCCACCGGGCGGTTGGCCGTGCGCGCGGACGTCTGCGACACGCCGGTCGCGATGGCGCCCTTCGACGGCGGCGTGTGGGTCGCCTGTGCCACCGAGCGGACCTTGTGGCGGCTGGACGCGACTGGGGAAGTGCTCGACACGATCGCCCTGGATGGCGTGCCCACCGACGTCACGGCCGACGGCGAGCGTGTCTGGGTCGCGCTGCGAGCCGACTGAGGCCGACGGTGATGACCGGGCCCGGAACCGACCTTGATCGCGGGGCATCGGGGGGTTGAAGTGCAAGCCGATCGGGTAACGCGCTGGCTCTTTGGATTGTTCGGGGTCCTGGGTCCCATCCTGTTCATCGGGGTGTTCCTGTGGCAAGGGGCCACGCGGCCGAATTACCACCCGATCAAGACGTTCGTGAGCCAGCTCAGCCTCGGTGACGGGGGCTGGATGCAGATCGCCTTCGTCATCTCCGGGCTCCTCATCGCTGCGTTCGGGCTCGCGATGCTCGTGACACGGCGCCCGCCGCTCTGGGGCTGGATAGCGGTCTCCGTGGCCGGATTCGGCCTGATCGGCGCCGGGTGCCTCGTCGACGATCCCTGGTTGGGCTATCCGCCCGGCCCGGGCACCCCCGCGGGGATCGGCTGGCCGGTCTCGCCCCACGGATGGGGGCACCTCCTGAGCGCCTTCTTCATATTCCTCGGCCTGGATGGCGCCGCGCTGTTCTTTGCATGGGCATTTGCGCAGCGGCAACGTCAATGTTGGTATGCGTACTCCGTCATCAGCGCGATCGCGTTCCCCGTGCTTTACGTCGCGGCCCTGGCCTCCGGGGTCGCCTCTGGGGACCCTGCGTCTCCGCTGGGCGGCTATGCCGGCTTGTTCCAGCGCGCGTCGCTGGTCACGGGCTTGGCGTGGGTGGCGCTGCTGGCGGTGCACCATCTGAGTAGCCCGCAGACAACTGACCCGCCGTGACGCACGGGCGGGTCATCCCCCGGCGGGTAGGGCACCGGCGGCCGCTGCACGGGTCGGCGCCTTGCCCTTCGGCCAGTAGAGCTCCTTCTTGATCTGGGCCCCCGGAAAGCCTCGCGCCGCGAGGAGCGCGTCGGCGTTCTCGATCATGTCCGGGTTTCCGCACAGGTACGCGATGGCGTTGTCGGGCGTGAGATCCAGCTCATCGAGGACGTCGGGGATGATCGTCTCGACCCGCCCCGTCCGCCCGGTCCAGCCGGCGTTCTCGGGCGCGTTGGGGCGAGAGATGGTCGGGATGTAGAGGCACGGGTAAGTGCCCGCCCGCTGCTGGCCCTCGACCTCCTCCCGGTAGCCCAGGTCCTCCACGTACGAAGCGCCGTGAAGGAAGATGGCTCGCCGGGGGTGTCCGTCGATGCGCAGCGTCCGCATCATGCTAATGAACGGGGCGATGCCGGTCCCGCTGGAGATGAAGAGGTGGGTGCGATCGTCGCCCGGCTCGAGCAGGAATCGACCCTTCGGACCCTTGATGTGAATCGGAGACCCTTCCGGCAATAGCCAGAGGAGGGGAGTGAAGGCGCCCTCCGGCACGAGCCGGATGTAAAGCTCGTAGCCGGTCGCCTCCTCACGCGGAGAGCTGGCCACCGAGTAGGGACGCTGGACGAGCCTGCCCCCGACGTCCACACCGATGGTGAAGTACTGGCCGGGCTCGAAGTCGATCGCCGCGCCGTCAAAGGCGACCCAGAAGTATCCGAGGCTCTCGGTCAGGTCGATCCGCCTCGTCAGATGGGCGTTGTAGAAGGCCGACGTCGGGGCGATGACGCGCCCGTCGGGAGCGACCAGGGGGTCCACGCAGGGGATCGTACCCCGGAGGCCCGGGGCTTCGACCGCGGGCCGGTCACGTGCCGCAGGCCGGGTCGCGGCAGAACTCGAGCTGGAGACTCGAATTGACCATGAACGGCGTCCCGCCCAGGCGGAGCGCGAACGTGGTCGTCTCGAAATCACCCTGTATCTCGGACCCGCTCAGCTGGATCAGCCGAGGCGGGGCCGAGCAATCGGCGTCGGTGCAGATGGCGAGTCTCGGGTCGCGTGGCTCCGTCGGCCACCAGTACAGGACGACCGGATCCGGGGTCAGGGCGATCGCGATCGGCGACCACCAGATGTTCTCGACCCGATCGATGGTGGCGGTCCGTACCGCGCTGCACTCCACGTCGACGCAGCGCGTGACGCGAACCTCGTCGACGCGGTAGTAGGCGACCACGGGGATCCCGGTCTTCGTCAGCGCGAGCGCGGCGGTGATCGTGTCGAGGCCGCCCGTGGCTACGGTCACGGTGCGGACGGCTGAACACTCGGCGTCGGTGCAGATGGCGAGGCGGACCTCGCCCGTCGGCAGGGCATAGGCGACGACGATCCGGCCATCGCTCGCGGCGCGGACCGACATCGCGGTGGGGTGCGCCGTACCGTCGAGACCGACCCTCTTCGGACTCTCGCACAGGTCGTCCTGGCAAAGGATCGCCACGAGGCCGGCGTCCGCCTCGGCGACGACGATCCGAGCGAGGTCGTCGAGACCATCTCCCCTGACCGCGATGCCCACGGCAGCGTTCTCGACCCGGCCAGGCAAGGCGGTCACCGCCGGCCGCTGCGCGCACTCGCGGTCCAGGCATCTCACGAATGCGACATCGCCGTCGAAGGTGGCCGCCACGATGAGGGGGACGCCCTGGAGCGTCACGGCCACATCGCTCACGAATGCGTCGGGCAGGAGGCTGGCAACCTCGCCGCGCGCCGAGCAGATGAGATCGCGGCAGGAGATCAGGCGGAGCTCCAGCGACTGGTCCGCCTGTTGCGCCAGGACCGTCACGACCGCTGTGCCGTCGTCCCGTAGGGCCAGGTCGGGTTTCAGGGACCCGGCCGGAGGGAGCTGGACCCGGTCGAACGAGCCCACCGCGGCAGACACCGGCGAGCTGGATGCGGCCGTCGGACTCGCGGTCGGTCCGCACTCCGCGGCCACGCAGATCGGGGTCGGTCCCGGCAGGGCGTCCGGCGACGGCGATGGTGACGCCAGCGACGGGGGCGGCTCCATCGCCAGGAGGCCCGTCGGGATCTCCGGCTCGGTCGTGAACGAGGTCGCTTCCTCCTGGACCTCGTCCCCGATCGCGTAGCGCAGCACGATCCCGGTGTCGTGGTCGACCCACCATCGCCGCTCCGCGCAGGCAACGACGTCCGCGACGCGTCCGAGAACGGTGCCCGGGCCCCCGTCGGCCCAGGCCGCGCAGTCTTCCTCGGCCGTTGCGATAGGGCCTTCGACGTCGCCGGCGTCGGTCCGGTGAAGCCACGTGAGGAGGTGCATGTCGCCGTACATCGGCCACAGGCCGTCGAACCGGACCCAGGCATTTTCGTGCGACAGGTAGCCCTCGCGCCGGCCGTCGCGATCGGTCAGAACGTACGACCTGGGCTCGATCCCCCAGGCGTAGCCATCGAGGAGCTCCCAGCGAAGGACCTGGCCGTCGGTGACGATGCGCACCGCCTGGTTGCCCTGTGCGACGTGCGCCGCCATCTCGAACGGCGGCAGCGACTCGTATGTCTCGTGCGACAGGCGCAGGGTGTCCTCCACGGAGGGGCGAAGCAGGAGGCGACTGCCGATGAGGGCGGTCAGCAACGCCGCGAGCATGAGCAGGGCGAAGACCACCGCCAGGGCCGCCGGGCGATAACCCTGCGGCAGGGCGATCGGCCCGAGGACGAACCCCCCTCGCCGAGACCTCGTCTCGAGTCTCAGCCGTTCGAGCAGCCGCTCCTGGAATGCACGATCAGGGGGCACGGCCTGGCCTTCGAGCTGATCGAAGAGCGCGAACAGCCGATCGTCAGTCAGCATCGGACGGTTCTCCGTAGGCGACAGCGAATGCCGCCCGCGCACGCGTCAGCAGCGATTCCGTCGCCGCTTCCGATCTGCCCAGCTCACGGGCGATGGAACGCACGTCGAGGCGGTCCATGTAGCGGAGCAGAAGCGCCGCCCGGTACACGGGGGTGAGCGCGGCGAGCGCTTCCTGGACTCCCAGTCGGTGCCTGCTCGAGCTCTCCGGACCGCCCGAGACGGCGGTCTCGCGGACGGTGAGGCGGATGCGCCGCCGCTCCTCCCGCTCGAGACGCCGGTAGTGGTCTACCAGCCTGTGCCGGGCCACCCCGATGAGCCAGGGAACCCCGTCCTGTCCCGTAGCAAAGCTGGCCGGATGACGGACCGCCTCGACGAACGTCTGCTGCGTCAGCTCCTCAGCCAGGTCCGGGCGCCCCCCGGTCCGGCTCACCAGGTAGGCGAACACGCGCGGGAAGACGCGGTGATACCAGGCCTCGAACGCCGCCTCGTCGCTCAGGAGCGCGGCGAGCGGAAGAGCAGCCGCGGAGCCGGGTTGTGTCATCGCTCCCCACGAGTAGCCGGGCAGGAAGCATGGCACGACCGGGTGTGCGGTACCGCGGGCAATGCCTGCCGGCGCTCGCCATCCGGTCGTCTCATCCTCCCGACACGTGTCTTCCCCTCCTCGCAGCGGTCACGAGGAAGTCGCACGAAGGCTCCCGAATCCTTCGCACCGTACAATCGGCCGACCACCCGCACGGAGTTCCCATGACCGCCACCGACTCGTCGGTCCACGCCGCGAAGGCGGCCGCCGATCGCCCCCACCGGGCGGCGAAGCGCTACGTCTACGCGTTCGGTGCGGGCCGGGCGGAGGGCGACGCCTCGATGCGCGACCTGCTCGGCGGCAAGGGCGCGGGACTGGCGGAGATGACCAACGCGGGGCTGCCCGTGCCGCCCGGCTTCACAGTCACAACCGAGGCGTGCAACGACTACTTCGCTGCCGCCGAGCGCCTCCCCGACGGGCTCTGGGAGGACGTGCTGGCCGCCCTGGCTGACGTCGAGCGCGAGACCGGCAAGGGCTTCGGCGATGCCGCCAACCCGCTCCTGGTGAGCGTCCGCTCGGGCGCCAGGTTCTCGATGCCCGGGATGATGGACACGGTCCTCAACCTCGGGTTGAACGAGGAGACGCTCCATGGACTCATCCGCCTGACCGGCAACGAGCGTTTCGGCTGGGATGCCTACCGGCGCTTCGTGCAGATGTTTGGGCGCATCGTGCTCGGCGTGCCGGGCCAGCGCTTCGACGAGGCGCTCGAGGCGGCGAAGCAGCGGACCGGCGCCGCGGCGGACACTGACCTCAGCGCCGCGGAACTCCGCGCCGTCACGACCGAGTTCCTGCGAATCGTGCGCGAGGCGTCAGGGCGCGCCTTCCCCACCGATCCGACCGACCAGCTCGAGCTGGCCATGAAGGCCGTCTTCGCCTCGTGGTTCGGCAAGCGCGCGGCGGACTATCGCGAGTACAACAAGATCCCGCACGACCTCGGGACGGCCGTGAGCATCGTGACGATGGTGTTCGGGAACATGGGCGATGACTCGGCCACCGGTGTCGCTTTCACGCGCGACCCGAACACCGGGGAGAAGGTGCTGTTCGGTGAGTACCTCACCAACGCCCAGGGCGAGGACGTGGTCGCCGGCATCCGGACCCCCAAGCCTCTGGCCGAGCTGCGCGCGGACATGCCGGCCGCCTACGACGAGTTCGAGCGCATCGCCGAACGGCTCGAGCGGCACTACCGGGACGTCCAGGATCTCGAGTTCACGATCGAGCGCGGCCGGCTGTACATGCTCCAGACGCGCAGCGCCAAGCGGACCGCCGCGGCGGCGGTCCGCATCGTCCGGGACATGGTCGGCGAGGGGATCATCAGCCGGCGCGAAGCGCTCGCCCGGATCGAGCCGGCGCAGGTCGAGCAGCTCCTGCGCGACCAGTTCGATCCGGCGGCCCGTGACGGCGCCCAGCGCGTGACTCGGGGGCTGAACGCCTCGCCCGGGGCCGCCGTTGGACGGGCCGTCTTCGACGCCGATCGGGCCGTCGAGTGGGTCACCCGGGGCGAACGTGTGGTCCTCGTGCGCTCCGAGACCTCACCGGACGACTTCCACGGCATGGCCGTCGCCGAAGGGGTCCTCACCTCCCGTGGGGGCGCGACCAGCCACGCCGCCGTGGTGGCGCGCCAGATCGGCAAGCCCTGCGTCGCCGGGGCGGCCGAGTTGGTGATCGACCTTGGCGCGCGCACGGCCCAGGCCAACGGCCTCGGCTTCGCGGAGGGCGACGCGATCTCGCTCGACGGCACGACCGGCGAGGTCTTCCTCGGTTCCCTGCCTACCGTCTCCGCCCGCTACGAGGACCAACCCGAGCTCCAGACCGTTCTGGGCTGGGCCGATGAGGTGCGCCGCCTCGGCGTGTGGACCAACGCGGACAAGCCCGAGGAGGCGGCCCAGGCGCGGCGGTACGGGGCCGAGGGAATCGGCCTGTGCCGGACCGAGCACATGTTCCGCGAGGGCGAGCGCCTCGACATCGTGCGCGACGCGATCCTCGTCGCCTTCGAGGCCACGCGGGCCAAGGCGCGCCTGGCAGAGGGCGAGCAGCTGAGCACCGAAGAGCAGGCCGTAGTAGCACGCTTCGACGAGGCGCTCGGAAAGCTCGAGGTGCTCCAGCGCGAGGACTTCATCGGCATCCTGCGGGCCATGGACGGGCTGCCCGTCGTGATCCGGCTCATCGACCCGCCGCTCCATGAGTTCCTGCCGTCGTTCGAGGAGCTCCTCGTGGAGACGACGCGGTTCGAGGAGCGCGGCACACCGCCGGAGGAGCCGGCGTTCCGCGAGGCGCGCGAGCTACTGGCCGCGGTCCAGGCCCTGCGTGAGCAGAATCCGATGCTCGGGCTGCGGGGCATCCGCCTCGGGCTCATGATCCCTGACTTCGTGAAGATGCAGACGCGCGCCATCCTGGCCGCGGCGCTGGCCGTCAAGCGCGCGGGCGGCGACCCGCATCCCAAGATCATGATCCCGCTCGTCGGCCACGTGAACGAGCTGGCCGAGACGCGAGAGATCCTGGATGCTGAGGCCAGGCGGGTCACCGAGGAGGCGGGCGAATCGGTCGATTACCGCTTCGGCACCATGATCGAGGTGCCCCGCGGGGCGATCACGGCGGACGAGATCGCGCCGCACGCCGAATTCTTCAGCTTCGGCACCAACGACATGACCCAGATGGCCTTCGGTTACTCGCGCGACGACGCGGAGGGCAAGTTCCTGCTCCAGTACGTCGAGCGCAAGATCCTGCCGCGCAACCCCTTCCAGTCCATCGACCGGGAGGGCGTCGGCGCGCTCGTCGAGATGGCCGTGCGCAAGGGCCGCGCCGCGCGCCCCGACCTCGAGCTCGGCATCTGCGGCGAGCACGGCGGCGACCCGGAGTCGATCGCCTTCTTTCACGAGGTAGGGCTCGACTACGTCTCCTGCTCGCCGTTCCGCATCCCGGTGGCCCGCCTCGCGGCGGCGCAGGCGGCGCTGGCCGACGACGCCGCCGGAGCCGGGGGCGCGGCGGCCGAGCGCGACAGGTGACCGATTCGGGACCCGTCGACGAGCGCGCGATGGCCGTGCGGAACCGCGCGCCTCGTGTCACCGTATGACCCAACAGGATGGCGCGTGAACGATGAGTGAGCCGAACGGCCGCCCCAGCGGCGGCGAGGTGGCCGGGCACCCAGGCGGGGTCGCCTCGGTGGTCAGCTCGGAGCGCCAGTTCGTCCTCGACGCCAAGACCTTCGAGCTCGAATCGAACGAGGGCGAAGGGGCCCAGCTGCCCGCCGGGAGCCGCTTCGTGTTCCGCCAGGCCGAGAACCGCATCTGGGGCACGTACCGGGGCGGCGGCGTGACCGACGGCGAGTTGGGCGGCGTCATCGTGGGCGACCGGCTGCGCTTCGTGTACCGCCAGATCGGTCCTGACGGGATGCTCGCCACGGGGACCGCCACGGGGGCGATCGCTCGCGGGCCGGACGAGCGACTGGCGATCGACATCCGCTGGTCCTGGGAGGACCGCTATGGCCGCGGACGCGCCCGGCTCCTGGAGCGCCGCCCCAACGAGTAGTCCAGGGCCGCGCACTGCGACCACGCGCTCGCGGGTCCTCTTCCTGTGCGTGCACAACAGCGCCCGCTCGCAGATGGCCGAGGCGATGCTCCGGGCGTGGGCCGGCGATCGCTTCGAGGCCCACAGCGCCGGCAACGCCGTGTCACAGGTCCGTCCCGAGGCGATCGCCGTGATGGATGAGCTGGGCATCGATCTGCGCGGCCAGCGGAGCAAGGATGTGGCCGAGTACGCCGGCCAACGCTTCGACTGGGCGATCACGACGTGCGACGAGAACCAGGAGGCCTGCCCGGTCTTCCCCGGCGCCACCCATCGCGAGTACTGGCCCTTCGACGACCCGTCCGCCGCCGCGGGCTCCCCGGAGGAGCGCCTCGCGACGTTCCGCCGGGTGCGCGACGAGATCGCCGCCCGGATGCGGGAGTTCATCGCCCGCCCGACCTAGACCGAGCAGCCTGGATCCGGAACCTCGTCAACCTGGACAAGCGACCGCTGCCGGCGCCGCTCGGTGAGCAGCGGGTAAGTCGGCGCCAAAGGTTCGCTCCCATGCTGCGCGGCGATGGACGGTCAGCGTCTCGGCGCGGGGGTCCGCACGCTGCGCCGCCGCCGGCATTGGCGTCAGCGAGATCTGGGTGCGGCCGCCGGGGTGAGCCAGCAGGCTGTATCCCGAATCGAGCGAGGCCGCGTTGAGCGTGTCGCCGTCGAGAGGTTGGAACGCGTCGCAGCCGCACTGGACGCGCGGCTCGTGGTCCGTTTGGCCTGGCGCGGAGGTGAGCTCGATCGGCTTATGGACGAGCGCCACGCAGCTCTCGTCGAAGCAGCGGTCGCGCGTCTGACGAGGTTCGGGTGGGACTCGGCCGTCGAGGTCAGCTACTCGGAGTTCGGCGAGCGGGGGTCGATCGACATCCTTGGCTGGTTCGCCGTCCGCCGCGTGCTCCTGGTCATCGAGGTCAAGTCGACGCTGACCTCCCTCGAGGAGACGAATCGGCGACACGATCAGAAGGTCAGGCTGGCCGGGCGCACCGCGCGCAAGCGTTTCGGCTGGCAGCCCCTCGTCGTCGCAAGGGTCCTCGTGCTGCCGGACGAGGCGACAGCACGGCGCCGGGTTGCCCGCCATGTCCAGACCTTCGGTTCGTTGCTACCCACCCGTGGGAGGGCGGTGATCGAGTGGCTACGCCAGCCGACCGGCGCCATGTCCGGCATCCTGTTTCTGCCATCTACCCAACGGGTGAGTACAAGACGCTCTGGTGCACCCGGGGTCCGCGTTCGCAGAATCGGCGGCGACGCGGATCGACCGTGACCGAGGCTTCGAGACAGGACCGAAGCACTCCACGCGGGCTCGGATCCAGCCCGGGAGATGTCCAGTACTCACCGGGTGAGTGCCTGATCGAGAGCTGGCGCCTGTAGGGGCTTTGCACCCACCGGATGAGTAGCTGATCGTAGGTTCGCGCCCGTCGGGGCTCTGCCACCCACCGGGTGAGTAGCTGATCGGGGATTGGTGCCCGCCCCCAGGTTGCCACGCACAAAACGATCAGAGAAGCCGGCCGGCGCCTCTCCCCCTGGGCTAGACTTCGCACGCCGGCCCTCGCACGCGCGACCGCGCCTCGCAGCCGCCGCAGTCGACCGGAACAGTGCTCGAAGCCCGCCGCCTCCTCAAGCGGACGCCGATCCGCGATGTGGAGCACGTCCTCGACATCGAGGCGAACATCGTGCACGCCAGCGATGACCTTGTGGACGTCGCTCGGCAGGCCTTCGCTCGTCCTTCGACGCGTGTCCTTAGCGTGGTCGACAGCGACGAGCGCCTCGTCGGCATCCTGCCGGTCTTGCGCGTTGTCGAGGAGATCGTCGCGCGGGTCGCCCCGGAGCAGCTCCTGGCCGACATCAGCACGGTCGAGCAGGCCGGTCGCTTCGCGGAAGAGGTGAGCGCCCGGACGGCTGGGCAGCTCATGCTGCCGCCGGTCTTCCTGCGACTCGACGACACCGTCTCGGACGCCTTTGCCGCCATGCACGTGCACCATCTCTCGGGCCTCCCCGTGCTCGACGCCGACGATCGCGTCGTCGGGTACGTCGACGTGCTCGAGCTCGCCCTGCGCTACCTGCAGGAGCTCCGCCCACCCGCCGGGCAGGCCGGCGACTGACCGTGGAGGTTCTCCTCGCGGGCGGGATCTTCGTCGCGACCTACGCCCTCATCGCCACGGAACGGCTGCACAAGACGGTGGCGGCGCTGGCCGGCGGCGTTCTGATGGTCGTCCTGGGGGTCGTCAGCCAGGAGGAGGCCTTCGCGGCGATCGACTTCAACGTCATCTTCCTGCTCGTCGGCATGATGGTCATCGCCAACGTGATGCGCCGGACGGGCGTCTTCCAGTGGGTCGCCATCCGGTCCGTGCGCGTGGCACGGGGCGATCCGTGGCGCATCCTGGTCGTCCTGTGCACGATCACGGCCGTCGCCAGCGCCCTCCTGGACAACGTGA
>Ga0209321_10003447_pt1 | contig 10577 bp, 12 predicted proteins | sample Rifsed16ft4_FD_184012 | JGI IMG/M metagenome (GOLD analysis project Ga0209321, IMG submission 184012) | Soil microbial communities from Rifle, Colorado, USA - sediment 16ft 4 - CSP-I_5_4 (version 2) | ecosystem: Environmental > Terrestrial > Deep subsurface > Rock core/Sediment | place: Rifle... | reverse complement strand
AGTTCAAGTCCCGGCCAGGAAAACCCTCACCGCCCTATCTCGGTCTGGTCAGAGCCGCCTTGGCTTCCAAGATGCCTCCGAAGGCTTCGGAGCAGCTCATCACGCAATCGTCGCGTCGAAGATAAGGACAGATAGATTGATTTGTCTTCTTCAGAGCCCACGCCGAATACTTCGCAGGGACGAAGAACCCCCACCGTGAATATCGTCGTCCTTGCTACGACGACGGCCCTAGTACTTCTCGTAACAACCCTTGCCAGTACACCAATACCCGGAGTCCCAGGGCAGCGATTTAACGCGGGAGACATCATGGTATTCATTGCGTCACTTACGTTTGGCCCCGCTGTAGGAGGTTTTGCGGGAGGAGTTGGCTCCTCACTTTCGGACGCCTTGCTACCAGGTGGACAGTACTTCGCTCCATTCACACTGGTAGTCAAGGGAACCGAGGGATACTTGGTGGGATATATTGCTCGGCGCAGTTTCAGGAGGAGGGATCAGGCGGCCTGGTTTGTCGGAGGTCTAGTAGTTGTCGGCGGCTATTTTGTTGTAGAGGCCTTTCTCTTCGGTCTAGTTTTTGGGGCCTCAGTAGCACCCGGACTAGCATATGCTATTGTGGAATTTCCTTTTAACATACTCCAAGCCGTCGGAGCAGGAGCAGTAGGAATTCCTGTCTCCCGCTATCTGAAGCGGTCACTTCCCTCCATTCTAGTGATGGGCTCGCAGAAAAGGGAAAAACCTTCGGCCGAAAAAGTAGCTTAGCCCATTTCTGCCGGCTGGCTTACGCAGATGTAGAGGACGTTGCTACCGCGCACGATGAGGCTTCCAAAATTCGTGGCTGGGTCTCCTCCGCGAAACTCCTGGGCGCCGTCGAGAATGATGTTCATGTGGCTATCGCAGTCGATCATTTTGCCGCGGTATTCGGCGTCGTTCTTCAGCTTTACCGCGATTTCGCCGTTCAGCTTTCGAATAAGAAGGTTCAGCGGCTTTCTCGAAGGTTCCAACGGAACGCCTTGAGGGGGCGATTGCCCAGGAGGCAATAAAAACCCTTTGGCACTCTAGTCCTTATGTGGACTCGGCCTTTTCTCGTTCCATCATTTTACGGCTGTGCTGTTCCTTCCGGAACTCGGTCTTCAGCTTTCCGCAGCGCATGCATCTGGTCATTTGTCCCCTTCCGCGCCACTGGTGCGAACATCCTGGCATTAGTGTCGGCCTTGGGGCTTACACTCTTGCTCTTAAAGGGAACTGACACGGGTCTTTCGCACCGGCTTACTGGCCCGCTTCCAGACTCAGTCCTTTTCTAACTAGAAAGAGGGTTTCCTTGTCTGTCAGCGGAATTCTCATCTCCGGGTGAGGCAGTTGCAGTCCCTCCTGTGCAATGGTGGTTTCTTCGGAGTGGAAGACGGTTCCGAGAAGCGTGCCTCCGGGTTTTAGGATGCGAACCATTTCAAGCAACGCGCTTCTGTCACTGTCCGATTTCAACAGAGAGACTGATATTACGCAGTCCGATGCTTCGTTTCTGAAAGGGAGGGCTGAGCACTCAGCCATGACAAACTCGGTCTTATCGTTTCCGACACTCATCCTAGCCGTTCGCAGCATTTCTGGCGATATATCGGTCCCGACCGTGAGCGAGGAGTTTGATGTCAGCCGGCCCAGGATCGCTCCCGGTCCACACCCGACATCAATCAACACGCCGAACTTGCTCTCTCCGACCAGGCTTAGAACCTCCTTGTGCTTCTTGGCCTGCTCTTTTCCGTACAGTTCCTCATATGAAGCCGAGAGAGAGTCGTAGTACTCCCTGATTCTGGCCCTGTCGTCGGTCATGGCGAGGCCGATATATCCAAGTGCACCGGGAATGAAGCTTTCGGGCTGTGATATGACAGTTCTGGATCATCCCTCTTTGGGTGCGGCTCGGGACGAGGTTGTGAGGGGGGTGGAAAGCCGGAGGCTAGTGGTCTTGGTCGCGTCTTGTACGGTCAGTTACTCCGGTCGAACTGGCAGCCAGCTGGGTGAAGGCGAGAGGCTGATTCTGCTGAAGAAAGATGGCTGCGTACTCGTTCACCGGGCCCGGGATTCTCAGCCGGTCAACTGGCAGCCCCCCGGTTGCATCATTCAGACTGGCCTCGAAGGAGGAAGCTTAGTTGTAAAGGCCGTTCGTCCTAGTCCGCTTGAAAGCCTAAGGATTACGATGAAAGAGGTCCAGTTCCTAGGAACTTTCGATCTCCAGGACGAGGCAGAGTTTCTTCTTCACGCCAGCGAGGAGGAAATGCAGCGTGCCATTATTCTTCAGCCAGACATTGTTGAGCCAGGCCTAAGGATTGTGGATTTCGAGAAGAAAGTTGCTCCCGGGTTTGTTGACGTCTACGCGTTAGATGTCAGCGGCAATACGGTCGTTATCGAAATCAAGAAAGACCCCGCCGGGTCCGCAGCTATAAAGCAGCTGGCCGAGTACTTGAAGCATCTTCCGCCGCCACCGGGGAGGCGTTTGAGACCTATGATAGTAGCCCCGGGGCTCGCCAAGGGGTCGCAACAATTCCTGGCTAGAATGGGAATCGAGTTCAAACAGATAAGCCTGCAAAAGTGTGTGGAGGTTCTTCAGAACCAGCCAAAGGCAGACCAGCAGATTCTGAAAGAATGGCTCTAAAGTTCATGTCTAGAGTCCCAGTCTCGCGAGCAGTTTGGCATAGCCAATCCCGCTCCTTACGAGGCTGAGCTTGCTGTTTCCACGGGGGCGGGGCGTGAAAGTTATCGGCACCTCTGCGATGGTGAGTCCTTTCTTCCTGGCTCTTATGAGAAGTTCCGCTGTGACCTCAAAGTTTGTCGATGTTAGCTCATCTCTGATAGACTCCACCGCCGTAGCGGAGTAGAGCCTGAACCCGGAGGTTACGTCACTGGAGGGAATTCGAAACGCCTTTCTCAGGAGCCAGTTCGTCGTTCCACTCACAACTCTCCTGAAGAGCGGGAGTTCTCCAACCATGCCATGGCTCAGGGATCTGCGCCCTACGATGATGTCTGCATCAGCTGCGGCTTCGAGTAATCTGCCTATTTCTTCGGGCCGGTGGTTTAAGTCAGCGTCCATGGTGAGGACATAATCTGTTCTGTGGGATACGAGGCTGAGTCCCCTTTTCATGGCCTTTCCAAGCCCCAGACGTCTCTGGTTGTAGTCGAGTTTGACGTTCGGATTGACGCTCGAAAATTCTCGTAGCTTCTCCATTGTCTTGTCTTCTCCTTCCACGACGAAAACTATCTCGTAGTCGTCTGCTGTCTCCTTGAGAGATTCTAGCAGTCTGCCGGAGAACTCGTCGATGACCTCTTCCTCATTGTACACTGGTATTACTGCGCTGATTTTCAACGCGCTCGCTTGTTCTTATTCGAGCCAGACCAGAGCATTCTCGTTCGAACGAATCTGAGGTGTAATACGAGCCTATCGTTTTCTCTCGAAGGTTTCTGTTCCGACTGTGAGGATGAAGATGAGTATTCCCAAGGCAAAGAGGGTGAGGCTGATCGATAAGGAAACTACAAGTTCAAAGTGTAGCCTGGAGAAAATCAAGTAGTTCAGGTAGGCGGGTAGAATCATCAAAGCTCCTGAGAGAACAATCAGACCGCCCTTGAGAAGGCTACCGACGTTGACTGCCGGGCTCAATTTCCACCCGGCCCCGGTGGGAGTTAGGGTCCTACTTCAAGCCTTCGCGTTGACAATCTTTCTGGCAATGGTGATGTATGCAGTGTGTCCGACCATTCTGGATTCGGGCCTCAACTTTCCCAATTCCGTCTTCATCTCCCTGAGTAGTACCTCTACGGACTCTAGGACTAGAAAGCCTTCCTGTCTCAGGCTTTCTCCCAGTTTCTCGAGCTGGTTGAACGTCGGAGTGAATCCTGTCACGATTCCTCCACCTTTCAAGGCCATCCAGGCCGCTCTTGTCATTGTCCAAGGGTCTCCAAGGTCAAGGACGACCGCGTCTAATCCGTTCTCTTCAAATCCCTGAGAAGGATCCTTGTTGTGCAGCGTCGCCAGGCTGGACACGCCCACTCTTTCTAGGTTTTTCAGGGCGGCTTCGTGGAAGTCCGGCCTCGTTTCATACGAGTACACGTGGCCTTCCGGGTTCACGGCTCTTGCTAGGGCTGCGGTCATGACGCCACTTCCAGTCCCAACCTCCGCTACCCTATTCCCGGGCCCGATGCCGAGCTGGTAGAGCACGTACCCGATGTCCTTGGGGTACAGTATCTGAGTCGGCCGGTCGAAGGCTTCCACCATGTCTACTGGCCGCGGTTTGAAGATCCAGATCGGCTGGCCCATGCTGGTCTTCGTGCAGCTTCCATACCCTGTGCCGATTATTGACTCGAGGTCTACGAATCCTTTGTGTGTGTGAAACTTGGTCCGAGACGCGGTTGCGACCCATTTTCGTCTGGGGTCCTGGTACAGCAGGACCCTGTCTCCCTCACGCACCGTCTCCGACAAGACGCTGGAAGTTTGAGAAGGTTGGCCTTAAGGCTTCTACGCTGACGACAAGACGGTTGCTTCGGTGATTGAAGAGGGCTCTAGGTCAGCCTTTCAAGGCTCGGAAGACACCTTCCGCCTTCGACGGCTTACGTATACTGTATGGTTCACGGCCTGCGCATTCGGCCAGAGTGTTCTCGTCGCTGAGGATTTTCTTGAGGCCGCTCAACCGGTAAAGGAGAAAGCTGCAGTGTTTCCGCTGCTGTTTTGTAAGATTTAGGTCGGGACGGGGAGTTGGGAGTTCGGGTGAGTGAAGTTGCCGATTGTTTCGGCTATGGTCTCTGTCCCTATTTTGTCTTGGATGAGCCTGGATATTTGGACTGCTCTTCCTGAGCATTTCTCGGTGCACTCCTTCACCGCTCTGACGAGCGAATCTCCGTCCAGTGCACTTTGCGGTAGGACTACAGCTATTCCCAATTCTGCCGCTCGTCTCGCGTTGTTAGACTGCTCGGTGTGACTAGGCGGGGGAATCAAGACCAGAGGCTTTCCGAGGGCGACAGCTCTCATGATAGTTTCATGCCCAGCCCTGGAGACGATTACATCCGCGTTTCGAAAGGCCTCGTCATATTCCTTCTCGTCCATCCAGTCGAAGACAGTGACATGGGTGTCATGTTTGGGCGCGGAGCTTCCCCTCGGGTCTCCACAGCATAGAACCACTCTCCATTTGGGAGGCAGTTCTGCAAGAAGGCGTGACAGCATCCGGACGAGGTACTGGCGGTCTGTCGCAGGCCCGCTTACGCAGGCGAAAACTGATTGTGTGTGGTGTGCGGCTCTTCCATCCTGGGTCTCAGCCTTGCCCTTCAAACCAACCGGTCCTACCAGTTTCACCTTCCTCGCTGTCCTTTTTGGTATCGGAAGGTTGTATGTTGAGATTGTGTAGGGCAGTGGAAGGTCGGGTATGATGATTAGCTTGCTCATTCCCCATGCTATTCCGAGGAGGGTCGACGCGTATTTCCAGACAATCCTTGAGAACAGGAGCATGATTCTGTCCACGGTCCGTTTGGGATTGGGATACTTTGGCATTTGGACAGAGTACTGGTTTAGTATCAGGCATGTTGGCTTCCTGAGTAGCATGCCAGCGAGGAGCGTGGAGACTCGTGTGTCGGATATGACTATGTCAGGTCTGAATCGTGTTAGCTGTTGAACTTCCCCGATGAGTTGTTTGACAAACTTCCAGAGGCCCACCGTTACTCCGTTCTGCGTTGCTGTGAGTTTAGGGTCTATGGTTCCGTCCTCTCTGGTCTTGAAGGAGATCGGAGTTGCGCTGTAGTGTCGGAGTCCTTTTCTCTTGAGGTAGTCAAGTCCGTCGAGGTAGGACGAGAAGAGTACTTCATCGCCCTTTTCAGAAACCTCGCGCGCTATTCTTTCACACCGGGTTATGTGTCCAAGTCCGAGGCCGCACGTGCCTACGTAGAGTTTCATCGGTCAGCTCTCGCCTTGGGCAGCACTCTCTCGAAGACTGAGCCGCCCGGCTTCTCTTCTGAAAAGACTTGCCCTTCGAACAGTGACACTCGGACATGGCCTTCCAACCACGCATCAGGGAGCAGTCCTGCTTTCATACAGCACTGGGAAAGAAACTCTTCAGGGTCAAAACCCTCGTCGATAGCTACTTGGGGCAATAGGAGTCCGCGGGACCCGAATCCGTCGACCACTATGCCGTGTCGTCCAATGATGACCTTGCTCGGAATCTCCATTGGTGTCTTGGCTTCAATGAAGTTCGGGTTTGAAAGCACTGTAACCTCTATGATTATCCGAGGTAGGTCCTCTCGTTTTATCGGGCTGTATCTTGGGTCCATGCTTGCTGCTTCAACTGCTGACTGAACCGTCTGTTGGACCAAAGGCCGGTCAGGGAAGGGGGTTCCTATGCAACCCCTCAGCACACCTCCCCTTGAAACGTCCACAAGACTGACGAATACCCCCCGGGGCTGCGTTAGCGTTGGATGGCTGCCAATGTCCAACTCGGGTTTTCGTCCGGAGATATGAGACTCAATTGCTGTCCGGGCCAGGGAGACGAGGACTGTTCCCTCTTCGAGCGTGAGCATGCGTAGTCACGCCCCCGGGCTTGTAAGGTTTCTCGCCCTTGTTAGGGTGTGATTGATCTGCCGCCAGTGGCTTCCCTTCCAGTAGAATTTTCCACAAGGCGAGTTCTCACACTTCCAGAACTGTTCGTAGAGCCGGAGGCTCGCTGGTGGCACTAGTCCGGAGGCTTCTTCTATAGACGCTTCTTTGAGTCGGCTGCCGCACTCTGGACAGAGGGTTTTCTCCATGTCGATGGTCAGAGAAATTCCGTAACCTCGCGAGACTTGGGCGAGTCTCTCATCCTCTGATTCGCCTAACACTAGAAGTGCAGAGATGTTCTTCGAAACAGCTCTGTTGTAGAGTTCCTCATCTCTAGTCAGCAGAATCATTTCCTCGGTTGCTGCTCGGGTCAGAAGGGTTGTGTCATTCGAATCGGTGTCGTAAAGGACAACGTGGCCGAGAATTCGAAGCCAGCGGGCTAGCCCTCCCAGCATGCCGTCGACTATGAACCTCATCCTTTCTCCAGTACTCTACCCGTTCCTGGCCTTGCCACAATATTCCCCTCACTGTAGACAACGTTCCCTCTCACAATAGTCGTGTGGACGACTCCTTGAGTCTGGACTCCCTCGAAAGGGGAGAACTTTGCCTTTGAGTGAAAAGTCTCCGGGTGTATCTTGGACTTTTTCTTCAAATCCACAAGGACCACGTCTCCGTCTTGACCGGTCTCGAGCCGTCCCTTAGATGTTAGTCCGAACGCCCGAGCTGGATTGGCTGATGTAAGGTCCAGGACCCTTGAGAGGGCAATTTGCCCCTTGTTCACCATCGTGAGGAGGAGAGGCAGGGTCGTTTCCAGTCCGGGGATTCCCGGCGGACTGTGGAGTAGTTGCTTCTTCTCTTTGATAGTGTGTGGGGCATGGTCGCTCGCGATGACTGTGACCTGGCCTTTCGCCGTTGCAGAGAGAAGCTTCCTTCTGCTCGCTTCGCTGCGAAGAGGAGGAACCATCCAGGCCTTCCACCTTCGGTCTGCCAGCGACCGCTTTGACAGCAGTAGGTGGTGCGGTGTTACCTCGGTGTACACTCTTCTGCTTCCTGTGTTCCTTATCGTTGCCAAGCTTGAGTGCAGAGTCAGGTGGCAGAAATAGACCCAGGCATTGGTCTGTCTTTGCAATCGGAGTATTCTCGAAACTGCAAGTTTTTCCGCCATCGGCGGCCGGCTGGCTTCGAGGTCGCTGAAGGATTTCGGTTCCTTTTCGGATGCTCTGTCGATTGTATCTTTATCCTCCGCGTGAACGGTTACTAGAAGCTTGTTCCGGAGAGCATCTCTCATAGTCTTTGAGATAGTCGCGTCGTCTTGTACTGCGAGGGGTGAAATTGGCTTTGGGAGGTAGAGCTTGAGTGAGAAAGCCCCCGTTCTGGCAAGTTTATCGACAGTTCTCTCGTCTGGGACCGCGGCGGCGTGGAAGCCTACATCGACCAGGATTTTCCCCCTGGCCATATCCATCTTCGCCCTGAGGCGAGGGGCCGAGTCTGTGGGGGGTTGCGTGTTTGGCATGTCCAAGACCGTAGTCACGCCTCCGGCTGCCGCCGCCGAGGTTCCAGTGGTGAAGTTCTCCTTGTGAGAGAGGCCCATGTCCCGGAGGTGGACGTGGGCGTCCACGAGGCCCGCTAGCGCTAGTAGGTTTCGACCGTTTACTTTCTCGTCTCTTGCTGTAATAATCTTGTGCGCTATTCTGGCTATTTTCCCGCTTTGAATGAGGATTGACCCTCTCTCAAGCGTCCCGGTTCTCAGTATGTTGCAGTCTTGAATTAGGACGGTATGTTCTGAAGGCTCGTCTTGGGGCCTAGGATTCTTCAGAAGGACCCGTGTCCTTGGTGCAGTCTTGGCAGAGGAAGACGCCTTCTTTCTGGATGAGGTTGTCGGACCAGGCTTCGCATTCGTCGCAGTACCCTGCGAGCCGGGATCGGGAACGTGGGCTTTCCAGGCTCATTATGTGGCTCTTCTCTGATATGAGGTCGATGAGGGCCGGCGTTACTTCGAGAATGTCTTTCATCGTAAGTATTCCAGTTGGTTTTCCGTTTTCTATCACCGCGAGGCGTCTGATCTTACTGTGGTTCATGAGCTTGGCCGCTTCTGTTATCGATGTTCCCGGTGGTATGGTGATCACTGGTCTTGACATCGCGTCTGCAACCTTGACATCTGAGGGTAGGATGTTCTTCGCAGCTACGCGTTGAACTATGTCTCTCTCAGTGATTATGCCAGTGGGCTTTCCCGCCTTATCAGTGACGAGGATGCAGCCAATGTTGTGCTTGACCATGAGTTTGGACACCGTGGCCGCTGTGTCGGTTTCTCTGGCTGTGATGGGAGGCCTGGACATTATGTCTCGTACGAGTACCTCAGGCTCCTCGTCATGGACTGACAACGCGAATTCGCAAAAAGTGGGCCTTGTATAAAATGTTCATGCGGGCGACCTAGGACTCCTAGCAAACGTTATCATGTGCCGACCATGGCTGGCTCGTTTGTTCGAGCATGGCCAGCGGGTCTGATGTGAAGGTTCAACCTTCCAAGCAAGAGAAGCCGCTGAGGCTGTCTCCCGCAAACATGGTTTACTGGTTGCGGCTGGGGTTCGCCGTGTTAGCCGGTTTTGTCTACACCGTGCTTGGGTTTGGAAGGGGGGGCGTCGCCACCGGGACTTTGTACGCCTTGGGCGTAGGAATCATGTTCTACGCTGCGTCGGTACTGTTGGTGAAAAATGTGCTACGTTATGGTCCATCTGAGCTTGGGGGTCCGAGGAAGCACGTCTCAAATGGAATGGGTACCTACATCATCTGGCTGATATTTACTATGACGCTTCTGAATACTTTGCTTCCTCCTGCTCCTTGACCGTCTCGCCTGTGACTGTGCTCGGCGGACTCGCAGGAGCCTTCTCAGAGGTTCCCTTAGGCGGCTTGACAAGGCCGAGGTAGTTTTCTAGAGCTTTGAAGTATCCTCTGTCATAGTCTCCGTGAAGCTCGTTCGAGCTGAATTCTGCGAATTCGTCTTTTAGGTGGATTATCGTTTCTTCGGACCTGTTTGCGAGTATCTTGGGAAGGTAGAGGTACTTGTCGTCGTTGCTTCTATGTGTCAAGAGAAGCCCTTCTAGAGCCTTCACGTATCCTCTCGCCCATGCCGAGTTCTGCGACTTTTGTCTTATGGTGTCAAGCTCCTTCTCTGCCTCAGTCCATGCTCTCTCCTCGACGTTCTGGAGGAACTTGGCCACTGAAAGCTGAGGGATTTCGGGCGCGGATTTATCGGCGTCTCTTGACTTCATCTTCTTCCGATATGTCCTGTATTCCTGTTTCAGTGACTTTGAATATTCTCTCGCCTTCGGGAAGGTAGGGGCTCGATACGAGTCTTGCTATTCTGATAGGTCCGCTGGCCGCCCGTCGTACGAAGACCCTCGTATGGCTGGTATGGGCGACTATGTGTCCGCCTACCGCATCAACCGAATTGGCGAAAAACTGGTCAGGTTTCGACATGACCTGGTTGGTGACCGCCGCCACTGCGTTGAACCCTCTCGCGAGGCGTATGAGGCGATGCATATGATTATTGAGTCGTTGTTGTCGTTCTGCCAGCACTTCTCTTCCAATGTATTCGCTTCTAAAGTGTGAGGTCAGCGAGTCAATGATGATAACCTTGATGCCATTGTCCTTTATGACCTGGTCGGCTTTCTCCAGAAGTAGCATCTGATGGTCTGAATTATAGGCTTCTGAGTAGATGATTCTCTGAGCTGCGGCCACAGGGTCCAAGCCCAGTTCTCCAGCCATTCTCACTATCCACTCCGGCCGGAAGGTTTGCTCAGTATCAAGGTAAAGCGCGCCTCCGTCAAGTCCGCCCTTGCCGACAGGGAGCTGGACGTTGACGGCCAGCTGGTGGCAAAGGATGGATTTTCCTACGCCGTACTCGCCGTAGAACTCGGTTATTGTCTGGGACTCAAGGCCGCCCCCTATCAGCTCATCAAACGCTTTGCTCCCAGTCGTCAGCCGCAGGACATTCGCTCTCATCCTCATTAGCTCGTCTGCCCTGACG
>Ga0209321_10003445_pt1 | contig 10580 bp, 8 predicted proteins | sample Rifsed16ft4_FD_184012 | JGI IMG/M metagenome (GOLD analysis project Ga0209321, IMG submission 184012) | Soil microbial communities from Rifle, Colorado, USA - sediment 16ft 4 - CSP-I_5_4 (version 2) | ecosystem: Environmental > Terrestrial > Deep subsurface > Rock core/Sediment | place: Rifle... | reverse complement strand
TGATGAAGTCCCATAAAGATATGACGGAAAAAAAGAAGGAAAAGAAATGAAAATAGTGGTTAGTGTTAGTGATTAGTGAAAGTAACTGACACTGACACTAATCACTAACACCGGTACTCCTGAAATGACCTATGATGATACAATCAGATTTCTTTATGGTATTGAAAAATTCGGAATAAGATTAGGTCTTGAGAATATCTCTCTTATCCTCAATCTCCTTCAAAACCCTCACAATCAGTTTAAGTCCATTCATATAGCAGGGACAAATGGCAAAGGTTCTACTGCCGCCATGACAGCCTCAATATTACAGTCTGCAGGATATAAAACAGGTCTCTATACATCTCCTCACCTACAGGATTTCAGGGAAAGGATAAGAATTAATGGATTTATGATAGCAGAGGAGGATGTAATTGACCTAACTGAAAGAATTAATTATGAATTGGGAACTCAAAACTCAATGCAACTTACTTTCTTTGAATTTACAACTGCTATGGCATTTATGTATTTTGCAAGAGAAAAAGTAGATTTTGCAGTTGTAGAAGTTGGCATGGGGGGAAGACTTGACGCTACAAATGTTTTAAATCCAGTAGTATCAATTATTACAGAGATTGATATTGAACACACTGAACACCTTGGTAAAGACATAAAATTAATAGCGGGAGAGAAGGGGGGGATTATAAAGGAAAAAGGAACTGTCATTCTGTCATCCCGTAAGCCCGATGTAATTGAAATAATAGAATCTATATGTAAGGATAAAAATGCTAAACTTTACAGAATCGGGAGGGATTTCGGATTTCGGAATGCGGAATGCGGAATAAGGAGCTCAAAATTTGAATTTCACAATCCAAAATCCGCAATCCAAAATTTTAAGATTCCACTTCTTGGCAAATATCAGATAATTAATGCCTCAATCGCAATAAAGGCATCACTTATTATAAAAGAAAGTGGATTTAAGATTGATGAATCAAATATCAGAGACGGATTGAAAAAAGTCCAGTGGAACGGAAGGCTTGAGATTGTATCAGAGAATCCCATTATTATTTTAGATGGTGCACATAATCCCGCTGCCGCAAAAGCTCTGTCGGAAGAACTGAAGAAATTTCGGAATGCAGAATACGGAATACGGGTTAATCAGCTTATGCTAATTATTGGAATATTAAAAGATAAAGACTACAAAGGGATTATCTCTTTCCTGGCTCCGATTGCAGATTATATAATTATCACAAAACCAAAAACTGATAGAGGCAGAATAGCTGAGGACTTAAAAACCGAGTCTTTAAAATATAAAAAGGATGTAGAAATAATTGAAGATATATCTGAAGCGATTTCAAAGGCAAAAAGCTATACCAAAAGCGATGACATCATCTGTATCACAGGCTCATTCTTTACAATTGGAGAGGCGATAAAATGGGTATCCAAAATGGCTTGAGATGTGAAATGTCTCATGCCATAATTAACCATTAATGAGAAAAAATCAAGAAATATTCTGCCTGCTATTAACTATATGCTGTTCAGTATTTATAATTCACTATTCTTTTGCCGAGGAACCGCCCCTTTCTAAAAATATAAAGGAGCAGATTTTTATTTCAGCTGATAGGCTTGAGTTCATAAAAAATAAAAACCTCATGGATGGCAGGGGTAATGTGGAGATATGGCATAAAGATAGAGCTGTCTTTGGCGATGCAGTTGAATTTAACACTGATACAGGTGATGGCTTGATAAATGGGAATGTGGTTCTCTCTGATACTGAGAGCCAGATATATTCTGAATCAGCAGAGTTCAATATGAAAGCTGAAACTGGTATATTGCAGAATACCGAGGGGGTTATAGCGTCAAAATATTATTTTACCGGTGAAAAGTTAGAAAAGGTTGGCACGGACAGATATACAATATTTAGTGGGACACTTACAACATGCTGTGAGGAGACACCTGCATGGAGATTCAGGGTTAGCAAATCGCGCCTGCGCTTAGAACACTACGCCTTTTTAACAGGCTCATTCCTTTTGATTAAAGATATTCCGGTTTTTTACCTCCCTTTTTGGATTGTCCCCATTAAGACAAAAAGGGCGACCGGATTTCTTGCCCCTTCCTTTGGTTCAAGCAATAAAGACGGATTTTTTATAAACAATAGTTTCTTTTGGGCAATAACAGACCATCAGGATGCAACAATTTATCTTGATTATCTTGAGAAAAAAGGATTACGGGAGGGGCTTGAGTATAGGTATTTCCTAAGTAAAAACAGCTCAGGTAATTTTTTGGGCTCTTATTTAAAAGAGAGGGATACGGAAAGGGAATTATATAAGATAAATTTTGACCACAATCATCTGTTTACATACAATGTTCAGGGGGCAGTTAAGATTGACATTGTGAGTGGAGCCAATCCTGACAGGGAATATGAGGATGATACTAGCATGAGAACGAGGAGGTATACAGATTCCTATATGAGGCTTACAAAAAACTGGCTTTCAAGGAGCCTTCAGATTCTTGGACGAAAGAGGGAGAGTGTGGAATCGGGTTATAGCGAGGTATATGCCCAGTCACCAGAGGTTGTATTTGTAAATCAGAAAGAGAGGATTGGAAATTTACCCTTCTTTTTCAGCATGGATTCATCCTTTACGAGTTTCAGGAATGAGAAGGGTGTAAATAAGATAGAATTGGAGAGGGCTGACATTTATCCAAGGATTACTTATACACTTGATAGATACCCATGGATTACACTTACACCTGCTCTGGGTTTGAGGGAGACCTATTACAGCCGTGGCTTAAACAAGAGGGATGGTTTTACGAGAGATATCTATGATATTGAATTGAAGATGGAGGGACCAAAGCTCTTCAGGATATTTAATACAAAATCTCCTCTGAAACATATTATTGAGCCGAGGGTAATTTACAATTACCTGCCTGATATGGATATGAAAGACAGGGGAGAGATAATACAGATAGATGCTGTTGATTCTGTAACATCTAAAAGTATCATTTCCTATTTTTTGACAAACAGGGTTTTAATGAAAACCGAAAGCACCAATGAGATTGTCAGATTTGAGATAAGCCAGCAGTATGATAAAACCGAGGCGAATAGAAATGACAACCTGCAGGTAGTCCCTCGCCGCCCATTTTCAGATTTAAGATTTGACCTTGATACCCACATCATAAAGCCTCTCATATTTAATTTTGATGCAGGATACAATGTCTATGAAAGTCAGATTAATACAGCTAACATGGATATCGGAGTTAATTATAAAGATATATTGTATCTGACTACTGAGAGGAGATATACAAGGAAACCTGAATCAACTTTTCTAACAGGTATTACGGGTGTTAATCTGACAAAAAAACTAAATCTCCAATACAGTGCAAGATATGATGAATTAAATAAAAAATTTATTGAAAACGACTATAGTGCCACCTATTCATCAGGATGCTGGGAGGTATCCTTTGATGTGGTTGACAGAAAATATTTTGTAAATAGCGAAGAGAGAGATGAGATGAAATTCTTCTTTTTGATAACCTTGAAGGATGTAGTATCTATTGGGAAAAGAGGAAATCTTGGGTTGATTCAGAGGAAGATATAATGTGCTAATATGCTAATTTGTAAAATAATAACCCCATATACTCATGCACAGCTCTGCCTGTATCGCCTAATGATGAGACAGACGGGAAATAATCTTCCCATCCATATTTCATGCCTTTCCATGTTTTAAAGTCAGCCGGCAATGGTGTGACCTCTATATCTACCCTTTTAAAGCTAAGAACAGAGCGCTTCATATGATATGCCGATGTTACAAGTATAGGTTTTTTGAATTCCATTTTTTTGCAGATTTCTCCTGCATATCTTGCATTTTCAATTGTATCCCTGCTTTTATCCTCAAGTATAATTTTATTTGAAGGAACTCCAAGGTCAACAAGAAAACGCTTTATAATGGGTGCGTCGGATGGTTTATTTTTATAGACCTGTCCGCTTGATACTATAATAGGAATGTTAAGCCTATTCTGAAGCCTCACGGCAGTTACAATCCTGGCAAGTGCATCACCTGTGGGAGAACCAACGCCGGATAAATCAGAGGACCCTATATTTGAACCACCTCCTAAAAGTATTATAACATCTCCCTGTGGGTTTTTTGGTATCTCAATGTTAGACTCAAGTCCTGTAATAATGGCATCAGCTACAGGCGATATAGAAAGTGTCCAGATGAAAATACCTGCCAAGCAATTTACAATACCTCCATTCCATTGTTTCTTGAATAAAAGACGTATGCCTGAATATATTAAAAAGACAATAAAGATTCCAGGTGGTAGAAGAAAGGGTGTTAATATCTTTTTCAGGATAAACATATTTGATAGTATCGTAAAAGTGTTTTTTTATAAAAAAGTTTTTTTACGATTTAGCCATATTTATGTGGTACTAATTATAATAATATTTATCATGATATGTCAAAGTATCTTCTCTTACTTGACGGCAGGTTTGAAAGATATTAGAATTGGTAACATATAAATTTTTATCATCATTTTATGACAGGACACGAAATCAGAAAAAGATTCTTCGATTATTTTAAGAAAAAAGGGCATACGCTTGTAAAAAGCTCCTCACTCATACCCTCCGCCGACCCTACACTCCTCTTTACGAATGCAGGGATGGTTCAGTTTAAGGATGTATTTCTCGGAAGGGAGAAGAGGGATTATAAGAGGGCTGTTTCATCACAGAAGTGTGTCCGTGCAGGGGGAAAGCATAACGACCTTGAGGTGGTGGGAAGAACTGCGAGGCACCACACATTTTTTGAGATGCTCGGTAATTTTTCTTTCGGAGATTATTTCAAGGAAGTGGCAATTGAGTATGGGTGGGAGTTCATGACAGAGGTTGTAAAACTGCCTAAAGAGAAACTATGGATTACTGTATATAAAGATGATGATGAAGCATTTAAAATCTGGAATGAAAAAATCGGAATACCCGCCAATAAAATTGTAAGGCTCGGTGAGAAGGATAATTTCTGGAGTATGGGTGATACAGGTCCATGTGGTCCCTGCTCTGAGATACACATAGACCAGGGGGAAGGGATAGGGTGCGGCAGACCTGAATGTAATGTTGAATGCGACTGCGATAGGTTTATGGAAGTATGGAATCTTGTATTCATGCAGTATAACAGGGATGCGAGTGGCAAGCTTACTCCGTTGCCAAATCCGAGTATAGATACGGGAATGGGGTTGGAGAGGCTATCTGCTGTAGTGCAGAAGGTTAAGAGCAACTATGATTCCGACTTGTTAAAACCGATAATAACTTATACAGAAGGGCTTTTTGAAAAGAGATATGGCAGAGATAGTAACATGGATATCTCATTCAGAGTTATTGCAGACCACAGCAGGTCAATGACATTCCTCATTGGTGATGGCGTCATGCCTTCAAATGAGGGGAGGGGTTATGTGTTGAGGAGAATCATTCGCCGAGCCTCAAGACATGGCAGGATGTTGGGGAAAAGCGAGCCATTTTTATTTAAAACCTCTGATGTTGTAATTGACCTGATGAAAGATACATATCCTGAACTGCTTGATAGAAGGGAGTATATTTCAAAGGTGATTTCTACAGAGGAGGAGAGGTTCAGCAGTACACTTGATTTTGGGATGAAGATGCTGACTGACATGGTTGAAAGCCTGAAGACAAAGAAGGAAAAAATGATGCCGGGTGAAGAAGTATTCAAGCTGTATGATACTTATGGATTCCCCCTTGACCTTACAGAGGATATAGCGAGAGACAGCGGGCTTACAGTTGATTCGGCTGGATTTAACAGGGCGATGGAGGTGCAGAAGGAGAGGGCAAGGGCATCATGGAAAGGCTCAGGAGAAGAGGGGATTAAGTCTATATACAGAGATATAGTTCATAAAATAAAAGGGACTCAATTTATTGGATATGAGCACTTGGAATCAGAAGGGACAGTCCTCTCCATGATAAAAGGTAATGACATGGTTAAATCTGCATCAGAAGGTGAGCAGATTGAGATAGTCCTTGATAAGACTCCATTCTATGGTGAATCAGGCGGACAGGTGGGTGATACAGGAAAGATTTGGAATGATGATACCCATATAGATGTGTTAGATACAAAAAAACCTCTGCAAAGCCTGATTATCCATAGTGCTGTTGTCAAGAAAGGGAGCATCAAAGTTGGCAATACAGTAAAAATATCAGTGAATCAGAATAAGCGAATGGAAACAGTATTAAATCACTCTGCCACACACTTGCTTCACACTGCATTGAGAGATGTCCTCGGAGACCATGTAAAACAGGCAGGCTCGCTTGTAGCCTCTGACAGACTCCGTTTTGATTATACCCATTTCTCTGCACCGAATATAAAAGAACTGCACAGGGTTGAAGAAATAGTTAATCAAAAGATAAGGGAGAATTATCCTGTGGAGACATCAATAAAGGGACTGGAGGATGCTATCAAGGGAGGGGCTACCGCACTCTTTGGCGAAAAGTATGGGGAAGAGGTAAGGGTTGTGAAGATGGGTGATTACAGTATGGAGCTATGCGGTGGGACTCATACGAGGGCTACCGGGGATATAGGATTATTTAAGATAATCCATGAAGGCGGTATAGCATCAGGCATCAGAAGGATAGAAGCACTCACAGGTGAGAATGCGTATAGATATGTCAGAGATGAGGAAGAGCGTCTTTCAGAGATAAGAGAGATACTTAAATCACCTCCTCATGAAGAATTGGCAAAAGTAAAGAAGGTTTTAGATAGAAGCAAGGAATTGGAGAGGGAATTGCAGAAACTAAAAGAAAAGATGACAAAGGAAATGAGTGGGGACATAATGTCAGAGATAAAGTCTATAAAAGGGATAAATGTCCTTTCCAAAAATCTTGGGAATTTTGATATTAAGGACTTGAGGTCATTTATTGATTCTACAAAGGTTAAAATCAAATCGGGTGTTGTAGTGGCAGGGGGAGTAACAGATGGCAAGGTCTCTCTCGTTGCAGGAGTTACAAAAGATTTGATATCAAAACTCAATGCAGGTGAGATAATAAAACAGACTGCGGTTATTGTGGAGGGTAGCGGAGGCGGCAGGGCAGACATGGCACAGGCAGGAGGAAAAAATCCTTCAAAACTTACCGAGGCGCTGGAAAAGGTGTATGAGATAGTTGAAAAGATGCTATTGTGAATAAACTCCTCATTTTTGCAAAGTCACCAATAAATGGGAAAGTAAAGACACGCCTTAAAAAAGATACCCCACTGACTGATGATGATATCCTAAAACTGTATACCGCCTTTCTAAAAGATACAATTATCTCAGCCTCTCTCTCAAAGGCACAAAAGATATATATAGCCTACTATCCAGAAGATTCAAGAGGTGTAATGTATGACATAGTTTTTCAATCTTCAATCTTCAATCTTCAATCTTCAATTGAATTATTTCCTCAATCAGGTAATGACTTTGATGACAGACTCACAAATGCCCTACAAAATATTCATAATAAAAGCAGTGATAATATAGTAATACTCGGCAGTGACTCCCCCCATATACAGCCATCTACCATAAATAAGGCATTTAAATTTCTGTCAACTCCAAACTCCGAACTCCGAACTCCGAACTTTAATGGGGCGATGGTTCTGGGTCCCAGTGGTGAAGGTGGTGTATACCTGATTGGTCTAAAATCCGCAATTTGCAATTTGCAATCCGCAATTAATTTTAAAGGAATATTTACTTCCAGAAATGAGAGTGATAACCTTCTTCAAATTGCCAAAAGGAAAAAAATGCCGCTTCTTATTCTGGAAGAACTGACAGATGTGGATGTCAAATCGGACTTAATAACACTTGTCAGCAACCTCTCCATAATGGAATACTCCTCACGACACACAAAAATACATCTACCTCAATATACGCTGTGTGTAATCAGAGAGTTGGGTTTGACTGTAGATAGAGAAGGCAGAGGGACAAGGGGAAAGTTTTTATCCCTTGCTTCATCTAAAAGAAGCAGATAAAATTAGCCAATGAGTGATTCAAACAAAACCAGTCTATTCAGTTTCTTAATAGTTATCTCTATGATAATCTGGGGCGGGAGCTGGGTTTCGGCAAAGGCGATTGCCAATACCCTCCCATCTGAGACACTGGTCTTCTGGAGATTATTCATTACATCTATCTCCTTTATCCCTATTCTGTTATTTTGGAAAGAACCTTTAAAGATAAGCAAATCTGCACTTGTTTATTCAATTTTTGGCTCCCTTTCTCTTGGGCTTTATCTCTATCTATTTTTTAAAGCATTAATCTATGGATTTGCTGGTGCTGCCGGAGTGCTTGTTACAACAATGATTCCCCTATCAACTTTCATTCTCTCAATATTCTTCTTTAATCGGAAGGTATCTGCAAAAGATTTTGCAGGGCTGATTTTGGGAATAGCCGGCGGGTGCATACTTCTTAATATATGGACAGTTAACAGCAATAATGTTTTTATTACTGGGAATATCTATTTTTTATTCTGTGCTGTATTTTGGGCACTTTTGACTATCTTTAGTCAAAAGGCAGGCAATTTAGTTTCTCCTCTCATATTCAGCCTTTTCGTGAATGTCTTTTGCTCGGTGCTTTTCTTTTTTATTGCCCTACCTCATGGGATATTAACTGTCTTTGAGCAAGGCTCTCTTTTCTGGCTAAATATGATTTATCTATCAGTCATCTCAAGCACCTTTGCAACAACAGTCTATTTTTTTGCCTCAAGCCGTCTGAGTTCATTTAAGGCAAGCTCATTTGTTTTTATGGTTCCATCCAGTGCAGTTATCCTTAGCTGGTATTTTTTAGATGAACAGCCAAGAACATCTACAATTACAGGAGGCGTAATAGCAATTACCGCCGTATATCTGATAAACATGAGAGGATAATGATATGAGAGTAGGTTTTGGATACGATGTCCATAGATTTGTTGAGAACCGCAGGTTAATCCTTGGTGCTGTAGAAATTTCCTACAGCAGAGGCCTTGCAGGGCATTCAGATGCAGATGTCCTGCTCCATGCCATCTGTGATGCACTCCTTGGTGCGGCAGGAGAGGGTGATATTGGAAAACACTTTCCTGATACATCACCTGAATTTAAGGATATATCAAGCCTCAAACTTCTCAGAAGGGTAGTGCTATTATTGAAAGATAAAGGGTTTGCTGTAAATAATGTAGACTCAACTATTGCAGCAGAGGAGCCGAGACTATCTAAATATATACCTGAAATGGTTGATAATATTGCTACAGTCCTTGAAGTGGAGAAAGATGCAGTAAATGTAAAGGCTACAACATCAGAAGGACTTGGATTTGTGGGAAAGGGTGAGGGTATCTCCGCTTATGCAGTAGCAACAATAAAGAGCGTAAATAACGCAGGCATAAAGCCTGCGGCTACCTAATCTCTATCTTTATAAGATTCTCTCCCAAATTTGAGGAAGGGGTTTCTGATGCCTCAATACTCAAATCCCTTGTAAAAGAGGACACATTCTTATCTACAGATTTAAAGATTGACCTTGTCCCGGAGAAGTCAGTATCTATAAATGAGATAGGCTTGAGAGTTGCAATTGCCCTTACTATCTCTGTTCCGGGGGGACCATTCACAGTTATCTTATATCCATCATCCTTAGCCGGGACTGAATAAGTCTCATTAGCCTTAACCTTATTGCCTACAGAGAATCTATTCGGGAAAAGTATATGGACATTACCGCTTGTCCCCACATCTACAAGTGTTACATAGCAGTCCCTGTCAGTCTTGAAATTAACTGTAAGCTTCTCGCCAATCCTATAACTCTTCTCATCTGTCCAGAGGTCAATCTTAATCTTTTCTTCTGAAACTGCCTCCTCTTCTTTTTGTTTAAATACGGAGGTCTCAGATTTGGTTATAGCAGCAAAAAGCTTTGAAGTTTCTTCATCTTTTTTTATCTTTGACTCAGCACCGCCAAGTATCCTTCCGTTCTCAGTGTCAATCAGCTTTACCTTTACATCTATATCTTTACCTGCATCAGATACTGTGCCGACTGTTAATACATCCAGTCCCAGAAGGCTTCCAACCTTTTTTACTGTAGATTCATCAACAACGCCTGAAAGCTGAAGCTCCCACTCCTTTGCAATCTGTGCAAAGTTCTTTCTGTCCACAACCTGAAATCCTTTACCTGAAGATAATTTTACGAGTTCAAACTCAATACTATCGGCAATTCTTTTACCAAGCTGACTACCTGCACCTTCAAGGTTTGTAAATTCTCCAATTCCTAAATTCTTACCTTTCAAAATATCTATAGACGAAATGGAATTACTTATTGTCTCAACAGCCTCATTCAATCCAGCACCTTTAACCTGCGCAGGTTTTTGAGCCTCACCACCCTTCAATGCCCCTTTCTCAGCAGTCTGACATCCTGTAAAAAGAGAGATGGTTATTAAAATGGTTAGTAAATGTAGTATCAAAGCAACGGATATTCTTGTGCCTTTGACAATTGGTTTTCCACCGAAAATTTTTGGATTGCATACAATTAAATCTTTTTTGCGAGTATCCATTAAATCACCCTCCTTTTTAAATTATACAATTCTTTTCCCCATACATTAGCAATAATCTGATTCATGTGCCTTTACG
>Ga0209321_10003439_pt1 | contig 10588 bp, 6 predicted proteins | sample Rifsed16ft4_FD_184012 | JGI IMG/M metagenome (GOLD analysis project Ga0209321, IMG submission 184012) | Soil microbial communities from Rifle, Colorado, USA - sediment 16ft 4 - CSP-I_5_4 (version 2) | ecosystem: Environmental > Terrestrial > Deep subsurface > Rock core/Sediment | place: Rifle... | reverse complement strand
TCGGGACTTGGCCGAAAAGTCATTTATCCGGCGAGCAATCAAAAATTAGCCGAAAAGATCGTTGAGTCCGGAGCGTTAATCAGCGAATTTCCTTTGGAAGCAAGAGCCAGAGTAGAATACTTTCCGATGCGCAACCGAGTTATCAGCGGCCTTTCTTTGGGCGTGCTCGTAATTGAAGCGAAAGAAAAAAGCGGGGCTTTGATTACGGCGAATCAGGCGCTGGAGCAAAATCGCGAGGTCTTTGCCGTGCCCGGTTCGATTTTTTCGGCAAATTCCGCGGGCACAAACAATTTAATCAAGCAAGGAGCCAAAATCGCCGCCCGAGCCGAAGATGTTTTGGAAGAATTAAACATCATGCCGATAAAAGAAAAAAGGACGGAATTTAAAGCGGAAAACCCCGAAGAAAAATTTATTTTTGACCTCATCGCGGATTCTTCGGAACCCCTTCATATTGACAAAATCATTATTTTAAGCAAACTTAATGCAGCAATTGTCGGTTCCCGCTTAAGTTTGTTAGAATTAAAAGGACTGATAAAAAATATCGGAGGCGGAAATTACATAAAAAAATGAAATTAGTCATCGTCGAGTCGCCAACCAAAGCGAAAACAATTAAAAAATTTTTGGGAAATGATTACGTCGTCGAATCCTCTTACGGCCACGTCCGCGATTTGCCGAAATCAACCTTGGGCGTTGACGTTGAGGGTGATTTTCAGCCGAAGTACGTAATTCCGGTCAAAGCCAAAAATCGGGTGAAAGAATTGAAAGCCGAAGCGAAAAACGCCGAGGGCGTCATCCTTGCCAGCGACGAAGACCGGGAAGGAGAAGCAATAGCGTGGCACCTCGTTCAAGCTCTTGACTTGAACGAAATAAAAAGTAAAAAATCAAAAATCAAAAATGTCGAAAGAATCGTATTCCACGAAATAACGAAAAAAGCCATTGAGGAAGCATTAAAGAATCCTCGGGAGATCGACATGAATTTGGTTGACGCGCAACAGGCGCGCCGGGTTCTTGACCGGCTCGTCGGTTACGAGCTGTCCCCGTTTTTATGGAAAAAAATAAGATACGGGCTTTCGGCTGGGCGCGTTCAATCGGCCGCGGTAAGGATGATGGTTGACCGGGAACGGGAAATCCAAAAATTCAAGCCGGAAGAATACCACACAATTTCCGCGGCACTGCGGAAATTGGAAATTCCAAATCCCGATATCCAAATTCCAAACCAATTTGAAGCGATGTTGAGCAAGATTGGGGAAAAAGCCCTAAAAAAGTTTGATATAAAAACAGAAAAAGAGGCGGAGAAAATTGTAAAGGATTTGGAAAAAGCCGAGTATAAAATCGGCAAAATCGAGAAAAAAGAAACACAGAAAAATCCGTCGCCTCCTTTTACGACAAGCACGCTTCAGCAAACCGCGTCTTTGCGATACGGATATTCCACAAAACAAACGATGATGCTCGCCCAACAGCTTTATGAAGGCGTGGACATCGGAGAAGAGGGGTCAACCGGCTTAATCACTTACATGCGAACCGATTCTTTGAATCTTTCCGAGGAATCGCTGGACAAAGCAAAAAATTTCATCGCGGCGAATTTTGGCGAAAATTACATTTTCACGCGGCGCTTTAAGACAAAATCGAAATCGGCCCAGGAGGCGCACGAAGCGATCCGCCCGACCGATCCCGCGCGCGCCCCGGAAAGCGTTAAAAAGTTTTTAAATCCGAAACAATATAGACTCTATTCGCTCATCTGGAACCGTTTTATCGCTTCTCAAACCGCCCCCGCGATTTTTGATTCAACCGCGGTTGAAGTCGGCGCAAAATCAGGAACAGATTATGTTTTAAAGGCGAAAGGAATGACCTTGAAATTTGACGGATTTTTAAAAATTTATCCTTTAAAATTCAAGGAGGCGCAACTTCCGGAATTGAGCGAAAAAGAAAATGTGGAGCTCGTGAAAGTTGACGCCGAGCGGCATTTTACCGAACCGCCGCCCCGCTTCAACGAAGCGAGCTTGATCAAAGCGCTTGAAGAAAACGGTATCGGCCGCCCCTCAACCTACGCCCCGACGATCACCACGATTTTAGAACGCGGCTACGTTGAAAAAGATCAAAACCGCCGATTCACGCCGACCGAAATCGGAATTTTGGTGAATGACATGCTGGTTGAGCACTTTCCGCAGATTGTTGACGTTCAATTCACCGCGAAAATGGAAGAAGAACTTGACGAAATCGCGCAAGGAAAAATGAAATGGACGCCGGTCATCCGCGAATTTTACGAACCTTTCAAGGAAAATCTGACTAAAAAATACAAAGATGTCGAGAAGGCGATTGAAAAAACGGACAAAAAATGCCCGAAGTGCGGAGGCGATATCATCGTCAAATTCGGACGCTTCGGAAAATTTTACGCCTGTTCAAGATATCCGGAATGCAAGCACACCGAACCGCTTGAAGAGGAAAAAGAAATGGCAAAACAATACGAGGGCGAGATTTGCGAAAAATGCGGCAGTCCGATGGCGCTCAAACGGGGAAAATTCGGGGCGTTTTTGGGCTGTTCCAAATATCCGGAATGCAGCAACATCAAAAAAATTGAAAAAACAACGGGCGTCAAATGTCCGAAATGCGGCGTCGGCGAAATCATAGAGCGCCGCTCAAAGCGAGGCCGCGTTTTTTACGGCTGTAATAAATATCCTGACTGCGATTTCGCCTTATGGAACAGACCGGCCGGTGAAAAATGCCCCAAATGCGGATCGCTTCTTGTTTTTGCAGGCAAAGATAAAATTAAATGTTCGAACAAAGAATGCAACTAGTATAAGATTGAATTTTAAGAACGTCCGCCGACTGGCGGACGTTCTTTTTATTTCTATCACAAAAGTGGTATAATAAAAGAAAAAATTATGAAAAAACAAATCAATAAAGAACTTATTTTTGTCCTTGTCTTAGGTCTGATAGCCGTTTTAACGCTCGGTATCGGTTATAGAACCATAATTCGTGAAGCCGCGCCGGAACCGCCGGCTGCTCCGCCCGAAATTCCTTCGGTTACTCCTCCGACGGCGACAGCGGAGAAAGGCGTCAAAAAATTCGCCTCGGAGGATGAGTTTAAGAAATATCTTCAGGAAGCGCAAGCTCAAGCCGAATATTTCGGAGGGTTCGGTTTGGGAATCGGCGGGGAGGTGATGCGCGAAATGATGCCGTCGATGGAAGCTCCCCAGATAATGGAGAAAGCCGCTCCCGCGGCCGCGCCGGAACGGGTCTCGGAAACAACGGTTCAGGTTTCAGGGATTGACGAACCCGACATCGTTAAGACCGACGGCCAAGAAATATACTTCGCCTCCCGGTTGACGAGGATTGTTGAGCCGATGCCTTTGATGGAGGAGGCGCCGGGAATTTCATTGCCAAAAATAATGCTTCCGATCAGAGAACAGGGAAACGTGAATGCCGTCAAAGCGTTCCCGCCGGGCGAATTGAAAAAGGACTCCCAAATTGACAAATTCGGAGACCTGCTTTTGAGCAAAAATACTTTGGTGATTTTTTCAGAAAGCAGATTTTATCCTTATTTCTATCCGTACAAAGATCAGGGAAGAAGCATTGCCGGATACGACGTCTCGGACGCGAAATCGCCGAAAAAGAAATGGGAGATCAAGCTGGACAAAAATACCCAGATCGCCGGCAGCCGGCTCTATAAAAACAAAATATATCTTGTAACCAAAAACCCCATCGCCGAATCGCGGCCATGCCCCATTCAACCGCTAATCATGGAAGACACCCCGACAATCATTGACTGCAAAGAAATTTATCATCCGACAATACCGATTCCTTCTGACACGACTTTCACGGCATCAATCATTGATCCGGCTTCGGGAAAGATTGAAAAAAACGTTTCTTTCGTCGGATCTTCGGCTTCTTCGGTTCTGTACGTGTCGGAAAACGCGCTTTATCTAACTTATTCTTACAACGAAAGCGCACTCAAATTCATCGCTGATTTTTTCAAGACGAAAACGCAAGACATTGTTCCGGCTTCATTCATCCAAAAACTGGAAAAATTATCCGGATACGACATCGGCGAAAACACCAAAATGCTGGAATTTCAGACAAACTGGCAAAAATATCTCACTTCTTTGGACGAAGACGAGCGATTGAAAATAGAAAACGAATTGTCAAACAGAATGTCGCAATACCACAAAGAACATAAACGGGAATTTGAAAAAACCGGGATTGTCAAAATAAGTTTGGACGACTTTAACGCAATCGCGACCGGCAACGCCCCAGGCCGTCCTTTGAACCAGTTTGCGCTGGACGAATACAATAATCATTTGAGAATCGCGACGACCATCGGCCAGAGCGGCTTCGGATTTTTCGCGGGCCGCGGCGGAAGCGAAAGCGAGAATGATGTCTACGTGCTTGACGAAAAACTGAACATCCGCGGCTCGGTTCAGGGGCTTGGCTTGACCGAAAGAATTTATTCGGTTCGCTTCATTGAAGACAAGGGCTATGTCGTAACTTTCAGGCAAACCGATCCGCTTTACGTGCTTGATCTTTCCGATCCGGCAAAACCGGAATTGAAAGGCGAACTTAAAATCCCGGGCTATTCCGCCTATCTAAATCCGATCACCAAAGATAAAATTCTTGGATTCGGAAAAGAAGGCAGCCAGGTAAAAATTTCGCTTTTTGACGTTTCCCAGCCGACGCAACCGGCGGAAAAAGACAAGTATATTCTTGATGAATACTGGTCCGAGGTGCTTTCAACACACCACGCTTTTTTGCTTGATAAAAAGCATGAGATTTTCTTCCTGCCGGGAGGCAAAGGCGGCTATGTCTTTTCGTACAAGAACGACAAGCTTGAACTGCGCAAAGCAATCAGCGGCGTTTCCGCCAAAAGAGCCGTCTACATCAACGATTATTTGTACATCATCGCCGAGGACAAAATCACGGTGCTGAACGAAATTGACTGGGAAAAAATCAACGAACTGGAACTTTGAAAGAAAAACTTTGATGAGAAATAATGCTTAAAGAAAAACCCCATTTTTTTGGGGTTTTGTTTTTTTTGACTTTCTTTTTTTGATGAAGGCGGTCCGTGGCTAATCGGACTCCTCTCAAGCTGTTGGCAAGAGCATGCGCCATTGTCACTACGCCCTCAAATAAAAGATTAGCAGCCAAACCGCCTTGTGTCAAAAGTTTTAATAACTTGTCGTCGGAGTCAAGTGGTGCGGTCCGCACAATCCGCCGGCCAAAGACCAGATTGCGTAATCAAGCCGGAGCATATTGATCTTTTCGTCTCTTATCTTATTTATTTCCTCCATCAACTTTAACATCGCCGTCACCGTTTGAGCGCGAATCTCGATCTCTTCGTTGCTGCCGACGGCGACGATCGTGCCGCCGCGTATCGCCACGGCGCTCGCTTCTGGCCGGGATTCGTCGACGGTGACGACCTTGCCGTTTCGGAGCACGAGGTCCGCGGGCTCCTGCGCCGGCGGGGAAGCGCATCGCGTCAACGCCAGCATCGCGGAAAGCGCCAGGAAGGTTTGCGAGGTTCGCATCGGCTCTTCTCCCTTCGAGAGTGGAGCTTACATCAGCGCTTTCGATAGAGCGAGGAGCTCTCTTTTTTCTTCGAGCCCCGCTTCCAGGGGAAGCTGTGCCACACCGAGGAGCCGGCGCATGATCTCGGCCCCGGCGAAGCGGTTCACAGCCGCGACGAAGTCCGCGCCCGCCCCGTAAAGCGCGACGGCTTGTTCGGCGAGCTCCGGCTGTCGACAGAGGTGCAAATGCGCGCGTAGCACCCCTACGTCGAAGGCCGCGTTTCCCAGAAAGCAGAACTCGGGGTCGATGACGCGGATTCCGCCCGGCGTTCGGAGCCAGCTTCCGGGGAAGAAGTCGCCGTGTACGAGGGACGGTCCGTCCTCGAGGTAGAGGGCGCCGAGCTCGCGCACCCGCGTGACGTACCACTCGTCCTCCTTCATTTCGCGCGCCGCGGCGCCGAGCCCGGGAGTGATTCGATCGAGGTCGAGACCGTTCTCGGGCACGAGTGGAAGGCGAAAGATGTGCTCGTGGTTCAAGGCCCGCATCTCGCGGTTCTCGAAGACGCGCTGCCTTGTCGGAAACGGGCGATGCAGCTCGACGAGATAGGAGACGAGCGCATCGAGATCGTGCTCGGAGAGCCCCTCCCCGCGGTAAAGCCCGGTGAAGTCCTGCGCCTCGCCCAGGTCCTCGAGGGCGAGAATCCCGGAATCCGGGTCCTCCCCGAGGAGCGCGGGCATGGCGGCGCGGATCGCGGGACGAGAGGAGACCGCCTGGTAGAAGGCCGCTTCGACGAGCGCGCGCCCGGCGGGCGCCTCGATCGCGGGATACTTCTCGACCCAGGGGCGGGCCTGCTTCAGGATGATGCTCTTGTCGGTGGTCACGAGCCGGAGCGTGAGGTTCATGTTCCCCTCGCCCGCCTTCGAGACGGAGAGGAGAGCCTCGCCGGGAGCAATCCATCCCTGGTCCCGGGCGTACTGCTCCAGCCCGTCGCGCGACGCCGGATCGAGGAAGAATCCACGCGGATGGGCCGTTTCGAACGAACCCCTGCTAGAATCCATGATCGATGCCGTCGCGGGTTCATTCTAGCGCTCTCCCGCTTCTCGTCGTCGCCCTGGTGCTTTCGTCGCGCGAGATTCCGGCTCAAGACCAGAACGATGAGCTCCCGGTCATCCACGGTCCGGCGCCACCGGTGCCCCCGGACGTCGTCTCCAGGGACGACAACGGCCGGGTCACGCTCCGGGCCACGCGCATCGCCGAGCCCATCGTGCTCGACGGGAAGCTCGATGAGTCGGTCTACTCGCTTGTTCCTGCGGTGAGCGACTTCGTTCAGCAGGAGCCGCGGGAAGGGGAGCCCGCGACCGAGAAGACCGAAGCCTGGGTGTTCTTCGACGACGAGAACGTCTACGTGAGCGCGCGCTGCTGGGACAGCCACCCGGAGCGGATGATCATCAACGAGATGCGGCGGGACAACTTCAACATCTTCCAGAACGAGAACGTAACTCTGGTGTTCGACACGTTCTACGATCGGCGCAACGGGTTCTTCTTTCAGACGAATCCCCTCGGAGCGCTTCGAGACCAGGCGGTGGGGGACGAGGGGCAGACGAATAACCAGGACTGGAACACCGTGTGGGACGTGAAGGCGTCGGTCTTCGACCAGGGGTGGATGGTCGAGATCGCGATCCCCTTCAAGTCCCTGCGGTACCGCGAGGGCCGCGATCAAGTCTGGAGCTTCAATCTGAGGCGCTCCATCCGCTGGAAGAACGAGGAGGCGTACCTCTCTCCGGTCGCGGCGTCGCACCGCTTCCGCGGAATTTACAAATTCTCCGAAGCGGCGACGCTGGTGGGGATCGAGGCCCCTTTCGGCTCGAGGAGCCTCGAGCTCAAGCCTTACGGGATCGCGACATCGGTCACGAACCTCGAAGCGGAGCCGCCGCAGGAGAACGACTTCGACGGCGACGCCGGGCTCGACGCCAAGTACGGCTTGACCCCGGGACTGGTTGCCGATTTCACCTACAACACCGATTTCGCGCAGGTGGAGGAAGACCAACAGCAGGTGAACCTCACGCGCTTCAGTCTGTTCTTCCCCGAGAAGCGCGACTTCTTCCTCGAGGGGCAGTCGATTTTCACTTTTGGCGGCGTCGAGCGGCGCGGGGGCAACCGCAACAATCCGGGAGACGACGACACCGAGCTCACCCCCATCCCATTCTTCAGCCGCCGCATCGGACTGACCGATCTCGGCGTCGATCCGATTCTTACCGGAGCCCGTCTCACCGGACGCGCGGGCGCCTACCGCATCGGGGCTCTCAACATCCAGACCCGCGGCGTCGACGGCGCCGCGATCGATCCCACGAACTTCAGCGTCTTCCGTCTGCGGCGCGACATTCTCGGAAGGAGCGACGTCGGGGTTCTCGCGACCCATCGAACGACGTCGCTCACCGAGGGCGCCGACGCCAATAGCCTCCTGGGGGTCGACGCCAACTTTTCCTTCTTCACCAACCTGCGCGCCAACGCCTTCTATGCCGTGAGCCGAACGCCCCTCGCCGCGGGGGGTGTAGTTGCCGGAAACGATGCCAGCTATCGCGCGCAGCTCGAGTACGGCGGCGACCGCTATGGCCTCGTGCTTCAGCACCTCCTGGTAGGGGAGAGCTTCAAGCCCGAGCTCGGCTTTCTCAGCCGGGAGGCCTTTCGCCGAAACTACGCTCAGGCGCAGTTCAGCCCTCGGCCGGCGATCGACGCCATCCGCCGCTTCGTCTTTCAAGGCGAGCTCGACTACATCGAAGGCGTGCCCAGCGGAATCCTGGAGACCCGGCGGCTTAAGGGCCGGTTCGCCACCGAGTTCCAGATGGGCGACGAGGCGCGGGTGGAGTACAACCGCCAGTACGAGTTCCTGCCGGATGCGTTCGAGATCTCGGAGGGCGTGGTGCTTCCGGTCGGAGGCTACGACTTCGAGGACGTGACGTTCGTCTACAGATTCGGCGCCCAGAGGCCGGTCCCCGGCGACCTCCTGTTCCGCACCGGGACGTTCTTCGGCGGCGACCGGGACGAGTTCGCTTACGTTGGTCGGATCGAGGTCTCGCCGAAGTTCTCCATCGAGCCGAGCCTGGCGTTCAACTTCGTCGATTTGCCGCAGGGGAAATTCCGAACCGATCTGGTGAGCTCTCGTTTCAACTGGACTCTCAGCCCCCGGATGGCGGTGATGAGCTTCATTCAGTACAACTCCTCGAGCGACTCGGTCTCCTCGAGTGTCCGCCTCCGGTGGGAGTACGAGCCCGGGAGCGATTTGTTCGTGGTCTATACCGATGGCCGGGCCACCGACGTCAGCGGCTTTCCTCTGCTCCAAAGCCGCACCTTTGCGGTAAAGTTCACGAAGCTGTTCAGGTTCTGATGATCGCTTTGACGTTCCTCACGGGTCTTCTCGCGGCGCAGGGTGCGGTGCGAGTCCTCATCGTGACCGAGCTCGGGGAGATCGAGCTCGAGGTCGACGCCGCGCGGGCGCCCGTTACTGCGGAGAACTTCCTCCACTACGTCGATGGCGGCCACTACGACGGCGGTCAGTTCCACCGAACGGTGACGCCGGACAACCAGCCGCAGAACGACGTCAAGATCGAGGTCGTCCAGGCGAGTGTCGCCGCCGCGAAGGAGAGCGAGGATCGCGATCCGATCGCTCTTGAGCGCACGACCTCGACCGGTCTCTCGCACCGCGACGGAACGATTTCCATGGCTCGCGGTGAGCCGGACTCGGCGACATCCAGCTTCTTCCTCTGCATCGGGGATCAGCCGGAGCTCGACTTCGGTGGCAAGCGCAACCCCGATGGCCAGGGGTTCGCTGCTTTCGGACGAGTCGTCTCCGGGATGGACGTCGTGCGAAAGATCCAGGCATCGCCGCGCGAGGAACAGCGGCTCACGCCCCCGGTTGGGATTACCTCGGTGCGGCGAATCGGCCGCATCGGGCTGCTTCGAAGGAACGAGATGTTGCCGGGCTCCTTCGAAGCTACTCCCACGGCAAAATTCGCTGACTACTTCCGCGGGTTCCAAACGCCGCGGGCGACCTGGGGCACGAAGCCGTCGAGCTCGGCGCTCGCGAAGTCGACGGCTGCGTCCCGCTCCGCGCTCATGTAGGCCGCCATGAGGAGCTCGGTCACATTGACACCGTCGTCGAAGCTCTCCCGCGGACGCTCCCCTCGGAGGAACGCGCGGACCATGTGCCGGTTCTCGTCGACGTAGCCGTAGGACGCGGTCTCGTCGGTCACGACCGGCATGAGCCCGAGCTCCGCGTTCTGCTTTTCGACGAGATCCTCTCCCGTTGCCTGCCTCAGCTCCCGGCTGAAGAACAGAGAGAGCTCGGTTGCGAGGGTGTTCACGTTCATAGAGTACTCGGGTCCGAGGAGCTCCATCGACAAGCGAAGCCCGGCCCCCACGTAGCTCCAGGAGGTTGTGGCCTCGACGATCAGGGGCTCCCCGGCGTCGTCCACGTACTCGACGAGTGCCCTGGCGAAGTCCTCGGACGGAGCTTTCTCATAGTCCACCTCGCTTCCGTAGACCGCCTTAAGCTTTCGCGCGTACTCCGGTCTCTGCCACTTGAGGCAGGCGATCGAAGCCGTCACTTTCTTCGGGGTCAGGCTCGACCGGGGCTTCACCGGATCGGTGAGGAGGAACCGCGCGGTCTCGATGGAGTGGCACATCATGTCGTTGAGGACCCCGCCCCCTTGGAGGTCGCCCCTCCAGAACCATGAAGCGTGCGGGCCGCTGTGCTCCTCGGCGGCGCGGGCGAGGTAAGGCCGACCCGCGAGCCGGGCGCCGCGCGACCACAGAAGCTCCTTTCCCCGAACGACCGCGGGCGAGAACACCTGGTTCTCGAGGTACCCGTCGAGGACCTTCGCCCGCTTCACGAGCTCGCGCACCCGTTTCGCTTCGGCAACGTTTCGCGCGAGCGGCTTCTCGCAGGCGATGCCTACCAACTCCCCTCGCTTCGCTTCGAGGGCGTCGACGATCGCCTCCATGTTGGCGATGCGCTGGTGGTTGGGTCCGCAGATCCAGATCGCGTCGATCGAGGGGTTGGAGACCATCGCTCCGATGGAGTCGAACG
>Ga0209321_10003438_pt1 | contig 10590 bp, 13 predicted proteins | sample Rifsed16ft4_FD_184012 | JGI IMG/M metagenome (GOLD analysis project Ga0209321, IMG submission 184012) | Soil microbial communities from Rifle, Colorado, USA - sediment 16ft 4 - CSP-I_5_4 (version 2) | ecosystem: Environmental > Terrestrial > Deep subsurface > Rock core/Sediment | place: Rifle... | reverse complement strand
TTTGACGCAAAAGAGGTTGAGGGTATGCTCGTTGAAGGGGGAATTGAAGGGGAGGGCACTCATCATCTAGAAAGGGAGGGTGGGCCGTCAAAGTATGTTTATCTAAATTCTTCAGTTGTCGATCTTCAGAGTTTTGTCGGTAAGAGAGTGCAAATCTGGGGTGATACTGTTTCTGGAGGTAAAGCCGGGTGGCTCGTTGATGTAGGTAAGATAAAAGTTGTTAAACAGTAAACAATTCTTCAAATGTAACTCAAAATACGTGATTGTTTGTGCAGAATAAATCTGGTATTTTTAAAGTTGAACACCAACTATTTTTCTGGCTTTATGCTCAAAGTAAGGAATATCACAAAAACGTTTGGAAACATATCTGCACTGAATGATGTATCATTTAATGTTGAGGTTGGAGAGTTTATTTTTCTTACAGGTCCATCGGGAGCAGGAAAGACTACTTTACTTCGACTGCTTCTTAGAGAGTTTAGACCAGACTCAGGGCAAATATTTCTTGGTGATGAAGACATTACTAAACTTAAGAATAAACAAATTCCTCTTCTTCGGAGGCATATTGGGGTAGTGTTCCAGGACTTCAAACTACTTCCTCAGCTAACTGTCAGAGAGAATATAGAAATAGCTTTGGCTGTCATAAACTTGACCAGAAAAGATTGGAAGCCGCGTGTGGAGCGCGTTGCTGAATTGGTTGGTGTAGAAGACAGGTTAAACGTTTTCCCTTCACAGCTTTCCGGCGGAGAGTTGCAAAGGGTGTCTTTGGCTAGAGCACTCGTGGTAAACCCACAGATAATCTTAGCAGATGAACCTACGGGTAATCTTGACTGGGAAACTGCTGATAAGATAATGGAACTTTTTGATCTTATTAATAAAGAAGGAAAGACTATAGTTATGGCAACACACCACCAGGGTATTGTTGATAAACTTAATAAAAGAGTAGTGGAATTCAAAGGTGGAAAAGTTACTAAAGGTGGTCTTACCTCTAGCGAATTGAAAGAAGAAAAGAAGGAAGAAGAACCGTACGGTGACGATTTGTCAGATGATGTTAATTTAGAAAAAAATATCGAAGATAGAGAAAACATAAATAAGGAAGCTAATGCTGATGACGACGGGCTAATAATAGAAAATAGATCAGTGAAAAAATCCAGCAAGAAAAAGACAAAAACAAAATCTGAAGAATAAAGTATGGCAAATATTCATATAAAAACTGCACTCGATCACATCAGAAGATCCCCTTTTCAGGCATTAGCTGCTGTAATGGTTTTATCTATTACCTTTTTTGTTATAACGATAATATCTATACTTGCATATTCTACTGAGAATGCCATTAAGTATTTTGAGAAAAGACCGCAAGTAATTGCCTTTATAAAAACCGAGGTCTCTGAGGAAGGTGTGATGCAGCTTAAAAGTAAACTTGAAAATGACAGTCGGGTTACAGACTTAAAATATGTAAGTAAGGAAGATGCCCATGAAATCTATAAGCAAATCACGTCGTCGAATCCTTTATTAAACGAATTGGTCAATCCGACAATTTTCCCTGCAAGTTTAGAATTTTCACTAACCGATTTGTCAGCCGGAGAGGCATTAGTAAATGAATTAAAAAGTGAGGAAATAGTGGACACTGTTGGTTTGACAACAAATCTTGGTGATGAAGAAGAATTAACAAAAGAATTGGAGAGATTAAGAAAAATAACCTGGTATTTACGTTTGGGGGGAGGTGCTTTTGCAGCCCTGCTTGTTTCAACTTCTTTTCTAGTGCTTCTTATAATCATAGGTATGCGAATGACTTCTCGTAGAGGGGAGATTGAAATCTTGGATCTAATTGGCGCTTCTCCCGGCTTTGTTCGTGTTCCTGTTGTGATAGAAGCTCTAATTTATTCGTTGGTAGGTACTGTTGTCGGTTGGCTGGCTGCTCTTTTAATAACTTTATATATGCGGGAAGGTGTTGTCGCTTATTTTGATCAAATACCTGTACTTCCAGCGGATAGCCTTAGCCTGCTGCAGATTTTTGGCCTCATCTTAACTGGTGAGATTTTTATCAGTATTTTTCTTGCTCTTTCCGGCAGTCTATTGTCGGTTTCAAGGGTGCGGAAAAGAAGATGAGAAAAATTATATTATCTACATTATTCATTCTGGGTTTGTCATTTCTTTTTATTTTACGTCCTGTAGGCATTTTCATACCCCAGGTTAGTGCTGATGAGACAGAGGAAGAAAAAATTAACCGTCTTTCTAGAGAAATTGAACAGTATGAAAATGAGATAAAACGTCTTAAGACTGAAGCTGGCACATTGGCAAATCAAGTAGCGCAATTTGACGCTCAAATAAGGCTTACTTCTTTAAAAATTGCAGAAACGGAAGAGAAAATATTTCTTCTGGGGGGAAGAATTGACCAACTGGAAGGATCGTTAAGTTCGCTTACCAAAGCTTTTACTTCAAGGGTGATAAAAACGTATAAAATGTCAAGGTTTGGAGAGCCTTCCTTCATGCTTCTGGCTGCAAAGGACTTAAACCATGCAGTGTCCAGCTATCATTACTTGCAAAGAATTCAAGAAGCTGATAGGGATCTTTTGGTAAGACTTGAAAAAGCGCAAGTTGCGTATATAGATCAAAAGTCTGAACAGGAAACGCTTCAACAAAAACTTCAGGACCAGAAAAATGTATTGGGTATTCAAAAAACAGCAAAAGCGTCACTTCTTGCACAAACAAAAAATGATGAAATTAAATACCAGCAACTTCTAGCACAATCACGTTCTGAATTTGAGGCAATTCAGGCAATTATTGCCGGCAAAGGTGATGAGACAAAAGTTGGTAAGGTGAATAAAGGGGAACGTATAGCAACAATCATTCAGGGAGCATCATGTAACTCAAGCGGAGAGCATCTTCATTTTATTGCACGTCAGGGAAATTCAACTGTTAATCCATTTACTTACCTTAAACCAGAAGGAAATTACGAGAACTGTTCAGGTTCTTCCTGCGGTAGTCCTGACGGAGATCTTTTCAACCCAGTAGGAAGTTGGGATTGGCCAATCAGACCCAAAATAAAGTTATCCCAAGGCTATGGCTCCACATGGGCTACAAGAAATACCTGGGTGAGGCAAATTTACAGTTTCCATAATGGAATTGACATTAATTCAGACTCCTCATCGGATGTTTTGGCGGTGGAGGGAGGCACCCTTTTTAGGGGCAGCTATGGTGGCTCGGGTGGTTGCAGGTTAAGATACGTACGGGTTGATCATGATAATACCGATTTTGACACTTTATATCTTCATATTAACTATTAACTCTCTTCTTGCCCCTTTTTCGTGAATAGTATTAAATATTACTAAGCAACAACTTCTTTGGTTAAAAATGAATATTGATATATAAGTGCTAGTATCTTGGCATTATGGTAATAAAACTGGTTAAGTTAATATCTTTATGGTTTACTTTTATATTGTTTTTTACGGTTAATGTAGGAGCAGTAAATTTTACGGTTGGCACTGACATATCAGAACTTAATGAGAGCGAAGCACTTGTGCTGGAGGTTGAAGTAAGTGATTTATCTAGCTGCACAACCTGTTACTTACAGGCTGCTTTCAAAAGTGTAAGCAGCAATAAATATTTTGGGCAAACAAAAAACAACTTAGGTAGTTGGTATAAGTATGAAAGTGAGCCCGCTCCGTCCGATATAAAGAACTACTATTTTAGCTTTCAACCTGTTGAGGGTGGGTGGACCGGTAATATACATGCAAAAATAGATAAAGAAGATGGCGATTTTAAAGGAAGCGGGGAATATTATGTTAAAGTTAAACGTTTTACCGGAGAAAGTAGTTCTGGAAGTTGGTCTAATGAAGTTTTAGTAAATATTATTGCGCCTTCGGCAACTCCGCTACCCAGCAATACGCCAACTAAGATTCCAACAAACACAGCAACTCCTAAAGCAACCTCTACATCCCGACCAACACCTACTCTAAAAAAACTTCCGTCTATAACTATTAGCAAAAAGATAAGTCCTATTGAAAGTTTAGTGGTGTCAAAAGTGGAGGGTGGTGAAATTGCACTCAGCGAAAACATTGATGAAAGCACGAGAAGCACAGAAGAAACAGTGTTAGGAATTCGAGAGTCTGTGATTACCATGTCACCGTCTCCCGAAGTAGTTATTGAAGGAGTTAAAAAAGTCACAAAAATATTACCTATCACACTTATAGTTTGCGGATTTGTAATTCTTTCAGGTGTGGTTTTGAATATTCTGAAGAATAGTAAAAAAAGGTATACTATTGAACATGAGGAAGACTGAGGAGAAGATGAGTAAGGCGTTTTTTTATTGGTTTCCGGTTTTACTTTGGGCATTTGTGATTTTCCTTTTTTCGGCAAACCCCACGACACGAGCTTCTGAAATACATTGGCAAGATTTTATTGTAAAAAAAACCGCACACATTGTTGAATATGGTATTTTTACTTTACTTCTTTTTAGAGCATTAAGAGGTGCAAATTTAAACATGTCAAAGGCTGTTGTCTCAGCTATTATAATTAGTATTATTTATGGGGCAACTGATGAGTTTCATCAATCATTTACTCCTGGCCGTGAGCCGACATTGCGTGATGTGATTTTTGACTCAATCGGAAGTTTGTTGTCAGGTTATTTTATATTCTATTTGTTACCAAAGATGTCAAATGACGTAAAACGTTATGCAAAAAGATTGCAAATAGTTTAGAGTTTGCGAATATTGATATGTCGCTGTTGTTATTTAACACGACTTCATATAGTTAGTCCCAACGGGTTTTTAGTAAAGTTATTAAGGCAGATGAGGTTTACCCAAATCAAGTTGAGGTTGTAGCTCCAACTCAAGATTAGGTTCCCACAATGTAAACATGCTCAGGCTTTCGTGATCGTAAAAAATTGATTATGATAGCCCAACGAGCCCAATCCGCCTTGCAAGCTTCTTCTTAAAACAGTAATATTGTAATGATGTCCATTGCCTATATTTTTGCCCATTACTTTTTTCCCAGAAGTTCGAATAATCATAAAGCTAACCTATTACATACATCTACGCTTTCTTTTTTAATTATTCTTCTTCTCTTCTATCAAATATCTATGCAGTTTTTCCCTGCGGTAAGTTTGAAAATTTTAGGATATGCTGCAAATATTTCTATTCAAGAAGTTGTTGATATGACGAATAAAAAACGCACTGAGGTTGGCCTTTCAACTTTAAACTATAATGCGCAACTTTCAGCAGCTGCCAAAGCAAAAGGGGAACATATGTTGCAAAACGATTATTGGGCGCATATTGCTCCTGATGGTACGGAGCCTTGGAAATTTTTTAACGACTCAGGTTATAGTTATCGTTATGCAGGTGAAAACCTTGCCCGCGATTTCTCATCTGCTGCTGCTGCAATTGATGCCTGGATGGCTTCTCCGAGCCATAAGGACAACATGTTGTCATCCAAGTACCGTGAGATTGGAATTGCGGTGGTAGAAGGTGACTTAAACGGTGTAGATACAACGATAATAGTGCAGTTGTTTGGAACTCAGCTGGTGGATACTACTCCTCAGGTGCCAATCGCACAAGTTCAGGCAAATACACAAGTTTCCGCAACCTTAACACCAACTGCAGCAGTGTTAACACTGACACCCACCGTTGTGTTAACTGCATCGCCTGCCCCAACCGTTCCCGTTAGCACGCCCATTCCTACTCCAACTGAAACGTTGCCACCCTCTTTTGTTGCATCAGGCGGTAGCGGACAAGATAGCTCAGGACTTTCTGGAATATTAATCTCTCCCTTTAATACAACAAGAAGTGTGTCTCTGTTCACTATAGTTGCTCTTCTTGGGGTTATGATTATAGATGGCGTCCTTACACACAAAAGAAAAGTGGCGCGGATTGGTGGGCGGACATTCGCACACATTGCCTTTCTAGGAATGGTACTGGCTGTAATATTAATAGCTAAAGCAGGTCGAATTATATAAATTAGAATTAATAGGTATGAAGCATATTGTTAAACATGTTCCACACTACCTTCCTCTTGTAGGGGTACTAACAGCAGCCGTACTGGGTTTTTTCATATTTTCATACGACAAGCCTTTTCAATTCGCTGTAGTATTTGCAGCCTCTTTCTCGTATGTCGTCTGGGGAATAGTGCATCATCATTTCCATCACGATTTATATTGGGAGGTGGTGGCAGAATATATGGCTATTGCAATGCTTGGTGTAATAATAGCCTACTCACTGCTTATGGTTTAACTACTTCCTTGTGAAAAATACACTAAAAACATCTTCTATTTAGCCTTTTCTTCCAAAGGAAGATCGAGAAGAAACTTTGCAAACTGTTTTCCTATATCATCGCGCTCTAGTGCATATTTGACTTGTGTTTGCATATAACGCAAAGGATCTCCTGTAGTCATCCAGTTACCTACGACGTTATGAACAAGAAACCTTGCGCCTACACTGGCGGCAGAACTGATAGCATCTGTTAACCAAAGCTCGCCCCCCATTCCTGTTTTTCCTTTTACAATTTCGTTTATTGTTTTGTGGTTAAGAATAAATCTACCAAAATCTGCCATATCAGAAGGAGCGTCTTCGGGATTTGGTTTTTCTGATATAGCTTCAAACTCATTAGTTCCTTCTTTGAATTTAATAATTCCGTAACGGTTTACTTCTTCTTTAGGGACTCTCTGGGCTGCGATTACACCGTCGCAATTTTCTTTTTCGTAAAGATCTATTAATTGTTTTAAACAGGGCACTTCGGAAATAACCAGATCGTCTCCGAAAAGATAAGCAAAAGCCTCATCATCGTCAATAAGTGGAGCTGCACACAAAAGAGGTGTTCCGTTTCCGTATGGCAAATTCTTCTTCTGACGGATATATACAAAGTTAGCTAACAGGGGTATTTCCCTAACTTTTCTAAGAAGATCTTCTTTTCCTTGCTCGTCCAGTTTATATTCTAGTTCAACTGTATTGTCAAAGTAGTCTTCCATTATCCCTTGCCCTGCTCGGGTAACAATAATAATATCGGTTATACCTGAATTTACACACTCTTCGACAAGGTAGTGAATAATAGGTTTGTCGATTATCGGTAGCATCTCTTTGGGTTGATTTTTTGTGGCCGGAAGAAATCTTGTTCCATAACCTGCTGCTGCTATGACTGCCTTTTTAATCTTTCTTCTTTTTTCCTTTTTCATAAAGATAATTATATCATTAAGTTTAAATAAATATAGGTGAAAACAACTGTAATTAGCTTCAATTTTAATTGCTTAAAAGTGAGGTTAAGGGTATAATTTGTTCATGAAAAATACAGAAAACGCAAAAAGAGACGGTATTAAAAAAAACGGTAAACGCTTAGGTACTAACGGTAAACACTCTTTTGTTAACGGTCGAATGGGGGATATGGTGACGGGTGAAAAAGGACAAGGTTTCATAAATCCAACACGTGGTGCAGTTACAATTGCCGGAATGATAGGTGAGATAGCTAGTTTTATAGATGAAGACCCATCCTCTTTTTATAGTCTTATAATCGGTACTGATTCCCAGGCAAAGAACAGTAACGGACATTCTGAAATTGACTATGTATCGGCAATTATTGTTTACCGCAAAGGAAAGGGAGCGAGATACTTTTGGCGGAAAGAAAAACATTTCCAAAGGCCAATCTTGCGTGATAAAATTTACACAGAGACTTTAATGAGTTTGGATATTGCTCAAAAAATTGTCCCTGATGTTAGAAAACACATTTCTCCTTCTAAGTACGATCTTGAAATACATATTGACGTTGGACCATTAGGTCCGACACGCGAAATGATTAGGGAGGTTGTGGGAATGGTAAACGGAAACGGTTTTGTTGCTAAAACAAAACCCTATTCATGGGGTGCTTCGAGCGTCGCAGACAAACACACTTAAGTTAATAGATATTTCTATATCAGTTGAAATTTATTCGAACTTCGCGAACACCGTGGGTTTAGTTGTTTTATATTTATACACTAGTTATAATCATTGTGCATGAAGGGAATAATACTAGCAGGAGGGAATGCAACACGCCTAAGACCTCTAACAAAAATCACCAGTAAACAACTGCTTCCGGTTTACGATAAACCAATGATCTATTATCCGATCAATACTCTAGTGTCTTCCGGAATAAAAGATATTTTAATTATTATCTCTCCTCAATATTCCGGTCATTTTCTTAATTTGTTGGGTTCGGGTAAAGATTTTGGTGCACGTTTTAGTTATGCTATACAGGATGTGCCGAAAGGTCTGGCGGATGCGTTTATTGTAGGTGAAGATTTTTTAGATAATGATAACGTTACTATGATTTTGGGGGATAACATATTTGACAACGGATTTTCAAAAGAAATTAAGTCATTTAAGTCCGGCGCTATGGTTTTTGCTAAAAAAGTAGATGACCCTGGACGGTTTGGAGTAGTGGAATTTGATAAAGATGGAAATGTTTTATCTATTATTGAAAAACCTGAAGAACCTAAAAGCGATTATGCCGTTGTGGGGTTATACACATACGATTCAAGAGTGGTTGAATATGCCAAGAGTTTAACCCCCTCTGCTCGCGGTGAATTAGAAATTACTGATTTAAATAACTTATATCTGAAAAACAAGGAACTGAAAGTGGAGTTGTTTGATGGACTGTGGGCTGATGCGGGGACATTTGATAGCCTTTTGGAGGTAAGTAACTACATGGCTAAGAAAGCTAAAAAGGAAGCAAAATGAAAATATTAGTGACAGGAGGAGCAGGTTTCATAGGGTCAAACTTCATCCGTTATTGGATGAAAAAATACGTTAAGGATAAAGTGGTGAATTTGGATCTTTTAACATATTCCGGTAATTTGGAGAATTTAAAAGAAGTTGAGAAAAATCCTAATTATACTTTTTTTCGTGGAGATGTGCGTGATGTTAGTGTGGTTGATAAAGCGGTAAAGGATGTTGACATTGTTGTCCATTTTGCAGCGGAAACACATGTTGATAGATCTTTGTTCGCGGCAAGCGATTTTACAACTACAAACGTTCTCGGAACTCAAATATTGTGTGAAACCGCTGCGGTGAATAAGGTAAAACGATTTCATTTTATAGGTACGGACGAGGTCTTTGGAGCTTTACCTCTTGATTCAAAAAAGAAGTTCAAAGAAGAATGGAAGTTTAATCCAAGGAATCAGTATGCTGCCAGTAAAGCATCGGCCGAGCATTTTGTGAATGCATATTTCCATACACATAAATTACCCGTGACCATAACGAACTGTACAAACAACTTTGGACCGTTTCAGCATCCTGAGAAATTAATACCTCTTTGTATAACAAATCTTCTTGAAGGAAAAAAAGTTCCGGTCTATGGTGATGGCTTGTATGTACGGGACTGGCTTTATGTTGAAGATCATTGTAGGGCAATTGACTTAGTGATAAATAAGGGTAAAGTAGGTGAGTCCTATATGGTTGGTGCCCAACATAAAGAAGTTAATAATTTGGAATTAATTCTTAAAATCCTTAAAATATTAAAGAAAGATGAAAGTTCAATAGAATATGTTGCGGACAGGCCTGCACACGACAGAAGATATGCTGTAGATTGGGGCAAAATAGCCAAACTTGGATGGAAACCAAAATATGACTTGGACACATGGCTAATAAAAACAGTAAAGTGGTATAAAGAAAATCAGGACTGGTGGAAGCGTGTAAAAACGGGTGACTATAAAGATTATTATAAAAGGATGTATGGAAAAAGAGCGGCAATAAAAAACAAATAATGGACTACAAATTTAGTGAACTACCAGAAGAGGAACTAAAAAGTGTAAAGTTAAATGTTGTAAGCAGGAAGGATAATCCAACTATTGAAGGTGTGTATTATAAGAAACTTAACACAATAATTGATGGCAGGGGTGATTTGACTGAGCTATGGAGTGAACCTTGGACTGAAAGTGAAAATGTAGAAAAAAACATTAAGCATGTTTACTTTAATACTACACATGAAGGAATAGTCAAAGCTTGGCACGTCCATGAGCATACAACGTCCCAGTACACGTGTGTTGTGGGTAAGATGCAAATTGTTCTTGTGGACATACGTCCAAACTCGAAAACTTATGGGGATGTTAATCAGTTTATAATTGGTGCAAAAAATCCAAGCTTTATCAGAATTCCACCAGGTCTACTTAAAGGTTGGAAATCTCTCCAAGGTGATTCTGTGATAATTAATTTTTTAACATCTGCAGATATGAAAGATAATTTTCGCTACCCATGTGAGGTGATATTAACTGATATTTGGGAACCGAAAAATAGTTAGATTGTATGAGAAAACTTGTATTAGTAACCGGTTCAGATGGGTTGGTTGGTTCAAGATTTGTTGAGCTTTATCCTAACAAAAACTATCTTCATCTACCCACCGAGGTTGAACTGGATATCACTAATGCTAAAGAAGTAAAAAATATTATCTCTTCATATAAGTTTTCAGCAGTTATCAATTTCGCAGCGTTTACTGATGTTTCCGCTGCGGAGAAGGAAAGAGGAGATAAAAACGGAGCATGTTGGAGAATAAATGTTGAGGGAGTTAAAAATATTGTCAACGCAATAAATCCTGTTACCACCCGCTTTGTCCAAATATCGACAGATATGGTTTTTT
>Ga0209321_10003436_pt1 | contig 10593 bp, 6 predicted proteins | sample Rifsed16ft4_FD_184012 | JGI IMG/M metagenome (GOLD analysis project Ga0209321, IMG submission 184012) | Soil microbial communities from Rifle, Colorado, USA - sediment 16ft 4 - CSP-I_5_4 (version 2) | ecosystem: Environmental > Terrestrial > Deep subsurface > Rock core/Sediment | place: Rifle... | reverse complement strand
TTTGCCTCTGGATTCTCGTAATACCCTTTGGTGACGTTTGTGCCGCGAATCTGAATGTGGCCGACCAAACCTTCCTGTGCCGTTTTGCCGTCATCGTCGACCACCCGTATTTCGCAGCTCGGCACGGGACTGCCCTCGTCTGCAATCAACAAGGTCTCCTCGCTTTCACCGCTTGTTTCCAGCCGGTCGCCGGCGGCCAGCAAACGGCGCGCGACGGCATGCACCAGCGGCTGCGAAGCGAGCGGGGGAAAGGACACAGCCAGACTTGCCTCGGCCATCCCATAAACCGGAAACATCGCACAAGGATCAAGCCCGCACGGTGCCAGCGTATCCATAAATTGGCGCATTACCGCTACTGCGATCGGTTCGGCGCCATTAAAAATCAGGCGCAGGCAGCGCAAGTCGAGTGTCTGCAAATGGGTATCGCGGATTTTGCTCAACAATAGCCGGTAACCGAAGTTGGGCGACCCGGTAAAGGTGACGCGATGCTGCGCGATTTTTTCCAGCCACAGCAATGGTCGTTGCGCATATTTGAACGGTGAAATATTGAACTGGTCGACCCGAGCTGCAACCGGTGTCAGATGAAAGCCGATCAAACCCATGTCATGGCTATACGGCATCCAGCTCAGGAACGACTCGCCGAACTTGATTTCCATGCGCGTGATGATCGCTTCGATATTGGTCAGCAAGTTGCGATGGGTCAGCATCACCCCTTTCGGCTTGCCTGTACTGCCTGAGCTATATTGGATGAAGGCCAATGAGTCACCGGTGCCTGGCGTATGCTGGGCACAACTACCGTGTTCATCGAGTTGTTCAGACGACAACACTGCCATCCCGGAAATGCAGAGCAATTTCTCTAGTTCGTCCAATCGCTCGGCAAAACGCCTTTCGCTCAATACCGGCGGCTTGCCCAGTTGCTCCCAGATACCTTTAAGTTTAGTCAGTGAATTATTTTCCTGCGCGAAAGAAGTGGGATACGCGAGCGGTACCGCGACGATTCCTCCCAACATGCAAGCCCAGAAACTGACGACGAAATCGATGCCGCTGTTGAAAACCAACAGCACTGGTGTACCTGCAGCAAAGCCGGCGGCGCGCAGTCCCGCAAGACGCGTCTCGGCACGTGCCAGCACTTCGGCATACGACAGCCGAATTTCAGTTTCATCGTCCTGGATAAATACGATCCCTCGCGCATGATCAGCTGCAGCATCAATCAGCAGTTGCGCTAATGAACCATCTGGATGAAGCAGCCCTGCCACTGGTTCCGCTACAATGTGCGATAGCCCTTTCACTTGCGCAGCGCGTCGCGGCTTGCCAGTCGATTTCCCCTTTTGCTTCGCCATATATTTTCCCCTATTTATTGATGCAAGCAGCCGCTATCCCTTTATGTGGCAAGCCGAGCGATCTGCGGCATTGCTCATCTTCGGCAGCTCTTTTGAATTTCTACGTGCTGAGTACTCGCCCGGACAGGCTGTCCGCACCCGGCGGCTCTGTCGGACCGGGTACTGGCGTGGTTGGATGAGCCCCCTCAAGTACGAATTGATGTACAGTTGTTTGTACAACCAGATGTTCCGCAAGCAGGCCTTTTGGGGCTCTTCGAGCTTCAAGTTTGCTGTCTATCCAGTAAAGCAGTGCTGGCGTTAGCGTCAAATCGGCCAGCAGCGCCAGCATGATCACCAGGCTAATGAGGATGCCAAAGTAGAAATTCGGCTGGAAGTCGGCCGCCAAGAACACCAGGAAAGAACACATCAGCGTCAATGTGGTCGCCACCGCTGGTGTACCGATGTGCGCCATCGTACTGACAGCTGCATCATCAGGGCGTTTTCCCTCTCGTCGGTATTTGAAGTAATGCGATAGCAGATGGACGGTGTCGTCGATGGCTATTCCCAAGCCAAGTGCCGCGACCATCAAGGTGCCAACATCAAGCATGATGCCGAAAACGCCCATCAAGCCGAGCACAATGATCAATGGGCCAACGTTAGCCAATACGCTTACCGCGCTGGCAGTAAGCGATCGAAACATCAATAGCAGCAAAGGGAGGATAGTCAGCACATCGAAGCCGAGCGAAGCGATCAGACTTTCGGTGATATTGTTGCCCATGTTGGTGTAAAGCACGTCACGCCCGGTAAATTCGATCTTGACATGGGTCAGATTTTTTGCAGCCCAAACATCGATCTTGTCGATAATTTCCCGGCTGGTGCGGGTCGATACCAACGGTCGCACCACCGTAATCCGCGAGGCGGAGTTGTTCACGTTCATCCGGTCATTAATATCTTGCCCGACCGGCACTGAAAGACTGTACAGAAGCAGGTATTGAGCAATTTCCGATGAGTCGCTCGGGATTGTATGAAACGCGGGATCGTCAGCGTGCATAGATCGGTTTATATTGCGCACGATGGTCGACAACGAATATACATTGCGGAAATTGCCAGGCGCCTCCTTTGAAAGATACTGGGTAAGCTTATCCAGGTCGCGCATATATTCAACCGTCTTGATCGAATCTGCGCCGTTTCCACGCACGACGATTTCATAAACCGCACCACCCGATCCACGCTTCTCGATAAAATCGATCGAATCGCGAAACCAATAGCTGGGCTTGAAATATAGAACCGGATTTGAGTCCACCACCAACAGTGGTACAAAAATCGCAAACAGTGCGGTCAACGCAACCCAGACCAAAATCACTTTCTTGGCATTAGCCACTGCGAAGCGTCCCAGACGCTGGAACATGCTAGAAAAATTAAACCGTACCGACAGCGAACGTCGCGCTCGCTTCGGGTAATAACTCAACAAAGCCGGCACCACTGTCAGGGCCAACAGCGTCAATACCACCGAACCGACACACGCGACAAATCCAAGCCGGGTGATTGGCACCACGTTACCAACCATAAATGACGCAAATCCCAACCCAGTCGCTATGTTAGTCAGGATAATTGGAAAAAAATTGTCTTCCAGCGCATAACGGGCCGCATCGGGCGAACTCATGTTGCGCTCCTTGGCTTCGAGGAACGTGGACAGCAAATGCATGACGGTAGCAACCGTCATTCCCAGCAATAGCTGTGGCGACGAAGCGGTAACTGCATTAAGCTTAAAATCAAGCAAGCCGTTGACGCCCATCGTTACCGCGATGGTTGCAGCGCCAATCCCAAGTGGAATCACCACAGCCCAGACCGAAAGATGCATCACGCCGAGAATGACGATCATGATCAGCAACAGAATTGGCATCAAACGCCCCATGTCGGATCTTGCAACCTGATCGAATGCTTCATCGGTGATCGGCCCTCCGGCAATATGAAACTTGTAGCCGCTAAGTTTGGTTTCCTCGTCTAGTATGTTATTCAGCTGTTCATATACCTCCTTTGGCAATTGCGCATTAATCGCGTTTGGAGCGAATTTGCCGCGAATGATTGCGACCTGATTGTTGGCGCTGATCAGCGCGCCGATTATCAAAGGCTCCTTGTTGATATAATCTGTTGCACTGCGCAACAGTTCGGCATCTACCGGCTTATCGACAGGGAACAGGTCGGTGACGGAAATTCCACTTTCAACCGCACGGGTCGCCTGAAAATTGGTCAGAGAATCGACGCGAATCACGCCTCGCACCTGCCACAATTTTTCGGTCAAGCGCTGCAATGTCTCGATCGCCGGTTTCCGCAGAATGCCTTGCTTATCTTCAAACGCGACGACAAAGGTATCATCGTTGCCAAATTCTTGAATAAACTTGTCGTAGCTCAGCAGGTAAGGATCGTCTTCTTCAAACCAAATGCGGTAGTTGGTATCGAAAGCAACGCGACCGGCAAAGATCGACATCAGGACAACGACCAGCGCCATTCCGATTAGCACCGGAATACGGTGACGAATAATCCTGGCGGAATATTTTGAAACCATATTATTTATATTCATAGGCCATCAATCAAAAGTAATTCCTCAGAAAAATATGCAGCACCCCATCCTTTTTTTCAGCGTAATGGGGGCCGGGAAGGTAATCACGCGTATAGGTATATCGAATTCCGGCATCTATATTTTCGTAAGGGCTTCCCGTGTACTCCACACGGTAGACATGTGCCTGCCGGTGATCGAGATCCCAGAAGTAACCTGCTTGTATCCGTTGCTTGTAATGATCGCTAAAGTTCCAGCGTGCTGCCGTGAAGAAGTCGTTCTGCATCAGCTCAATATCTTTCACGTTGCGCGAACTCGCCAAGTATTCGGCAAAAAGTGTCAGATCGGAATGTCCCCATATGGAACTGATGGTGTATTCGGTTCCTAGCGCATACAGCAACGCACGTCGGTTGCCCTCTTCGGCAGTGGTTCGGTAAACAAATTCCCCCTTCAGTACCAGTTCCCCGAGCACCATAGTGGCTTCAAAACCGACGCGCTGCGAGCGGAAGGTTTTTCCGATCAACATATCGCCAGCCTGGCTGAAGTCGAACTTGACGTTGCGTTCTAGTCCGCGAAAATAGCTAATGCCATAATCAATACTGCCGCCGGTATGAAAATAGCGCGCAGCCCATTGACTTCCGTCCCACCTAGATGCCGGATAGAGGTTGGGCAATCCTCCGCTGATACTGTAAAAGGACCGTGGGCCTGAGAACCGCGATGCTTCGAAATATGGCAGCCAATAAAGACTGATGTCCGCTTCCTCAAACCCCCTGCGTACACGCACAGCCGGTATACCGATCTTGATCGGTTCGACCACATCTTCTTCGTAATCGCGGGGATTGACGATATCGAGTGGACTGACGCTTTCTACGCTACCCCACGTCACCAGTTGATTGCCGACTCGAACATCCCATTGGGGCACCGCGTATTGTCCCCACAATTCGTCAAATCTGGCGACATCCCGATCCTTGTTGTATGCATCTTTACGCACAAATGCACGCATGCCGAAAGCCATGTCCGTGCCTGTTCTGTAAGACGCATCCAACCGCAACTTGAATGCGCGCTCTTGATCGACTTGTTTCGTATTCGCAGCCCAAACCGGGTAGCGGTTATTTTCAAGTTCGACAAAACCGCGGTATTCGATCGCCTTAGCCAGTCCCGTGCCGCTTAGAAGCAACATACCTGCGACAAGACTGGAGGTGCGACGGAACACTTCATATATGTTCGCCAATTGCGGATCACTCGACGGAGTTGAATTCTCGAACGCTAAATTTGTGCTCCGGCAAATCTAGCTTAATTTTTACGTCGTCGAATGTGAGCGTCGAATATTTATTGGTTTGCACGTTTTTGACTGTGATCTTTTTTACGCGCCAAAAGCCATCTATCAACCGATGGCCTTCCATTTTCCGCTGCTTGAGCAATTCGCCCTTGCGATCGTAATATTCGGTTTTCAATTCCTGCAGATTGCTTTTCATGCGCCATCTGATCACTTTTGAATAACCGGAATTCTTGTTTTTCGGCTTACGCTCGATCACATAGCAATCCTTGCCATCAATTTCCTCGTCGCCCAGATAGCGATACGTATATTTGTCAATCTGGCGCACAACCAAATCTTCGTATGCGAATTCCGACCCCATAAAAGAGCCGCTTTGATTGGATGAAGCAATACGCTTAACGCGCTTGATCGCCGGCAGGTAGAGCCATTGATCGTCGTCCTCGCTACCCTGCTCATGGGTCAACAGCGCCGTGCCTTTGATATCGGCGGGATAAACGAAGCGCAGCACGGTTTTGTCATGCCGCCTATCGCCTTCAAAACCTTCAAAATTCACTTTGCGAATCGACTCCTCTCCCTGCGCATTACCTAACGTCAACGTCATCGTGCGCGTTTCGCCGATATATCCGGTTTGCATCTGATCCTGCTTGATCTCGATTGCCTCACCATTCAGATAGGGAGTTTCAGGAAGCAATGAGGCACTGGCCAGCAAGGGCGCTGAAAACACGATTGCGATTACATACTTACTGATCATTCTCAAACTCCGATTTGTGGTAATAATTCAATACATTGAGATAAGTGGATCTATCGATCATTCTCATGTAACCACACGAGACGGAACATCCACCCTTGCACTGGGTAACATTTCATAGAGGCTGCAACTTATAAATTGCCGATCAAGCAATCTCGAAAATGTATTTACGTATTGAAAGATATAATCAAACGCTAAACGACACACTGTCAGAATTAACAGGTGCCGCGAGGAGGGACGAACGGACTATTTGGAATCCATTTAAATGAAGATGCGCGCTTGGGCAAAGAAGAAGCCACGCGAACGTCGTCTGGGCTAAACCGCCTGTCAAGCTGTTAATAATTACAGTTACGAAAAATTTGATAACCCCCCTAAATATCCATACTAAAAACAGGGGGGTGAATATGTACGTTTTATCAGGCGCTTCAGAGGAACTACCTAAAGGTTTGCATTCGAAAGTTTCCACCTATCGCCACAAGGTATTTGTTGAGCAACTTGGCTGGGAACTTAATACTCAGAATGGTGCTGAGTTGGATCAGTTCGACCGCCCAGATACCGTTTATGTCGTGGCGCAGGATGATGAAGGCCAAGTTTTCGGTTGCGCCCGGCTACTCCCAACTACTCGGCCCTACCTCCTAGGCGAGGTATTTCCACAACTCCTCAATGGATTGCCACCACCAAACTCCCCAGATGTATGGGAACTTTCACGATTTGCGGCGATGGATTTGAATAATCACACATCGAAGCAGGGGCAGTTTTCTTCGCCCGTTGCTATCAAGTTGCTTCAAGAATCAATTGCGCGCGCCGCCTCGCATGGCGCAAAGCGGCTGATAACCGTATCACCTATTGGCATAGAACGATTGCTTCGCAGAGCTGGTTTTCATTCACATCGAGCGGGTCCACCGATGATCGTTGATGGGCATCCGATATTTGCATGTTGGATTGAGCTAAAACAAAGCGTCCAACCTCGCAGTTCATGAATCGCTTGAATGAATCCATCCACCCTTGGCATATAGATTCAATTGGCCTTTTTGAAATGCCGCATGTTTTTTGAATACGTCAAAAACACTTCAACATAATTCGTTGAAGTGCATTGATGTGTTGTTTAGTTCGATTTGAAGTGCCCGAACTAACCAATTGTTCTGGCAGTTCGGGGGGGCCATTGAAAATGCAGACTAATCCAATAGATAACGCAACAAGAACTCTGCTGATTATCAACTCTATTAATTTAATCCCAACATCTGTGTAAGAGTTGATTGGTATGTAACACCCCCCAAAAAATCACCAGCCCGATTCGCGCTCCGGCGTAGCGGTGATCTTGTGGATGGAGAGGTCGGCGCCGTTGAACTCTTCTTCGTGGGTGAGACGGATGCCGACGACCTTCTTCAGCAGTCCGTACACGACGAGGCCACCGGCCAGCGCGATGGCGATCCCCATCAGGGTACCGATGAGCTGCGCCATGAAACTGACACCGCCCACACCGCCCAGCGCCTTCAAACCGAAGATGCCTGCGGCGATGCCGCCCCACGCGCCGCACAGGCCGTGCAGCGGCCACACGCCGAGCACGTCGTCGATCTTCCAGCGGTTCTGCGTGAGCGTGAACATCACCACGAACAATGCGCCCGCCACGCCGCCGACGATCAACGCGCCCATGGGGTGCATGAGGTCGGAACCGGCGCACACAGCGACGAGGCCGGCCAACGGACCGTTATGCACGAAGCCGGGGTCGTTCTTGCCCAGCCACAGCGCGGTGAGTGTGCCGCCGACCATGGCCATCAGCGAGTTCACCGCGACCAGGCCGCTGATGCCGGTGATGGTCTGCGCGCTCATGACGTTGAAGCCGAACCAGCCGACGGTGAGTATCCACGCACCCAAGGCGAGGAACGGGATGCTGGAAGGCGGGTGCGCGGAGATGCGCCCTTCCTTGGTGTAGCGGCCGCGGCGCGCGCCGAGCAGCAGCACCGCCGCCAGGCCGATCCAGCCGCCCACGGCATGCACCACCACCGAACCCGCAAAGTCGTGGAAGCCCGCGCCGAAGCTGTTCTTCAGCCATTCCTGGATGCCGAAGTGGCCGTTCCAGGCGATGCCTTCGAAGAAGGGATAGACGAAGCCGACCAGCAGGAAGGTGGCGGCGAGTTGCGGGTTGAAGCGGGCGCGTTCGGCGATGCCGCCGGAGACGATGGCGGGGATGGCGGCGGCGAAGGTGAGCAGGAAGAAGAACTTCACCAGGTCGTAGCCGTTCTTCTGCGCAAGCTGTTCCGCCCCGCTGAAGAAGCTCACGCCGTAGGCGATGCTGTAGCCGATGAAGAAGTAGGCGATGGTGGAGATGGCAAAGTCGCTGAGGATCTTCACCAGTGCGTTGACCTGGTTCTTCTTGCGTACCGTACCGAGTTCGAGAAAAGCGAAACCTGCATGCATTGCCAGCACCATGATGGCGCCGAGCAGGATGAAAAGTGCATCGTTACTGACTTTGAGTTCTTCCATGACATCTCCAGAAAAGTGCAAACTGCGAGATCGTATGCAAGGCCTGTGCCAGCCCAGGCACCCATTGATTTGTCAGGACATTCTATTGATGGGCGTCATTATAGCCATGCTGTAATCACCAATGTGGTGCTTGCCGCACAGGCATGCACCATAACGAGGCCTTATTTCGGTGCAGCCCAGCTCCCGTTCAGCACCTTCTCCAGCCAGAACAGGCCGACGATGGTTTTGCTGTCGTTGATCTTGCCTGCGCGCACCCAGTCCAGCGCGTCTTCCAGCGAGAGCTCGAACACCTCGAGGAACTCGCCGTCATCCAGCCGGCTGCCCTCATGCGTCAGCCCGCGCGCGAGGAAGTACTCCATGCGCTCGTCGGCATAGCCGATGCACGGCCATGCCGTGGTGAGGTGTATCCATTCGCGCGCCACGTAGCCGGTCTCTTCCAGCAATTCTCGCTTCGCGCAGTCAAGGATATGCTCCTGGTCGTCGATCTTGCCCGCGGGCAGTTCGATGAATTCGCGGTGCAACGGGTAGCGGTATTGCCGTTCCATCACCAATTTGCCGTTGTCGAGCAAGGCCAGCACGGCGACCGCGCCGGGATGGGTGATGTATTCGCGCGTGCTGGTGCTGCCGTCCGGCAGCAGCACGTTGTCCTTGCACACCGTGATGAAGTTGCCGTCGTACATCACGCGGCCGTCTATCTTTTTCTCTGTCAGGTCCATGTTCGTCCTCTACAAACGAACACTCCCGCCGCAGCGGGAGTGTCCAGTCAAATGATCGCTACGTTCAATGCAGCAAAGACTGCTGCACCGAGATTGCACATATCGACATCAGCGTGTTGGGCAGGATGCCGAGTGCCAGCACCGCCAGGCCGTTAATGGAGATAAGCAGCGTGCTGTCCGGCTGGATATAGATCTTCTCGTGGCTCTCCGGCGCATCGAAGTACATCAGCTTGACGATGCGCAGGTAATAGAAGGCGCCGATCAGCGAGAACAGCACCGCCATGATGACCAGCGGGATATGTCCGGCCTGCACCGCCGCGTTCAGCACCGAGAACTTGGCGTAGAAGCCGACCGTGGGCGGCACGCCGGCCATCGAGAACATCAGCAGCAGCATCATGAAGGCGAGCCACGGGCTGCGCTGGTTGAGCCCCTTGAAGTCATTGAGCGTGTCCGCCTCGAAGCCCTCGCGCGACAGCAGCATGATCATGCCGAAGCCGCCCAGGCTCATCAGTACATAGACCACGGCGTAGAACATGGCCGAGCCGTAGCCTTCGAGGGTGCCGGAGAGCACGCCGATGAGCATGAAGCCCATGTGGGCGATGGTCGAATAGGCAAACATGCGCTTGATGTTGGTCTGCGCGATGGCGGTGATGTTGCCGACAGCCATGGACAGCACGGCGAGGATGGTAAGCATGCCGGCCCAGTGGATCATGAGCGGTTGCATAGCCTCGACCAGGATGCGCATGACGAACGCGAACGCCGCCAGCTTGGGCGCGGAACCGATGAACATGGTCATCGCGGTCGGGGCGCCGTGGTACACGTCCGGCACCCACATGTGGAAAGGCACGGCGCCCAGCTTGAACGCCAGACCCGCCACGATGAAGGCCAAGCCGAACACCAGCAGCGCCTTGTTTGCGCTGCCCTGCTGGATGACGTCGGCGATGCGGTTGATGTCGAGCGAGCCGGTCGCGCCGTACAGCATGGACATGCCGTACAGGAGGAAGCCGGAGGCCATCGCGCCGAGGATGAAGTACTTCATCGCCGATTCGGTGGCGACGGCGGAATCGCGCTGCAGCGCGACCATGGCATACAGGCTCAGCGCGAGCAGCTCCAGACCGAGGTACAGGGTGAGGAAGTTGCTGGCGGAGATCATCACCATCATGCCGATCGTGGAGAACAGCACCAAGGCGAGGAACTCGCCGGTGAAGAGGCCGCGCAACATCAGGTAACTGCGCGAATACACCAGCATCATGGACACCGACAGGTAGGTCAGCAGCTTGAGCACGTCCGACATCAGGTCATCCACGAACATGTGATTGAACAGATGAGCGATGCCGCCTTCATGCGTGGCTACCGTAATCAGCGAGCAGCCCAGCAGGCTGAGCTGCACCAGCAGATAGGTCACCGTCTTGGTGTAATTGACGAGGAACAGATCCGCGATGAGGATCACGCTCACCATCGTAAGCAGGAAGATCTCTGCATAGGCCGGGGAC
>Ga0209321_10003433_pt1 | contig 10602 bp, 12 predicted proteins | sample Rifsed16ft4_FD_184012 | JGI IMG/M metagenome (GOLD analysis project Ga0209321, IMG submission 184012) | Soil microbial communities from Rifle, Colorado, USA - sediment 16ft 4 - CSP-I_5_4 (version 2) | ecosystem: Environmental > Terrestrial > Deep subsurface > Rock core/Sediment | place: Rifle... | reverse complement strand
TGTTCTTAAGTTTCACAAAAGCCCCGATATCACCTGCTTCTATCTTGCCGACTTCCTTTCTTTCTTTTCCGTTCATCACATAGATTTGTCCGATCCGTTCGGTCACTTGCCGGCCAGGATTGAGTAAATCTTCACCCTGGGTGATTCTGCCGGCATAAGCTTTGAAAAAGGACAATTCCCCCACATGGGGCTCCGAGACGGTCTTAAATACAAAGGCGGCCGTGGGCTGGCTGCCGGAAATCTTTCTTTTGGCTTCTCTGCCAAGATTGGGATCAGTGCCGGTAACTTCTTGGCGGTCTAAAGGGGAGGGAGAATATTCAACCAGGTAATCTAACAGATTGGACATCCCCCAGTTTTCAGTAGCCGCTCCACAGGCTACCGGGAAAACCTTGCCGCTGGCTAACCCTTTCTTGAGCCCTGCCTTGATTTCTTCGGTAGTTAACTCTCCTATCTCTAAGTATTTTTCTATCAGAGCATCATCCGCCTCAGAGACAGATTCCATTAGCTTTCCTCTGAATTTCTCCACCTCTGATTTTGATTCAGGTGGGATTTCCCCCTCTTTGGATTTGCCCCCTTTCTGAAATGTGTAAGCTTTCAGATTAATTAAGTCCACCACCCCTTTGAAGTCTAAAGCTTCCCCGATCGGGATTTGCAGCGCCACTACCCCACTCCCAAATCTTTTCTGCAACTTCTCCAGGGTCTGGTAGAATTTGGCATTCTCCTTATCCAGCTTGTTTATGAAGAAGAAACGGGAGCTGCCGCAGCCCGTAGCCTGTTTCCAAGATTGCTCGGTCCCCACCTCTATGCCGGCCAGGGCTGAAACCACTACTACTACAGTTTCGGTCACTTTTAGACCAGCGCTGGTCTCACCTACGAAATCTGCGTACCCAGGCAAATCAAGGATATTGAGTTTATGACCGGCCCATTCAGCGTGCAGGACCGCCAGGCTGATGGAGATTTTTCTTTTGATTTCCTCACTGGTGTAATCCGAAACAGTGTTCCCCTCTTCTATTTTACCTAATCGGGTAGTAACTCCGGCTGAAAAAAGCATAGCTTCGGCCAGGGAGGTCTTACCACAACTGCCGTGGCCAATTAGACTTAGGTTTCTGACCTGCTCGGTACCAAAATCCTTCACTGCTTTTCCTCCTTAATAAATCACCCAGAAAAAAGCATCATCATTTCTAATTCCATCAAAATAAAATATTAAAATCCAATGTCAACTACACTTTGGACAGGGCGCACTGATTCACAGCCTGATTCTGTTCAACAATTTGCCCTAACCAAAGACATGGAAAATAGAGCCAGTAAACAGACCTGCGGTCTTTTTGAGAATTTTCAGGGGAAAAAGAGACTAATTCTGGAAAAGCCAAAGGTTAAACCTTTCTTTGCGCTTGACCCCCAAATGATTTGATTCTATCTTAAGAGTAATGACGAGTTGGAGAAAAATTCTCAGGGGCCTTTATTGGCTGGGGATACTTTTGATGTGCCTATTGCTAGGACTAAGTTGTACCCAGAAGAAAGAGGCCTCAAAGGAAATCAGTCAAGAGCAATCTGACCAGTCCCCCCAGAATCAACCGGCTGATGCCTCCCGACTTTCCCAGCCCTTCCCGAGTGTCTTTCTAAGAGACCTCAGCAACAAAGTCGTGCCGGCAGACCAGCTCTTAGAGGGGAAGAATACAGTTATTCTTTTCATATCCCCCACTTGCGAGCCCTGCTCAGACGAAATAGAACGATGGAAATCTTACTTACCTTCACTCCAACCCCCTTTTCAGGTTATAGGAATTTCTCCGGATCGACCTGCGGAGCTGCTTCTATATGTTAAGGAACAGCAGATAAATTTTCCTCTCTATTCTGATCCGGCCGGAACCTTAGTAGGATACTTCAGCCTGTCCACTTATCCCACTCTGGTTGGAGTCACGCCTCAGAGGATTGTTAAATTCATTCAGCCCGGTTACCACACCGGTATCACTCCGGCTCGCCTTCTGAGAGCGTTTTAATTGGTTTTCTGAGAAGGTAATGCTTAGGTCTTGGATCCTTTCTTGTCAACTGATCCGTTTTATCTGAGCCAAAAAAGAAGCCCGGCTTCTTTATCCGGGCTCCCCATTCGGTTGACTTGCTTTACAAGTTAGTCTGCAGCCACCAAGCAGCATTCTCCAATGGGAATCGCATTCCAAGGTCCACCGGGTTTGTTGAAAATGAAGTTTACGGCCCGGATGGCATCTCCTAAGGTGACTGTGCCGCTTCCGTTCCAGTCTCCTCGACAGAGCAGACCATTTAACCAGCAGGTCGGCAAGGGTAAACAGCCCGGCTTGGTGAAGACGTAGTTCACAATAGCGATAGCGTCAGCTAAGGTATAAGTGTCGCTGGCATTGGCATCTCCTGGTTTAGCCAGGCAGGGTGTGGTTGCAACTACGATGGTTCCTATCATAGTATCTGAGACCACGTGTGTGGTGCAATGGTAGGGAAATGCTCCCACGGAATCGAAAATGAAACAAAAGGTGTCATTGGTAACCATTGTGTCTGAATCCCACACGCCGCTGTCACTTGTGCTAGTATGGTAACAAGGTAATTGACAGAGAGTATCCTCGTGTACCCAGCAGACCTGCTCCCCCGGCCCAATTGTTTCTACCTCCGGGACAAATTTCAGATCAATCATCTTTACATAGTGAGTCAGGCAGGCGACATTTACCAGAACTGAGTCAGTGTCAGTTCCTCCGTTACCGTCATCGGCCAGGAATTTGGCATAATAGCTTCCAGCCTCAGCGCAGATAGGAGACCAATCCAGGGTTCCCGGGTTGTTGCCAGTATAACTGGGAGTAGTCGAAACAGGAGTCGGATTCAGCCCTAAGAAGGATATGTTTGCTGTGTCTCCGGGATTGGCATCTGTAGCTGATACTTGGAAACTGACGTTTTGCCCTGGTACGGTCACATTTTGGGTACCAGGTATTACCAAATTAGGCGCTACATTCGGTCCGTTTACGATAACCGTTCCATTCATGCTGAGCGGATGGAAATCACAGTGGTAAGGAAAACTACCGGCACTATTAAATTGCCACTGGAATACATTACCATTGCTCATAGGTCCAGAATCCCAAATCAGAGTGTTACTGGTAGTGGTGTGTAAGAAAGTGCCATTATGAGTCCACCGCACGGTGTCGCCCGGATCAACAGTTACAGTATCCGGGGAAAAGGAAAAATTAACTATGCTGACGTTAACTACTGTGGCCTGAGCTGATATGAACCCTGCTATTAACAGGATTACCAGTGCAGTTAATACTACTTGACTAAACTTATACATAGACTTCCTCCCTGTGGAATCTGGTTTGGATTATAGGTTATTATTTTAACAAAGCCATTCTTCGAACTTGCACAAATTCTCCGGCTTTAAGCTTGTATAAATAAATCCCAGTACCGACCTGGATGCCACTTTCACTAGTCCCGTCCCAGACAGTCGAATGTAGACCTGCAGACTGCTGTCCCAGATTGTAGGTCCTGACTACTTGTCCCAGTATGTTGAAAACAGTGAGGGTTACACTAGCTGGAAAAGGCAGCCTGTAGCTTATAACTGTATTGGCGTTGAATGGGTTAGGATGATTCTGAAAAAGTTCATACCCCTTCGGAAGCGTCGCAGACAGCTCGTCTTTGACGTCAGTGGGGTCGACCTGGACTGTTCCCATCATAGAGGGATGGGGCACACAGTGGTACGGGAAAGTGCCACTGGAATCAAACTGCCTTTGGTACGTCGCTCCCGCCCCAAGAAATGGTGAACTCCAGAAACCATCGTCACTGGTAGAGGTATGAGTAGAGGAGCCGGTGTTCGTCCATTTCACAGTATCTCCCTCAGAGACTGTAATACTGGCTGGGTTGAACCCAAAATCAAATATTGACACGTTGCGGATAGTTGCCTCTGCGCTAAAAAAGAAAATTAGGCTTAAAGCCCAGCTCAAGCATACTTTTTTCATACAACCTCCCTTAGTTTTCGCCTTCTGTAGTCTCTTTTGCTACCTTAGTAGAATCTGAATCCTCAACCAGGCCAAGCGAATCACCCGGGGCACCAGCCATAATCCAGGCCTTAATCAACTCAATACTCTCTTTGGCCAAGCTCTTCTTGGGGGGCATCCGGTCCCCTTCATTTTGGTTGCCAGTAATCTTGTCATAGATGTAGCTCTTATTTAAGTCTCCGGGAAAGACTCACATTTGTCTGGGGGATTCTTTAGATTTCACGTTGACTAAGTTATGATGAGCTTTTCCTTCCGAGAGAATCATCCCCTTGGCTGGCTTAGGTCCGCTGTGGCACTCTGGTACTGCGCAGTTCTCAGTAAAGATGGGCTGTATGTCCGCTGTGAAGGAAATTGGCACTTTTTGTTCCACTATCTCTTTTTGCTGGGCTGAAGAGAGCTCTTTAACTGCTAAAGTCACGGGCAATAAGGCCATAACTACAAACATTCCTCCTTGCCATTTGCTCACTACTTTATTAACCACGGCTGTTTGCTAAGAGTTCCCGTCAGGAACAAAAAGAATGAAAGAATTTGAGAGGGATTCATTCTTCTCTTTCTTAGGTTCTTCTATGTTAATACGATACCGTAGATTCAATCTTCAGAATCTGCACAAGTATGTTGCTCCTCCTAGGTTAACTCCTTAGATCTCATCATCTTCTCTCTCTTTTAGGGGTCAATAAAGTCGAGTTTAACCGTAAACCCAATGTTTTTATAACCTAAAGATATCCTTCTAGATAGTCATTCAGGCGGAAACTGCTTCTGATTCTGGCAAAAAATGAGCTGATTGCCCAACTAAGTCAAGATCAAAAGAGAAAAGAACTTGCCGACTATGCCAGCTTGAATTGGATTTCGTCTCCTTCTGAAATCTGAGTTTTCAGAGAGGAGCTTTTTGCTTGACAAACCCTATGCTGCAACTTTACTTAGAAAAACTTTGCCGAAAGCAATGCTCATAAAGAGAGGAGGGATTTGTGAACCCAAAGTCAATTGACTGGGGGCTCCTGTTTTTGCGCTTGGGTCTGGGTGTGGTCTTCCTGGCCCACGGCAGTCAAAAACTTTTCAGCTTTGGACTGGCCGGAGTAAGCGGCTTTTTGTCTAGTCAGGGATACCCTTTAGCCGGCTTATTTGCTGCCATCTTAATCCTTACCGAGTTTGGAGGTGGCATCTTGGTTTTGCTCGGACTCTTAACTCGTCTGGCCACCTTCTTAATAATGCTTGTCATGGCGGTGGCTATATTTACAGTACACTTAAGTCACGGATTTTTCCTCCCCCAGGGGATGGAACAAGCTTTCGCGCTTTTTTTCATGGCCTTAGCTTTGGTCCTTTGCGGGGGAGGCAGATTCTCTCTGGATACCATGTTTTTTGGCAAGAAACAAAGCACCACAACTTAGGGCAGGTGATCGAATATGAAGAATCTTAAAGCTTATCTCTCTGAATTTATAGGAACTTTCGGTTTAATCTTCATCGGAGCCGGCTCAATCTGTACGGACGCTATGTCTTCCGGCTCGGTCGGGTTGGTGGGAGTGGCTTTGGCCCACGGCCTGGTCCTGGCTCTTTTGATTTCAGCCCTGATGAGGTTTTCCGGCGGGCATTTTAATCCGGCCGTAACTATCTCCTTATGGGTTTCTAAGAAGTTCCCCCTGAAGGAGGTCCCGCTTTACCTCATCTCTCAACTTTTAGGGGCAGTTGTAGGAGCCCTGTTTTTGACCTGGATTTTCCCTACCGACATCTGGCAGGAAGTAAACCTGGGAACCCCCAGTCTGGGACCGGATATCGGCTTTGGCTCTGGCATTTTTATCGAGCTTCTCTTGACATTCTTTCTGGTCTTTATGGTCTTCGGCACAGTAGTCGACCCTCAAGGACCACGGCAGTTGGCCGGACTGGGCATTGGTCTTGCCTTGGCCATGGACATTCTACTTGCCGGTCCTCTGACCGGCGGGGCAGCTAATCCGGCTCGGGCATTCGGGCCGGCTCTCGTCAGCGGTTTCTGGGAGAGCCACCTGGTTTACTGGATTGGCCCAATACTTGGTGGGCTTATTGCCGGTCTGAGCTACGGTTTCATAAGTGGTGGAAAACAAGGCGCTTAGGATATGAGAGGCTTACGAGCAAAGAACTTTGAATTATTCTCTTGCGTTAGGGACGCCAGAAACGTATATAAAGTATATTTAGATATTGATATATCCGCATATGACTACTCTCACACAAGCAGAAGTTTTCAAGGCTCTCGGTGACCTGACCAGACTACGGATCTTGAAACTTCTGACCCAGGGTGAACTGTGCGTCTGCCAGATTGAAAAAGCACTGAGGGTCCTTCAGCCCATAGCTTCACGACATCTGAGCATTTTGCGAATGACCGGTCTGGTGCAAGCTCGACGTGCGGGACAATGGGTGTACTATTCCTTGACTCCGCCTAAAACGCAATTCGAGCAACTAATCAGAGAATGCATTAAGAGTCTTCAAACCAAGAGAGACCCAAATCAGGCTGACACGGAAACTTGTCTCCCGTTTGCCGGACAACTAAGAGACAAGAGGCTGCCCTTGCAAAAGTCCTCAAGGAACAAAAATGCCAGATAGACGAAACGTCTTGCACCTACTTCAGGACTTCAGACTCCTGCCGGTATTTGTGCTCTTTAGCATGGCGGCAGGAATCCTTCTGGGAAAGCTGTACGGCATTTCCAATTATCATCTTACTCCTCCCATAGATGCCATTCACTCCATCCTGTTGGGTAATTACCAATTCACATTGTCCAATAGCCTGGCTTTGGGAGTGGTCATCGGCCTATTTTTGATGATGTATCCAGCTATGACTAACGTAAGGTTTGAGGACTTGGGAAAAGCTTTCCGTTCATCCAAGCAGTTAGTGGTGGTGATTCTTTTCAATTACCTAGTCGCTCCATTCCTGATGTTGCTCCTGGCTAAGCTCTTCCTATCCGGTGAGAAAGACATGTACACAGGACTTGTGCTCTATGGACTGGCTCCCTGCATCGCTATGGTGATAGTATTTACCTTCCTGGCTAGGGGAAATAACGCCTTGGCGATAGTTTTAGTGGCCATGAACTCCATTATCCAGATGATTCTAATTCCTGTTTACTCCAAACTGCTGCTCGGAGAGGTTGGGTTTGACGTGTGGGTGGTGGCGGAGAGCGTAGTGTTATATTTAGGGCTTCCTCTGGTAGCAGGCTTTCTGACCCGCAAAATTTGGCTCAAGCGAGTTGGAGAAGAAGGATTCGCTAAACTTAAAAACTGGCTGGACACTATTTCCATTCTGGGTCTCTTATTTACTTTGATTGTCATGTTTGCACTCAAGGGGGATCTGATTCTGACCTCTCCCCTTTTCATTCTGAAACTAGCGGTACCGATGACCATCTTCTTCTGGAGTATGTTCGCCCTGGCCTTTTTTACCAGTTGGAAACTGGGCTTTAATTACCAAGATTCAGTCGCCATCGGTTTCAATTCAACCGGTAGAGATTTCGAGATTGCTATCGCCATAGCAATCTCAGCCTTCAATCCCACTGTGGCTTTGGCCACTGTAGTGGGCCCTCTAATCGAGGTCCCGGTGATGTTGGTTTTGGTCTGGTTTGTCAAAAAGAGTCAAGATCGATTATTTGTTCCAGCGCTGAAGGTAGAAGAGGTGTTAGTTCCAGAGACCGTGGAAGAAGAGTCTACTCAACTATAGGAATATATGTTATATTGCTCTCCTGTTTAATGACAAAATCTGGATCTAACCAATCTGAAGAATCGTAACCGCAATGGAATCGAAAAAAGGATAATTGATAGATGGGAATTTCGATAAGAAAGGGGATAAAAGATATCTATGGCATTTTCGTCGATCTTCAGATGCCTGCTTTATTCAGGCTTAAGTACTTGGCCAACCGATTACTGATTTATTTCCATTACCTCTCTTTTGGAATACTCCCCCGGCTTAATCTATTCCCGGCTGGTGCAGTAGTGATTAGAAACCGAGATGGCTTATGGAAAATAGTGCCTCATCTGGGTGACGGTCATGTGGTATCCTCTGCCTTTGAAAAGGAGTTAGAAAAGTATTTTAGCCCAACTAAAGAAGGTAAAATTCTAATTGACATCGGGGCCCATATTGGAAAGTGGTCGGTCAAAGCGGCCCGCCGGCATTATAGGGTTATCGCCTTTGAACCCGATCCTCAGAATTTCCAGCTTTTGGCTGAAAATATCAGACTCAATAATGTCGAGCATAAGGTCAAGGCGCTCAATCTGGCTGTCTCTGACAAGAAGGCAACCTGTTTTTTCAAAAGTCACCAGGGTGGTTGTTCAAAAATAGTCAGCTCGCCAGGCCAAGGGGATATCCAAGTCAATGCCACCAGCTTGGATAGTTTTGTTGAGGAAGAGAGACTAGACCCAAAGGAATTTGGGATAATTAAGATAGATGTGGAAGGATATGAGACCACTGTAGTTGCGGGAATGAAGAAAAGTTTGGAAAGACTAGAAAAGGGCACTATTGTCATAATCGAGTGTGGGGAGGAATCCATTGACCAGATTACTGACAGCTTCAAAGGACTTGGACTGGAGTATCTAGAGAGGAAAGAGGTTAATTATATCTTCCTTAAGAGATAAGGTTTGGATTCCTGGCAAAGTCAACTGGATTATTTGCCTCTCTTGGGTAGGGATCGGAGACAGTGAATCATTTGTACCAGAACGTTTCCTGTTACACGGCGGCAAATTTGCGAAGGCTTTGCCCTCATTCGGTTACGTCTCATCCTGAGGCAATCCGGCAAACCTAGGACGGTTTCGCCAGCAGTGATTTTCTAAAAGCTCTGGAGGAATATATTATTTGACAACTTCCCCGATTAACGTGTGCGGAGTCGCCCGCTCTATCCGCACCTTGACGAACTCCCCTGGCTTAGCCCCGTCTTTGGGAAAAACCACCGTCCTAAACTGAGGGCTCTTCCCGAACCAAGACCCCTCTTCTTTCTTGGCCTCCCCTTCCACTAGCACTTCCCTGACTTGGCCGACTTCCATCTGATTTATCTCCAGCGAAATTGTCACCTGTAACTGGATTATCCCCTCCAGTCTTCTGATTTTTTCTTCCTCTGGAATTGGGTCTCCCCAATTGTAAGCCTTGGCCCCTTCCCGAGCTGAGTACTTAAACATAAAGGCTGAGTCATATTTGGTCTTAGTCATGTAGTCATAGGTATGCTGATAATCTTTTTCTTCTTCACCCGGGAAACCGACAATTATATCTGTGGTAATGCCAATATCCGGAATCGATTCACGAAATTGTTGCAGTAACTGATCATAAAACTCAATCGTATATCTCCTCTTCATTTTGTCCAAAACCGCATTGGAGGCAGACTGCAGAGGCAGATGCACCTGCGGGCAGATTTTGGGATTGTCCCGCATTACCTCAATGGTGCGGTCGTCAAAATCAAATGGATGCGGGGAGGTAAATCTGATTCTTTTAATTCCCTCAACTTCTGCGGCTCTCTCCAGCAAGTCGGCAAACTCTAGCCCTTCTTCTTTGTCCTTATAGGAATTGACCGTCTGCCCTAGGAAGACCACTTCTTTGTAACCTTCATCTGCTACATTTTTAACTTGGTCTAAGATCTGCTCAATTGGCAAACAGTGTTCTCTCCCGCGCACGTAAGGGACAATGCAGAAGGTGCAGAATTTATCACATCCCCGCATGATGGAGACCCAGGCCTTTACCCCCGCTGCCCGGATTGGATTGATACCGGAGTAGTTTTCATATTTATCCAGGCGCACGTCGACGAACGGTTCCTTGACTGCCTTCTCAATAATCTCCGGGAGACGGCGGTAGCTATCTGGGCCTACGACTAAATCGAGGAACTGGGAACTCTGAATCAGTTTCTCCTTAAGATGCGTAGCCATGCAGCCGCAAACACCGATTACTAGGTCTGGATTCTTGTTTTTCAGCCGGCCTAACTCGGCCACTCTGCCGTAGATCCTCTGTTCGGCATGTTCTCTGACTGCGCAGGTATTAAGCAGAATCACGCCAGAATCTTTTGCCTCTTGGACCAGTTCGTATCCGCTGGCTGACAGTTGACCCAAAATCAACTCTGAGTCAGCCAAATTCATCTGGCAGCCGTAACTCTCTAAGTAAACTTTTCGCTTTGGCACACTCATTGAACCTTGTCCAGATAAAGTGGCTGTCTCCCCGCGTATCCTGCAAACATTTCATGCCAGAATAGAACTTCTCTTTCCCCCAGCTCCCAGCACAGGAAGACTTCCTTTCCTTCTGACAGGTGTGGGAAATCAACCAATCCCCGGCTCAAGTTCTTCAACAAGACCCCGGTTTCCGCCATTTTGCCAATCAATTGGTTGATCTTGGCGGACCTTTCCAGATATTCAAGCGAGTTGACAAAACCTGAGTCGCTTGCTCTTTTCTCCTTCATAGCCTTTAGTTCTGGAAATTGGGTAAATAACTCAGATTGTTTTTGGTGAATCTGCTCTAAACAGTCTCTTAGCAGAGGAACCAGTGCGTTAGCTTCCTGGAGCGTGAAATGTTGATTGAAGAAGTATTTCCCCATATTTGCGCTTGACTCTACCGGCTCCCAATGGTTGTCACTTGGCCCGGATATAGCCCCCTTTTCTTACTGGCTGCTTTTCTGGCCCG
>Ga0209321_10003429_pt1 | contig 10606 bp, 11 predicted proteins | sample Rifsed16ft4_FD_184012 | JGI IMG/M metagenome (GOLD analysis project Ga0209321, IMG submission 184012) | Soil microbial communities from Rifle, Colorado, USA - sediment 16ft 4 - CSP-I_5_4 (version 2) | ecosystem: Environmental > Terrestrial > Deep subsurface > Rock core/Sediment | place: Rifle... | reverse complement strand
CGCCCGCCTGCCTGGCCACCGCGGTCGAACGATCCGTGGAACCGTTGTCCACGACGATGACCTCGCCGCGCAAGCCGGAGCGCCGGATCCATCCAAGGGCGCGCGCCACGCACTGCCCGACCGCAGCCTCCTCGTCGAGGCACGGCATGACGACCGAGACGTCCAGCTCCGCGGCCGAGGCACTACCGGAGGGTGATCGCCCGGCGCTCATCGGCTTCCCGGGCCTGCGCCGCTAATCGAGGAGACGCCGCTCCCCGCCGCGCTCGGGCGGGGGCTCATCCTCGGTCTCGAGCGAGTTCACGAACTCGCGGAAGACTGCCAGGCGCTCCTCGTCGTCGGCGGAGGGCGTGACGCCGGCGCGGTCGAGCACGGCCTCCGTGGCGAAGATCGGTGTCGACGCGCGGACCGCCAGGGCGATCGCGTCCGAGGGCCGCGAATCGATCTCCAGCGTCCGCCCCTCTGCCTCCAGGAAGATGCGCGCGTGGAACGTCTCCTCGGCCAGGTCGGAGACGACCACACGGTCGAGGTGGACCTGCAGCGACTCGAGCATCGAGGCGAAGAGGTCGTGGGTGAGCGGCCGCTCGGGCATGAGGCCCTGGAGGCGCATGGCGATTGCGTTCGCCTCCCACGGCCCGATCCAGATGGGCAGGTAGCGGTCGCGGTCGGCGGCCTTGAGGATCACCACGTGCTGGCTCGAGAGCATGTGGACGCGGACGCTCTCGACCGTCATCTCGACCAGCTCGTCGGTCGACATGGTCCCGAGTCTACAGCCTGACCACGCGCCCGGCCCGGAGGGCCGCGGCCACCAGGAGACCCATCGCGAACCCCCCGATATGGGCGAAATAGGCGACCCCGCCCACGCTCGTCTCCGCGCTCAGGGCGGCCACCCCGGCGAGTAGCTGGAGGACGAAGAAGAGCCCGAGCACCAGCAGCGCAGGCACCTGGACGAGCTGGAAGAAGAGGCCCAGGTAGACGACCGACAGCACCCGTGCCCGAGGGAACCACACGAGGTAGGCGCCGAGGACGGCCGAGACGGCGCCGCTGGCACCGACCAGCGGCACGTCCGCCGCCCCGCCCGAGAGAAGCTCGGCGCCGACCTCCACGAGGGCGGCCACGATCCCGCCGGCGAGGTAGAAGACGACGAAGGGAACGCGGCCGAGCAGGTCCTCGACGTTGTTCCCGAAGATCCACAGGTAGAGCATGTTGAAGCCGATGTGCAGCCAGCCGGCGTGGAGGAACTGGTGGCTGACGAGGGCGAGGGTTTCAGCCGAGAGCCACGAGCCCTCGCGCAGCGCCTCGACGAGGTCGATCGGGACAACGCCGAGGGTGGTGAAGAGCGCCTCCAGGTCCGCCGTCGAGCCCCCCTCGAGGACCAGCTCGTACGCGAACACGACGGCGTTGAGGGCCAGGAGGCCGATCGTCACGACCGCCCGGCGGCGCGTCGGGTTGGCGTCCCGCAGCGGGATCACGCGGCTCCCCTGACCCTCGCGGACCGGGGGTCGGTCACTCGGTCGGGGTAGGGCTGGGCGACGGTTCCGGCGAGGGGCTTGGTGTCGCGGACGGATCCTCCGCCGCGGCTGAGTAGAGGCTCGTCCCGGTCGTCCAGTAGAGGACCGCCGGGCCGTCGGGCGGCTCGACCACGTACAGGCCGCGGACGTCGCTGAAGGACACCCGAGTGCCGGCCACCACGAACTGCTGGGTGTACTCGCCCGTCCGCTTGCTGAATTCGAGGATCCGGCCGTTGCTGGCGTCCCACACCTCGAGCACGCCGGAGCGCCGGGCCGAGCCGCCGGCGAAGAGCCGGAAGTCGATGCGCGGGCGCAGGTCGGTGTCGTCGGGGAGAGTCAGCTCGAAGCCGGACTTCGTCCCGCTCTGGTAGCGCTCGACGTCGCCCGCCAACAGGAAGTACACGTCCCCGTCCACGAGGACCTGGCGGACTGCCTCGAGCGGGGCCGGGGCGGCCAGGTACCCCGCCGGGTTGCGCCCGTAGCCGCCCCCGTCTGCGTCCGGGGAGTAGCGCAGGAGCTGCTGCGCCGACGGGTCGACGACGTAGAAGTTGTACAGCTCGGCATTGAGGTCGAAGGTCGCGATGTCGGTGACATCATCGCCCCAGTTCGCCTCCCCGCTGACGCGGATCGCGGCCAGCGTGCCGGACCCCTTGGCGTCGGCCGGGCGCCAGCGGAACAGGTTCCCGCCGTCGTCGAGGATGACCACGTCGCGCCCGCCGCGGGTCAGCTTGATGGGCGTGCCCACGTCGCGTCGGCTCACCCTGTCGCCGGCGGTCAGGACCGCCTTCGACTCCCCGCTCACGAGGTCGATCCGGTAGACCGACTTCGTCGAGCGGTCGATCACGTACGCGGCGTTCTCGATCGGCGGCCCACGCGTCAGGTCGCCCACGTCCGGGGCGTCGAGGACCGTGCCGAGATCGATGATGAGCGTGGCCGTGACATGGCGGACCTTGTCGATGGTGTCGAGACCGGCGATCGCCTGGCTGCGCAGGGGAGCGGTCGCGGTGGCGGCCACGCCGGCCGATCGGGCCTGCTCGAGGGCATCGAGCGCGTCGAGGAGGAGCCGGCGCGCCTGCGAGGGATCGGTCTCGACGAGCGACGTGCCCGACGCGGGAAAGACGCGCTCCACGTTCGCGCGAGCCTGGCGCAGGGCCGTCTCGCCGGCGGTCACCTGGCTGATCGAGGGCCCGGGGCCCGCCGTCTGCCCGCCCAGGAAATAGGTGGTGGCGGCGAGGACCACGACGACGCCGAGGAGGGCCAGGATGGCCAGGGCCAGGCGCCGCTGGGTCTCGACGCGGGACTGCCAGGGAGTCACACGCCGGCGTGGGGCCTCACGCCGCGGGAGGCTGTCCTGTGCCCGCCCGAGGAGCGAGGCGAGGCCGCGCCGCGCCCGTTCCTGGACCGCGCGGGCGGCGCCCCCGATGGCCGCGGCCTGTTCGGAGACCGTGTCCGCGAGCGGGATGGGCGAGCGCTCCGGCTGGCCGGCGAATGGCTCCGGCGCTCGGACGGGGATGAGCGGGCGACCGACCGCGGTGACGGGAATCTCCGTGGCCTCGAGGATGAGCAACACGTCGGCACCCTCTGCCCCGGCCGCCACGTAGAGATTGCGCAAGTGCTCGGCCGCGGACTGCGGGTGGAGGGTCACCACCGCGTTCTTCAGCTCCTCGGCGCCGATCGCCCGCGGCAGCTCGTGGGTGGTGAGGGCGAGGGTGTCGCCGAGGGAGAGCTCGCCGTGCCACACCGGGGGAAGGAGGTAGCCATCGCTGCTCGGGAGGGCCATGTCGCGGCCCTCGTCCGGCAGCGTCAGCAGCCGAGCCTGGCGGAGCAAGTACGCCACGGCCTGGCCGACGGTGGTGAGGTACAGCTCGTTCTCGCGCACGACGGCGGCCGCGACGCTCACCGAGCCGAGGGCGACCCCCAGCCGCTCGTGCTGCTGGCGGAGGCGCTGGTCGGCCACCCGAACGGCCTTCTCGAGGACCTCGCCGATGCCGGCCGACTCGTCGTAGTAGTAGTGCTGCCTGATCGAGTCGGCGACGAGCATCGTGGCCTCGCGCCGGTGTGCACCGGTGCCCGCCGCCGAGGCCACGATGTACAGGCTGCCCTTGCTCCTCGTGCGGGCACCCACCGTGGGCTGGCTGACCAGCCCCACGGCCACCGCATCGCTGCCGTCGTAGTGATAGAGGACAGTGTCAGGTGCGGAGGCGAGCCTTTCCGGCTCCGCCGCCACGCCCAGCCGCACATGGAGTCGGACGGCCATCGCGGTCGCAGTATAGGGATGATGGCGCGCCGCTCAGTGGCGGCGGACCACGACCTTCAGCTCACGGACGGCCAGCCCGCCCGGGGCGGTGCGGAAAGCGTCGAGGAGCTCGGCCGAGCGGAGCCGGATCTCCTGGGCCACGATGGGCTCGCGCGCCCCCACGACGATCGTGCCGTGCCCGATCTCGAGCACCTCGGTCGCTCCCACGGCCGCGGGCACCCGTTCCTCGATCAGGCGCTGCCACGAGGCCATCGCTCGGGCGAGCCGGAACTCGTCCTCGAGGCCCAGCGCGGTGGCCATCCCGGGCAGCAGCTCGCCGAGGCGCCGCGGGGGGCGCATGCGGTCGCGCTCGGGCGGGCGCCGTGGCTCGCCGCGAGGACCCGGCGGGTCGGGCGGGCGCCGTGGCTCGCGGGACCGACGGCTCATCGCTCGCGGGTGATCGTGCCGGGGGCCACCCGCCAGCGCGTCGCGGCGGCCAGCAGACCCGGGTCGATCTCCTCGATCGAGGCGGTCGTCACGAATGCCTGGGGCAGCTCGGTGACACGGCGAACGAGGTGGCCGCGGCGCTCCCCGTCCAGCTCGGAGAAGACGTCGTCGAGGAGCAGCAGCGGCGGCCGTCCATCGACCTGGGCGAGCACCTCGAGCTCGGCCAGCTTGAGGGCGAGGATGGCCGTGCGCTGCTGCCCGCGCGACGCGAAGCTCTCGAGGGGCCTGCCGTCCAGCTCGAAGACGACGTCGTCGCGGTGCGGCCCGATGAGCGTCGCCCCGTTCCAGATCTCCTTCTCGAACACCTCGCCCAGCCGGCGGCGGAGGGCGTCGACGGGGGTCGCGTCGCGCGCTGGATCGAGCGGGCTGTTCGTCTCGTAGCGCAGCGCGAGGGGGCCCTCGGACGGCGCGATCTCGCGGTGCGCGCCTTCGAGCGGGGCGGCCAGCCGGCCGAGGAGCGCCAGACGCAGGCGCACGATCTCGCCTCCTTCCTCGACAAGCACACGGTCCCAGAAGGCCAGCTCGTCGCGCGCCGCGGCGCCCTCGGCGACGGCTCGAAGCAACCCGTTGCGTTGCTGCACCGCCCGGCCGTAGGTGGCCAGGGTGGGGCCGTATGCCGGCCACAGCTGGGCGGCGAGCGTGTCGATCTCGGCGCGCCGCAGACCCGGCGGACCTGAGATGAGGAGCATGTCCTCCGGAGCGAAGATGACGACGCGCAGGACGGCCCCCAGGGCCGACGGGCGGCGCGGTACGCCGTCCAGCCGAATGCGCTTGCGCGCCCCGCCCGGCCGGTCTCGGTGGATGACGACCTCGAGCTCGATCGTCCGCCCCTCGACCTCGACCGTCCCGGCCGTGCGAGCGAACGGGCGCTCCCAGGCGACCAGCTCGAAGTCCTTCGCAGTTCGGTGCGAGCGCCCGCGGGCAAGGAGGACGAGCGCCTCGAGGAGGTTGGTCTTGCCCGCCGCGTTGGCCCCCCACAGGATCTGCGGGCCCGCGCCGAAACCGACGTCGAGGGCCGCGTAGCTGCGCAGGTCCGTGAGCTGGACGCGGGAGATGAGCACGCCCGGCGGACGAACCCCTTGGGCCGGGGCGCCGGGTCCGTCGACCGCCTTACGAGGCGGTGCGGACCGGCATGATGACGTGGACGTAATCGTCAGAGCCGACCGGCCGGAAGATCCCCGGCGAGAGCGGGCCGTTGAGCTCGAGCGCGATCTGGTCGACCTCGACGTTCTGGAGGACGTCGCTCAGGTACCGCGCGTTGAACGCGATGGTCGTCCCGTCGCCTTCCACGGCCGCATCGACCTGTCCCTGGTCGTCGCCGATGTCGGCCGCCGCGGTGATCGTCATCGGCCCATCGCCCTCGGCCGGGACCGCCAGCTTGACGACGTTGGCCGACGAGCTCGCGATGAACGCGGCCAGGCGGACTGCCTCAAGCAACTGGGCCCTCTCGACCACCGCCCGCGTCGTGTGGCTCGGGGGCAGGATCTGCTGGTAATTGGGGAATTGCCCGTCGATGAGGCGCGACACGATGTCGATGCCCTCAAGGTGGAAGAGCACCTGGTTGCGTGCCGGGGCGAGGACCACGTCGATCGGGTCGTCGCTGTCGGCGAGGATGCGCGCCAGCTCGACGTAGGAACGGGCAGGCACCACGATGCTCGTCTCCTCGACCGGATCCATGGTGGTGATGGTCTTCACGGAGATGCGGTAGTTGTCGGCCGCGGCGAGGGTCAGCCGGTCGCCCGAGAAGCGGGTCAGCACCCCGGTGAGGATCGGACGGGCCTCGTCGGTCGCAGCCGCGAACGTCACCTGCGCGAGGGCCTCCTTGAGTGCCTTCTGAGCGACCCGCGTCGTCGGACGCTCGCCGGCCGCCGGGATAGCCGGGAACTCCTCGGCGTCGATGCCCTTGAGGTGAGCCTCGTAGCGCCCGCAGCGCACCTCGACCGTGTCGCCCGCCTGGAGCTCCAGGTCGATGCGCTCGTTGGGCAGCGAGTTCACGAAGTCGGTGAAGAGGCGGGCCGGGATCGTGATCGCGCCGTCGTTCTCGACCTTTGCCGGCACCCAGTAGGTCACCCCGATCTCGAGGTTGGTGGCGGTGAGCTTGAGCCCGCCGTCCTCGGTCCGGAGTAGGACGTTGCCGAGGACAGGCAGCGTGCTCCGTGCACTCACCGCGCGGCTGACGGTCTGGAGACCCCGCGCCAGGTTCTCCTGGATGACGGAGAGCTTCACGGCGTGTCGGCCACGCCCGGAGGGGGGTGCATCAAACTGAATCTTCTCATGTCACCTTCGTAGTCAAGGTGTCGATGGCGTGGATACGAGGTCGTACTGAGAGTGGGAAGGGTCACCGCACCGCACGATGACTTGTGGACAAGCGGCACGCCGTCAGGGAGGGAGCCGATCTAGTCGGCGTAGATGAGCTCGCGGAGCGCAGAGATCTCCCTGCGCAGCTCATCGTTCTCGGCCGATTCGCGCCCGATCTTGTCGCACGCGTGGAGCACGGTCGAATGGTCACGTCCGCCCAGTTCGGCCCCGATGCGCAGGAGCGAGACGTCGGTTTCCTCGCGCATCAGGAACATGGCAATGTGGCGCGGCACGACGACCGACTTGTCACGGCGCTGCCCGCGGAGCACCTCGGGGTCGACCCCGTAGTAGTCGGCCACGGCCAGCGTGATCCGCTCGGGGGTGACGACGCGCTTCTTCGGGTTGTACAGCACGTTCGAAAGGACGGCCTGGGCCAGCTCGATCGTGATGGGCATGGCGCCCATCGAGGCGTAGGCGACGACCCGGTTGAGCGCGCCCTCGAGCTCGCGGATATTCGAGACGACCTTGCGGGCGATGAACTCGATGACGTCGGAGCCGATCGGGACGGACTGCTCCTCGGCCTTCGCCCGGAGGATGGCGATGCGCGTCTCAAGGTCGGGCTGGGTGAGGTCGGCGATGAGCCCCCACTCGAAGCGGCTGCGCAAACGCTCCTCCAGGCTGGCGATGGCCTTCGGCGGCCGGTCGGAGCTGATGACGATCTGCTTGCCGTCCTCGTGGATGGCGTTGAAGGTGTGGAAGAACTCCTCCTGGGTACGTTCCTTGTCGGCGATGAATTGGATGTCGTCGACGAGCAGCAGGTCGATCTTGCGGTACCGGTTGCGGAAGTCGTCGATGCGGCCCTGCTGGATGCTCGTGATGAACTCGTTGGTGAATTTCTCGCTCGTCGCGTACACGACCTTCTTGCGCGGGAAGCGGGCGACCACGGCGTTGCCGATGGCGTGCATCAGGTGGGTCTTGCCAAGGCCCACCCCGCCGTACAGGAAGAGCGGATTGTAGGCGTGGCCGGGACGTTCCGCGACCGAGAGGCTGGCCGCGTGGGCGAGCCGGTTGGCCGACCCGACGATGAAGTTCGCGAAGGTGTAGCGCGGGTTGAGGTAGCTCGTCCCCGACTCGGCCGAGGGGCGAGTCACCTCGGCCCGCGCGACTTGGGCGGCCGCGCCATTGGCCGCGCCGGGCGGATCGCTGACGACGAACTCGACGTGGGCGCTGTAGCCCACCACCCGGGCGAGGGTCTGGCTGATCAGCGAGCGGTAACGGCGCTCAAGGTAGTCCTTGGCAAAGGGGTTCTTGACCGCGACGCGGAAGCGGTTGTCGTCGACGTCCACGAGCTCGGTGTCGCGCAGCCAGGTCTCGAAGTTGGCCGGGGACAGCGAAACCTGCAGCTCCCCGAGCGCCGCTCTCCAAACCTGCTTTGCGTCCATCGAATGCGTACGACCTGCTACCTGGCGGCCGGGTCAGGCCGACGGCCTGCCGGGTGTCCGACGATCCTGATGCGGGAGCGGGCGGGAAGCCTCCGTCCGATCCGTGTTACCCGAGACGCTCCGTCGTTCCCCTCGAGATCGACGAAGGCGCACCGGCGTCCCGGCGCTGGAGGCCGGGTAACTGTACACCCCGCCCGCCGGCCTCGCAATGACTATCCTTGATACTCCCCGGGAGTATGCGGAGTGGGCGCCGTTCCGTCGCCCGGTCCGCGCTCGTTGACACATCCGATCGCCGCGGACCTATAATCCGCCCACGTGCGACGCGCCGACCCGCGCCTCCATGGCGCGCCGGGCGCGTCTCTTTCTCCCTCGCCCACGAGGTGGGCCGCGACAGTGATCATGAGCCGGCTGAGGATCCATGGCGAAACAGACGTTCCAGCCCAAGAAACGGCACCGCGCCAAGGAGCACGGATTCCGAGCGCGCATGCAGACGAAGGCCGGCCGCCGGGTGGTGGCCTCGCGGCGCGCCAAGGGACGCAAGCGCCTGACCGCCTGACCGCCCGGGCGCGGCGACCCGCGCTCGAGATGCTGCGCGGCCGCGCTCGATTCGATGCCATCCAGCGTACCGGGCAGGTGCGTGCCCACCCGCTCCTGCTTGCCCGCTTCGCGGCCAACGACGACGGCCTTGTGCGGTGGGGACTGTCCACCGGGAAGCGGCTGGGCGGGGCGGTCATCCGGAACCGCGTCCGACGGCGCCTCCGGGAGGGGATGCGGGCGGTCCTGCCGCGCATCCGGAACGGTTGGGACATCATGCTCATCGCGCGGCCGGAGAGCGCCGGCGCAAGCTCGGAGGGGCTCCATGCAGCGATCGTCGACCTGGCCCACCGGGGCGGCCTCCTGAAGCCGGAGTCGGGATGAGACCTGTCGGCTTCGCGATCATCCGGCTGTACCGCGTGGCCTTCGCCTGGCTACCGCCCAGCTGCCGCTTCGAGCCGTCCTGTTCCGAGTACACCTACCAGGCGATCGCCCGGTACGGCTTCCTGCGCGGCTGGTGGATGGGTCTCCAGCGCATCGCCCGGTGCCATCCCTGGCACCCGGGCGGCTTCGATCCCGTCCGTTGAACCTCAAGCGGAGCGCGGCTCGGCTCGGCTTCGCGCTGGCCCTCATCGGCAGCCTCCTGCTACTCGTGGGCTGGCTGCCTGCGGCGGCCAGGGCGCCGGTGGGCGAGCCCCCCGCACCGGTGCTCGCCCAGGCGTCGCCTGACCCCTGTCCCGCGCCGACGCCGACCCCCGCAGCGACACCGAGTCCGGGTCCGGGCGAGACGCCGGCGCGGACGCCGCCGCCCAACCTCTGTCCGGCGCCCGGGCCCGGCAGCCCGAACTTCGACCCGATCACCGGCCTGCTGGCCTGGCTGTTCACGCCCGTCTTCCAGGTGCTCTTCCTCGGCCTCGCGGGGTTCTATTCGCTCATCGGGGACATCGGGATCGCCATCATCCTGCTGACGATCGCGCTCCGGATCCTGCTCATCCCGCTCTTCCGCAGCCAGATCGTGAGCACCCGCCGGATGCAGATGCTGCAGCCCGAGCTGCGAGCGCTCCAGCAGCGCCACAAGGGCGACCGCGCGCGGATCTCCCAGGAACAGATGCGCCTCTATCGCGAGCGCGGCGTCAACCCCGCGGCCGGGTGCCTGCCCGCGATCCTCCAGCTCGTGCTCCTGATTCCGATGTACCAGGTCATCAGGGAGGGGCTCCAGGCGCCCAACATCGAGCCGATGCTCCACGTGCTCGGGGCGCAGCTCTTCAACATCGCCTGCTACGCCCCCGGCGATCCGTTCGCGGCCTGCATCAACCCGACCGTCCAGTGGCTCTTCAACCTCGACGCCGCCCATCCCGAGGTGGTCTTGTGGATCCAGCGGAATCCGGACCAGACGGGCTTCGGGCTGAGCATCCTGGCCCTCGTATCGGCGGTCCTCCAGCTGGTCCAGACGCGAATGGTCATGCCCCAGACCAACGACCCGCAGCAGCGCGCCCAGCAGCGCACCTTCCTCTTCCTGCCCCTGATCTCGCTCGTCTACGGCGGCTTCCTGCCGGCCGGGCTGTTCCTCTACTGGATCGCCACCACGGTCTTCTCGATCGTGCAGCAGTACCTCATCGTCGGGTGGGGGTCGCTCTTCCCGCTCTTCGGGTGGACGCCGCCCTTCGCCGTCGATCACACCCCCCGATTCCCCGTCACGGCGGCGTCTTCGGGCTCGGGCTCGACGTCGTCGACACCGTCGGCCATGCCGCGCAGCAGCGACCCGCTGGACCGCGCGGCCGGCACGGTGAGACCATCGAAGCAGCGGGGACGGACGAGCCGGCGCGGGAGGCGCAGATGACTGGATACGAGGAGTTCACCGGCAAGACGGTTGAAGAGGCGCTTCGCCACGCACGAGAGGCCTTCGGTGTCTCGTCACTCGACGAGCTCGACTTCGAGATCCTGACCTCGGGGAGCCGCGGCGTGCTGGGCATGGGCGCCGAGCCCGCCAGGATCGTGGCCGCCCCTCGCGCGGCCCTCGGGGGCGCCGCGCCGCGACGCCAGGCCGCCGAGGCGACTGTCCCGACGGTCAGCGCGCCGCC
>Ga0209321_10003427_pt1 | contig 10608 bp, 9 predicted proteins | sample Rifsed16ft4_FD_184012 | JGI IMG/M metagenome (GOLD analysis project Ga0209321, IMG submission 184012) | Soil microbial communities from Rifle, Colorado, USA - sediment 16ft 4 - CSP-I_5_4 (version 2) | ecosystem: Environmental > Terrestrial > Deep subsurface > Rock core/Sediment | place: Rifle... | reverse complement strand
CGTCATCGCCATCGGCATCAACGCTGCCGCCATCGTGGACATGACCGATCGCGCGGCGGCGAGAATGGGGCTCAACCACTTCCCCGCGAAGCCCAGCCGGAAGTCTTAGGATGGATCCGGGGCGTCCCCTGGATCGCGATCTCCGATTCCGAAGCGCTCCAGCATGCGGTAGAGCGTTCTCCGATCGATTCCCAGGATCTCGGCCGCGCGCGTGCGGTTCCCCTCCACCCGGCCGAGGACGTGGACCAGGTACCTTTTTTCGATCTCGTCGAGCGTCGGAAGTCCCTCGAACAAGGACTCCTCCACCTTCGGTTTCGCCTCCCGAAATTTCTCCGGAAGGTCCTCGGCCTCGATCGTCCGGCCGCGGCTGAAGAGCGCGAGCCGTTCGATGGTGTTCTCGAGCTCGCGGACGTTCCCCGGCCAGGGGTAAGCGATGAGCCGGTCGAGCGCCCTCGCCGACAAGCGGGGTGCGGAGACGGCCCTCATCCGGCGCACGAAGTGCGCGATGAGCTTGGGGATGTCCTCGGGGCGACCCCTCAGGGGCGGCACCACGATGGTGACCACGTTGAGACGGTAGTAAAGATCCTTCCGGAACCGCCCCTCGGCCACGAGGCTTTCGAGGTTCTGGTTGGAAGCGGCGATCACTCGGACGTCGGTCGCGAGACTCTTCGTCCCGCCGACCGGCGTGTACTCCTCCTGCTGGAGCACGCGCAGGAGCTTCACCTGGAGCGCGGGGCTGGTTTCGCTGATCTCGTCGAGGAACAGCGTTCCGCCCCGGGCGGCGTGAAGGAATCCCTCCTTGTCGGCGGCCGCGCCGGTGAAGGCACCCCTCACGTAGCCGAAGAGCTCGCTCTCCAGCAGGGTCTCGGTCAACGCCCCGCAATTCACGGCGAGAAACGGAGCGCGGGCGCGCGGGCCCTTCCCATGGATGGCTCGAGCCACGAGCTCCTTTCCCGTCCCGCTCTCCCCCTGGATCAGAACCGTGGTCTTCGACTCCGCCACGAGGGCGATGCTCTTGTAGACCGAGAGCATCGAAGCACTCGCCCCGATGAGCGCGTCTTCGGGCTCGCGGCGCTGCGCGGGCTTTTCGCTCTCGGCCGAGGGCTCCGAGCTCCGGGCGGAAAGCGCGCGGCGGATGGTCTGCCGCACTCCTTCGACGTCGAAGGGCTTGCTCACGAAGTCGAAGGCCCCGAGCCGCACGGCCTCGATGGCGGTATCGAGCGTTCCGAAGGCCGAGATCAGAACGACCTCCGTATCGGGATGGGCTCTCTTGACCTCCTTGAGAACGTCGATACCCGAGAGAGTGTCCTCGAAATTGATGTCGCTCACCACGACGTCGAAGCGCTCCGAGCTCGCGAGATCGATGGCCGCGCGGGGATCCTGGCGGGTCTCGATGGCGCAGCCAACGTCGTCCAGGAGCTCCACGAAGAACTCGCAGGTCGAGGGGTCGTCGTCGGTCACCAGGATGCGTTTCGGCATGATTCGTGCGTCCGGAGAACGAGGATACGAGCGCTCACCGCGGGAAAGCAACCCGTCTCAGTGGCGGGACGTGTAGAGGTAGATGTTCACCAGGAGCTCGTACCCGCTGAGTTTAGGCTGCTTTCATCATTGTACCAGCCCGCAGCCGCTTGCTCTTGACCCTCCAGGAAGGGTAAGAGTGTCCCCCGTCCGCCCCCTCTAGGAGGGTTCCAATGACTGAACAGACCGAACTGAACATTACGACGCGTTTCCGCCGAACATGGCGGATATGTCTCCGATGATGAAGTTCCTCTTCGGCGGCGGCGTCGCCCAGCTCGTCTTCTGGGTCTGTATCTGGACGGTGGGCACCGGGATGCTGGCGGGACTCATCGCTTCGAAGATCCGGAGCCCCAGGACGGCGCCAGCGTGATTCGAGCCGGGGCGATTCTGGGTGTAGCGCTCGCGGCGGTCGCCGCGTGCGGGACGGCCGACAACGCCCTCATCCAGAACCGTGGCGCTTCCAAAGACAACTGGTGGGACGCCCTACCCCGCCCCGCCTGGAACGAGTTCCCGAAGGTCTTGGAGAGCCAGGGCTGGTTCGAGGTCTACGAGATCCGCCCTGGCGTCTTCGCCATTCACGAGCCGGGACAGTTCGAGGAAGTCATCTCCTACCTCGTCACCGGAACCGAAAAAGCTCTCCTCTTCGACACCGGCCTCGGCATCGGAGACATGAGATCCGTCGTCGCCGAGCTCACCGAGCTCGAGCCGATCGTCGTGAACTCCCATACTCACTACGACCACGTGGGCGGAAACCACCAGTTTGAGGCGGTCTACGGCACCGGCACCGAGTACACGATGTCGAACGCGAAGGGCCGGAAGCACGAGGACGTCGCCGAGTTCATCGGCGAGGGGTGGATCTGGAAAAGGACGCCTGAAGGCTTCGACCGGGACCGATACGAGAGCAAGCCCTTCGCGATCGCGAAGACCATCGTGGATGGCGAGGCGATCGACCTCGGGGGCCGAAAGCTCGAGGTTGTCTTCACGCCCGGGCACGCCCCCGATGCGCTTTGTCTGCTCGATCGGGAGAATCGCCTGCTATTCACCGGCGACACGTTCTATCCCGCCGCCCTCTACGCGCACTTGCCGGGGTCCGACTTCGCCCTCTACCGCCAAACGGCACAACGGCTCGCTGAGCTTCGCGACGACGTCGACTTCGTCCTTCCCGCGCACAACGAGCCCCTCGTCGCGAGCGAGCTCCTCGTCCGCATGAGGGACGCGTTCGAGGCCATCGCCGCCTCCGAAGCCGAGTTCGTCCTCACCGACGGGAACCGGGAGTACTCCTTCGACGGGTTCTCGATTTTGACTCCCGATCCGCTTCGCTAACCCGGAACCCGCGGAAAGTCGATGGTGAACATCGTGCCCTTCCCCACGGCACTCTCGACCCGGATGGTCGCCCGGTGCGAGGCGAGAATCTCCTGCACGATGGAGAGCCCGAGCCCCGTCCCCCTCCCCTCTGATTTGGTGGTGAAGAACGGCCTGAAGATTTGCGGAAGAACGCTCTCGGGTATGCCCTCGCCGTCGTCCTGGATGCGCGCGCGAACGCACTCAGGCGCATCCACCGTCGTCACCGTCAGGTGTCCCCCGCTTGGCATCGCGTCGAGGCTGTTGTGCATGATGGTGAGGAATACCTGCTCGATCTGATCCTCGACCCCCTCGACGAGCGCCCCGGTAGCACGGATTCCCAGGCAAAGCGAAAGCTCGACCCCGCGGGCGGCGAGCGTCGGACGGAGAAGGGCGCCGATGTTCTCCAGGATTCGATCGAGGTCGAGCGGCTCCCGCCGGAGCGAAGCACGCGTCTCGTCGAGGATGTCCTGGACGGTGTCGGTCAGTTTCTCGATCTGCGACTGGACCAGGGCTAGCTTCTCCTGGAGCTCGGAGTCATCGGCGCGGCTGCGCTTCAGGATCTGGACGTGGCCCGAGATGAGGTTCAGGGGCGTGCCGATCTTGTGCGCGAGGCGCGCCGTCATCTGCTGAGCCACGCTCCGCCTTTCGATGCTGAGAAGCCTCCGCTGCAGATGATAGAGCTCCTCGTTGAGCCGGGACAGATCCTGGTTGCGCTCCTTGAGCTCGGCCGTCGCCTCTCCCACGGTCTTCGCGAGCTCTTCGTTGAACCCCTGGACTCGAAGGAGAAGCTCCTCCCGCTCCTCCTGCGTCCTTCGGATCTGCGCGAGCATCTGGTTGTATTGCCGGGCGATGAATCCGATCTCGTCGGAGCGCGCGACCGGCGCCTCGGCTCTCAAGTCCCCCGCCTCGGCGCGGATCATCGCCTGACGCAAAGACTCCATCGGCCCCTGGACCACGCGGCGGAAGACCAGGCTCAGCAGAAGAACCAGGGAAGCGAGAGAAATCGGGAGCACGATGAGCGCGAGCCTCCGGGTCTCGCGGGAGAGAAGCTCGACGGCCTGGAGAGTCGACCATACGCCGACCGCGCCCGACGTTCCGCGAGGGAGCTTCCCGCCCTGGATGGGGAGAGAGACGCTCCAGAAGCGCTCGCGTCCTTCCTCAAAAATCCGCGCCACCGGCGCTCCCGTCGCGATCGCCTCTTCCTGTTCGAGAGTCCGATCCCAGCTCTTCCCGGCGGCGGAGAGGATCTCGCTCTCACCGGCCTCGGTCCGGACGAGGACGCTCGCGGCCACGATCTCCGAGTTGGCGTGGATGTACTCCGAAAGGACGCTATCCAGGATCGCCCGCGGCGGGAGGCGGCCGGCCGCGAGCCTGAGAGAAATCGACTCGGCGACATCGGAAGCGGCGAGGAATCTCCCGCGCTCGACGGATTCGACGCTCAGCCGGTGGAAGAGATAGGTGACCGCGCCCGCCGCCAAGAGAACGAGGAAGGCGCTCATCGCCGTGAGTCGGGTCTGGAGGCTCACCCAGCGCCGGGGGGTGCGCCCAGGCTGCGCATTCTTCGTCATCAGATATGCCGATCCCTCCTCGCTCCAATGAGCTTCGAGGGCAACTAGCGAGCTTCCGCCGTCGACTCGGGCATGGCCTCGGGCATCCTCGAGACGAGAAAGAGCGGCTTCGCGGGTAGCGAGGAGAAGAGCTTGTCCGCGTCGGCCTCGGCAACGACCAGGCGCACGCGCGGTTCATCCTTCCGGTCGCCGAAGAGCCGCAGGCGCTCCCGGAAACCAAGGACCTTCCCGGCCGACACCAGATGAACCGCGAGTGGCGGCTCGCAGCCAAGCACGCCGCTCCGAGGCACGGGGGGCTTCTCTTCCTCATCCTTACCGGGAGTCGCCGGAGCCGGAGGCGGGCCTGGCACGATCTCGAGCGGTGCCCGAGGAGGAGCGAGGCAGCGGTAGAGCTCGTCGAGAGAGAGAGCTTCGTCGGCCGAAGCGAGGGGCCGGCCGAGCTCGATTGACTCGAGCTTGTAGGTGGCGAGCGGCACGCCACCGAGCTTCAGCGACAGGGTGAGCGATGCGGCGTCGGCGACGAAGTAGAACTCTTTCGACCGCGCCGCCTCGAGCTCCAACCGAGCGACTCGCTCCAGCTCACGAGCGGAAGCGACGTCGGGCGGCGCCTCCCCCTGGCCGAGGAGAACCGCGAGAAGCAACGCCTTCACTGCCGCCTCAGAAAATGAGGACCTGGGTTCCGACCGGTGCCGCGCGATAGACACGCTCCAGGTCCTCGTCCCCCAGGCGAATACAGCCGTGAGTGATCGCCCGGCCCAGGTACCGCTGGTAGAGCGTCCCGTGAATCATGTAGCCGTCGCCGAGGTAGAGCGCGTAGTTGCCGAGGGTATCGTAGTCCCGTCTCTCCGACCAGTTGTCGGGGACGGCCTTCCCCTCCTCGACGAACGCCCAGTCCGGTTTCGTCCACACCGGATCCTCCGCCTTTCGGATCACGCGGAAGTTCCCCCGCGGAGTCTCGAAAACCCACTGGCGGTCGCCGTTCGGATCTTTGAGGAGCCCGCCGCTGCCCGTGGAGCAGAGCGCCTCGTGAAGAACCTTGTCGCGCTTCTTGAGGTAGAGCTTGTTCTGGGCGGTGTCGACGACGATATAGGTCGAGCCGGGAACCATGCCGACGACGCTCCTTTGGGCACGCTTCGCCTTCGACTCCAGGTCCTTGATCTCCTTCTTTACCGCCGCCGCTTCCTCGGGCGTCGATTCGATCGAAGCATTCGCGATCTCCATCGGGCCGAGCCGGTCGTAGACGTAAAGGCGGGTCGAAAGGAAGAACAGGATCAGAAGCGTTAGGAGCGTCGCCCCGACCCCGCCGAGGATCCATCGGTTGCGGTCGACCTTCGGGCTCGCGGGCCTGGCTTCGGCGGCGGCCGCCGTCGACTCGGCGCCATCCACATCATCCGGGGCTCCAACTGGCGCCGCCCCCATCGTGTCACTCGTTTCCATCGTTTCCCCCCTCACCCCCGTCACGAATGCTTTCGTAGCTTCCCACGATTACCACCGGGCTTCCGACGACGAGCTTCTCGAAGAGGAAATCCATCTCTTCGTTGGTCACGGCCACGCAGCCGTCGGTCCAATTCGTGCCCCGGCCCCCTTCTCCGTGGACCTCGATCAGGCTTCCGATCGAGGAGCTCCCGTGGACTTCGCCGTTCTTCTTGGCAGCCCGGAATCGGCGCTTGTCCTCGGCGTTAGGATAGTCGAGAAGGAGAGCTTTGTAGTACTTCGTGTCCCCCCGGTCCTTCTTTCGCAGGACGCGGTAGACACCCTCGGGAGTCGCTCCGTCGCCCGACTTCAGCTTTCGCGCCAGGCCGTTGTAACCGAGCTCCACATCGAACCACCGCGTGGGCTTGCCCTTCGTCCAGAGCACCGCCATCTGCGCCCGTTTGTCCACGACGAGCGCGGGCCGTCCGCTGCGCCGCGACTCTTCGATTCCTGCGCGCGCCCACTCCCGCCATTTCCGAAGGTTCGCCGGGTCCGCGAGTCGCGCGAAGAGGGTCTTGATCTCTGGCGGCAGCTCGCCCGAGAGATCCGCCGCCTCGCGCGCTTTTTCGGTCGCAAGCTCGAATTCGCCGGCGTCGAAGAGTCGTTTCGCCTCGTCGAGCGCCACCTGCGCGCGCCTCAAACTGGTCTCGACGGCGAAATGCACTCCGTCGAGCCCGGTTCCTCTCGCCTGGCGGAGCGACGCGTTGGCGGAATCCATCCAGACCATCGCGTCCTCCCTCTCCGCAGCTCGCTGCCGCTCCACCACCCAGGACGCGATCTGCGCATTGTCGAGGGCTCGCTCGAGCTGAGGCGCCCAGGCGGGAGTGTCGTCGAAGGCCCAGACCCGGGTTTGACGGACGACGCTTTCGACCTCGAGAAGCCCCTCGCGCGCGAGACGAATCGAATCACTGGCGAGACCCTCTCGTGCATGGGGCGTCAGGGTCGCGAGCTGCCGCCTCGCCTCATCAATGTCGGCGAGGGCGCGCCGCCGCTCTTCGGTGCCGCAGCCGCCGAGAACGGCGCTCATGAAAAGAACCCAAGGGAACGTTAGACGCACGAGATCAAGATTACCGCAATTACCGCAAAAGAAAAGGGAGCGGACCCCTTTCGGAGCCCACTCCCATCCCTGTTACCGGGGAATCTAGGTTGAGCGCTTCTTGGTCTTCGCCTGGGCGATGTCCGCGGTGATCGCGTTGGCCTGATCGCGGACCGACTGGCCGCTGGACTCCGCCACGAGATACTTCCCGTCGGCAAAGGACTGCTGGGCGGTCGCAAGAGTGGCGGCCGCGGCGTCGAGCTCACCCTGCATCGCCATGAGATCCGCCTCGGTTCCCTTCCCCTTGGGGGCGGTCTTGAGCGCGGCCTTCGCGGCGTCGAGAGCGGCCTGGGCCTCGGTCAGAACGGCCTCGGCTCTGCCCTTCGCGGCTTCCTTGGCGCTGATCGCCTCGGTGGCGGCGGCATTCGCGGCCTGCGTGGCCTTGTCGAGGAGCTGGGAGGCCTGATCGTAGGAGCGAAGGAGCGCGAACTTCTCGTTCTGCGCCGTGACTTCGTTCATCGCGGAGTTCAACGAATCCTGGGCGAGCGTCCAGGCCTCGGGGGCGTATTCGGCGGCTTCGGCGGTCCCAGCCGCTTCGAGAGCGCTGTTGGCGGCGTCGATCGCCGGCTGAGGCGCCTGAGCGCAGGCCGCGAGCAGGGCAAGAGCGGTTGCGGCGAGCGCAACGGTTAATGTTCTGTACATTTTGTTCTAACCTCCAAAGCGATTCGCCACCATGGCGTTCGCGTATATGAAATAGCGCCCTCGGCTGCTGCAAGTCCGATGCCAGCGAGAACGACGCTCGCCCACCGACACTAAGTCTTTCATTCAGGGGAGTATCCGCGCCCCTGCCGCCGGCGCGAGCCGGCCTTCCGAGACGAGAATCACTGTGGCGAAATGGCGTGGAGGCGGAAAAAACGCCTCAGCCAGCGGTCAGCCGTCAGCCGTTAGCCGTCAGCCATCAGCCGTCAGCCCAACGACCGCTGACCGCTGATCGCTATTCAGTCCTCTTCCTCTTCCCATTCAGCAACCGCGCCATCAGCGCCGAGAACTCGTGGAATCGGAGCGCCTGCGGACCATCGCTCAGGGCCTTCTCTGGATCGGGATGGATCTCGACCATGATCGCGTGCGCACCCACGGCCTTTCCCGCCACAGCGAGCGGCGCCACGAGCTCGCGCTTTCCCGCAGCATGAGACGGATCGACCATCACCGGAAGGTGGGTGCGCCCGCGGAGGACCGGCACCGCGCTTATGTCGAGGGTGTTCCGGGTCGCGGTCTCGAAGGTTCGAATCCCGCGCTCGCAGAGGAACACCTGCTGGTTTCCGCCGGCGAGGATGTACTCCGCCGCCTGAAGAAGCTCGTCGAGCGATGAGCTCATTCCACGCTTCAGCATCACCGGCCGCCTCGCGCGGCCCACTTCGGAGAGCAGAGTGAAGTTCTGCATGTTGCGGGCGCCGATCTGGAGCACGTCGGCCTTTTCGGCGACCCGCCCCACGTCCTCGGGTGAAAGCACCTCGGTCACGACGGGCAGGCGGTACTTCCGTCCGGCCTCGACGAGCATGTCGAGCCCGTCGTAGCCGAGGCCCTGGAAGCTGTAGGGCGAGGTACGCGGCTTGAAACAGCCGCCCCTCAGGATGTGCGCGCCCTGCTCTTTCACCTCGCGGGCGCAGGCGAGGATCTGCTCGAACGACTCCACCGCACAGGGGCCGGCGATCACCACGAGATGGTCGCCGCCGATGCGGACGCCCCGGATGTCGATCACCGTGTCTTCGGACTTGTACTCGCGGCTCGCGAGGCGATAGCCGGCCGGGGCTTTTTTCTCGGGGACGGGCGTAAAGGCCATGGCCGGGGATTCGGACTCCGTCTCCACATCGAGCTCGGGCTCGGCCGAAGCGCGCGGCGCGGGGAGGTCCTGCGACGGGTAGCTCCCGAGCACCTTGATGAAACGGGCCCTTCGCGTCAGCTCGTCGATCGCGAGGCGGACATTCGCGTTCTCGAGGTTCCCCTCGAAGTCGACGTAGAACATCTCCTCCCACGGGTTCTGGAGCACGGGACGGGACTGGAGCTTGGCGAGGTTGATCCCGTTGTCCCGGAACACCAGCAGGGCCTCGAGAAGAGAGCCCGGCTCGTTTCCCGTCATCATCACGATCGACGTCTTGCAAGGAATGCGGCTGTCTACCCGGACGGGCTTGCGGGCGGCGACGAGAAACCGCGTGTAGTTCTCCTCCTGGTTCGCGATACCCCGCTCGATGATGGAAAGACCGAAGAGCCGCGACGCCTCTTCGCTCGCGATCGCCGCTTGCGTCGGATCGCCGTCGTCTTTGATCTTACGCCCCGAGAGAGCGGTATCGCTGAAGTACTCGATCTTGGCGTGAGGCACGCGCGCGAGGAAGTGGCTGCACTGGAGCACGGTCTGCGGATGGCAATAGATCGTCCGGATCTCGGAGAGGCGCGCCTGGGGAAGGCCGAGAAGACAGTGGTCGACCTTGAGCTTCACTTCTCCCACGATCGAGAGCTGCGCGTGGAGCAGCAGGTCGTAGACTTCGTTGATCGCTCCCGAGGTGGTGTTCTCGATGGGGAGCACCCCGAGATCGGCGGTCCCCCGCTCCACCGCCTCCACTACTTCCTGGAACTGATGACAGCTCAGGTAAGAGACCGCACCGCCCCGGCGCGCGAGGTATCTCTCCGAGGCGAGGTGGCTGTAAGAGCCTTCAATTCCCTGGTAGGCGACGAGGAGAGAGCGCACATTGTCGTTCGCCCGGTCCTGGAAGTACTCCAACTGGACGCGAAGCGAATCCTCCACGATCTCCTCGAAGAGCGTCGCCACGAAGTGGGTGTCGAGGCCGAGGCTTTTGCCGACCCCGATCCGATCGGACAGGAGCTGCTCTTCGCGAGCCCGGTCCCGGAACCAGTCGGGCTCGATCTCCTTCGCTTTCGCGGCTTCGACACTCCTCTTCCGCCGCTCGCCCAGAAGCCTCAATACCTCGCGATCCAGGGCGTCGATCTCCCGCCGAATCTCCTGTATCGCCTTCGCGTTCTCTTGTTTCTGCTCCGTCTCGCTCATCGTCTCTACCTCGAATCAAAGAAAAAAAAGATCTCGATCGGGGGAATATGGGGTTTGGGTGTGAAGAAGTATTTTGGCGCTAGGCGCCAAAATAGAAGAAAGGCCCGGCCGCGCAGGAGGGAGTCGATTTCGCGTCCATGAGCCTTCTCTTGGGCGTTGATTGTGCCCTTGGACCCGTCCCGGCGTCAAGCCGAAAAACTGTAGGAGGCTCCGTCACAACCCTGGACAAACTTGCAGGGGGCATCCCTTCGTAGAATCAGCAATTTCCAAGGTATCAGTAAAGCAGCCGGGTGAGCTGGGTGCGGTAGTCGTCCGCGAGCGGGCTTCGAACACCGATGGCGTGGAAAATCTCGATCATGAGGTCCTTCGCCCCTCCCTCCGCGAGCTTCCGGTTAGCCCGTGCCGCCTGCAGGAGGGCTTCGAGGGCTTCGGGGTAACGTTTCTCCGACGCCAGCAGCTTCCCGAGCTCGAGGAGTAGAGGGCCCGGTTCCGCGCTTTCGGCAACCCGCGACCGGAGCTCGCTCTCGCTCATTTCGGGCCTGCGGTCGCGCAGCTTGATCTCCGATTGGAGCTGGGCGACGCGATCCGCGAGCGGGCCCGCGGGCACA
>Ga0209321_10003426_pt1 | contig 10609 bp, 7 predicted proteins | sample Rifsed16ft4_FD_184012 | JGI IMG/M metagenome (GOLD analysis project Ga0209321, IMG submission 184012) | Soil microbial communities from Rifle, Colorado, USA - sediment 16ft 4 - CSP-I_5_4 (version 2) | ecosystem: Environmental > Terrestrial > Deep subsurface > Rock core/Sediment | place: Rifle... | reverse complement strand
ATTCCGCGCCATCCAACTCCGGATACAGGTTTATCCCCCAGAGGTCTTTTTGTTTGGAACCGTCTTGAAGGAGCAACGACTCAAGGTCGGAATGAAGTTCGGCGTCAACCGCAATCAGTTCGCGGTCAACATCAACAACCGCCTTTACCATATTGCCGAACGATCTTTGAGCCATCTCTTTAAGTTCATTTATCTTTAATTCTTTTCCTGTTATTATCATGAGAATTCCGGACAGATTTATTTTCCCCAACCCTGAAATACCCCGAATCAATACTGAAACGAGTTCAGCGCAAGGTTCAGGGCAGGACAGGATTATAAATCTTCCCCGCTTCTCGGTCAACCGTTTTTGTCTTTAAAAAACCTTATAAAAAGATTGCCGCGCTCAAAAGTAACAAGGCATCCCTAACCCCCCACAGCCACCGGACGCCCGGTCTTCAAGACCTCGGTTCCTTTGAATAAAGGAGGGCCCTCAATCCAGATACTCTTTAAGCGAAACTATCCTTACCCCTCCGTAACCCTTTAACCCGAGCATCTCCTTGTCGCCCGTCACTATCAGGTCTGCCCTTCCGGCGGCAGCGCATTCAAGGATCCTGTTATCAGGGTCGTCTTTGAGGATTTTTAACCTTTTCCCCGGCTTTACAATCTCAGCCATCTCCGAGATATTGACTGCCACACGGCTCAACTGTTCTATGTTATGGCTGAATTTGTTTGCGAGGGTGGTCAGGAGTTCGTCGAGGATTTCCTTTGAGATGAGGAGGGTACCGCTGCCTTCTATTATCTTTAGAATCGCTTTTTCTGCAAGGCTATTAGGGATTGCGAGGGCGGATACGTAGATATTCGTATCAAATACCACCCTCACTTCTTTCCCATGTATTTTTTAAGGTCCCGTTCGGTCAGTATCCCTTTTTCCCTTGCCCTCGCGCTCCAGTAGCCCTGCATTTCGAGGAATTCCTTCTTGAGTTTTTCTTTTTTTGCCAGACGCAGCGCTTCCTGTACGACCGCGCTCACGGTCTTGCCTTCCTTTTCCGCAATATCCTCTACTTCCCTTGCCAGCGGCCGGGGCAAAGAGATGGTCTTTTTAACCGCTTCTCCCATAACGCTCCTTTTATCCGGTATGAATAAATCCTACCACAGTATCCGTTGGAACGCAAGGGGATTAAGCGGCTCAGCCCCCCACCGCCTCAACATGTCCGCCCTTTAAGACCTCCCTCAAAAACTCTCCGGTATAAGACCCTTTTACCTCCGAGATTTCCTCAGGGGTTCCTTCCGCGATTATCTCTCCGCCATCGTCCCCCCCCTCGGGGCCGAGGTCTATGATATAGTCCGAAAATTTTATCACGTCCAGATTGTGCTCGATTATGACGATGGTATTTCCGGCGTCGCTCAGGCTCTTTAAGACGTCTAAAAGTTTCTGTATGTCCGCGAAATGAAGCCCGGTTGTCGGCTCATCAAGTATATAGAGGGTCTTTCCGGTTGCGCGTTTGGAGAGTTCCCGCCCCAGTTTTATCCTCTGGGCCTCCCCCCCTGAAAGCGTTGTCGCCGGTTGTCCGAGCCTTATGTAGCCCAGCCCCACGTCGCTTAAGACCCTGAGTTTCTCCCTTACATGGGGGATGTGCATGAAGAACTTCAACGCCTCTGTAACGGTCATATCAAGGCACTCCGCTATGTTTTTCCCCTTGTAGAGGATATTCAGGGTTTCGCTGTTATAGCGCCGTCCTCCGCAGGAATCGCACCTTACGTAGACGTCCGGAAGAAAGTGCATCTCAACCTTTATTACGCCCTCGCCCCTGCAGGCCTCGCACCTGCCGCCTTTTACGTTGAAGCTGAAACGCCCCGCTCCGTAGCCCCTCATCCTTGATTCGGGAAGGAGGGAGAAAAGCTCCCTTACCGGGGTAAACACCCCTGTGTAGGTGGAGGGGTTGCTTCTCGGGGTTTTTCCTATGGGGGACTGGTCAATGGCTATCACCTTGTCTATATAATCAAGCCCGCGGATTTTTTCGAGTTTGCCCGCCTTTTCGGTTGACGAGTGGAGGCGCCTCAGAAGCTGCCTGTAAAGGGTATCAATAACGAGCGTGGATTTTCCCGAGCCCGACACCCCGGTTACGCACGTTATAAGAGATATGGGGATCTTTACGTCTATCCCTTTCAGGTTGTTTTCCGTAAGGCCATAGAGCCCCAAAAACCTCCCGTCGGGTTTTTTCCTCACGCCCGAAAACGGGATGGAAAGTTCTCTTGAAAGGTATCTGCCCGTAAGGGACGCGGGGTTTTGGATAATCTCTTCCGGCGCGCCTTTTGCAACGACCTTTCCGCCTTCTTCTCCGGCGCCCGGGCCCATATCCACGATAAAATCCGCGCTCCTCATTGTTGCCTCGTCGTGCTCAACGACTATTACGCTGTTACCCATGTCCCGGAGCCTTTTAAGGGCGGATAGAAGACGCCTGTTATCCTTCTGGTGAAGCCCGATTGATGGCTCATCAAGTATATAAAGGACTCCTACCAGGCCAGAGCCTATCTGGGTGGCAAGCCGGATTCTCTGCCCCTCCCCTCCGGAAAGGGTCTGCGCGGGGCGCTCAAGCGTTATGTAATCAAGCCCCACGTTTGAAAGGAAAAAAAGCCTTTCGGATATCTCCTTGATTATCCGTCTTGAGATTTCCTCTTTTACCGGGTCAAACCTGAGTTTCCTGAAAAAAACCGAGGCGTCCTTTATCGCCATCCTTGTAATGTCCCAGATTGATTTCCCGGCTATCTTTATAAAAAGGGCCTCTTTTTTAAGCCTTGAACCGTTGCACACAGGGCAGGGCTGGCTGTTCATGTATCTTTCAAGTTCGCCCCTTACGTCCTCCGATTGCGTTTCGCAATAGCGCCTTTCAAGGTTCGTCAGAATCCCTTCAAACGGCTGGTGGAAGGTGTAACTGTTATTTCCCTTCCTGTATTCAAAAGAGATCTCCTCTTCTTTTGAGCCGGAAAATATCACGTCTTTGAGCTTTTTCGGAAGTTTCCCGAACGGGGCGGCCGGGTCGAATTTATAGTGCCTTGCGAGGGAATTTATTATCTGCTCAAAACGGGAAGAACCTTTTTTCCACGGAAGTATCGCCCCGGCGATAAGAGGTATTGTTTTATCGGGCACAACGAGTTCCGGGTCGAAATAAAATGTTTCCCCGATGCCCTTGCACTGGGGGCAGGCGCCGTGAGGGGAGTTGAAAGAAAACACCGCCGGGGTTATCTCCGGATAGCTTACGCCGCAATTAACGCAGGAGAGTTTTTCGTTAAAAAATATCCCCTTCCCGCCTTCCACCTCTATCTTTGCGAGCCCGCCCGAAAGCCTTGTCGCAATCTCAAGGGAATCGGCAATCCTTCCCCTTACCCCTTCCTTTATAACAATGCGGTCAATGATGACGTCTATCCAGTGTTTCTTCCTTTTATCAAGCGCAATCGTTTCTTCAAGGCCTTTCAATCCCCCGTCTACCTTTACCTTTGTGTAACCTTCCCTCCTGAGGTTTTCGAGTTCCTTCCGGTATTCGCCCTTTCTGCCCCTTACAATGGGCGAAAGCACGGTTATCTTTGAAAGGGGCGGGAGTTCCGTCAGCCTCTCCACCATCTGCTGGATTGTCTGAAAGGTTATGGTCTTCCCGCATTTGTAGCAGTGGGGGGCGCCGACCCTTGAAAAAAGAAGCCTCAGATAATCGTAGATTTCCGTGACTGTGCCGACGGTTGAACGGGGGTTTTTGGACGTTGTCTTCTGCTCTATGGCAATTGCCGGGGAAAGCCCCTCAATGCTCTCTACCTCGGGCTTATCCATCTGCTCAAGAAACTGCCTCGCGTAGGCGCTGAGGCTTTCCACATAACGGCGATGCCCCTCGGCGTAAATCGTGTCAAAAGCGAGCGAGGATTTGCCTGAACCGGAGACCCCTGTTATTACGACAAGTTTTTCCCTGGGTATCTCAAGGTCAAACCCTTTCAGGTTGTGTTCGCGAGCGCCTTTTATGATTATTTTATCCATATCTTTTTTAGGGGTTTTTTAAAGACAAACACATTAAATCAAGGTCATTGCGAGGAGGCAGAGCCGACGAAGCAATCCCCGCCCACCCCTTATTCCCCTCCCATCGAGGGAGGGGGGAGGGGACGATGATGGGGAAACTTTATTTAACCCGAACCTTATTCCTCGCCATCTCAACCGCCATTTCTATCGCCGCTATCATGCTCTTCGGGCTTGCAATCCCCTTCCACGCGATATCATAGGCGGTTCCGTGGTCAACCGATGTCCTTATAATTGGAAGCCCCAGGGTTATGTTCACCCCGTCTTCAAAATGCAGGAGTTTTAGCGGTATAAGCCCCTGGTCATGATACATGCAGACAACGCAATCAAAATCCTTTCTTTTAACCGCCCTGAAAAATACGGTATCCGGAGGCAGGGGGCCCCGCGCGTCTATCCCGGCCCTTCTTGCCCTCTTTATTGCCGGGGTTATGATGTTTTTTTCCTCCTCCCCGAAAAGGCCGCCTTCCCCGGCGTGGGGATTAAGGCCGCATACGGCGATAGCGGGTTTTTTCACTCCGAAATACTTTTTAAACGACTCATCCGTCATCTTTATCGTTTTGAAGATCTTTTCCTCTGTAATGAGTTTCGGGATTTTTTTAATCGGCTCGTGTATTGTGACGAGTATTACCTTCAGCGTTTTACCCGCGAGCATCATTGAAAAATCTTTTGCATCCGTAAGGTGCGCCAGAAATTCCGTATGCCCGGGGAATCTAAAACCCGCCATTTGCGCGGCTTTTTTGTTGATCGGCGCGGTCACAACGGCGTCGCAGCCCCCCTTTTTTGCCATGCGCGCGGCCTCCTTGATGTATGCGAGCATGGCACTGGCGGTCTCTTTGGTGGGTTGCCCCGGTTTTAATCTTCCGATATCGAGGGTTGAGAGGTTTATGATGCCGCCCTTTGGGGGCAAAGAGAGGTTAAGCCTCTCCGCGATGCGATAGAGGAGTTTTTCATCCCCCAAAACAACCGGCCTGCAAAGGCGCCTTATTTTTTTTGAAGAGAGAGCCTTTATGGCAATCTCAGGCCCAACCCCCACGGGGTCGCCCATTGTTATCGCTATCACTGGTTTCATAAAACCTTTCCATGAAGGAAACTTTTCCGGGCGAAGCCTGGGGCGGGTTTCCTTCAGGCCCCCGCTCAAGTTTACCCTCGTGAAAACGGGGGACTGCCTAAAGCCTGATTTCTATGTGGGCAATTTTTTTCATTTCCTGAAGCCAGAAGTTATATCTTTCCTGGAGGATTTTCTGATAGAGGGTATTTTTTATCGTATCTTTTGCTTTTTCAAGGGGGGCGGGCGCGCTGTCCTTAAAATCAATAAGCTGGATTATATAAATGCCGTCGGGCGCGGTTATCGGTTCGCTTATCTCCCCCTTTTTCAGGCGTCTCGCGCTCTCTTCCAGAAGAGGGGAGAGTTCGCCGCTTTTTATGTCTCCTATGTCCCCTCCCTCCTCCCTTCCCAGGCCTTCGGAATATTCCTTTGCGACTTCCGGAAAATCCCTTCCACTTTTAAGGTCCTCCATTATTAAATCAAGCCTGTTTTTCAAAATCCCTTCGTCGGTTGCCGGGGTTTTGGCGAGGAATATGATCCTTAACCTGTATGACGGGGGGACGGAAAATTTTTCGATATTCTGCCTGTAATACTCCTCTATGTTTTCGTCCTCTATTGATATCTTTGAGCGGAACTGCTGGTTTGCGAATTTGACCTGCCTTATCTCCTCTTTTAACTGGTTTCTGTACTGGGCATAGGTAAGGCCGCTTTGTGCGAGCGCCACAAGAAGCGCCTCGTGGCTTATCTTGTTTTGCTTTTTTATGTCTTCTACCGCGTTGTCAACCTCTGTTTCGCTTACCTCTATGCCTGCCTTTTCAGCGGACTGCTTTATGAGTATTTTTTCTATGAGGCTGTCCAGCGCTTTACTTCTTGTCTCAACGGTCATTTCAGCGCCCTGGAACTCCTCCCCCTTAAGCCCCCCGGAAATGGCCGCGGTCGCGGCATTGAGTTCCGAAAGGGTTATTACATCCGCGTTTACAACAGCGACCACCCTGTCCACAGTCTCGCAACGGGCGCCCGTTGCCGCAAAAACGAGTGACGCGGCGAGTAATATCGCGCAGAAAAGATGTGCAGTCCTTTTCATCTTAAAAGAAGCTCCTCGTCTATTTTTATATCTGTGTCATTTTTCAGGAGGAGCGCCCATTCCCTGTATTTCTTTTCGCTCTTTTCCCTGAAAAGCGTTTCTATAATATTTTTCCTTGCGTCTTTAAACGCAAGTTTCCTCCCCTTTGTCTTTCCCTCTGCCTTGAAGATGTGGTAGCCGTAAGGTGTTTTGACGATATCGCTTGTCCCTCCCGGGGGAAGGCGCAATATGGCGTCCTCGAATTCGGGCGGAAGGTCGCCGCGGCTGAAAAACCCGAGGTCCCCGCCGTCCTTCGCCTCCGGCCCGACGGAGAGTTTTTTTGCGACATCCTCAAATCTTTCTTTTTTAAGCCTCATCTTTGCCTCTTTTGCCTTTTCTTCGGTATCCGCCACAATCATCCTCGCGCGCACCTTTTCGGGCACTTCAAAGACGGCCCTGTTTTCCACGTAATAATCCTTTGCCTCTTTTTCCGTAACAGTAATTTTTGAGTCTACAAGGTTTTCGACCGTCTTTTTAACCAGAAGTTTTTTTCTTACGTCTTCTTTCCAGTTTTCGGCTGTGGGGTACCTTTCCTTTATCCAGGCCTTGAGTTCTTCCTCCCCCATCTTTTCCTTAATGGTCTTTATTTCATCCGAAACCTCTTCATCGGTTACGTCAATATCCGCCTTTTCGGCCTCTTTAAGTATAAGCCTTTCTTCTATCATCTGGGTTAGAAGGTTTTTTTTGAGCTCTGCCTCATCCTGGGGCGATATATCCCTCTCTCCCTCAGGCAAAATATCTTTGAGGACGGACCGGAATTCACCGTATGTTATTCTGGCGTCTCCAACGGTTGCCACGGGCTTTTTTGGGTCCGGTTTACTCTGGCAGCCGGGGAGGGTTAAGAATAAGAATAAAAATATAACCGGCGCGGCCAAAGGGTTTATTATAAGACCCCTTGTCATAATCGAAAAATTCTAACATCTATTGGCGAGTTCTTGCAAGAGATACTTTGCCGAGGAGAGCGCCTCTTTGTCCTCCTCCATTGAAAAGATGAGTTTCGTTCCGTCGGGGGTAAGGAGAAACCTTTCGGGTTTGTTTTCCATAAGGCAGACAATCCTTTCGGCAACGCCCTCCGGACACTTCGCCTTTGAGAAGGTGACATAAAGGCGCGTTTTTTTCCGGGAGAGTTCTTTTACGCCGAGCGGCTTTAACCTTAATTTCAGTTCCGTAATTTCAAAAAGATTTTCAAGCACCCCCGGCATATTGCCGTAGCGGTCAAGTATTTCTTCTTTTAAAGAAACGAGTTCATCGTGTGTTTCGCAGGTCGCCAGTCTTTTGTAAAGGGTGAGTCTTTGCCTTGTATCGGGTATATAATCCTCCGGTATGTAAACGGGTATTCTTAAGTTTATCTCGGGAGCCGGCTCATGCCCTGAAATTCCCTCCCCCCTCATCTCCATTACGGTTTCTTCAAGAATCTGTGCGTACATGTCAAAACCGACCTCGGCTATCTGCCCGGATTGCGCCTTTCCGAGGAGTTCTCCCGCCCCCCTTATCTCAAGGTCATACGCGGCAATCCTGAAACCGCTGCCCAGGTCCGAAAGCTCCCTTATGACCTCAATCCGTTTTGACGCCTCAGGGGTGAGAAGGGCGTCATCCGGGCAGATAAAATAGGCATATGCCCTGTGATTGCTTCTTCCCACCCTTCCCCTCAACTGGTAAAGCTCGGCAAGGCCGAATGTGTCCGCCCTGTTCACGATTATTGTGTTTGCGGAGGGGATATCAAGGCCCGACTCTATTATTGTCGTTGAGAGGAGGATATCGTAGTCCCTGTTTACGAATCCGAGCATGACCTTTTCAAGGGCGTTTTCCGGCATCTGCCCGTGGGCCACCGCTATCCTTACATCGGGCTTTATGCCGGACGTGATATTTTTCAGGTATTCATGCATCTCGCCGATGTTCTGGACCCTGTTGTGAACAAAAAACACCTGCCCCCCCCTTTTAAGCTCCCTTTCAACGGCCTCTTTTATCAGTTGAGGTTCAAGCCTTATAATCCGGGTTACGATCGCGAGACGGTCTTCTGGCGGCGTATTTATGATGCTTAAGTCCCTTACGTCGGCAAGCGTCATGTGGAGTGTCCTCGGGATAGGGGTTGCGGTCAGCGTCAAAACATCAACCTCTTTTTTCAGCTCCTTGAGCCGCTCCTTATCTTTTACGCCAAAGCGGTGTTCCTCGTCTATCACGACAAGGCCCATGTCCTTGAATTCGACGTCTTTCTGTAAAAGCCTGTGTGTGCCTATTATTATGTCAATTGCGCCCTCTCTCAGTTTGGACAGGACCTCTATCTGCTCTTTTTTAGACCTGAAACGGCTTAAAACATCCACCGCTGCCGGGAAGGGGGCGAATCTTTTTGTGAAAGTGAGGAAATGCTGCTGGGCAAGCACCGTGGTCGGCACAAGAATAGAGACCTGCTTATTGTCGAGCACCGCCCTGAAAGCGGCCCTCATCGCCACCTCCGTCTTTCCGTAGCCCACGTCCCCGCATATGAGCCTGTCCATGGGTTTGGCTTCGCCCATATCCTTCATCACATCCTCTATTGCCTTCTCCTGGTCAGGTGTTTCATCGTATTCAAATCCTGCGGCAAACTCGGTAAAGAGTTTCCCCGGCCTTGAGAAGGCGTAGCCGGGCGCAACGGTCCTTTCGGCGTAGAGTTTAATCAGTTCCCCCGCAATCAGCGCGGCGGCCTCTTTAACCCTGCTTTTCCTCTTTTCCCAGCCCTTTGCCCCGAGTTTATCGAGCGAAGGGATTTTACCCTCCACGCCGTGGTATTTTGACACAAGGTCCATCTTCCCGACAGGCACGTAGAGCTTGTCGCTGTCTCTGTATTCAATAAGGAGAAAATCGCTCTCCACCCCCTCCGGAGACAGCCTGAAAAGGCCCCTGTAAAGCCCGATGCCGTGGGTTGCGTGCACGATAAAATCGCCTTCAGAAAGGTCTTTGAGCGAGGTCAGGAACGTATCAAGTTTTTTTGCGGGCGGGGCCCTCCTTTTATACCTTTCGCCAAAGACCTCCTCTTCCGTTACAACCGCCACTTTTTCCGAGGCTATCCTGAATCCCCCGGACAGCGCCCCCTCCAATATCTTTATGGACGGGGTTTTTTTCCCCTCCAGTATCTCGGTGCCCTTTGCAATCGCGGTTGAAAAACCCCCAAGCAGTTCAGTCATCCTCTCGGCCTGGGCCCTGTTGTGCGCGCTTATGTATACGGAAAAACCCCGGTCAGACCATTCCCTCAATCTTTCCCTTAGGGGAGAAAGTTCTTTTTTAACCGCTATATCCTGCCTTAAATCAAGATTGGATTCTGTTTTGACTTCCAGGCCCGCGCTTTTTAAGGGTTCAACCAGTATCAGGGGATAACCTTTAAGCGCCGAACCTAAAAAATCCCCGGGGAGGTAAAGTTCCTCGGGTTTGATAAAGGTCTTTTTATCCGATGACCTCTGTATAACATCCATGGTAAACCTCGCAACCTCGCTGTCCGTTCCGGACGGGTCTAAAATGGCGATAAACGCATCTTTGGCGATGTAGTCAAAGAGCGTGTCGAGTTTTTCATGGAAAAGGGGAAGCAGGGTATCCACCCCTTCTATGTTTGCCCCCTCCCTGATTTTATTATAGAGAGGCTCCCACTCTTCTCTTTTTATCCCAAGGATGTTTACCCTTTCCAAAAGTTTTTCTTTCGCGAGTGTTTTTCCCTCGTATGAAAGGTCGGACTGCCTTGCGGGCAGAAGCAGAACCTCGGCGAGTTCCCTTTGCGACCTCTGGTTTACCGGGTCAAATGTCCTGATTGATTCAACCTCGTCGCCGAAAAACTCAATCCTTACCGGATATTTCTCGACAGGCGGGTAGATATCGAGTATCCCCCCCCTGATGCTCATTTCGGCGCGCTCCTCAACCATGCTCATCCGTTCATAACCCATGCCGGCAAGCGCCGCGAGCAGTCCTTCGCGCGGATATTCGCCGCCTATGGAAAGTTTAAGCGTTTTTTTCCTGAGTGTTTCTTTCGGTATTACCCTTTCAAGGAGATTTGAGGCGGCCGTTACCATAAAAACAGGTTTTTCAAGAGAAAGGAGTCTGAATAAAAACTCCGTCCTCTTTGCCGAAATATCGGGGTGGAGTGTTTGGGCCTCAAACGGAAGAAGCTCGGCTGAAGGATAGAAAAGGACGTTTTCCTCGCCGAGGAAAAATTTCAGGTCCCTTGAAAAATCCTCCGCGCCCTGCTGGTCGGGCAGCACCGTAAGGATAGGTTTTTTTATGGAAAGCAATATTCTGGACAGGAAATAGGCCTTTGACGACCCTATAAGCCCGGAAAGGGTAAAGCTTCCCCCGGGCCCGAGGGCTGATATGGCCATGAGGGCTTTTTCAAAAGGATCTATGACTGCGGGCGCTGTTACTGACATCTAAAAACTCTATTATA
>Ga0209321_10003423_pt1 | contig 10617 bp, 9 predicted proteins | sample Rifsed16ft4_FD_184012 | JGI IMG/M metagenome (GOLD analysis project Ga0209321, IMG submission 184012) | Soil microbial communities from Rifle, Colorado, USA - sediment 16ft 4 - CSP-I_5_4 (version 2) | ecosystem: Environmental > Terrestrial > Deep subsurface > Rock core/Sediment | place: Rifle... | reverse complement strand
TGATGTAGGGGGTGGGGGGGCTGAATTTCGTAGGGACAACATGATACTTCTGCGGTATGGTCCAGTTTTTTGGATGGGTTTAGGGGGGGTGTATGTAGTTTTCTACACACAACATGTTACTCTGCGTCAAACGCACCACAAAACAGGTGCTAGCTTGGACATGTGGGCCATTTGGCCCTCAATCACATTTCCGGAAAATCTCGGTAAGTGGGGTCTCTTCATTTCGGCACCATAGTCTTTTGGTATTTCGCGAACGGAACATGCCTTCGATGAGCTAAATCAGTTTGTAAACCCCGACTCACAAAGAGAAACACTGGCAAATACAACCAGACGACTGCTTATCACTGGAATCCCGAGTTGAAGTTACAGCCGAAGCAGCCAGAATAGAATACTGGCAAAACGCCTTTTCTTCATAGTAGCGTGGGCAAGACTTGCCTCCACACTTCCCGATGCACCGTCTGTGGATCTTGCTCGCCATCTATGACTGCCCAACGGTATCTTTTGGCTAGGCGCAGGTAGACTCTGCGGACTCTGTTCAAATATGCCAAGTTTTCTTCGTGAACATCTCGAAAGCGGATCTTTCGCTTGAAGGAGGCTTTGGGAGAAACATCTAGGAGAATCACGAGATCGGGTTCGGGAAGACCGGTCTCTAACGACTGAAGCCAGTTCAACGGGAGCCCGTGTGCAACTCCATACGCGACGTTCGAAGGAGCGTAGCGATTTACGATCAAGACTCGCCCACGGTCAATCTCACGAGTTATGGACGAGATTCTCTCCCATTTGTTTGCTGCGTAAAGCAAATGCGCCGTGCGAAAATTGAATCGTCGCGTACCTGTCAGGTAGTTTCTTAGCTGGCGTCCCAATGGCGTTCGGTAGTCGGGAAAGCTCCAAATCGAACATGCGAAACCCATTGTGCGGATTTTCCTTGCCAGTAATTGAGTTTGAGTCTTCTTTCCCGATTGATCGATCCCTTCAATTACAATGAGCTTTCCCTGTCTGCGTCGCATGTTCTCTCATGTCCGCTCAAAGATTGGATGGTTTCAGATTAAAGATAAGCGTCTTGGGTTGTCCACTGAGAAGTTCAGACTGGCGTTGGACTAATCCTCGCGAAGTATCAGAAGCATGGCATGGGAGATGGACACGGCGACGATGTATAGAGAAATGTCGGAAAGCGCAGGCAGCGCTGTGACAAACACGTCGCCCAAGAATAGGACTGCGAGTGTGATTACATAGCAGCCACCAAGGACTGAGGCAAGGCGTATTGTTCTGCGAGTCATGTGCTCTACGGATTTCTGGAGCATTACAGAGTAAGCTTGTGGTCCTTTCTTGTCTTTCGAATACATCGGGTGGTGCTGGCGAGTCAGTGCAAGTGCTTCGGCGGAGAATAGGATTAGTACGTATGCGAGCAGCAGTCCGGGCAACGCGATAGTGTGCCTCTGCAGCATCCCGCATCCAATCGCACTAGTAGTCTGTGATTTGGTTGCTCATTAATTGAACTCCCAGTGAACGGCAATTTGCGCAAATGATTGTGGGCTGACGAGGTTCAAAATGACCGTGAGACCAGGAACTCAGCTACTGTACTTAGGTTGTTTCTGGGATCAGAAGCGGGTAGCTTGTTGAGAGCTTCCTTGGACTTCTTCAAATATGCGTCTGCTTGGCTCTTCGCATATGTGATGGATGCATACTTTTCGTAGAGTGCGATGACCTTTCGAATTTCTACTTTTGTGATGCTCTTCTTTCCAAGCAACCTTGTAAACACTCTCTTGTCTGTTGGTTTTGCCGCGGTCAAGAGGTGTGCGGCTATCACCGTCTTCTTTCCTTCCCGTATGTCTCCTCCGATTTCCTTGCCATACTCTTTGAAATCGCCTTCGACATTTAGAATGTCGTCTACTATCTGGAATGAGATGCCTACTGTCTCTCCGAATTCGCCTAAGGCCTGCAGTTGCTCTTCTGTTGCGCCGCCAGAGACCGCGCCTGCTTCCACGGCGAGTCGGGTCAATGCTCCAGTTTTGTATCTAAGAAGTTGGATCACTTCATCTTCGGTGAATTCTTTCCTTTTCCACATGCTGAATTCGAGCGCTTGTCCCCAAGTGATATCATAAGCTCGCTTCGCGATCTGTGAGACCAGTCGATGACATCGCTCCTGTGGGATCTTGCTGGAGTTTGCGATCTCGAAGACTTTGATGAGCATTGCGTCCCCCACGTTGATCGCTGTGGGGACGCCGTACATTCTGTGAATGGTCGGTTTTCCTCGGCGGAGTTCGCTTTCATCTTCGATGTCGTCATGAACGAGGGTCATGTTGTGAAGAAGCTCAACAGACGCAGCGGCTGCAACAGCTTCCTCCTTCCTGCCTCCGACACACTCGCAAGCGAGAAAAGTAAACGCGGGCCTGAACCGTTTCCCACCGCGATCGAGAAGTTCCCAGACTGACGAGTAGAACTCCTTGGGTTCGCCGGTTCGAGGCAGATGGCGTTCTAGTTCTGATTCAACTTGTCCCTTGTACTGTTCCAATATTTCCAGTGCGGAATTCATGGTCCAGCTGAATGTCAATTGAGGTTTTTCAAGTCTGCTCAAACCTACAGGTGAACCTGTTAGGGGTAATCGTGATATTCTGTTTCAGTCTTCAAGTGAAGTCAAGTTTGGAGTGGTCGTAACCTTTGTCCCTCTTGGTAACGTGTGCCAATTGTTAAATATACCATACGGAATACCTGGCGCCCGCCGAATTAGGTCAACCTAACTAAAACATGGAATGACGAAGCAGATGCCCATAGCTGGTTTCGTCATAACCTTCAGAGAAGCACTCGAGGCGGCTCTAATCGTAGGCATTGTCGCTGCATACCTCAGGAAAGTTGGATGCCCGGAAGCAACCCGCTACCTGATCCTCGGTGCCGCGAGCGCAGCAGGCGTTAGCGTCGTCTTCGCCTGGATTCTTCAAGCAGCCTACGGTGGGTTGGTAGGAGCGTACGAGAGCCTCTTCGAAGGCCTAACCGCCCTAACGGCCGCAGGATTTCTGACCTATATGATATTCTGGATGACGAGGAACGCTAGGAAGTACAAGGGAGAACTCGAGCGAAAGCTGGACTTGGCATTGACCAGTGGACAACTCCTTGGTGTGGCAGCGATCGCGTTCGTTGCTGTTTTCCGGGAGGGGATCGAAACCGTACTCTTCCTGACGGCGATCTTCTTCATCGATCCTTCTGGTACTTCGCTTGGAATATTGCTCGGTTTGGGTGCGGTGTCAATTGTCGCGGTTGCGATCGTGAAGGGCTCGTATAGACTCAATCTTCATGTCTTCTTCAAATACACTAGTATGATCCTCTTGGTGTTCGCTGCGGGTCTGGCCAGCTTCGCATCTCATGAACTGGCAGAGACCGCTGAAACCTTGGGTTTTGATATAGGAATTTTCGGGGAGCACGCCTTCGACGTGAACATTGCACCGAATAACATCTTCCATGAAGACGGCGCGCTGGGCTCACTCTTGTCCACGCTCTTTGGATATACATTGAGCCCCGAATGGATCCGGCTCGCAGTATACCTGGGTTACTGGGTCATCATAGGTGGCTATCTGTTACTTGCCTATCGAACCTCATCCACAAAATCGGTCCGTCCAGCCTAAACTTCCGGCTCAGGTCTGTACTTGGACGTGAGAACGCGTCTGATTTCATCTGAGATCTTGTCTCCGATACCTGAGACCGACATAAGTTCCTCTCTCGATGCCTGAAAAACCCGCTCGACCGTGTGGAGGTGCCCGAGAAGCTTCTTGGCCCTAGTGTTGTCTATGTTGGGCAGGCTGGAAACGATGAACTCTTGCTGGTCCTCGACCGTTGACGGTTTCTGAACAGTCATGATTCGCGGTGACCGCTTGTCTTGGATCTGTTCGCGCCGCGCGATGGCGAACATTAGCTGTGCCGTCTCGGACGGTTTCTGAGTCCAGACGATCGGAATCCCGTAGTCGATTAGTATGCTGGCGTAGGCACCCATCATGGCTTCAGGGCGCACTCGACCCGAGCCAGTCAGGCTCTCGCCCTCAACAACAATGATTGGCTTAGAGTATGCATCTCTCAACTTCCCGGCCTGCTCAAACAGACGCCCATCGATTATTGAGGATGCAAAGTCCTCCACATCCTTTCGTTCAACCACGACTTTTTCCGAGAGAACAAAGTCGCCCACTTGCAACGCCTCAGATTTCACGAGTACCCCAAGCTTCGCAAGCTCACGGGTTACTAAGGCGCCTAGTTCCCTCGAATCCACTATAACGACTATCTGATCGACCATTTTCTCACGCTTCAATTCCGATGAAATGAATTTCTCTATCCTAATCTGACCTGGCGCGTGCTTCTCTTGCGTCTTCATATACTGCTGAATGGCACTCGCCATTTCGCGTTCTCTTCTCTGTGATATCCAGTAGTATGCCTCGTCGCGCGTTCCCTTTGCGATCAAAATTACTGCGTTGCCGGGTCCTTTTCTCCCGGTTCTTCCTTTGCGCTGTATGTAACGGATCGCGCTTGGGACTGTGTCATAGAATACGACTGCATCACACTCCACGATGTCAAGCCCTTCCTCGCCGATCTGTGTTGCGACCAGCACGTTGAAGGTCCCTGATCTGAAGTCGTCGAGGATCAATATCTGCTTCTTCTGGGTCAGACCTCTGTCCTTGTCGCGCGATGCCTGTCCCACCAGTCTGACGGCAGAGACACCCTCCACTTTGTTGAGAAGCTCCACAAGCCTTGCCGCGGTGTTTCGGTAGTTTGTGAAGATCATTACCCGACGAGCGCCACTGTTCAGAGCAGCTCGGACGGTCCTGATTAGCTCTGTTACTTTCGGATGATCGACTTCCTTTGCAACAACTTCATTCACGATCGAGGCGACCCTAGCTATTCGAGGATCGTCTAGAATCATCTTCAGCCCTGGTGACGCTCGCTTTTCGCCCTTCTCTTTTAAACCGTCCAAGTGCGCTTTTACAGCCAGAAAGCCTTGTGTTTCGAGAAACTCGATCGCTCTGATCGCATGAATCGAAGCGTACACGTAAGCTAAGTAGGACTTGACTTCTCGCTTTCCCCGCGATGCATCTTCTAGTATACGCTGCCTAGCCCCTAGAACGTCGCGCAGTCGCACGCGATCCATCGCCGCACTTTCAAGGTACCCATGGTCACGTATTGCGCGCAGTTTCTCACGAAGAAAATCCTCCAAATCACGTTTGATGTCGTGGAATATTTGGGGTAGATCGATCATCACCCATCTTACTTCTATGCCACCGACGTAAGGTCTTACATCGTCACTCTGGATTGTGCGCGCTTCCACCCATTCAAGATGAAGGTTCCCGCAGATTTCACGGAGATCCGATTCTCTGGAGCCCGGCGAGGCCGTCAATCCCAATATGAGACCATCGTCTACGGACGCATATCGATCTGCGATGAACACGTACGGGTAATCGCCTACACCCCTATGGGCCTCGTCGAAGACCATCAGCGAAATTGTGTTAAGAGAAATCTTTCCGGTTAAGAGATCGTTCAGGAAGACCTGGGGCGTCGAAAAGATCATGCGCTTGCCCCAAAGTTCTGCTCGCTGCTCGGGACCAATCTCGCCTGTCAGCCAGACGATTGAATTCTGATCGATGTTGAGGAGTTTCTGGAAGCTTCGGAAGTGTTGGAGGACGAGGGGTTTGGTTGGGGCAAGCATAACTACGCTCTTGTCGGGCATCTTCCTGAGGCGCTCAGCAGCTACATAGGCGGCTATCACGGATTTTCCAAGACCCGTGGGCAAACAGACGAGCGTGTTGGAACGCTGAGCATTACGGGCGATCATCTCTTGGTACGAGCGACGCTCAAATGAAGCCGACCTAAGGAATGGATTCGAACCAAGGTCAGCTTGCATTGATGGAACGCCCGGTACTGTTATGCCTACTATGAAAACGAATAGCGCCGGTATAAGTCACAGGGTCTAATCAAGGATCGGAGCCTTTCGTTGGGCGAAGGCTCGGTAGGCATTACAGCTTGAGATGAATGAGGAAAGAACTTGCAACGAGAAAGAGTACGTGGGAGCACCAGAGCCTCGTAAGCCCTAGGCCTGTTTGGTTCCGCAGGTCCCGCAGAACTTTGCTCCGACGGGGATCTTTGCGCCGCAACTGATGCAGAACTTGGATTCAGGCATAGCTGCAGGCGGAGGGGGTGGAGGAGTGGGCGCTGCGGTTCCACAGTTCGGGCAGAACTTCTGGTGGGGTTGAAGCGGCGTTCCGCACGTTGGACAAACCAACGCCTCTGTAACGATGGGCGCAGCAACACGCAGCTCTGGCGGGGCGCCGTCATTGTAGAGAAGAGCTAGCGATCTGAAGATGAAAACGCTCAAGATTGGTGAAACTACCAGCGATATGATCCACCCTACGTATGGGATCGCTCCGGCTAAGGCGCCTATTACAATGGCGATTATGACAACCACGACAGCCCAACCAATGTACTTCCCCCATCCAATGCCTCGAATGATTCTGAATATTTCCCCGAAGGCGAAAGCCTTCCCAAATTTCCCGGTCTTTATCATGTGAGCCATGCCGACTCCCAGCATCAGCAGGAAGAAGAATGCGAGACCGATTCCGACCAGCACAAGCACGAGCCCTGTGCCACCGAACATTAACGCTCCGGGAGTAACCATCTGGCCCTCCATGATCAACCCCGCTATGAACGAGCCGATACCAAGTGTAATCAGAATGGTGGGAATGAGCATGTAGATCAAAGAAGTGAAGAAGACCTTAGCTCCGTCTACGAACATCTCTCCATATCTTTCAAGTTTCGGAGGCGTGTCCGATGCGGGAGATTCTCTCAGAACTCTGGCCGCATATCCGATGACAATCCAGTTGACTATTGGAATTATGCCCAATACAATTAGGATTATCAGTCTGCCGAATTCGCTGAACATTTTCTTGGCATAATCGAAACTGTTGCCTAAGTTCCCGCTAAGGTTCAACCGGTAACTCTCCGAACGAGAAGATGCATTCAGTGAATATAAAATGCGTACCTAAAATGTTAGCAATGGGCTGGCATTGTCTCGGACGCTACTGACGTATGGAAAGGCAAACCCTCAGCCGGTTGCTTAGGGCTGTTGGGCTCCGCAGGTTCCGCAGAATTTTGCATTTGGCTGAATTGGTGCTCCACAGCTCACACAGTATCTGTTGCCCGATACGCTCGCTTGGGCCTGGATGGGAGCCTTCTTGAAGAAGACCAAGAAATCTGGTGTAAGTTCAGGGCGATCCTCGGTTAGGTACAAGAGGTATGCCGCCACATGGGTTGAGGCGGCTAGGTATCGTCTCGTCGAACGATAGAGTCTTGCTCCTCGACGGCCGAATATCAGAATATGCCAGAATTGAAGGAAATGGAGTATGGATACGTAAATCCCCCATAGATAGAATAAAATGCCAATAATGATTCCATAGAGCCAGCGCACAATCAATTCTAACCTTGAGGCTTTCTCTACGAATGGGGCCATTTCGAAAGCATCAGATGCCGTCATCACAATTCACCCAAAATCCATTCGAGCGTGAAGTTCTGCCAGCTTTAACTCTTCAGCCATATAAGCCCTAGTGGAGCTGAAAATGGGAATTCAGCTGCCTTAATGGAACCCTACATGATTGTCTTGTAGCCCTATTCTGGACTTCGTGCGCGTAGTCTTCGCAGTTTTTCGATGGCGCCTAGCCAGCTCGACAGGGCGTTTCCGTAGGCCATGAGCTTCTCGGGATCATTCTCATTCTTCAATGCCAAGTTGATTTCTTGAATCTTGGCAAGGAGGATTTGTTCAGAGCTTTCGAGAACTTGGTCGGTCCTCAGACGTGTTTCATCTTCCGCTGTTTGAATTATCACGACTTGTTTGTTGCATTTGGCGCAAAACGTTTCTTTGCCCTTTCTGAAGAGAGGGGTTCCACATTCGGGGCATGTCTCGGAGAGCATAGTTGCCCCTGATTTCAGAAGCTCGGCCATCTTCTTGACTTCGATCGCCACAACTCTCAACCATGGATGATAATGAAAGACCCCTTTTACACTTGTTGGCAAGAGGCCGAATCCCCCTACGGCGTCAAGAAAGAGTTTAGATATTGCACATGACGCAGTCTGGATGAAAGGTCTACTCTCATGCGGAGAGGTCTGGCATGTCAACCAAAGCTAAACGCAAAGAGGAATATGAAGGCAGAATTAAGCAGGCTTTGGTCATCCTCAACGAGGTATCCAATGATAACACCACGCCACGGAATATTCGGCGTGCAGCCAAGAGCGCGTTGGATACACTTCAGGTACTCGACCTTAGTCTAGGTGTGCGGGCCGCCAACGCAATCTCCATTCTTGATGATATTAGTCAAGACCCGAACATGCCTCCTTACACGCGCACTAAAATTTGGAACATTGTCAGCCTGATTGAAGCAATAAAAGACTAGGGTAGGGACCCCCTGTAGTTCTTCTGCGGCTTGTTTATCTCAACCGTAACTGAAACCGTTTCGAGGGTTGAAGCCGTATTGGACGCTGCGGTTCAGACCATCGATATTACTAAGCGGTTTGGCGAACTAACCGCAGTCGACCGGATCAATCTGACGATCGATGCTGAGGAAATCTTCGGTCTCCTCGGTCCGAACGGCGCGGGGAAGACCACTCTCATTCGTATGCTTACAACTGTCCTTCAACCAACGGAAGGCACCGCGAAGGTCGCAGGCCAAGACATCCGCCGCAGTCCGAACAAAGTCCGTCAGAAGATCGGCGTCGTTTCCCAGGCCATGACTCTGGACGTTGAACTCAGTGCCTGGGAGAACATGGAACTCTACGCGAAATATTACGACGTCCGCAACCCATTACGCCGCGAGCGGATAACTGAGCTTCTCGAAGTAGTAGGATTGCTGGACAGAGCCGATTTTGCCGTGGGTAGCTTCTCGGGCGGCATGAAGAGGCGCCTTGAACTTGTGAGATCGCTTGTGCACCGACCCAGAGTCCTGTTTCTGGACGAACCTACGACTGGACTTGATCCACAGGCTCGTATCGCGGTCTGGGACTATCTTAGGAAGATCCATAAGGAGGAGAAAATCACCATCGCCATCACGACGCATTACTTGGACGAGGCTGAAGCTCTCTGCGATAGAGTAGCTATCGTGGACTACGGCAAACTCATGGCGCTGGGCACTCCGGCTGAATTGAAGAGGAAGGTTATGGGGGGAGATGTGGTTGAAGTCGAGTTCACTTCGTTACCGGATGAGGCATTTGGAGCTCTCAAGGATTCGGACTTCACGATCCAGATCAAGAGACGCGATAGCTCGCTGACACTCCTAGTCAAACACGGTGCGGAGGCAGTTCCGAAAATAGTGGAACTTGTAAACGCGAAGGGTGGAAAGATCAGTTCGATAACCCTTCGGGAACCGACTTTGGACGACGTGTTCCTTCACTTTACGGGACGGAGCATAAGAGAAGACACCGGTGTCACGCGCAAGAGATTCGTCAGCTCATGGGATGGAATGCGCCGATGAAAGGCGCGCTCTGGGTTTGTGAAAGGGACATTCGCAAGTTCATCAAGCAACCTTTCGTGATGGTATCCGCGCTCGTGGGACCTTTCCTGATGCTAATACTACTCGGATCTGCCTTCGGGGGCTCGATAACTCACGTGCCTATTGCAGTCGTACGTGAAAGCCAGGGCCAATTCTCGTCAACCTATCTAGACATTGTTAGAGATCAACAGAACTGCGCCTTTGGTGGCGTAAGCTGTGGTGACGCCTTCCGACTGAAAGATGTCCCAAGTCTGGATCAAGCAGAACAAATGCTCCGACAAGGTCAGGTGAAAGCAGCCATCTACATTCCTAGTGGACTAGATAATAGTTTGAGTAACTCGATTAATGTTGCAATCACTGTTTACCTGGACAACACGGATCCCTTGAGCGCCGCAGCCGTCTCTGCCGGACTAACGCGTGCGGCTCAACAACTTTCGACCCAGATCCGAGTCGTCTCAGCTCATGATCCGACTGTTACCCTAGATACCGCGAACTTCTATCGTAATGTACTTTACATAGAGTTCATGGCCCCCGGCTCTCTCGTTCAAGCGATCTTCATCGCTTCAATCATTGGAGGTGGCATCTCAATCCTATTCGACAAGCAAAGGGGAATACTAGAGGGGTACTTGGTTACTCCACTCAAACAGTACGAAATTGTGATTGGGGTGCTACTTGCAGGCGTCATAAAGGCGATGTTTTCAGCGCTCACAATGCTCTTCTTGGCAATAGTTGTCGTTGGAGTCCGCCCAATGGCCGATGCAACAAGCTTCGTCCTCTTACTCTTCACTCTCTTCCTTACGGCCCTTGGACTGATATCGATGATGACCGCATTTGCGGTCAGAGCTCCCGCACCTGAGGTTTATCAGTTCACTGCGTTCCCGATCAATCTTGTTCTATATTTTACGAGTGGGGCGATTTACCCGATCGACGGTTTCCCAGACTGGATGCGGCAGATGTCTGCCATCAATCCAGAGACCTACGCTGTGCACGCCCTTCGACTTCTCATGTACAAGGGAGCGAGCTTCGAGGCTGTCGCTATAGACTTCGCATTTCTAGCAGCCTTCACTGCAATAATGATCGTCATAGCAACATTAGCCTTCAAACGAGCCCT
>Ga0209321_10003419_pt1 | contig 10621 bp, 8 predicted proteins | sample Rifsed16ft4_FD_184012 | JGI IMG/M metagenome (GOLD analysis project Ga0209321, IMG submission 184012) | Soil microbial communities from Rifle, Colorado, USA - sediment 16ft 4 - CSP-I_5_4 (version 2) | ecosystem: Environmental > Terrestrial > Deep subsurface > Rock core/Sediment | place: Rifle... | reverse complement strand
CCGTCCTCCCGGAACGGATCTGCTACGTGACGTTCGCGCGCTCCCGGGACGTGGTCCTCCGCGAGGTCTCTGCGAGCTTGAACGAGGACTACTTCCGCGCGTTCCGGCGCAACACGGTATTCCGGGACTTCAGCGGCCCCTACTTCCGCCGCACGGTCGTGCCCGCCCGGTGGACGGAGCCCCCCGTGACGCCCCTGGGCACGCCGCAGGAGAACCTGCTCGAGGGGCTCGTGGCATTCCTCGACGAGCACGGCCCCCACGCGATGATCGTGATCGACTCCCTCTCCGATTTCGTGGACTCCGAGAGCGTCGATATGAAAGACGTGGTCAGCACGGTCAAGGGGATCCAGCGGGCCGCGAAGCGGTGGGATGGCATCGTGTACCTCCTGATGACGAAGAACATCCTGGAACCGCGCGTGGAGCGGATGGTCGTCGACTCCGTCGACGGGTGCCTTGTCTTCGAGTGGTCGCGGTACCTCCGGAGCAGCAAGCGGCAGCGGTACATGTACGTGGAGAAATTCACGAGCGTGCTGTCCCACCTCCCGATGGACAAGATCGCGCGCTTCCCGATCATGATCACGAGCCGGCAGGGCCTCGTCGTGGTGTACATGGAACGGATCGGGTGAGGGACATGGACGCGGTGGCGACGGGTGTGGACGGGCTGGACGAGATGTTGGGCGGCGGGATCCCGCGCGGGCACGTGGTCGCACTCCTCGGGTCCTTCGGGACCGGGAAGACGACGTTCGCGCTGCAGTTCCTCATGCAGGGCCTGATCAACGGGGACAAGGGGATCTTCATCACCCTTGAGGAGGACGTGGAGTCAATCCTTAGGACCGCAGCGGCCTACGGGTGGGACCTCCGGTCGCACGTCGAGGACGAGAGCGCGGCATTGATCAAGCTGGAACCCGCGGACGCGAAGGTGACCGCGACGCGGGTGCGGGCCGAGATTCCCGCGTTCATCCGGTCCTTCGGGGCCCAGCGGATCGCAATCGACTCCGTCTCCCTCCTCACCATGATGTTCCCGGACGAGGCCGAGCGGCGGACCCGTCTGTTCGCGCTATGCGATCAGATCCGAAAGACCGGGGCTACGGCGGTCATGACTGCGGAGGTCAAGGATGAGAACCCACGGTCGTCGCGCGATGGCCTCGTGGAGTACGTGAGTGACGGGGTGATCAGCCTGCGACTTGTCGAGCGCTCGAACGGCGAGGTACAGCCCGCCGTGCAGGTGGTGAAGATGCGCCGGTCCGCGCACTCGCGAAACATCAAGCCGTACAGCCTCACGGACGTGGGCATCGTTGTCCATACGGAGGCCGAGGTCTTCGCATAGCCGCCAAAACGCATATGTGCGCGCCCCCGTTTCCGACGCCATGAAGCTCCTCCGAACGGGGAAGGTCAAGGAGGTCCACGAGGTCTCCGAGACGGAGCTCGAGTTCCGCTTCACGGACCAGATCAGCGTCTTCGACAAGATCATCCCGAGCCTCGTGCCCCACAAGGGGGAGACGCTGTGCCGGACGAGCGCCCATTGGTTCCGCGTCCTCGGGTCGATGGGAATCAAGAGCCACTTCCTTCGCGTCATCGACGGGGACCGGATGCGAGTGCGCCGGGTCGAGGTCATCCCGGACTATGCGAAGATCACCTCCAAGACCACGGGCTTCCTCATTCCACTTGAGGTCATCGCACGATACTACGTCGCGGGCTCCCTCCATGACCGACTGAAAACGGGGACGATCAGGCCGGAAGAACTCGGGTTCCCGCGGGACCACGAGCCGGCCTACGGGCAGCCTCTCCCGGAGCCGTTCCTCGAAGTGACGACGAAGCTCGAGGCGGTCGACCGGGAGCTGTCGCGAGACGAGGCCCTGCGGATCTCGAGCCTCTCCGAGGAGGAGTACGACCGCATGCGCAGTCTCGTTCTCAGGATCGACGAGCGGATGAACGCCGACGTGCGGCGCCGCGGTCTCATCCACGTCGACGGGAAGAAGGAGTTCGGCTTCGACGAAGACCGCGAGCTCATGGTCGTGGACACATTCGGGACCGCGGACGAGGACCGGTTCTGGGACTTGGCGGCGTACGAGCAGGGGAAGCACGTCGAGCTCAGCAAGGAGTTCGTCCGGCAGCACTACCGCCTGACCGGGTATCACGCGAAGCTGAAAGCGGCCCGAGGGGAAGGGCTACCGGAGCCGGAGATCCCGCCGTTGCCGGAGGACGTACTCCGGCAGGTCGGCGACCTGTACGTATCGATGTTCGAGCGTCTGACCGATGAGAGGTTCCGCTAAGAACATAGAAAAGGCCTATATCCGGGCCACCCATTCCATTTGAGTTGGGGTCCCCGCCATGGAGAACGTCGTCTACGTCGACGGGAAGTTCCTTCCCCAGTCTGAGGCGAAGGTCACCGTCTTCGACCACGGCCTCCTGTACGGCGACGGCGTGTTCGAGGGGATCCGGGCGTACAACCGCCGCGTGTTCCGGCTCGAGCGACACGTGGAGCGGATGTACCAGAGCGCGAAGGCGATCGACCTCACGATCCCGCACACACCGGACGAGTTCGCCGAGCTCATCCTGGAGACCTGCCGCCGGAACAATGTCGTGGACGGATACATCCGACCTATCGTCACGCGCGGCCCCGGGGACTTGGGACTTGACCCGCGGAAGTGCACGCAGGGACCGACCGTCCTCGTGATCGCGAACCCGGGCATCGCACTGTATCCGAAGGAGAAGTACGAGGAGGGCCTCCGGCTCGTGACCTCCTCCTATCGCCGCGTGCCTCCGCAGTCGCTGAGCCCGTCCATCAAGTCCCTGAACTACCTGAACCAGATCGTGGCGAGGATCGAGGCGAACCAGTACGGCGCGGACGAGGCCCTCATGCTCGACATCCACGGGCACGTCTCCGAAGCGAGCGCGGACAACTTCTTCATCGTGCGGAACCACACGATCGTGGCGCCACCGACGCAGACGAACCTCCCCGGGGTGACACGGGAGGTCGTTCTCGAACTCGCGGAGAAGCTGGGGATCCGCGGCGAGGAGAAGCCGTTCACCCTGTACGACGTGTGGGCGGCGAACGAAGCGTTCATCACGGGGACGGCGGCGGAGATCGGGCCCGTGGTCGAAGTCGACGGACGGAAGATCGGGGACGGGAGACCGGGACGGATCACGGGGCAGCTCACGGCCGCGTTCCGGGAGCTCGTGGCGACCACGGGGACACCCATCTACTTGGGATGATCCGCTCCCGCCATGACTTTCGTGACGGACCCAGATTGCGGACTCGAAAAACACACCCCCGCCAGCTCGCTGTACGGCGGGGTGAGATTCAGGAAGAGAGGACGGAATAAGGCTAAGTGGGGCTCTGCCATCGCCCCCCGAACGCGTGTGAAATTCCTCGAATATCAGGCGCATGCAGTCTTCCGGAAGTACGGCATCCCCGTTCCTTCTGGAGCCCTCGCCGCGAAGCCCGAAGACCTCGTAAACCCACCACTCCCGTGCGCCGTGAAGGCTCAGGTCCTGATCGGCGGGCGGGGCAAAGCCGGCGGCATCAAGTTCGCCAAGACGGCCACCGAAGCCCGCGCCGCCGCCAATGCGATCCTGGGCATGCGCATCGGCCCTTACACGGTGAAGCAGGTCTATGCGCAGGAGAAACTCGACATTGCGCGGGAGTTCTACTTGTCGATCACGTTCGACCGGTCTGCGAGGGCGCCGGTCCTCATGGCCTCGACCTCCGGTGGGGTCGACATCGAATCGGTCCCCCATGCGAGCATCGTGCGACTCCACGTCCCGCCGCTCGTCGGGCTCCAGCCCTACCTCCTGCGCAACCTCGCGAGACGCCTCAAGCTGTCGAAGAAACTCGCGGCGCAGGTCTCGGACATCGCGATCAAGGCGTACGCGTTGTTCCGCCAAGAGGACGCGGAACTCGTGGAGATCAACCCGTTGGCGGTGCTGAAGAACGGCCGGGTGGTCGCCGGGGACGCGAAGCTCGTCATCGACGACAACGCGGAACACCGTCATCCGGAATACGCGAACCTCCCCCAGGATCGCACGCCGCTCGAGGAGGAGGCCCACGACAAGGGAATCACGTTCATCCAGCTCGACGGGGACATCGGCGTGATCGCGAACGGCGCCGGCCTCACGATGGCGACCCTGGACGTCCTCAACCTGAAGGGCGGGAAGGGCGGCGCCTTCCTGGACCTCGCCGGCACGGATAATCCGGAGACGGTCAAGCAGGCGTTCGAGATCCTCCTGAAGGCGAAGCCGTCCGTGATCTTCCTCAACGTCTTCGGCGGGATCACGAAGGCGGACACGGTCGCCACGGGCGTGGAGCAGGCGCTGCTCGCCCACGGCAAGAAGGTCCGTGTCGTGGCGCGCATCAAGGGCGTGAACGAGGATCGCGCGAAGGAGATCCTCTCGGATGCCGGCGTGCACTCCGTGGAGACGATCGAGGCGGGCGCCGAGATGGCGGTCAAACTCCGGAGGGCGCGCTGATGGGGATCCTCCTCGGTGCGGAGACGCGCCTCATGGTCCAAGGGATCACCGGCCATCAGGGGACGTTCCACACGCGCGCGATGCTCGACTACGGCACGAAAGTCGTCGCGGGCGTCACGCCTGGGAAGGGCGGGACGGTCGTGCACGGCGTCCCCGTCTACGACTCCTGCGAGGAGGCGGTCGCGACCGAGACCCCGAACGCCTCGATCCTGTTCGTCCCCGCGATCTACGCGAAGGACGCCACCGTGGAGGCGATCGAGGCCGGCGTGCGGCTTCTCGTAATCATCACGGACCACATCCCGTTCCACGATTCCCTCGACCTGATGCACTATGCGCACCTCCGAGGGGCTTCCATCGTGGGCCCCAACTGCCCGGGGCTCTGCACCCCGGGCGCGGCGAAGGCCGGGATCATGCCGAACCATATCTTCCTGCCCGGCCCTTACGGAGTCGTCTCCCGCTCCGGCACCCTCACGTACGAGATCGTGAACATGATGACGAGGGCGGGCCTCGGCCAGTCGACGTGCATCGGGATTGGCGGCGATCCGATCGTCGGGACGTCGATGGTCGAGGCGCTCGCCCTGTTCGCGAAGGACCCGGCCACGAGGGGCGTCGTCGTCGTCGGCGAGATCGGCGGGACCGCGGAGGAGGAGACCGCCGCGCTCGCGAAAACGATGGACAAGCCGGTGTGGGCGTACGTCGCCGGCCGGACCGCGCCGCCCGGGAAGCGAATGGGGCACGCCGGCGCGATCATCGCGCAGGGCATGGGCACCGCGGAGAGCAAGGTGCGGGCGTTCACCGAGGCGGGCATCCCCGTCGCGAAGTACCCGCGCGAAATCCCGGAGCTCATCAAGGCGTGAGGGCTAGAGGAGCAGCGCGATCACCGCGATGGCGGCCACGACGCCGCCAAGGATTGCGGCGACCTTGACCCACGAGATCGGCGCCTCGCCCTGGACCTCACCCGTCTGGCCGTTCACGACGAACCGGTACGTCTTCGCGCCGTACATGTAAGCCGCGACGTACAGCGGGAGGAGCATGTGCTTCCAGGTGATTCGGCTCAGCTGTGTGTTCACGCGGAGACCGCGTTGGGTGTCCCCGTCGAGGGCCTTCTGGCTCTCCTTCTTCTCGTTCTCGACGATCTGGCCCCGCGCCTTTCCCCATCCCTCCTTGGGGTCGACGGAGTACTCCTCCGCGAGGAACCCCGCGAGGAACTGCGGGCCGTAGGTCACGAGCGCGTTGAGGTGGAACGGATATGCCCGCGTCACGATCCTCTCCGGGAGTCCGCGGGAGGCACAGATCAGGATGTCATCGTAGAATTGCGAGCGGCGCCCGGACCGGTGCTCCCACCGCACCTGGCGCTGCTGGACAGTCTGGCTGCCCCGTCGGACCGTCGTGTTGTAGTATTGTCCCGCCTCGCCGGACCAGTTCGAATCCGCCTGCGCGTCGTATGTGAAGAAGGGCTCGTACACGCCGTCGATCTTCGCAAGCTGCGCCATCCGCTTCAGCGCCCCCGGTGCGAGCCACCGGGTGCGGAGCCAGCCCCGGAACTTCCCCGTGGCGGCGTCGTTGTTGATCTGGAACGGGAGCACGCTTTCCGGCCGGACCATATTCGGGTTCGCCGCCTGCTCGAAGACGACATCGGATCCGCAGAACGGGCAGCGGGTCGCGCGAGTGTTCGCGGGCACGGACGAGGTCGCGGTGCAGTTCTTGCACTTGAACGAACGCGTCTCTGCGCCGAACCCGGTTGCCTGCGTGGACGCCTGCATCGCGAGCTCCTCGATCTTGTGTTCCTCGATCGGCTTCGCCTCCACGGTGATCTCGTTCTCCGTCCCGCAGTACTGGCACTTGAGCGATGTCGTGCCCGGGTGGTAGTCGAGGTTCGCGCCGCAGTTCCTGCAGGGGAACTGACGGGGGCCCGCCGATGCGACGGGTGCCTGCGCGGGTACGGGGGCCGGCGGGGGCGGGGGCGCCGCGGGGAAGCTCATGGGTCGGGCGATTCGCGTGCCGCTTAAGAACGTTCCCCTGGGGTGCATCCCCGCCTCCCGACTCTCGTGCCTCCCGCCACGGTGGTCCTGCGTGCGGACGTCGCACCACGACCATATCGACGCAGATCGAGGTCGTGTGCGCGCACCCAGGCGGGCGCGCGTTGACCCCGATTCACCGCCAAAGAATTAAATAGAGCCCGCCCGTGTGTCGCGGCCCTGCCCCCATGCGCAAGCTGATTGTGACGGAGAAGAACAACACGGCCGCGAGGATCGCGACCATCCTTTCGAACGGGTCGATGAAGCGAGCGTACCCCCACCGCGTGCCCGTCTTCACGTTCTCCCGGGACGGGGACGCGCACACCGTCCTCGGCCTCCGCGGCCACATCGTGAATCTCGACTACCCGCCGGAACTCAACGCATGGGAGCGGGTGGACCTCAAGCGCCTCGTGTGGGCCGAGCCCGTGAAGGTCGTCACCGCCCCAAACGTGGAACAGGCGATCCGCGACGTCGCACGCGGTCACGACGAGGTCGTGATTGCCACGGACTACGACCGGGAAGGCGAACTGATCGGGGTCGAGGCGCTGAACATCGTCAAGGAGGTCGTTCCCGCAATCCGCATCCGGCGAGCCCGGTACTCCTCCCTCACGAAGTGGGAAATCGAGGAGGCGTTCCGGAACCTGGTGGACGTGGACTTCCCGCTCGCGCAGGCCGCGGAGTCGCGCCAGGTCGTCGACCTCGCGTGGGGCGCCGTGCTGACCCGTTTCGTCTCGATCGCGGCGAACCAGGTCGGGAAGGACTTCCTGTCCGTCGGACGCGTGCAGACGCCCGCGCTCGCCCTGATCGTGGACCGCGAGCGGGAGATCGAGATGTTCACCTCGAAGCCGTACTGGACCGTCCGCGCGACCTTCGAGAAGGGAACCCCGTTCACCGCGGACCACGAGAAGGGGCAATTCTGGGAGAAGGCGGAGGCGGAGCGCGTCCTCGCGATCGCGCGAAGGGCGAAGGGCGGCGTCGTCGCGGAGTACGGCACGAACGAGAAAACGGAACGGGGGCCGCCCCCGTTCAACACGACGATGTTCGTGGCGGAAGCGAACCGGCTCGGCCTGGGCGCGGCGCACGCGATGCGGATCGCGGAGAGTCTCTACACGAGCGGATACATCTCGTACCCGCGGACGGACAATACCGTGTACCCGCCGACGCTCTCCCTGCGGGGCGTGCTCGAGAAGCTGCGGGACTCCCCGTTCGGGGAGGAAGCGGACGAGATCCTTCGGCAGGAGACGATCCGCCCCACGAGGGGCCGGACAGAGGCCACGGACCACCCGCCGATCTACCCGACACAGGGCGCCCCGAAGGCGAAGCTGCGGGCGGACCACTGGCGGGTGTACGAACTCGTCGTGCGGCGGTTCTTCGCGACGGTCGCGCCCCCCGCCGTCGGCATCGCGAGCGAGGCGAAGCTCATCGTGAACGGGGAACCGTTCCTCGCGTCCGGGTACCGCCTCGTGTCCCCTGGGTGGAGGAAGTACTACCCGTACTGGGACACGCGGGAGTCGGACCTCCCCGCGCTCGTCGTGGGGGAGACCGTACCGCTCTTGGCGGTGGAGATGCGGGAGGACGAGACGAAACCGCCGCCCCGGTACACGCAGGGGGCGATCATCCAAGAGATGGAGCGGTTGAACCTGGGCACGAAGTCCACGCGGCACGACATCGTCCAGAAGCTATACGACCGGAAGTACGTCGAGGGGCGGGTCATGCGGCCGACCCTCCCGGGCCGCGCGCTCGTCTCCGCTCTCGAGGACCACGTGAAGAAGATCACGGAGCCGGAGATGACCGCGCACTTGGAAGAGGACATGGACGGGATCGCCCGGGGCGTCCGGACCCCCGCGGAGGTGATCCGGGAGTCCCAGTCCCTGCTGGACGACGCGCTGGCGGTGATGATGGAGAACCAGGACGCGATCGGCGCAGAGATCACGAGCGCCCTCCAGGTCCAGAACTTCGTCGGCGTGTGCAAGGAGTGCGGCGGCAACCTCTTCCTCCGGGCGACCGGACGCGGTTCCCGGTTCGTCGGGTGCTCGAACTACCCGACGTGCAAGGTATACCACCCGCTGCCGCCGGGGCTCATCGAGCCCACGCAGGAGAAGTGCGCGGAGTGCGGCTCGCCCATGGTGAAGCGGATCGGCGGCGGCAAGCCGGAGACGTTCTGCATCGACGCGGAGTGCCCCAGCCTCCGGGGGCAGAACATCGTTGGGCGGTGCGAGAAGTGCCAGCAGGGCGAGATGATCATCCGCCACTCGGGGCGCGGAAAGCGCTTCCTCGGGTGCACGCGGTACCCGGACTGCGACAACACGAACCCACTCCCGCAACGGGGCCTCATCCTCACGACCGAGGAGCGGTGCGACGCGTGCGGGAACCCAGTCATCAAGGTCATCATGCGGGGTCGGCCCCCGTGGGTCCTTTGCGTGAACATGCAGTGTCCCCGGAAGGCGGAGAAGGCCGCGGCGAAAGCAGAGCGGGAGAAGAAGGCGAAGGCCAAGGCGCGCGCGAAGGCCCGCCGGGCGAAGGCGAGGGCGAAGAAGGCTGCCGCCAAGGTGCCGCGGCTTCCGGTGGAGCCGCCGGCCGCGGAACCGACCAAGGTGAAGGTTCTCAAGTCCCCCTAGACATTGACCCGGCATGAGGCGGGAGAACGTCGCATCGGGGACGAAGTGGGAACCGCGGGTCGGCTACTCCCGAGCGGTCCGCGTCGGGAACTCGGTGTGGGTCTCCGGGACGACCGCGACGGACGACCAAGGGAGCATCGTCGGGCCCGGGGACCCGCACGCGCAGGCGGTTCAGTCGCTTCGGAACATCGAACGTGCGTTGAAGGCCGCGGGGGCAGGCCTGGCGGACGTCGTCCGAACGCGGATGTTCGTGACGGACATCGCCCGGTGGGAGGAGGTCGGCCGCGCCCACGCAGAGTTCTTCGGGTCCGTGCGCCCGGCGACCACGATCGTCGAGGTCCGGAGGCTCATCGCCCCGGAGATGCTCGTGGAAATCGAGGCGGAGGCCGTGGTTCCCGAGTAGGAGGTCTCTTTTAAGTCGCCGGATGGCATACGGCACCGTGCGACGGCTTGTCATCGCGGAGAAGGGGTCCGCGGCGCTCCGCCTCGCGATCGTCCTCTCCAGCGGCACGTTCAAGCGCCGCCGCCAGGGCGTCACCGTCTTCGAGTTCGCGCGGGACGGCGTGGACCACGCGATCGTCGGCCTCCGCGGGCACATCGTCGAAATCGACTACCCGCCGGAGTTCCGGGACTGGGACGCGGCGGACCTCGACGCGCTCCTCGCAGCGGAACCCGTGGAGGGAGTGAGCGAGCCCACGATCGGGGATGCCGTCCGCGCGCTGGCGGCGGGGACGAACGAAGTCGTGATCGCCACCGACTATGACCGCGAGGGCGAGTTGATCGGGGCGGAGGCCGTGCGGATCGCGTGGGAGGCGTCCCCCGACGTCGCGGTCAAGCGCGCGCGGTTCAGCTCCCTCACGCGGTGGGACATCGAGGACGCGTTCCGGAACCTCGCGGACCTCGACGACCGATTGGCGGCGTCCGCGCGCGCGCGGGAGGAGATCGACCTCGCGTGGGGGGCCGTCCTCACGCGGTTCCTGTCCCTCGCGTGCGGAATGCGCGGGCGGGACTTCCTGTCCGCAGGCCGCGTGCAGACGCCCACGCTCGCCCTTCTCGTGGAGCGGGAACGGGAGGCGGAGGAGTTCGTCCCCCAGCCGTACTGGGTCGTCACCGCCACGGTCGGGGATTCGCCGATTCACGCCACCCATGAAACGGAACGCTTCTGGCGGCGAGATGAGGCGGACGCCGTCCAGGGCCGCGCGGAGCTCGCCGAGGAGGCGACCGTCGTGGACTACGGCGTGAAGGCGATCGAGGGCCACCGCCCGCCGCCGTTCAACACGACGTCGTTCCTCGCGGAGGCGACGCGCCTCGGCCTCAGTGCAGCGAAAGCGATGATAATCGCGGAGGACCTGTACCGCGCGGGCCACCTGTCGTACCCACGGACGGACAACACCGTGTACCCGCCGAGCCTGAACCTGCGCGCGACGCTCGAGCGCCTGCGGGAGTCGGATTTGGCGGCAGAGGCGGAAGAGGTGCTCGCCCAGGAGTCCCTCCACCCGTCTCGGGGCCCGAGGG
>Ga0209321_10003416_pt1 | contig 10627 bp, 9 predicted proteins | sample Rifsed16ft4_FD_184012 | JGI IMG/M metagenome (GOLD analysis project Ga0209321, IMG submission 184012) | Soil microbial communities from Rifle, Colorado, USA - sediment 16ft 4 - CSP-I_5_4 (version 2) | ecosystem: Environmental > Terrestrial > Deep subsurface > Rock core/Sediment | place: Rifle... | reverse complement strand
GCGATCTTGTCGATCTCGTCGATGTAGATGATCCCGCGCTGGGCCCGGGCGACGTCGAAGTCCGCCGCCTGGATCAGCCGCAGCAGGATGTTCTCGACGTCCTCGCCGACGTAGCCGGCCTCTGTCAGCGACGTCGCGTCGGCGATGCAGAACGGGACGTCGAGGACGCGCGCCAGGGTCTGGGCGAGCAACGTCTTCCCGGACCCGGTGGGGCCGACGAGGAGGACGTTCGACTTCTGGAGCTCCACCTCGTCGATGGCGTGGCCGGCGTTGACCCGCTTGTAGTGGTTGTAGACCGCGACCGAGAGGACCTTCTTGGCCTTCTCCTGGCTGATCACGTACTGATCAAGGGAGAACGTGATCTGGCGCGGGTTCGGGAGCTTGGTGCTGGCCGGCCTCGACTTCGGCTGGTCCAGGAGCTCCTCGTCGATGATCTCCTGGCACAGGTTGATGCACTCATCGCAGATGTAGACGCCCTGCCCCGCGATGAGCTTGCGCACCTGCTCCTGGCTCTTGCCGCAGAACGAGCAGCGGTACGGGACCTTGGGGCCCTTGGTGCTGCTACTGCTGGTCGTGCTCACGCGTCTGCCTCGTTCGATCGCCTCGGGGCGTTCCGGCCGGCTGCCGGGATCAACCCTTCGACTTCTTCGTTCCAGCGCCCGCGATACCCGCGACCTTGCTCCCCTCACCGCCCGCGAGGGCGGCATCGTGAGCCTGCGAGATCAGCGACGACCCCTGGGCGCTGTAGACCGCGTCGATGATGCCATAGTCCTTGGCCTCTTCGGGCGACATGAACCGGTCGCGATCCGTATCCACGGCAATCTTCTCGATCGATTGCCCGGTGTGGCGCGCGAGAATCGCGTGGTTCAACTGCACCAGGTGCTCCCACTCGCGCATCTGGATCATCGCGTCCGGAGCGTTGCCGCGGAACCCGCCCGAGCCCTGGTGGATCATGATCCGGCTGTGGGGCAGGGCGTAGCGCTTGCCCTTGGCGCCGGCCGCGAGCAGAACCGCGGCCATCGACGCTGCCTGGCCCAGGCAGATCGTGCTGACCGGGGCCCGCAGGTACTGCATCGTGTCGTAGATCGCGAGCCCGGCCGTCACGACACCGCCGGGCGAATTGACGTACAGGCTGATGTCCTTCTCGGGATCCTCAGACTCCAGGAACAGGAGCTGGGCGATGACGAGGTTCGCGAGGTGATCCTCGATCACGTCCCCGATGAAGATGATCCGCTCCTTCAGGAGGCGGGAGTAGATGTCGTAGGCGCGTTCCCCCCGGCTGGAGGACTCGATGACCATCGGCACGAGCATGGTTGGCTCCTGACGCAACTTGGGGGATGGGTTAACCGGCCGAGGCCGGCGCCGCGTCCGACTCGAAGACCGAGCCCGGATCGGTGGCATCAATGGCGGCGTTGGCCTCCGCGGAACTCGAGCTGACCCCCGATGGGGCGTCGTCCTCGAGGTGCGGCAGGGCAGGATGCTCGGGGTGGGCGGCAAGCCACGCGCTGACCAGCTGCTCCACGACGCGGCTCCGCCGGAGCGTGCTCCGAACGAAGCTCCGGCCGCGGGCCGACTCGAAGTAGGCCACGGTCTTCTTGTCGCGGCCATAGCGCTCGCGCGCGCGGGCGACCTCGGCCTCGACCTCGGCGTCGGTGATGTCCACACCCTCGGCCTCGGCGACCTTGGACAGGACGAGGAGGACCCTGACCCGTTTCTCGGCGTTGGGCCGGAAGTCCGCGTGGAGGTCCGCATCGGTCTTCTCGACGACCTTCAGGTACGCCTCCTCGGTGATGCCCTGACGGGCCAGCGAGGCGCGGAACTCGTCGTGCATCACCTCGACCTCCTGGTCGACCAGGATGTCCGGGAGCTCCAGCGTGGCGTTGGCCACGGCGTATTCGATGATCTTGTCGGAGAACTCGTGACGGGCACGATCGAGGGCGTTTCGGCCCAGGCGCGCCTCGATCTCGAGCCGAAGGGAGGCGAGGTCGGCGAACTTGCCCATCGACCGGGCGAACTCGTCGTCGACCGTCGGCAGGACCTTTTCCCGGAGCTCTCGCAGGTCGACCGCGAAGTGGGCGACCTGTCCGGCCAGGCTCGTCTCCGCGTAGTCATCCGGGAAGGTGATGTCGAAGCTGGTCGATTCGCCCGTCTGGAGGCCCATGAGGTTGACCTCGAAGCCCGGGATGAGGCGCTCCTCGCCGAGGATCAGCGGCATCCGCTCGACTGATCCCCCGTCGAACGGGACGCCGTCGCGCGTGCCCACGTAGCCGATCACGGCGTAGTCGCCCGCCTTCGCTCCCCGATCCTCCACCGGGGCCAGGGTTGCGTTCTGGTCGGCCAGCTCCTCGATGACCTTGTCGATCTTGGCGTCGTCGATCGACTCGATCTCGGGCGAGAACTTGAAGTTGCGATAGTCGCCGAGCGCCACCTCCGGGCGGACCTGGACCGTTGCGCTGAAGATGACGTCCTTGCCCTCTTCGGCCTGCTCGATGTCGATATCGGCGTTGGTCAGGGGCGTCAGGTCGTGCTCGATCAGCGCGTCGCGGTACGCCCGCTGGACCAGGTGATCGAGCGCCTCGTCGAGGATTGCGGGCGCTCCCACGACGCGCTCGACGACGGCGCGGGGGGCCTTGCCCGGGCGGAATCCGGGGATCCGTGTGCGCCGCGCGAGATGACGGACCGCCTCGTCGAGGGCGGTGGTCAACTGCTCGGCCGGCAGCTCGAATCGAACCTTGACCGAGCTCCTGGGGGCGGGGGAGATCGTGCTGTTCATCGCCGCGAAGTATAGGGGGGCAGCCGCGCCCGGCCCTTCTGCAGTTGTAGGCGAGGTCGGGGTCGAACCGACACGCCCCTTGCGGGGCACCGGCTCCTAAGGCCGGCGCGTCTGCCATTCCGCCACTCGCCCAGGGCGAGGATAGCGCCACGCGACTGCATTGTGGGGACGCTGGACGAGGCGGCCCGACCCTCAGTTCCTGGTTGGACCCTTCGGCACGGCGGACTCCATCCGTGCGCGTGCCTTGCGCAGGCCCTCGGCGAACGACGGGCCGTCGGGATCGAACAGGCGCTCCGCGAACTCGCGCCCGGCACGGACCGAGGCGGGCCGCACGACGTTGGCGACGAGGCCACTGACGAGGCCGGCGATGTCGCGCTCTCGACGCTCCGGCGCGCGCTCCTCAAGGTACCGTGCAAACTCGCGCTCGAGTGTGCCGCGGACGCGATCCCCATCGGGACCGAGCTTGCGCAGAACGGCCTCCACCTCATCCGGGAGCATTGACGGCGGCATGTCCGCGGGCTTGCCGAAGATCGCCCGCCGGGCACGACCGAGGACCCGCTTCGGCCCGCCGAGCAGGAGGAATGCCGCGCCGGCTGCCGCGCCACCGACCTTCAGGGGGTCGTTGCGAAGGCGGGCCGGGATGTCCACCGCGGCCCGACCGGCCGCTTCCAGCCGAACGACCTCGTCCTGCAGACCCTCGCGGGCCGCTAGGACTTCGGTCCGAGCGGCGTCCGTTCGCGCACCCACTCGATGGTCTCCTTTGTGGTCTCGATGGTCTGGGTTGGATAGAAGCGGGCCTTGAGCGCCTCGGTGTCGATGCCGCGGCGGGCGACGCCATAGCCGGCGAGGATGGGCCAGGCGATGAGCAGAACGGTGAGGCCGAGCCCAACTCCGACCCGGACCCCGGTCAGGAAGAGGAGCAGCAGGGCCGTCACGACGATCGCCGCGATGAGCGCGATGACGTAGTCCCGAGCCAGCCCGCTGCGCGGCACGCCCAGGGCGAGGAGGACGGCGACGATCGCCCCGTCGAGCAGCGCGAGACTCCCGAGGAGTACGCCCCAGCCGATCGAGCCGAGCAGCCACTCGGCGAGGAACAGCAGGCCGCCGATCGGGAGCAGGAACGCGAGCATGACCAGCGCACCGAACGCGATACCGCCGAGGAGGGCGACCTTGCCGATCTCCTCGCCGATCTCGCTGAACTCGGACTTCGCGAGGTCGATGTGCGCCGTGAGCAGCCGCTTGACCGCAGCGCGGACCGCGCCGAGCTGGCGGCGCAGCCCCATTGGCTCGTCCTGGGCGCGCGAGGCGGGGCCCTCGGCGGTTCCGGCGGTCTGGGTGTCGTCCACCGTGTCTCCAGTCTTCGCTCGTGCAGGTCGGGCGTCCCCCGATGATACCAACCGGGCGCGATGAGACCAGCTGGGCCGGCTCGAATACCATCGGCCGATGCGTGAGATTCGGCAGGCAGAACTCCTGTCCATCGGTTCCGAACTGACCGTCGGCGAGTCCCGCGACACCAATGCGGGTGAGCTCGCCGGAATCCTGACCAGCGCGGGCGTCGAGGTCATCCGAATCACGGCGCTGCCCGACGAGCTGCCGATCGTCCAGGCGGCCTTCGCGGCGGCGCTCGGCAGGGCCGACCTCGTCGTCTCGACCGGCGGCCTGGGGCCCACGCCGGACGACCTGACCCGTGAGTCGATCGCCGCGGCCATCGGCGAGATCCCGGCAGTGGACGCCGAGCTCGAGACGTGGCTTCGAGGACTGTTCGAACGACGCAGCCTCCCGTTCGCTGCGGCAAACCTCAAGCAGGCCTGGCTGACGCCGTCCACGACGCCCATCCCCAACACGAACGGCTCGGCACCGGGCTGGTGGGTGGACCGGCCGGACGGGCGCGTGATCGTGGCGCTGCCCGGTCCGCCGGGCGAGATGCGCCCGATGTGGACCGAGTGGGTCCTGCCGCGCCTGGTCTCACGCGGGCTGGGACGGCAGACCGCTACGCTCACGCTGCGCACCACGGGCATCGGCGAGTCGATCCTCGCCGAGCGTCTCGGATCCCTGCTCGATCGCGGCGCAAACCCGACCGTGGCGACCTACGCCCGCGCGGATGCCCTTGATATCCGGATTTCGGCCGTTTCCACGGACGAGACAGACGCCGCGGCGCTCGTCGCCGAAGCCGAGGCGGAGGTGCTCCGACGGATCGGCTGGCACGTCTGGGCGCGCGGCGACGTCACCTGGCCGGCCGCGATCGAGGCCGGGCTCGTGGCTCGCCGCTGGAATATCGCCACGGTGGAGATCGGCACACGCGGGTCCGTGGCCGCGCTCCTTGGGGAGGGACTTGGGGAGCGCCTCATCCAGGCGACCGTCCACGCGGGAGTGCCGCGCGCCACGGCTGGGCATCGGCTGGACCTGACCGCCCTGGCCCGCGAGGCCCGCGACGCTGCTGGCGCCGACGTCGGTCTCGCGGTCCGGGCATGGACCCGCGGGGGAGACATGGCCGTGTCAATCGCCGTCGTCGACCCGGCTGGCGAGCATGCCGAGCGACGTGTGGCCTTCCTCGCCGGGGAGATGGGCCGCACCCGCGCGGCGCTCCTGGCCGCGGCAGTTCTCCAGGCCCGACTCAGATGAGGTGGCCCGAGCCTCGCGCCTCGGCCCACACAAACCCGGCCGCACATGCCACCATCCACCGGACGCGCCGGCCCGGAGCGCGCCCTGGAGGATCCCCATGCGTCTGACCGTCCTCGGGACGGGTACTGCCCGCCCCGTCGCGGAGACCGCCGCGTCCGGGATCCTCGTCCAGACAGACACGACTGCCGTCCTGTTCGACATCGGGAGTGGGATCGCGTCCCGCCTGGAAGCATCCATCGGGGCGGCGAAGCTCGATGGCCTGGTGGTCGGACACATGCACGCCGACCACTGGATCGACATCGCGCCGCTGCGATACAAGTACCCCTGGGGAGAGCCCGCACCTCGACTCCTCCGCGTCCAACTCCCGCCCGGCGGCAAGGACCGTCTCGACCACCTCGCGATCGTCATGTCTGAGCGTCCGGGGTTCTTTGAAGCCGCGTTCGACATTCGCGAGTACGCGACCGATGAGCCGTTCCAGATCGGCGACCTCACGATTCGCGCGTACCCGGTGGGCCACTACGTCCCGGCCTGGTCCATGGTCATCGAAGGGCCCGGCGGCGAGCGCGTGGTTTACGCCGGCGACATGGGTCCGGCGGACTCTGTCGTCGAGCTCGCCCGAGGGGCTCAGCTGCTCATCCTCGAGGCAACGCTGGATACCGACGAATTCGACGACGTGAAGCGCGGGCACCTGACCGCCGAGGAGGCGGTCGATCACGCCGTCCGGGCGGGCGTGCCTCGCGCAATCCTCGTCCACTACCCGATCGAGCGGCTCGAGGCAATCCGCGCGATCTGCGCCCCGACAGGCGGCGTCGTCCTGCCTGCCCTGCCGCGCATGGAGATCGAGGTCGCGGCCGGCAGTGCCCCCCAGGTGACGCTGCCCGACAGGCGCGCCTAGGAGATCGTCAGGACCGGCTGGCCCGCGGAGGTCGCCGCCCGAACGCTCATCCGCGCCGCGACGATCCGGGCCATGTGCTGAAGCGCCACGGCGGCTGGACCCGGCTCGCGCTGGGCGACGGCCGGGACTCCCACATCGCCACCCTGCCGGACGGTGATGTCGAGCGGGATCTGTCCCAGGAACTCGAGACCATGCTCGCGCGCGAAGCGCTCCCCGCCGCCCCGCCCGAACAGCTCGATGATCTCGCTGCAGTGCGGGCAGACAAGGCCGCTCATGTTCTCGACAAGCCCGATGACGGGAACGCTCGTGCGCTTGAACATCGCGAGTGCCTTCTCGACGTCGAGGAGCGCGACCTCCTGTGGCGTCGTCACGAGGACGGACCCCGAGATCGGCACCGCCTGGGCCAGGGTGAGCTGGGCATCCGAGGTGCCCGGCGGCAGGTCGATGACGAGGTAGTCGAGATCGCCCCATTCGACGTCGCGCAGGAACTGCTGGATCGCGCCACCCACGAGAGGGCCGCGCCAGATGATCGGCTGGCCGGGCGGAACGAAGAACTGGATCGAGATCGCCTTTACGCCATGCCGGCTGAGCGGCAGGATCTTCTCGTTCTCGCTCTTGCCGGGCTGGCCGTCCAGGCCGAGCATCATCGGCACGTTCGGGCCGGTGATATCCGCGTCCAGAAGCCCGACCTCGGCCCCGTCACGCGCGAGCGCCACGGCGAGATTGACCGCGACCGTGCTCTTTCCGACGCCGCCCTTGCCGGACGCCACGGCGATGATGTTCTTCACACCCGGCAGGAGCTGCTCCGGTGTCCGGGGCGCTGCACGCCGTACGCTGGCGCCCCAGGTGAGATCGATCGACTCGACGCCGACCGGCTCGAGGGCGGTTCGAACGCGCGACTCGATCTCGTCCTTCAGCGGACAGGCGGGTGTGGTGAGCTCGATCGTGAATGCGACCGAGTTCCCGTCGATCTGCAATTCCTTGATCATGTTCCGCGTCACGAGATCGCCGCCCAGCTCGGGTTCCTCGACGGTGCGGAGCGCGGCCATGACGACGTCTTCGGTGACCTGCGGCATGGGTTCCTCGGGCTGCAAGGGGATTCCGGCGGGATTCGCGTCGATATCCTAGACCGGGCTCGCCGGACCTGCAGTCAACGCGCCGAATGGGGTGGACCCCGAGCGTCCTCGTGGCAATCGAGAGGCCAGTTCACGCACCGGGACGGATCCTATTCTCCGAATCTCGTCGATCGGAGGGCAGATTCGTGCGAACTTCGTGGTGTCGCCGGGACCTGCCCGAGGGCTCCCCTCGTTTGACACTGCGGACGGCGCCCGCCTATCCTCGGCCCACGCTAGACGCGATCTGGTCCGGATCGCTGTGTGGATGACCTGGTGCGACCCAGCGGTTCGGAGGAGCGAGACGAACGTGCCCGAGGTCGAGGTTCGGCTGACCCAGATCTACAAGGCCTTCGGCAACGACGCCGCCGGACGCCGGGTTGCGACTTACGTCGAGCCCGGCGACAGCGGCCTGATCGTGGCCGTCGACCACATCGACCTCGAGGTCCACGACGGCGAGTTCTTCAGCCTCCTGGGTCCGTCCGGCTGTGGCAAGACGACGACCCTCCGGATGATCGGCGGATTCGAGCAGCCGACATCCGGGACCATCGAACTGGCTGGCCAGGACGTGACGTGGCTGCCGCCGTACAAGCGAAACGTCAATACCGTCTTCCAGAACTACGCGCTCTTCCCGCACCTCACGATCTTCGACAACGTCGCCTTCGGACTGCGTCGGCGGCAGGTGGCGGATGCGGAGGTCAAGGCGCGCGTCACCGAGATGCTCGAACTCGTCGAGCTGCCTGGGTACGAGCGTCGCAAGCCGGCCCAGATCTCCGGCGGTCAGGCCCAGCGCGTCGCGCTGGCTCGGGCGCTCGTGAACAAGCCGTCCGTGCTCCTGCTGGACGAGCCGCTGGGAGCCCTGGATCTGAAGCTCCGCAAGCAGATGCAGATAGAGCTGAAACGGATCCAGCAAGAGGTCGGGATCACGTTCATCTACGTGACCCACGATCAGGAGGAGGCGATGACGATGTCGGATCGCATCGCCGTCATGAACCGCGGCAAGTACGAGCAGCTGGGCGACCCCGAGACTCTCTACGAACGCCCGGCGACCGAATTCGTGGCCGGCTTTCTGGGCGTGAGCAACCTGCTTCCGGCCACGCTCGGTGATCGCGACGGCGAGTACGTGGCAGCGCGTCTTGTCGATGGCGCCGTCGTCCGCATCCCCGCCTCCCTGACAAACGGGTCGACCTCGATCAAGATCGGGGTCCGGCCCGAGAAGATCCGGCTGCATGCAGATGCCGCCTCGATTCCGGATCAGATGAACCGCCTCCAGGGTCGGGTCATGGATGCGTCCTATCTAGGAGCCTCGACGAGCTACATCATCAAGTCGCCGAGCGGAGACCGGATCACGGTCTTCGAGCAGAACGTCGGACGAGCATCCCGCGGCTCGCTCCACCAGCCGGGCCAGGAAGTCCATCTCACCTGGTCCCCCGACCATACTTTTGCCGTTGGAACAGACAATCACGCACAGACCAGTCAAATCGGGATCGAATGAGCGCTCTTGCGCTCGAGCAGCAGTGGAAGGAGCCAATCCCATGATCGACCTCGAGGAGCGCATTCGGACCTATCCGGTGACGCGCCGCGCATTCATCCAGGGCACGAGCCTGGCCGGTGTCGCCGCCTTCCTGGCCGCATGTGGCGGCGGCAGCTCCCCGCAGCCGTCCGAGGGCGGGATCGAGGGACCCCTCAACTTCGCGAACTGGCCGGCCTATATCGACCTGACCGAGGACGAGACGTCGTCGCCCACGCTGACCGACTTCGAGGCCAAGTACGGGATCGAGGTCAACTACAAGGAAGACATCCAGACGAACGAGGACTTCTACGCCACGCTCGCACCGCTGCTGGGCAGCAACCTCGACTCAGGCTGGGACATGGTCGTCCTCACCGACTACATGGCCGCGCGGGTCGTTCGTGCGGGCTGGATCGAGAAGATCGACGCCGTGGGAACGCCGACCGCGCATGCCAACGTCCGGGACGAGCTCAAGGGTCTGGATTGGGACCCGAACATGGACTATCACTTCCCCTGGCAGTCCGGCGCGACGGGCGTGGGCTACAACGTCGTCTCCACCGGCCGTGATCTGACGAAGATCGAGGACCTGTTCGACCCGGCATTCAAGGGCAAGGTCACGCTCCTGTCGGGCTACCCGGACACCTTCCCGCTCGTCGGCCTCATGCTCAAGGCGAAGGGCGAGCTCTCGAACGCCCCGGCGGACATGACCTTCGATGACGCCCAGAAGGTCCACGATTACCTCAAGCCGTTCGTCGACAGCGGCCACATTCGCAAGTTCACCGGCAATGAGTACCTGCAGGACTTCGGGTCCGGTGACACGTGGGTCGCCTTCGTCTGGTCCGGGGACCTGGCATCTTCGGGCGGCGAGGACGATCGGTTCGTCTACCCCGAGGAAGGTTCGATCATCTGGACGGACAACATGCTCATCCCGAAGGGCGCCAAGCACAAGGCCGCCGCGGAGGCGATGATCGACTTCGTTTACGACGTGGCGAATGCGGCGCGACTCGCGGCCTGGATCTACTACATCTCTCCGGTCAAGGGCGTGGCCGAGGAGATCGCGAAGTCCGATCCGGACCTGGCTGCGAACGAACTCCTGTTCCCGGGACCGGAGATCACCGCGCAGATGTACGCCCAGCCCGCCCTCGAGGACGCCGAGGATCTCAAGTGGGCCGATCTCGCGGCCGATCTCGAAGGAGCGTAAGCCGGCTGAAACCGATCCGCGTCCGGGAACCCAGCCGCGGATCGTCGTTCTGTTGATGAGGGCAGGATGAGGAAGTCGCTCCGAAGCCGCAGCGCCATCCCGTATCTGCTCATGGCGCCGGGCCTCCTCTGGCTCATCGTGTTCTTCGTCCTGCCCAACGTGCAGATGATCTCGTTCAGCCTGTCCGAGGGCACCCTCCGGACCGGCTTCACGACGCCGCCCGAAGTCTGGAATTTCGATAACTACATCGGCGGACTCGGGCGGTTCTCGGACAACTTCCGCAACTCGATCGTGTACGGCGGGCTCGCGACCATCCTGTGCTTCCTGATCGGCTACCCGCTCGCCTATTCGATCGCCTTCCGGGGCGGTCGCTGGAAGAGCCTCCTCCTGTTCCTCGTCATTGCGCCGTTCTTCACGAGCTTCCTCATCCGGACGATCAGCTGGAAGATCATCCTCGGCAACGACGGGCCACTCCTGGCCCTGCTCCGAGACGGGCTCGGGGTTGTCCCGGCCA
>Ga0209321_10003414_pt1 | contig 10629 bp, 9 predicted proteins | sample Rifsed16ft4_FD_184012 | JGI IMG/M metagenome (GOLD analysis project Ga0209321, IMG submission 184012) | Soil microbial communities from Rifle, Colorado, USA - sediment 16ft 4 - CSP-I_5_4 (version 2) | ecosystem: Environmental > Terrestrial > Deep subsurface > Rock core/Sediment | place: Rifle... | reverse complement strand
ATACGCGCCGGAAGAAGCTTGACTGTCAGATCCGATCGCCATCGGTGCCGTAAGGCTCCCCGACTCCCCCTCCAACCACACCCGCGCCAACCCTCCAGAGCAGTTCTGGATGGCCTTGTAGACATTGAGACGTCCTCCCGTACTGACTTTTCCCGTGAGCGAGGGCAGCGGATCGACGTTATTGAGGATCAGGGCCTTCAATTCATTTACGGTCAGTTGGCTGCAAGCAGAGAGTATCAAGGCCGCCGCTCCCGAAACATGTGGGGCGGCAAAGGAAGTTCCACTACTAGCGAAATAAGTATTGTTTAGGTACGTCGAGTAGATGTCTTCACCAGGGGCGCCGAGATGCACGGAGTTAACTCCATAGCTGGAGAACCAGGCGAGATCGTCGGTAGTCGTCGTTGCAGCGACAGCTATCTCATTCGATGCTACGTAACTGGCGGGATAATGTGGAGTCACGTCGGTATCCCAAGAATTATTTCCTGCGGATGCTACGATCAGGATATCCCAGCTCGCGGCCTTATTGATCTCGTCCAAAAAGGCCTGTGAAGGCGCCCCTTCATACCCCCAGGAAATGTTCAGCACGCGGAGATTGACACCGGCTTGTTTAGCGGTGACCGCCCAATCAATGGCAGCGATTGCACGGGCGACGTCCGCATTGCCATTTGAGTCAATAAATTTAAGGCCCATGATCTTTGTATTCCAGTTCACCCCCGCAATACCTGTTCCGTTGTTCCCGATGGCTCCGATTATCCCCGAGACGAGCGTTCCGTGACCCACTACCTCCATCGGATCGCAATTATTGTTAACGGTATTGAAGCCGTGGGTGCCTGAAGGGCATCCATTGATGACCCCGGGGTTCGACCATATGTTGGCGGCAAGATCGGGATGGTTGTAATCCACTCCGTAATCGACGACGCCCACCACAACGTCCCCTGTGCCGATCGTCACATCCCACGCCAAAGGGGCCGAAATCTTTGGCATCCCCCAATCACTCCCATACAAGGGATCGTTTGGGGTCTTATCAATGGTGATAATATAGTTGGGCTCGGCGTAAAGAACATGAGGGTTCCGCATCAGTCGCTGCATCAGCTCTTCGGTGCTTTTAGATCGGGAGTGGAGTCGACGTATGGTATCGAACTCGATTTCGGCAATCTCTTCGTCGATGTCGGCATCCAACTCACTGCCGATCAAGTTGGTTTGTTCGAAACCGGCGATTGATTCCAGTTTGTACAGGACCTCATTTTGTTTCCATTTCACATTCCCTACCCCCTTTGCCGACCAGGCAAAGGTCCCCGGCAAGCAAAGGAAGAGAGAAAAGGAAATTACGCCGAGAGCAACCGATTTCATGGAGTACCCTGACTTTATCAACGGTCTAGTTCTTTCGGCCTCATTGCTATTCACAATTTAGGGAATATTAGCATATTCCTAATATGCATAAATAATACCATCTTACCGTTCTAGTTATTTATCAGGGACTTAGGAAATACTTTCGCGTGGTACGGGGGAAATTTTTACACAGAATTGATAAAATACTGATCTTGTTCCCGTTTTCCTCTCCAGCCGGAAGGTTATAAACCTCATAAAATCGTGGTCCTCATTTCAAGGAGGCCGACATGAGGAAGAAGACGTTTTCGGAGGAGCAGATCGCCTTGGCGCTGCGGCAAGCAGAGACCGGGACGCCGGTCATGGAGGTCTGCCGGAAGATGGGGGTTTCCGAGCAATCCTTCTACCGGTGGAAGAAGAAGTACATGGGGATGGGGATCGGGATCGCGGAATTGCGCAGACTCCGGCAACTCGAGGAGGAGAACCGGAAGCTGAAGAAGATCGTCGCCGATCTCACGCTGGACAAGCACATGCATGACCTCATGGACGATCGTCAGACACTTGAGCTTCCTATCGGCGAGGGCCTGGTCGTGCACCAAGTCGTAGCTCCGGACATAATTCGGATGCTCGGTACGATGCGCCCATCGCGTAGAGCGTCCTAACAATCTCTTTTTCGTAACGTTTCTAACTAGTTGCAGGCCTCCCCTTCGTCGTAACAGGCGGACCCGCTCACGAACGATCGGGCTCTTCATCCGATCGATCAACGCATGGATCGGTTATACCAGATCCACCTCAACTTGGGAACATCCGTCACTTCGACCTATCCCTCAGGCTTAACGCTGTCAAGAAGCCCCACGTGCGCTGCAAACTGACGCGCGACCTGTCGAAAGTCGTATTTCGCAATTTCTGTTGCATCGGGCGAAGGTAGCATTGAACCGTCGAGTATCCGGCGGAACAGCCGCTCGATCTCTGCATCGTCGGCGACGTCACAGACGAGCCCGCCAGTGGTTGTAACCACGCGCGCGCTGCTTCCTCGTAAGGGCGTCAGTGCGATAATGGGGGTTCCAGACCCTAGATAGTCGACGAGCTTGGAGGGAAGGAAGACGCTCTCCCTGGTTCGGGTCAGCGGTGCGTCGACGAGAAGCAACGCGTCGTAGTCGGTCATGAGTTGGAGGGATCGCCGGTAGGGAACCACGGGCCGGATCCGCACGACCTCCTCCAAGCCCTCGTCGCGAACGAAACGCTCGCTATCTGAGGGAAAGCCGCCGTGGCAATCGATGCGTAGTCGCCCAATCAGGCTCTCATGCCGATGAATGCGGGCCAGTGCTCTGAGGAACGGGTCCGGGGAACGCGGGCCATAGAAATGGCCTGTGTGAAGCAGCCTGAACGGTTTGCCGGTTCCTTGGCGTGAGGTCTTACCGCGACTGTACCAGTCCGGGACGAACGCATGTGGCAGGACACCGCTCTTGCCGCGGATGTGATCAGGATAGTCTTCGGTACAGAGTTGAAGCATCTCTTGCGACGTGTACAGCAAGCGATCTGCTTTATCCAACACTTTGCCCTCCAACGACTGGTGGTATCTCGCAATGCGGCGGTTAACGAACTCGACATATGGACCCTTGATCCACGGGTCACTGAAATACGCGATCCACGGTAGTCCCGTGCGTTGCTTGAGATCTAGCCCTATCAAATGGTTCGCATGCGGCTGACTACACGTGAGAATGAGGTCGTAGTTGTCGAGAGTGAGTTTCCGAAGACGAGCCTTTGCCGCAAAGGTCCACTCTCGCCTTCGTGGTTGGAACAGTCGGTAGAAGGGCGGTAGTTGACCTACGGTTCTCTTCATCGCGCGGGCCAGAATGTGATTCTCGGGTGACCAAACCCGATGCCTGACGAGGTCATCAGGCACCAGGCCCTCCAGGTCTGAATCGGTCAGATTTTCACCGGGTGGCAGAAAGGAATCGGGTTCGATTTCCAATGTTTCCACCTCCATGCCCAACTCTCGCAGTCCGAGGATCAGTTTCAGGTAGCAAATGGCAGCGGGTTGGAGCAGCGGTGGAAAGCAGTAGATGACTGCGAGGATCTTCACTTTGCGCGGTCCAGAAACGCCCGGATGTGCCCCACAATGCGCTGACTCGACCGACCGTCGCCATAGGGGTTGTCGCGAGCAATCATGCCGGCGTACTCGTCAGAGGACCTAAGCAGGCGGTCTATCTGCTCGCGGATCCGGTCCCGATTCGTACCGACGAGGCGCGCGATCCCGGCCTGCACCCCTTCCGGTCTTTCAGTAATATGGCGCAACACAAGGACCGGTTTTTTCAAGCTTGGCGCTTCTTCTTGTACACCCCCAGAGTCGCTCACGATCAGATAGGCTTCTTTCATCAGCTGAACGAACTGTACGTAGGGGACGGGGTCGATGAGCAGAATGCGTTCACGGTCCCGTAGAATCGAATCTACCGCGACCCGGACGTTCGGGTTCGGGTGAACAGGGAAGACAATCCCGATCTGCGGATGCGCATCGATCACGTCGACCAGGGCGCGGCAGATATCCTGAAGCGGCGCACCAAAGCTTTCCCGTCGATGGGCGGTCACGAGGATCATCCTCCGGTGCGAATCAATAAAAGCCCGGACCGGTGGAGGAAGGCTGCATAAGGTTTGAGGGTGAGCGGCGATCTCTCGGACCGCGTCGACCACGGTGTTGCCGCATACGTGAATCGAGCGCGGATCGGCGCCTTCCTTGAGCAGGTTGTCTCGGGCCCCTTCGGTTGGCGCAAAGTGAAGGTCTGCTAGAACTCCCGCCAGCCTCCGATTTATCTCCTCCGGGAACGGCGAGTACTTCGATGCCGTTCGCAGTCCAGCTTCGATGTGGCCGAAGGGGATGCGGTTGTAATAGCAAGCGAGGGCTGCCGTCATCACGGTCGTCGTGTCACCTTGGGCGAGAGCGATCGCGGGGCGTTCCTTTCTCAGGATCGCTTCGATTCCTGTCAAGCATTTGGCGGTTACGTCCGAGAGCTGCTGGTCCTGAGTCATCACGTTAAGATCATCATCCGGCTCGATCTCGAACACCCTAAAAACCTCATCTAGCAGCTCGCGATGCTGGCCAGTGGCTAGGATCATGACCCTGAATGCTCCGGATTCGCGAAGTCTCCGGATGACAGGCCCCATTTTTATGGCCTCGGGCCGCGTTCCGACGATGGCCAGGACCTTGTGCAAAAACATCACCCCTTGAATCGGGGAATCAGCGCCCCCTCTGCGTGCAGAAGCGCGTCCAGGAAAAACTTGGTAGCCCAGTTTGGTAAACGGTACCGGCAATAGGCTCCACTCACGGGATAAGATCCTCGGATACCTCCACGCAGCTCCTCACAGCGCGATGCGACATCGTGAGTGGACTTGAGGAACTCCAGCGCCCGAGTTGCGGCGTCTCGGTAGCTTCCGTCTCCGGTTACGCGCGCAAGGCGCGACCACAGGACCGAGGTCTGCGCCACGCCGGTCAAGCATACCCAACGCACCGCAGGATCCCACGTTTGCGTAAAGCGACCGGCCATACGACCTCGGTCACCGACGCAGCCGCACAGTGCACGTGCCGTTCGCTCGGCCGCTTCAATGAATCTCGGCTCATCCAGCAGGACACCCGCTTCCAGTTGCCCACGTGCAGTGTAAGCAATGGTGTGAAGTAGCGGTCGCGTATTGTCGTCTAGGCAGTTATACGAGAACCAACCGTCGCGATGTTCTTGAGTGAGACTCCAGTTTATGAAGTAGCGGGCAGCTTCCTCGAATCGATCGATTTCGGCCACGCGGCCGAGTTCAGCGAGCGCCCAAGCGGTACGAGCGTTGTAGGTGAGTCCCGTCGTCGAGGCCATCCATTGTCGCCAACATCCGTCCTTGTCCATCGCTGAAATTAGCCAATCACCCGCGCGTAACGCTGCGTCGAGGAATCGATGCTCTCCAAACGCTTCGAATGCGGCCACCCAGCCGAAGATGACCTGGCCGGTATCGAACACAACGGGGTCGCCTGTGGCCAGCGACGGAATAGCTCCCTGGGGCAGTTGGACTTCGATTTCCCAAGCGGCCATCTCGAGGGCCCGTCGTCTGGGTTCTGGCTCGTCAAGCAAATCCGCAAGGTTGAGAAGAGTCGGTATGATGTATCCGGTTGTTTCTGGATACGACGGCATCCAGCCCCGATCGAGGACGTAGCTGTGGCTCACGCCACGATCCTTGCCGGTGTCTTGCGCGCGGTAGATCCATTCCAACGCTTCACGAACATGCACTCCAGTTGCAGAAGGTGGTGTGGGGCGCATCACTAGGTCCTTGACGAGTTCGAGCAGGCGTTCGACCACCATGTTCAGGTCTCCGCTACCTTCATCGAGACGGAGTGCCGCAGATAGGCGTCGCCGCCAAAACCCTTCTTGAACTCATAGAGCCCATGTTGAGGACCTTTTCCCTTTGCTTGATAAGTTGTTACGGTCGGCGGACAGGAACGAAATCAACCCGATTTTGGTCCGGTTTGGGTAACCATTACCTAATTTAATTAATTGATTTATATCTCCCCTCTCATTTTTATCACGCGGGCAGGCACACCAAATGCGATCGCCCCTTCGGGGATGTCTTTGGTTACCACACTACCTGCCCCCACAACAGCGCCTTTTCCTATCCTCACGCCGTCCAAGACTGTAACGCCGACGCCGAGCCACGCTTCATCCTCAATGATGATGTCTCCTTTCGATTCCAGAGGCTGCTGTCTTATTGGCTTATCCGGTGCAACGCCATGGTTGTACGGGTAGAGGACGCAATTTGGCGCAAGCCCGACTCCCTTTCCGAGGATTATAGAACCCTTGAATGCGGACAAGATGCAACGATGTTGGAGACGGCACCCCGGTCCAATTGTCACTGCACCCCCTGCCCCCGTCTGAATGATCACGTCGCTATGAACCTGCACCCAATCGCCAAGTTGCACGGGACCACTGTCTTGCATTTCAAATATCAGGGCCCGATCATCGATAAACAAATGGTGTCCGAAGGCTATTTTTGAGTGATGTATCTGAGCTCTCGGCGAGATGTATCCTTTCCTGCTCAAGTCCCTAAGGTACATACGTCCGATATATGGCGGTACGGTCCATGTTGCGAACCAGGTGGCAATTTTCCCAAATTGTCCAAAGCCCGCGAAGAGCATCCAAAAGCGCGCCCAAATTTTCTCAATGATATTCACTGCGCATAACCTTTAGAGGATTTCTTTATCCCGCTAGGCGAAGATCGCCCCGCGCCCTTTTCCAAGGGCATCTCCATCATGCGGGTTTCATCATGGGACGTATCATAAGGTCCGTAACCTCTGCGGTGCGCGGCAATGCCAAAGCCGCCAAGACCATTGCCGCTACCTCTTCGGGCTGGAGAAGGCGCCCGGGAGAATACGCCTTCCCCTCCGACCGGTGGACAGCCTCCTGCATCGGAGAGGCGGTGCGTCCCGGATAGACACTTAAGACCCGCACCCCCTTTTCATTCACCTCCGCCCTCAGGCTATCCGCTATCGCCTTGAGTGCGTGCTTGGTAGCGGCATATTGGCTTACATTGGCACCGGCGTTCAGGCCGGCTGACGAATTGATGAAGACCACCTGCCCTTCCCGTGCGATTAGCATAGACAGCAATTGTTGGGTCAGAGCATACGGGGCGAGCACATTTGTTCGAAACTGGCGTTCGAAATTATCAAGGGAAGCGGAGGAAAAAGGTTCAGTATGGATCAACCCCGCACTGTGGACAAGGATGTCGACCCCTCCGTAGTCCTGCTCCAAGATCTCCGCCAAACGCCGGAGATCGTTCTCCGAAGTTATGTCTCCTTGGAAACATCGCATCTTATCCGTTTTATCCGCCGCTGCACTAATCGCTACATCCTCCAATCTTCCCCTAGAGCGCCCCACGAGAACGACGGCCGCTCCTTTCTCGGCGAGCCCCAAGGCGATGGCCCGTCCTATCCCTGTACCTGCGCCCGTCACCACGGCAACCGGATTCTTCACGAAACCGTCCTTCAAGGGGATCCACCTGCTCGCGTATCCAAGAGGCCATGGCTCACAAGAAGATCCGCAGCCTCCTGGAGATTCTCGAACTTCATCCCCGATCGTTCCGCGATGTCCAGCAATGTGTGATCCCCGTCCGCCCCATTCAGAACCCAAAGCATGGCGAGTTGCCGGGTGGCGGCATCCGCACTGCCCCCCACGGCTGAGTACAATCCCCGTTTTCCCAGTTGCGGTTCGCACTTGGGCAATCGGTTGACATACGTCCGGTTATGCTCGAGCACGTGGATCACCCGAAGATAATTCATGAAGGAATCCTCCAGAGACTCCGTCTCCACGAATTCCAGGTTATCTGCCGAGGTGTGATATTCGGGATACTTTCCGTGAGGAGTCCGCATCAGGCACCCCACCGGAAGGTTGAAGCCGGGGGAGCAATACTGGCGTTCATCGTAGCCATAAGGGAAGAAGTCTACGATTTGGTACTCCTTGCCCGATGTTCTCAAAACATGTGCCGCCACACGATCGATCTCCGCGTTCCCCCGGCGGGACTTTTTATACGTCGATGCCCCCGAATCTCCTACGCATGCAGCCACCAGACCATGACTGATCCGTTCGGTTTTTCCCTCATTGACACAGAGCCACGCGATGGACCCGATCGTGCCCGGAATGAACAGAAAGCGATATGTGTACCTCAAAGGAACGGTACGAAGGTGACTTGCGAGAAATGCGAGCAGAGCAACCCCTGATAAATTATCGTTGCACAAGGAAGGATGGCAAACGTGACAGGAAAGGAGGATTTCTTCCGTCGTATCGCCTTCGATCACCGATTCGCCATAGGTTAAATGTCCCGGTTCGAGGGTTGAATCGATACACACCTCGTACTCCTCATCCGGCATTGCCGACAACTGGTTCTGGCTGAGACAAAACCCCCATCGTTCCTGATAATAGGAGGTCCTATACGGAATCCAGTCCGGGTGTTCCGGGAGGGTGTAGATGTGTTTTTTCAACTCCTCAAGGGACATTCTCGCCCGCACCGGCACGCTGTAGCTCATCACGTGGAGGTTGGACCGCCGGAAGTCGACGACACGATCCCCCCTGGAATTCTTGATGTACGCGTCCTTGATGTTCCACTCCTTCGGGATGGTCCAGTCGAAAACCTGCGTTCCCGTGGGAACCTCATGGATTTCCAGTGGGATCTGGCTTCCCACCATCCGCAGCGTTTCGCGGACACCGTCCCCGGTGATGCTGCGGCAGATCGGAAAAAGGTCCGCGATGAAACGATGCATCTCCTCCCCGATCCCCGTTTTCGGGAGAGGCTCGAGAAGTCTCTTCCTTTCCATGGTCAGGCGTGTCGCTTTCCTAGCCCTCGAAATCCGGGTAGTTCCGGTCTCGCTCGGAGATCACCGTAACCTCGGCGGGCCATCGGATTCCGAAGGCCGGATCGTTCCAACGCACCCCCTTGGCGGACTCGGCATCGTAAAAAGCGGACATCTGGTAAAAGACCTCCGTGCGATCCTCCAGGGAAATGAAGCCGTGAGCGAATCCCTCCGGGATGTAGAACATGTTCCGGTTTTCCGCGGAAAGAACCTCCCCGTGGTGTCGGAGGTAGGTCGGGGAGTTCTTCCGAAGGTCGACGATCACGTCGTAGATCGATCCCATCGTGCATCGGACCAGTTTGGCCTCCTCGTGGGGGGCCGACTGGTAATGCATCCCCCGAAGGGTCCCTTTCGATGCATTGAAAGAAACGTTGCACTGCGCAAGAGCGGTGCCCAGCCCGTGGGCTTCGAATTCCTTGCGGCACCAAACCCTGGCGAAGAATCCCCTTTCATCCTCCAGTCTCTCGGGCTTGATCAGGTATGCCCCCTTCAGGATCGTTTCCTCAAATATCATGGAAAGACTTCCACCTCCGGTATCAGAACAGCGAATCTTCCTCCCCACTCCCGGATATGGTCCATCTGCCCCATTATCTCATCCTTCAGGTTCCAGGGGAGGATGAGGAGGTAGTCCGGCCTGGTCTCGCGCACTTTTTCAGGCGACAGGATCGGGATTTGGGATCCCGGAAGAAAGCATCCTTGCTTGTGCGGATTCCGGTCCACGGTGTATTCGATGAAATCGGTCCGAATCCCGCAGTAATTCAGCAAGGTGTTCCCCTTCGCCGGGGCCCCGTACCCTGCAATGCTCTTTCCTTCTCGCTTCAACCGAATCAGAAATTCCAGAATGTCCCGCTTTTTCTCCTTGACCCGAGACCCGGAGGTCCGGTAATAGTCCAGGTCTTTCAGGCCGTAGGCATGCTCCCGGGCCATGAGTTCCATAACGCGTGCGTTCACAGGCCTCGAAGCATCCTCGGCATTCCGGGCAAAGATTCGGAGGGAGCCGCCGTGGGTCGGCAATTCCTTGACGTCGAAGAGGACAAGACCGTGGCTTGCAAACACCTTTTCCACCGTGATCAGGGAGAAGTACGAAAAATGTTCGTGATAGATCGTATCGAACTGGTTTTCATCGATCAGGCGCATCAGGTGCGGGAACTCCATCGTGATGATTCCCGAAGGTGCAAGGACGGTCTTCATCCCAGACACGAAGTCGTTGAGGCCGGGCACGTGGGCGAGCACATTGTTTCCGATCAACAGATCCGCCTTCTTTCCCTCATTGACCAACCGGTTCGCCAAGTCGGCCCCGAAAAACTCGACAAGCGTGGGAATCCCCGCTTTTCGGGCTGCTTCCGCCACGTTCTTTGCCGGTTCGATGCCAAGGACATTGATCCCGCGCGCCTGGAAGTACCGGAGGAGGTACCCGTCGTTGCTGGCAATTTCTATAACGAGATCCTTGGTTCCCACCGGGTACCGTTCCAGCACCATCTCCGTGTAGTCCCTGCCGTGTGCGAGCCAGCTATCCGAGTATGACGAGAAATAGGCGTACTCCCCGAAGATGATTTCGGGGGACTCGTACGCGGGCAGTTGAACCAGAAAGCAACTTCCGCACACATATGCCTTGAGCGGGTAAAAGGGCTCCATCTTATTCAACTGTTCCTCGGTCAGGTACGAGTTCGCCAACGGGGACACCCCCAAGTCGACAAAGGTGTGCTCCAGGAGTGAACCGCAAAATCTGCAGGCAAGCGTATTTTTCAAGTGGGCCTACACTCCCTTGTACACGGTTTTTTTCCCGACCCACTCGAGTCGGTAGGTGATCAGCCCGCTTTCCTGCAGTTCCGAAAGCGCTTTGAGACGCATGAACCGTGAATTCCGAAAGTTCGGGTCCCGGAAGTTCATCGCCTCCAGCCCCTCCTTGAGCCCTCCGATCGTTTCAC
>Ga0209321_10003403_pt1 | contig 10641 bp, 9 predicted proteins | sample Rifsed16ft4_FD_184012 | JGI IMG/M metagenome (GOLD analysis project Ga0209321, IMG submission 184012) | Soil microbial communities from Rifle, Colorado, USA - sediment 16ft 4 - CSP-I_5_4 (version 2) | ecosystem: Environmental > Terrestrial > Deep subsurface > Rock core/Sediment | place: Rifle... | reverse complement strand
GATCAAACTGCGCCCCAGGTCAAACACCTCATAACCTTTTCTGCAATACCGTTCGATCAAAGACCAGTACAAAAACTCTCCGGCATAATCTGAGCGAAAACGCCGCAATATATTTGCATGCAAATTTGTTACCACATCACCTTGAAATGTAAACACACCCGCGCCAGTCAGTTCTCCGCGCGGCCCCAATACCACAGCGAATTCCAATGTATCACCCAATAATTCCGCCATTGCGCGCAAATAAGACTTGCTGTGATAAGGCGAGCCGAGTTCATGCATACTGCGCACAAGCCCTTCATAAACATCATCGAGCAGATCGAGGTGACCGAACTTTATTGAGAATCCCTTCTTCAACGATTTACGGATATGGTTACGATGATCGGAAGTATAGCCGCTGATCAATGTATCGGGATCAGGCAAAAGGTCGACACGATAAGTGGCATAAATGGGATGCTGGATCCAGCCCTCGGGCGTGGCGTCAGGGCGCCACTCTCCCGCATCAAACCGGACGTTGACATGCTCCACACCCAAATCATTTGCCAGCGCTCGCGCTTTTCCCAATAAGGCATCACGCACAGTGATGGATGAATATGCAAACCCGCCATAAGATCCGAACGGTGATGTTGCCAGGTAATCGCCAAAGACAGGGTGCTGAACACGTACAAGCGCGAGCCATCCAAACACTTCATCATTGGCCTGCAAGGCAATTCGGTAAACAGGAAATCCATACACCGTATGGACGAACGTCATCCATGCCTCTAATCCGAAAAACCCTACTGACCGGGCAAGGGATTCGGGCAGGATGATCGATTCGTTTTCTTGAAGTATGCGAACCTGAGGGGACGAATTCAAGCTCATTGAGATTCCGTGATCTTCAAGTTTTCATCCAGGTATGTTCCAAGAGGAGAGACCGGGAAGTTTCTCAGCAAGTCTGAGAGAAAATCAGATTTATCGCGAAGGAAAGGCAAAAATAACGGGTTTCGTGCAAGGTCCCGGGTGAGGCGGGTGGATGAAGCAGGCCTCACCAGTTCGTATGGATGTAAAATGATCACCGGGCTGAGACCGCGCTTCAATTCCTGCCCGATGATCTTAAGAATTCTCGTGCCCATTAATCCGATGCTAAAACTGGACCCGTATGGAATCTCTCCATCCAATAGTAATCTCAGAGAAAAATCGCGCGGCGCGGTATACGTTCCGTTTCTCTCATGAATGCGAAGTGTACTGACCGGGATTTCCCAGACATCCCCTTTTCGCAGAATGATTCCCGCGGGAGCATAAATCGAGGAGCTGTATAAAAAACCCGCCTGTCCAAGCAACTGATAAGCCGCTTCATTGATCCCGATCATGGGTGCGCGATAACCGCGCACACCATACCGTTTGCACCAGGCTGCTGAGGCACGCAGATCTTCTGCAAGTTCGCGCACGTTCCCCAACGGGCGATGAATATGACAATGCAAACCGAGTTCGTGACCGGCAGAAACGATCTTCTGAGGGACTTCGGGATACCATTCCACAATTTCGCCAACAAGATAAATGCTGGCCTTGGAATCGCCCAATTGCTCAAGGATCGGATCAATCGCTTGACGAGTAAACCCATTATCGATATCGCGGCGTCGAGCGGGATCTTTCAGCCCGTCGTACCAGCGAAAGAGGGCAAATACTGGCTCATAATCTATGCTTAGTAACACACGGGGAGTAACAGACATTAGTTGATATATTTGCAGTCAAGTACAAGATAGCGGATGGATTGTACCTCACTGGCAGAACGTCATTTATGCTGGGCAGTTGCTTCGGACAGAAATCAAGCAACGACCCAGTATTGTAACTACCAAACTATATAACTATCAAACTACGGGACTATCCAAGTGCCGGTTTCTCCCTTCAAGGCACGACCGATATTTTCAGGGTTGGTGATGAGTGCCTGTTTGCCGCCATTTTCAAGGAACCAGATGATGGCCTGAATTTTCGGAGCCATGGAACCCTTTGCGAAATGTGTTCCTTCGGCAAGATACACTTTGGCCTCGGCTAATGTCATCTTATCCAACCACTTCTGCTCAGGCTTGCCAAAATTGATGGCGACTTTCTCCACCGCGGTGGAGATCAGGAATAGGTCAGCTTTGATCAGCTGCGCCAGCAGGCTGGAGGCAAAGTCTTTGTCTATCACCGCTGCCACACCCTGATACTCATGATCGCCAACGTCAATAACAGGAATCCCGCCGCCGCCAACTGTGACGACAATTGTTCCCGCGTCGATCAGCGTTTTGACCGCATCGAGCTCGACGACTTCTTTCGGCAAAGGTGAAGCAACCACACGCCGCCAGCCGCGGCCGGCGTCCTCAACGACACTCCAGCTCATATCCTTTTCGCGGTGTCTGGCTTCGGTTTCATCCATGAACGAGCCAATCGGTTTGGAGGGATTCTTGAAGGCGGGATCGTTCTTATCCACCAGCACCTGTGTGACCACCGTCGCAACAGGCTTCCTGACACCGCGCCGGTACAGTTCATTTTGCAGGGTCTGCTGGAGAGCGTAACCAATTGCACCCTGTGAGTCCGCGCCGCACACATCCAGTGGGATTTCGTGCATGCCCTCAACTTTCGCGGCGATCTCCGAACGCCTCAAAATGAATCCCACCTGCGGCCCGTTGCCGTGACCGATCGCCACATCCCAGCCGGCTTCGATCATATCGGCAATATGAAAGGTAGTTTCTTTGGAGGCAGCATATTGATCTTCAACGCTTTTATGCTTTTCATCTTTAATGAGGGAGTTGCCACCGATCGCAACCACTGCTAATTTTTTTGCCATGTGTTCTCCTTGTGGGGCCGTATACAGGTATACCGGTACACAAGTACACAGGTATACACGTACACAAGCCCCAAGAGTTATTTATTCTTGCTTATCTTTTTCATCCAACGGAATATCATAATCCGCTTGATCTTCGTGAATCTTTTTATCACCGTATTCCTGTGATCCGGCGCGCTGTCGGCGGACATACGCCATGAAACCATTGAGAGCTTGTTCCGCCTGACGGATTAGTTTGTACAGGTTCTCAAATTTTGGCTGGTCAATGTATTTCAACACACGTGCGTCAATCAAATGAGCAAGTGTCTCATTGAGTTCACCGCGCGCAATAGAGTAGTAGTGCAGGCTATCAAGATAGTGATAACGCCCATAAGCTTCACCAATATTGCCCGTCACGCCTTTTGATGAACGGCGAATTTGGGCATATAGGTCATACTTTTCATCAGGAGGCAGAGTCTTCGAGAATGTATGTATCTTCGCCATGACTTCCAACGAGAGCTTATAGCACTCCAAATCTTCAAACCCGCGTTTGCCTTTTTCTCCTGGCGACTCATACAAAGGCTCCTTCTCACTCACACCTGCCTCCTCGTCTACTTGTCTACTTGTATACTTGTCTACCTGTGTACTCAACCCATCGTGAGCGCCATCACGGCTTTTTGGGCATGCAGGCGGTTCTCGGCCTCATCGAAAACAACTGAGTTCGGACCGTCCATTACCTCACTGGTGACTTCGACGTCGCGATCAGCAGGAAGAGGATGCATGTAAATGGCGTCATCCTTGGCGGCTTTCATCTTCTTTGCGTCGGTAATCCAGTGCTTGTATTGGTCGATGATCCTGGCGCCTTCCTTGGCATCTTCGGTGGTCAGCATTGCACCCCAGGACTTGGCATAGATAACGTCAGCATCCTTGAAGGCTTTCTCCATGCCGTCGGCATCAGAGATGACCTCAAAGCCCGTATGAAATTTCCTGGCCTGCTCCTGGGCCGCGTCCATGATCTCGGGCATGAGTTTGAATTCGGGCGGGTGAGCCAGCACCACATCCATGCCGAAGCGCGGCATTTGCAGGATCAACGATTGAGGCACCGAGATCGGCTTCTGATACGAAGCCGCGTATGCCCATGATACGACCATCTTTCTTCTGCGCAGGTCGCGGCCTTTCTTCTCGATGATGGTCATCAGGTCGGCCAGGCATTGGAAGGGGTGATAAATTTCGCACTGCATGTTCAGCACAGGCGAGCGTGAGTACTTGGCTACATCGTTGATGTACTGGTTGCCTATCTTCCAATCCACGTGACGGATGGCAATACCATCGAAGTAGCGGCCGAAGATCTCACCAATTTCGACCGGCGTGTCGCCATGCGCGATCTGAGTGGTCTTGCTTTCGATGAAGGCTGCATGTCCGCCGAGTTGGGCCATGCCCGCTTCAAACGAGCCACGCGTACGCGTGCTGCTGAAGAAGAACAGCATTGCCAGCACTTTATCGCGCAAATAGGGTTGTAATTCACCCAAAGCGCGTTTGCGCTTGAGGTCAAAGGCCACATCCAGAACGGTCTCGACCTCCTCCTTGCTGAAATCGAGATCGCCAATGAGGTCGCGGCGTCGTAGATCTGTTTGCATAGTTTTAGTCTCCTTTGTCTATTTTTTATATCAAGTGGTGGTCGAGTAGCCCATGCACTTCGGGCATATCGAGACCACATATGTAAGCTTTCTTGAAATTTCTTGCTTACAGTGTTGGTCTCGATACATCCCTCGCTTTGCTCGGAACTACTCGACCAACGAATTATCTTGGCACTCTCAACACCTCTGCATTCACACACTTTCCATGTTCCCAGAATAATCGTGCACGTTCACAATAATCCACCGCGCCCCTCAGGATTCGTGGTTCGCGTCGGGCAGGCACGCCACCACGCCCAACTCAAGTACGCCGCCGTGAACGGACCCAAATCCTCTCCCACGAGACGCGCCAATGTCACACCCTGTTGTAAAAGATGGTCATCGGGCTTCGTGCGGATGGAATGTCTGCGGATTTCGATTGTTTGCATAGAGCTGTAGAATGTAAACAAGTAAACAGGTACACAGGTATCGCGCGAACAAGTTTACTTGTCTACGTGTGTACCTGTCTATTAAACGTATCAGCCTCAGGCCTGGAGAGAGGCGGGCGGCTATTCGATCCCATGCTGTTCCTGGACCTGGGAAACATCAAGTGTCAACGCATCCAGAATTTGATGGAGATCGCGAGCCGCTTCGTTCAGCCATGTCACTGTATTCTTGAATTCCTCTGCGCTCACTTCCTCGGGCAGGCAATCACAGATCCTGTCGCTGGCGGTCTGCAGCAGGTGCGCCGATGACTCAACCGTGATGATCGGCCTCAACAATTCGCGGCGCAGGATGATCAATTTTTGTTCCGAACTCGCAGCGCCATAACGTTTACGAAGGTCATCGAATATCGTCATGGGTTCTCCTTGTAGTTCATGAGTTGGATAGTTGGGTAGTTTGGAAATCCTTCACAAACCACCCAACCACGAAACCATCAAACTGTATATCTATTGATTACTATTCCATCGCGCCTAACACCAACGCCAGCAGCGTCATTCGCATCACAACGCCATTGAACGCTTCCTGCCAGTAGCGCGACCACTTGGTGATATCCACATCGGCCGGGATCTCATCCATGCGCGGCAGGGAGTGGAGCAGAATGGCATCGGACTTGGCCTTCGTCGCGAGCAGTTCGCGCGTGATCTTATAGTTCGCGGGTGTCAGGTCGAGTTCGCCTGTGCGCTCGTCGCGGGACTTGGTGTAATCGGGCTGGACGACCGGCTCGACCAAAATCACGTCGGCTTCAGCGATGGCATTTTCCACATGATCGGCTTCTGTAAAGTTGACGCTATATTGATTGAGTTCCTTCTTGAACTCATCCGTCAGATTCATCTCGGGCGGGGCGACAAACGTAATGGGGCAATCGAACTGGCTGAGGGCATAGCCAAGCGAATGCATCGTGCGCATGCGCATATCACCAACTGCCAGCCACTTGAGGCCGTCAATGCGGCCCTTTTCACGAAGTACGGTGTACAGGTCGGTGAGAATTTGTGTTGGGTGCTCGCCCCAGCCATCACCACCATTGATGATGGGAATGCTCGCCCACTTCGCGGCTTCATGCGGCGCGCCCTGCTGAAAGTGGCGCATCACGATCACGTCGCCGTAGAACTCGAGCATTTTGACCGTGTCCTTGATGGACTCCTGATAGAAGTCACCGGCGCGGGTCATTTTTGCATCGGAGAAGCCCGTGACGTGGCCTCCCAAACGGTGCATGGCAGCTTCATGAGCCAGACGCGTGCGCGTCGAAGGCTGATAAAAAGCCGTTACGAGGGTCTTTTCCTTGAGCAGCTCCACGTTCTTTCTTGCTCGTGCAATTGGCTCCATCTTCTGAGCCACGTCGAACACGTGGAAGAACTCATTGCGCTCAAATTCCTTGAGCGAGAGAATATCACGACCAGCAAAACTACGCATACGAACCTCCGATTTAGTTGTTAGATTTTGGACTTCACAAGGCATCCAATTGCTTCCAAAGTTTCCTTCTTTGGCTTTGTCAGTCTCACAGGTCTTACAAGTCGGACATGTTAGACATACCAGACTCGTTAGTCTTGTTGAACTTTCTCCTCCAGCATCTTTGGGAATAACGCGTAGAACTCGGCTGCAGCGACCACTTCGTTGAGCGGGATTTGTTCATGACTGGTATGAGCATACGCTTCATCACCCGGGCCAAACCCGATGGATGGTATTTTCGCCTTGCCCGCCCAATATGTCCCGTTCGTGGAGAAATTCCATTTGCCCGTTGGACGCGTCTCCTTCCATAACTGCCTGACAGTCTCCTGTCCTGCCTGTACTATTGGATGGGCCTCTTCCAGCGCCCAGGCTGGGTAATATTTATCGACGGGGAATACAAAGCCGGTATAAGACGGGTCATCATAGAAGAGCTCTTCGACGCTGATCTGATTCCGCAAATAGCCGGGGATCAAATCGCGCACCTGCTGTACGGCTTCCTCCTTTGTCTCACCAAAAGTCAAACGACGGTCGATGAATACCGTGAATCCATCCGGGACGGCGTTGATGGATGCTGTGCTGATGCGGGTATCGGTCACCATGATGGTGCCTTTCCCCAGGAACGGATCCGTATGCAAGTGTGCGTCCAGATCGCGAATACCTGAAATGACCGAGAGCATTTTATACAAGGCACTGTCACCCAGATGATGCGAGGCGGCGTGCGCGGACCTGCCGCTGGATGTGACCTTCAATTCGACGCGGCCTTTGTGCCCGCGATAGACCTGCATTTTGGTCGGCTCGCCGATGACCACAAAATCCGGCCTGATCCTGGGGTCCACTTCCACAAACGTGTTGGGGGCAATGCCATCGCACCATTCCTCCATGTTCCCAAAGTAATATGCCGTCCAGCCATCGAGCAGACCGAGATCGCGCGCGATGGCAAGCCCGTAGACCATTCCGGGAGTGGAACCTTTCTCATCGCAGGCGCCGCGCGCATACAGGATTTCGTTCTCAACCTTGCCCTTGAACGGGTCCCATTGCCAGGTGCCGGGATCGCCGATGCCCACCGTATCCACATGCGAGTCGTAGACAATGACGCGCCTCCTGAGCGAAGACGAAGGACCAGAACCGATCCGCCCCAGGATATTGCCCATCCTGTCAAAGCGGACCTCGTCAAAGCCAAGTTTGTTCATCTCCGCCGCGATGCGTTCGCCGACTTCCTTGAGCTGCGAGTCCATCGAAGGGATGGCGCAGATCTCGCGCATGAACTGAATAATGTTCTCGCGGTTTTCTTCGACCTTCTTTTTTATTTCCTGAACGATCACAAGTACCTCATAATGAAATAAATTAGCCACCGAGACCACTGAGTTCTCTGAGTTTCTTTTTATGGCCACAGAGTTCACCGAGAGCCCTGAGTTTTCAAAGGCTAAAGGACAAAACGCTTAATGCCATCCTTGACCATTTTTGAATTGAAGTTAATGAGCAAACCAACTCTCTTGCCAGTGAGTTTCATGTAAGACAGGATCTGTGCTTCAAAAATGGGATCATGCCTTTCAACGCTCTTGAGTTCCAAAATCACCATGTCCTCTACAAGCAAATCTATAATATATTCTCCAATGGGCCTTCCTCTATATTCCACGGGTATTCTTACGTTCTTTTCCACTTTTAACCCGTCGAGTCCCATTTCAATAACCATTGCTTCCGTGTATAACCTTTCAAGCAACCCCGGGCCAAGCCTTTTATGAACTTCGATTGCACAGGCAATGATTCTCCGGGTCAAAGGATCATCCTGCATTACAGCATTTTTTGCTGGCAGATTTTTCATTATTTATTCCTCACAACAACAAATCGCCAATATCTAAAAGCAACGATCACAGCCTAAACTCAATCAAATCTTAAAATCTCTGTGCTCTCTGTGGCTAACTATTTCCCACGCGGCGATTGACGTGGAAGTGGAAATACCCGGGAATAAAGTAGCTCATGGAGTAATCCAGCACGCTGCCAGTCGCATCGTACAACTGTGAGGCGAAATGTAACAACACATCATCGCGCTGGATCTCAAGCGCCTTCGCCACATCGGCTGGCGCGTTCGTCGCGCTGATTGCGGCGCGTGACAATCTCAGATCGACGCCGCTCGACAGCAAATAGTCCAACACCGATCCACTAAATCGATAGGGCAGAGCCTCAGGCTCGAGGCTTTCTGCAGGCAGGGTATCGATCAAGTATGCGACAGGACGGCTGTCGGCTCGGATCACGCGTCGGACGCGCGTGAGGCGTGTTCCCTCCGAAACGCCCAGAGCCGTTGCAGCTTTCTCATCAGCCTCAACCTGCTCGATCAGCAGGTTACTGACCGTGACTTTCAAATTCATGCGCTGCGCCATCGTCTCGAGGCTCTCCAACACTTCGAGGCCCGCATCGATCACCGGCACTTTACCAACAACGAATGTCCCCGCCCCTTGCCTTCTACGTATCAATCCCTGCGTCTCAAACGTACGCATCGCCTCGCGCAGCGTGGCACGCGAGACGCCCATCTGTTTGGCAAGCTCAGGCTCCGAAACAAGACGCTGGCCCGCAGGCGTGCTCAAGATGAGCGCGGACAGATCAGCCTGCAAACGTTGAAATGGAAAATTAGCCATTATCCCTCCAATACAGGAACAAAATTGAATTTGGTCACATCTACGAGACCTTTATCTGAAATTCGCAGCTCGGGGATCACCACAAGCGCGAGTAATGACAACTGCATATTCGGATTGTTGAGTTTACATCCACAATCTCTAAAGCCCTTCAGGATCGTTTCAGCTTTCTTCGCGACCACCTCTGCCCTTTCATCCGACATCAAGCCACCGATCTTCAACTCGACTTGACCAATAACCTTGCCATTCTTGACGACGACCTGCCCGCCTCCGTTTCGCGCGAGACTGTTGCCTGCCACCGCCATGGATTCCTCATCTGTGCCAACAACGATCATATGATGGCTGTCATGCGCAACCGTTGAAGCGATTGCACATTTCTCCGTAAATCCAAATCCGCTCACAAGTCCCATTGTCACACGACCCGTGCCTTTGTGACGCTCGATGAGCGCGATCTTTACGATGTCGCGTTTCATGTCAACTTTGATCTCACCGTTTTCGGGTTGAACGTCAAAGGTCAGATGTCGGGTCGGGGCCTGGTTCTCGATCACACCGATCACATTGGCTTTGACCTGTGACCCTTCGACACGGCTTCGCCAGTCAGGGCGGCGCGTATGACGTGTGACGAGTTTGAAATCTTCTGCCTTCAGTGCCCGTTTCAATTTGACAGATTTCGTTGCCCACGAAGGATAAGTAAACCTGGGCAATGAGACTTTCCACTTACCTTTTTCGGCAATGACATGTCCTTTCGCAAGGACCATATCCGCTTTGAAGTTATTCAAGTCTTTTACCAGCACCACATCCGCCCAACGGCAGGGAGCGATCATGCCCATTTCCTTGCTCAGGCCGAAATGCTCGGCCGTATTGATCGTCATCATCTGGATCGCCGTCATCGGTTCAAGTCCCTGCTCGATTGCATGGCGCAGGACTCTATCCATATGACCATCCTGGGAGATCGTTTGAGCATGCGAGTCATCGGTCACGAGAAGGAAGCGGCGAGAATCCAGGCCAAGCTGTGTAATGGCGCCCACCTGTGAAGCGACATCCAACCACGCTGACCCATAACGAAGCATTGCCTTCATACCCTGTCGCACACGTTCCACCGCGTCTTCAAGGCGCGTCCCCTCGTGGTCATCTTCCACGCCGCCAGCGACATATCCATGGAATGGAAGTCCAAGATCAGGTGACGCGTAATGCCCGCCGATGGTTTTGTTATGTGCGTGCGTAATGGACAATTCAGCGAGCATCTTTTGATCACCCATGAACACGCCTTGAAAATTCATCATTTCACCGAGACCGATGATGCCCTTCCATTTCATCGCCTGTGCAACTTCCTTTGGACCGATATGCGCGCCGGGAGTCTCAAGCCCGGGAGCGGAGGGAACGCAGGAAGGCATCTGCACCCAGACATGGATGGGTTGCTTTTGCGCCTCGTTCATTATCAACCTGACGCCTTTGAGTCCAAAGACGTTTGCCATCTCATGCGGATCAATGAACATGCCTGTCGTGCCGCGCACAGCAACCGCACGCACAAACTCGGTGACGGTCACCATGCCCGATTCAACGTGCATGTGTCCATCGAGCAGGCCGGGCACGAGATAGCGTCCCTTCGCGTCAATGACTTCCGTCTTTTTACCAATCGTGTGACTCGCATCTTCTCCGACGTAGGCGA
>Ga0209321_10003402_pt1 | contig 10642 bp, 16 predicted proteins | sample Rifsed16ft4_FD_184012 | JGI IMG/M metagenome (GOLD analysis project Ga0209321, IMG submission 184012) | Soil microbial communities from Rifle, Colorado, USA - sediment 16ft 4 - CSP-I_5_4 (version 2) | ecosystem: Environmental > Terrestrial > Deep subsurface > Rock core/Sediment | place: Rifle... | reverse complement strand
GCCGACGTAAATGCGGTCAACCGCGGCACGCCGGACTTCCGCGCCGCGCTCAGTGCGTTTCTCAAGAAGTAACGGAGGAGCCTATGCGCAATCTGAACGTTCCGATGTACGATCCCGAAATGGTGCGTCCGATGCGCGAGGAGCTCACCCGCCTCGGCTTCGCCGAACGCGTCCGAAGCCTGCTGGGGTCCGGCCGTCCCGATGCCGCCACCTGGGAAGCGGTCGAATCCTACGGCGAATGTGACGACTGTTTCGGTGGCGAGCATCCCGACCAGATCGCGGCCGAGGACCGGCTCATCGTCGAATGTCGCCGTCTCGGACATCCACTCATCATCGGCGGGACTTGTATCTGCGGCAAACGTATCGGCTAGGAGGAGAGATGCAGCATTCACGGTATGTCGAATCGAAACGCGCCATAGTCGCAAGCATGTGGGGGCTGATAACCGGACATTACCCAGAGGCGTTGGATTTGGCCCTGGCTCGTGTCCACGCGGTCCACGTCCTGCGCGCACCTGGCGGACTGTTCGGCCTATCTGAACCCTCATTCCCGGCATTGCTGGAATCGGCAATACGCCGTGTGATCTTGGTAGACAAGATTCCGCAACCCGACCTATGGAACCGTTTCCCGTGGATGGAGGAGACGCTGGATTCGGGGGCCATGCCCACGAGCCACGACCATCCCAATGCCCTCGCCGCCGCCCAAGCGTTCCTCATCCAGCCCCGTTTCCTCTCCCCGCCGTTGACCTACCCGGTCACAGCCCAAACCCGGTTTTCGCGTCTCCGCAACCGTTACTATGAGCAGCACGCCAAATGAGGAGGGAGCAATGACCGAAGCCATTGCTGACATTGACATTGTTGACATTGTTGACATTGACGAGTTTGCTGCCGAACGTGGGTTCAAGAAACTACTACCCCCGCTGCCAGCACAATTGGCAGCTACGAAGAAGGCTGATGAGATCATTGCCAAGTTACATCAGGCCCGTGTCGAACGGATATCGCTCTCTGTGCTGGTCGAATGGCTCGATGTCGTTCATGGGGTAGTGACTTCGACTAGTGCTTTGAGCAACTACCTAAGGGGGCGCTAGTGGACATTTCTGACATCAAAGCAGTAGCGGCCAAGCTAAAAGACCCCCGACTATCCGATGCCAAAGACACCGAACTTATCAGTGCATTGCAGGCCCGCGGTTTTCTGGCCCACAAACCTGTTCCGCCGAGCAAACCTGCCGAGTTCGATTTGGAACGTATCCGTGGCAAGCGTGTTCGATTTGGCATCGTTTCTGACACTCACTTTGGTTCCAAGTTCCAACAGCCGACTCTTCTGCGCGAACATCTTCGCTACATGAAGAAGCGCAAGGTTGACGCCATTCTGATGCCAGGAGATGTCTTCGACGGGGCGGTGTCGATGCACGCCGGATTCGTATATGAGACGTTCCTTCACGGTTCTGATGCCCAATTGGACTATGGCTCTGAAGTGCTTATCCCCGAAGCTGACCGTCTTGGGGTACCGTGGTATCTCATCAATGGCAACCATGACTTCTCATTGTTTAGGGAGGGTGGCACCGATATTGTGGCTCGCCTGTGCGAGCGTTCGAAGTGGTTCAACTATCTGTCACCGGAAACGGACGGAAACGCGATGGGGTCGGTTGGCTATGTCAAGTTCGGTCAACTGCTCGTCCAGTTGTGCCACCCCCATCTTGGTTCCACGCGCACTCGTTCCTACCGTGTCGAACGGTGGATTGAGGAATTGTCGCCGGAAGCCAAGCCTCATGTTGTCATAATGGGCAATTTCCACAAGGTGCTGCAATTGGATTATCGCAACGTGTTCGCTCTCATGGTCCCGTCGTTCCAGGCACAGTCGACATGGATGGCGTCGAAGGGAATCGCGTCATATGTCGGATCGGCTATTCTGGAAATGGGAGTTGAGCCGAGAGGAATGGCACCGTCAATCAATGTTGAATGGCTCATCGAACGGGTGCCCAATCAGGGGGATTGGCCGGGAGGAAAGAAGTGAGCAAGGTCTACGACAGCCACACCGTCGATGATCAATCCATCATCGACGCCTATCTCATACAATTGACACGATCTGACGACAGTTACCTCCGCACCGCGGCCCGACTCCTGTTGCGTTCGCACCAACCTTCTGTCCCCGAATCCCCACCCGTTTGCTCCGGCCAGATGCGCGCCGATTTGCTATGACTTTTCCCGACTACCTGGCCGACCGTTGGGGCACGACCGACTACCCCGACGATCTTGACACCCTTCTCGACAATGCCACAACCGCGCTCGACGCCCTCCCGTCATTGGAGCGCAAGCCTATCCCCCGTGCAGAGATCGAACATGTCTCGGCGTCGGAAATCGAAATTGTCTCGGATTACATCGAGCCGTGGGCACAGCTCCCCGACGAGTCCCGCCACAACATGGATATGTTCCAAGCGTATCTTGATCTCGGCCCCAACCGCACTCTCGCCGCGGTGGCCCGCCAGTTTGGTGTCACCTCCACAGCAATCACCCGCCCGTCGTCCAAGTTCGCTTGGAAGGACCGTGCCCGTGCCTTCGACGCCCACCTCGACCGTGTGTACCGGGCGCAACTCGACCAGGCGACACGGGACATGGCCGACCGGCACGCCTCCTCAATGGCGCAGGGGCTTTCCGTCCTCGCCGCCCCTTTCGTCGCCCTTCAACAGCGCATGGACGACGATCCCGAGTTCATCACCTCACTGTCAAACACATCAGCCCGACGTCTACTAGACCTAGCATTCAAGGCAGCACGTGTCATGCCCCCGATGATGGGGGCAGAGCGCGTGGCGCGCGGCCTGCCGAACGAGATACGCCGCGTAGAGGGAACTGTCGAACATGAGCACATCCACCATCTCGACCGGGACTCCCTCATCACCATCGTTGCTGCCCTTGAGTCAGCGGGTGGCCTTGATGACGGAGGGGGAACTCGCCAACTTGGCCCGCCTGGTGAAGCCGCGGACGACACGGTGGACGATGGTTTCTCCGACGCCGAAACAGACGGCGTTGATGCTGCTGAACAACACCCTTGAAGTTCTCTATGGTGGGGCGGCAGGCGGGGGTAAGTCTGAGGGCGCGTTGCTCATGGCATCGCAATATGTCGACATTCCCCACTACTCAGGGCTGATTCTCCGACGCACCTACCGCGACCTTGCTCTTCCTGGTGCGTTGATGGACCGTTCACATCAATGGTGGAATCCCACTGATGCCATGTGGGATGGGGCAGAACACACATGGGTATTTCCGTCTGGTGCTCGCATCGCGTTCGGCTACATGGAGAAAGAGAACGACCATCTTCGCTACCAGTCGGCAGAGTTTCAGTTCGTTGATTTTGATGAACTTTCGCAATTTTCAGAACATCAATATCGTTATTTGTTTTCACGCCTGCGGCGACTTGAGGGGTCGGACGTGCCGTTGCGCATGCGCGCCCAAACCAACCCTGGAGGTCCGGGCCATGAGTGGGTAAAAAAACGTTTTGACTTGCCGCGTGGTCCTGGTCCCGACATGCCTCAACGCAAGTTCCTTCCATCCACTCTTGACGACAATCCGCATCTCGACGCGACCCAATACGAACGTTCATTGTCCGAGTTGTCCGAACTTACACGCCGCCAGTTGCGTTACGGCGACTGGTCCATTGCCGCGGCCGGTGGCCGTTTCGATCCGGCCGACTTTCGTGTCATCACCCGCGACAAACTGCCTCCGTCAGCCGAATTCGCCACGGTGATCCGCTATTGGGACACGGCCGCGTCTGCGCCCACCGACTCGGACCCCGACCCTGACTGGACGGTGGGAATGAAGCTGGGCATGACCAAACGCGGCACAGTCAACACTGATCTGCCCGACTTCTACATCCTCGACATCATTCGTGTTCGTCGCGACCCTGGCGGCACGCAGCAAACAATCGCCGAAACGGCCCGCAAGGACGGCGTGGGCATTCCCCAATGGTTCGAGCAGGAACGGGGTGGGGCGGGCAAACTGCTCATCGGCACCTACCAGCAAACGGTCCTTCCCGGCCACATGGTCTACCCGCTTTACGTTACCGGCGACAAAGAGACCCGTGCGATTCTCCCCTCACAGATCGCACGCGAGGGTCGCATGTTCATCCTCGACGAGATGTTCCGTGAACCGTTCTTCGACGAAATCTCCCAGTTCCCCATCGGCGCACACGACGACCAAGTTGATGCGTTGTCCGGCGCGACCGAAGCGTGTCGCCGTTCGCGTATCATGTTCGACGTGGGCCAAGCGAGGCAGTATTGATGCGGTCACTGGCACGGTTCGGCTGCATCTACTTCGGCCATTTGTGGCTACTCGACCATTACGACACTGCGACCCTCGAAGCAGTGTTCGTGTGCCGCCGTTGCCCGAGGTTCTATCGCACCCATGTCTTATCGCCCTAGAGTACCGACATGCCCGAACTTGATGACGACGCAATCCGCGAAGCAATCATCTCCAAAGAGCTCTCCCTTCTCGGCGACGAACTGCCCGATCTCAACAGGTATCGCTCCTACTACGAGGGCGAACAGTCTCTTGTCTATTCCACCGCCAAGTTCCGCGAGATGTTCGGCACCCAGTTCGACGGGTTTCGCGACAACTTTACCCAGGTAGTCGCCAACGCCGTTACCGACAAGATGCTGCTCAAGGGGATACGGGTCGGGCGCGAGAACGAGCAGGACGACTCCACCCGGAAACTCGCCTCATTGATTTGGGAACAGTTTCTTACAAACGACATGGATGAACAGCAGGCCGACCTTTTTGGCGGCATGTCCATCGAGGGTCGCTCGGCGTTGATCGTCTGGCCCGACGGTGCGGGTGGCGTGACCCTCGACTGGCAGCCCGCGCAACTGGTCCGGGTGCGCTACGACGACGATGTGCGCGGCAAGGTAGCGTGGGCGACGAAGCGTTGGATCACCGCCGACGATGCCACCTATGTCACCTTCTACACGCCCGACTCGGTGTACAAGTACACCGAGGTCGAGCCGAAAGAACCGGGCCAACAGTCACGCCGCCTAGACACCCTCACCGACCGTGCACCGGGCACATCAACCTTCCGCGTGTATCAAAGACGGGAAGTGGTCGGCGAGCCGTGGCCGCTACCCAACCCGTTCGGCCGTGTCCCGGTCATCGAATTCCCCAACGCCGGTTGGACATCCGAGCTCAAGGGTGTAATCCCTCAACAGGACGCGCTCAACTACATTCTCATGGCCCAAATGGTCGCAGCCGAGTTCTCCGCGGTGAAACAGCGTGTCGTCGTCACCGGCCAATCCCCACCCACGGGTGGATTCAAGACGGGGCCGGGGATTGTGTGGGAGTTGCGCCCCACATTCAACCCGGATGGGTCGGTCACCATCCCCACGTTCGGCACCTTCGACGCCTCCGACCCTTCGACTTACATCAAGATCGTGGAGATGTACCTACAACACATGGCATTTACGACCCAAACCCCAGTGTCGTATTTCTTCAACACCGACCGGGGCGGACGTGGCGATGCCGCGTCCGGCGAATCGCTCAAAGTTGATGCCAAACCGCTCGTCGACAAGGTGTTGAAGCGGGAACGCATTTCGGGTAACAGGATGTACCAAGCGGTTCGACTCATCTCCGACACTTTGAGCGACACGCCCGATGATCTTCCCATTGGCGAAGTCATCTGGCAGGACCCCCGTGCCGAATACCGCATGGCCCTGCTCGACGAGGCCACCAAATACCGCGACCTCGGTTACCCCATGTCCTACATCCATCGCCATCTCGGTTTGTCCGCCGAGGAGATCGAGATGGTGGAAGAGGAACGGGAGGCGGAGAAGGAGCAGGCGCAAAAGGACGCACAGGCCCAGGCCGAAATGCAGGCGAGGCAGGCGATGATGCCACCCCCCTCGCCTTCTCCCAAGTCTTCGTCTCCTACCGGCCCAGGCAAACTGGCCCGCGCGTAACTGTGCTCAATTGAGCATGATCGTGCCCAACTGATCTCAGTTGTTGATAATCGTTCCCATTTGTGTCCATTTCGTCTACGCTGCGCACCGTAGCCCTATGAGGAGAAACGAAATGGCACACGACAACTTCTTGAACGCCTTCCTAATGGAACTGATTTTTGCTGAGGACGAATCCGAAGACGAATCAGATGAAGACGTTGACGAAGGTGCCGACGACGGTGCCGACACTGCGGACACTGGCCAAGACGGGTCTGACGCAGACGAAAACGACGATGAGGATGAAAAGCCCAAGGAGCGAACGTATCCGAAGGCTTATGTCACCCGCTTGAAGAATGAGGCCAAGAGGGCACGCGAAGAACTCGCCGAACTCAAAGCCGCTTCAGACGGGAAAGACAAGGCGAAAGAATCTAAGGGTGTGGCAGATAAGGCGCTTACCGCCCAACTGCGTGCACAGGCGATGGAACATGCGGTGGCGATGGAAGCCGCCAAGTTGTCTTTCGCTGATCCCGAAGACGCTTTCGCTCTGTTGGACGTTTCCGACATCGACGTTGACGACAAGACGGGCAAACCGGATCGTGAGGACGTGATCTTCGCGTTGAAGGCTCTTGCCAAGTCGAAGTCGTATCTGTTGAAAGGCAAAGCAACTATGGCAGGCAAAGGTGATGGTGGGGCCAAAGGTGGCGCACCGAAACCCAAGTCGACCGACGCCATGGTTGCTGAGCAAATAAAGGCTTATCAGGGCCGGGGAATGGTCCTCGTTCCGTAAGCCCAGACCAAGAGGTAGTAATGGCACACTTGGATAAAGGTCCCGATGGCGGGAAGTTCCGTGCTGTCGCCGCTGCCGGTGTAGACGCAACTGCTGGGAAGTGGGGTGACGGCGATCTTGTGAACGTCAAGATCGACGCCTCCGGCACTTTCGGTCTCGCGTCGGCCACCGACTGCGATGGCGTGGTACTGACCACCGAGGGACGCACAGACACCACAGCAGCTTCCTACAAGAAGCTGATCGGTGGACGCAAGTACACAGTGTTCACTTTCGCGGAATTGGCCGAAGTCGGCACAGGTGCCTCTCCGGCGCTGTCCGCAGGTGACAAGGTGTATGCCGCTGCCAGCGGTGATGTCGAAGTAGATGCGCCCGTCGAGGGTGCCATCTTCATCGGCTATGTCATGGATTCGGGTGACCGCATGGTCATCAACGTCAATGGCAAGCCCGTCGCGGCAGGGGGATCATAATGCGCAACATCAAGCGAATCCTGATCCCGTCCATCGAAGACATTCTCAACCACGGCGCGTCGGTGGTCCATAGAGGGTTCGTAGGAGCAGACGGCGATGAGGGTGCCTCCCCCGGTGGTATCCATCAGCGTTCCGATGTCATTGCGACCATCCCTGGGCTGCGGACCACCACAGTTGACGGACAGCCACTCAACGAAATCTGGAACGACTTCCAGGTGCAGGTGGCAGCCTTCAACCGCGTTTCTGACGCGCTGACTGGCCTGCTCACCTACCCGGTGACTCGTGCCCAGGAGAAGGTGGCGGTCCCGTCTAACCCCGGTATGCAGTCGGCGACAGAGTTTGGTCGCCCGACGAACATTCGGACAACGTTGATTGCTCGTGGGTATCCGCTCAAGCATTTCGACTTGGGCACTGGATTCACCCAGGAGTTTTTGGACTCGGCGACTGCGTTGCAGGTTCGTCAGGTTCAGGGCGAAATCGAGATGGCCTACTCGCTTCTCAAGCAGGAAGTCACCCTCGAAGCCCTGTTCACTACGGCCAACGCCACCGACGAGGCAGGCATCTCCGTCAAGCGTCTCTACAACGCTGATGGCGAGATTCCGCCCCGCTGGAAGCGGTGGACGTTTGACGGCACGCATACGCATTACTTCGCCTCCGCAGGGGCATCCATCGCCAACGCCGACTTCGACACTTTGGAGGAGACTCTCATCCACCACGGTTTCGGAGACAACGGCGAGACGCTGGTGATCCATGCCCATCGTGACGATCTGCCCGAGATTCGGGCGTTGACCAACTTCGTTCCCGCGGAGACGGCCGACCGCCCGGTCATCACAGACGGCCCGGTTGTGGGTCCGACGCGTGGGTCGACCATCCCTGGTTACCCGGCGCAGGGCTACATCGGTCAGTTCGTGATCGTCCAGAACAACCTTATTCCGTCCGGTTACCTGCTTGCGCAGGCGGTCGGTGGGCTGTTCGGACAGCGGAACCCGGTTGGCTTGCGTAGCCACGAGAACCCGTCGGTAAGAGGCTTGCGCCTCGTCGAAGGCTCGTTCTCACGGTATCCGCTGGTCGATTCGGTGTATGACTGCTACCTCGGGGCTGGCATCGGCCAGCGTGGGGCGGCTGCGGTCATGCAGATCACCGAAGGGGCGTACACGAGTCCGACTTTCGAGACGTAATACAACAGGTATAACGCTCTCGACCAATTGAGAGGGCGGTGGCACAGGGCGACTCTCCTCCTCGGTGCCATCGCCCTCTCTGTAATCGCCCCACGTCCTCCCCATTTCCCCTATGCTTGCCACCAACAGAGGAGAACCGTTTGGCTGTTCGCCACTACATACGCAAGTACATGCCCCCACCGCCACCGCCGACCGACGTGATCGCGGTGTATGGTGAGAAGGTGGTGGCCGAAGTGCAGGCCAAACTACGCTGGTTCCGCCAAACCGGATTCCCCGAACGGGCAGTGCATCTGTCCGAGAAGTTTCGTCAGGGCCTTCCTCTCGCCCCCTGCGAGTATTACATGGGGCCGACCGTCTCCCGTGACCCGCATCTCACGCCACGTCAGCTACGCCCCCCAAAGCCCGGTGACGACAATTCACGGGCCTGGGCCAAATACGCGTTCGATGTCTCTGAAATCGACCCGGAGGTTCTGCGCGAGTCAACCATCCCCGAGATGAAAGAAATGCTGATCGTGCTCGGTGTCTACGATCCCGATTGGGAGACGCATCCACCGCAGGACACTACGGTCGACTGGACACCCGTACCCGAACCCGAGTCGAAATGAACCAACTTCGCAGCATTGATGTAGCCGTTTGGCCGGTCAAGGCCATTGACGAATCGGGTGTGACCGACGCGGTGCAGATCAACCTCATCACTACCACCGGAGAAGGATTTGTGATGACCCTCACTGCTGACGATGCCATCGTTTTCGGCATGTCGCTCATCCAGGTATCCGAAGCACACAACGTTCCTGCACCGGAGGACTGATGGCCCTAACCGCATCCATTCTCGCCCAAATACGTGACCGTATCGGCACCGCCACAGACTTCGCCGATGATGACCTCAACGATATCTACACCGACGCCAATCGGGGCGGGTCGTCGGTCGTACAGACTGCCATCGTCGTGTGGACCCGCCGCCTTGCCGACCTCACCGACCGTTCGTTCGACGCGGCCACAGCCGGTTCTCTTGTCACCCGTTCCCAACGTGTCGCCTACATCGAACGGCGTATCAAGCATCTCCAAACGCTCCTTCCCGACGGCGACTACCGCGGCCAAGACGCCTCCTACGATGTTCTCTCCACCTACCAGCAAGAGGAAACGGTCGCGGAGTTCTAGGGGGGCCATGAGAACGTTGACAGACGTGCTCGCCATCGCCGAACCCCTCATCGCGACCCATGCTGCTGACGAGTACCCGCGCGAGGCCGTGGGTATCGTATTCGCCAACGGCACCATCAAACGGCTCATCAATCAAGCCCGGTCAAACAAGCGGGTTGTGGCATCGGCGGATCAGGTGGCCGCAGCGCTCAACGATTCGGATTCGCCTATGTGCTTCTACCATTCTCATCCCCGAACCCCCGCCGTACCCTCCTCGGCCGATAAAAAGGCAATGGCCGAACAAGCATCACATCTCACTTATGTCCCGCTTCTTATCTATGGGATCGACGGTTTGCGGGTATGGGTGTGGCATGATGGCGACGCCGTAGAGATGGAAGTGGCATGAGCGACATTCTGACCGCCGATGAGGTTACTGGTCTGCGTAAAGACCTCAACTTGCTCATGGGCATTGACGCGGATGGCGACGATTTGGCACGCACCGTCGTCTCCATCTACCGTCCCGCCACCGAACGCACTTTCGACGAAACCACTTTGCAATACTCGGCCACCGACACGCTTGTCTACAACGGTCCGGCCATCATTGGGCCAATGGTGTTCCGTCGTGACCGTCAAGAAACCATCGGGGCCGAATCGCGCCGCATGAGGGTGTACCGCTGCATCGTCCCCTATGATGCCGGAACCGAAGATGATGAGGGGATCGAAGTCGATAACTACCTCATCGTCGAGGAATGCGACGACCCCGAATTCGCCGACCGCCGTCTGGAAGTGACCGACGTGATGTACGAGTCCGAACTTGCCGCCCGCCGTCTCACCCTTACGGACGTGACCCGCGACAAGGTGGGCTGATGCGTATTGAGCTACAGGGATTCAACGCCCTGGCAAACCATTTCCACGGTGTTGCCGACACGATTGGGCCTATGACGGTGGCAATTCTCGGGGCCGTTGCCGACGAGACTGCCAGCATCGCCCGCCAATTGGAATTGCCACACTTTCTCACCGGCGCGACCTTCTTCTCCATCTCCGCGGGTGAACGTGGCTCCGGTGTTGCCGATGTCATGGCCGGTGAAGGCGGGTATTACGCCGATGTGGGCACGGTCGAGACAAACGACCCCGAAACTTCCCCGTCACCACAGG
>Ga0209321_10003401_pt1 | contig 10643 bp, 8 predicted proteins | sample Rifsed16ft4_FD_184012 | JGI IMG/M metagenome (GOLD analysis project Ga0209321, IMG submission 184012) | Soil microbial communities from Rifle, Colorado, USA - sediment 16ft 4 - CSP-I_5_4 (version 2) | ecosystem: Environmental > Terrestrial > Deep subsurface > Rock core/Sediment | place: Rifle... | reverse complement strand
AATTAACCCTGCCTCTTTTATGACATTGGTATAATCGTTTATGACATCCTTCTTTACCGCAACAAGCATGACCTCCATCTGCCCCCTCCCCTCAGTATCTGCACCAAGTATCTGAAAATCTATATTCACATCTGCTATGGGGAATGGGATATACTGCTCAGCCTCCCATTGAATCGACTCTGCCAGTTCTGCATCACTCATCACAGGAAGATTCACTTTCTTAATAATAACTGAATGGCCTGTGAGCGCAGACACAGTGCTTTTTATCTTTGTCCCCTGTTCTGCAATGAGGCCTTTTACGGCATTTATGACAGTCATGGAATCTATGATGGAACCGTCTACAATGGCCTCTGGCGGGAGATGGCTCAATCCCATCTTAACCATTTTCCACCCCTTTTTCGTGGGAGCGAGATGGATAAGCTTTACAGAGTTTGAACCAATATCAAGACCAATAACATCTGTTTTTTTAAATAACGATAGCACCATAATTTCCTAACCCGAATAAATCGGAAATGATAAATGTCAAAATTCAAAGGTCAAATCAAGCTTAAAACCCAAATGCCAAATTCCGGCATTTGGTGCATAAGCTCACTCTTTATCCGCTTTTGGCTTTGGATTTTCTTTGGCATTTGAACTTTGTTATTTATAATTTGGATTTCTATTGCCTACAACCTATCACCTATTGCCTGCCTTCAGATGTGACTAATATCACTCTTTAAATACCCTGTCCTTTTCAGAAAGCTTTAAGCCGAGGGCCTGTATGATCTTCCTTTTTGTATCGACCCTGCAGCTATAGCCATTTTCAATCCTGTCTATTGTAAGCGGAGAGATTCCTGCCTTTCTGGCAAGTTCAGCCTTGCTTATCAGAAGGTCTTCCCTCATCTTTCGCAAATTGTTCTTTGACATATTTTCTAAGTTTAAGTGCCAGGTGTCAGGTTTCATGCATTAGCCTGCAATGTAATAGCACATAAAACCCTTCCCTGTTTAGGATTTATGCCAACTTTATTCCAATTTTATTTACTTGTCAAGTATTTTTTTTAATTTAATATAATTTAATATAAATTAGCATAATATGTAAAAACTCTACACATAGAAAGAAGGGTTATCAGGGAAGAGATTACACAAGTTTGATTGTAAAAAGGAATGATAGAATGAAGTTTTTATTTTGAATGAAATTCTATTTGGTCTCTATTTCAGGGGTTAAGGTAAATATCTGAAATGCCTTAGCATCACCATCGGTTGCCGCTATTCTAATGTTATGAGTTCCTTTGGCCTCTGGTGGAATATCCCACCTGACAACGCCTGTTTCAGGGTCAATAGTCATGCCTGACGGTGCTTCTTCAAGAGAAAAGGTAAGCATATCATTATCTGGATCCGCTGCCTTTACTTCATATATGTATTTTCCATTAGAAATAGTAGTTGAGGGCATGGAGGTTATCTCCGGCGGTCTGTTGGCAATCATAATGGTAGGAGACCACTTTGTTTTACCACGTTCCTTTCCATCGGAAGGTGTAACAAAAAGGGTGACAAGGTCATTCTTTTTAAACCCATCTGTTGAAAGTTCATCTATGACCTGATGTGCTATAATATTTCCATTCTTCTTCCATTCATAAGAAAAGGTAACCGCATCGCCGTCTTTATCATACCCCTGAACCTCTGCCTTGATGTTGGTGCCCGGATAAACGAGTTTAGGACTCAGTTTTATTGATAATACCTCGGGCCTGCTATTTTCAACAACTGCAGCAGTCTCTTCAACCTCTTTCTGTGGCTCTTTAACAACTTCAGGTTGTTGCGGCGCAGGGGCTGCTTCACTAATCTGGTTTTCAGCGGGTTTTGGGGGAGGGGCCTCCACCTTATCTCCGCTACATCCATCTATAAAAAAAGAGGTGATAAAAAGAAAAAGGGGGGCGATGTAAAGCCGTCTAATCTTTCTCTCTATCTCAACTTCTTTAAGTTTATTTCTTGCATCTATTGGTGCAACATCCACAGCACACCTTCCTTCTCCCTGTCTTGCTTTTATTTCTTTCCTTCTTATCGAATAAAAGGTTGCCATAATGACTTCTAATACAAACGCATTAAATAATGTTACATCTTACAAACGCAAGAAATGGTTTTAGGCAAGGCGGACGACAAGGAAAACCGCAGGCATACTTTGTGTAGTATGTTGAGGATTTTCCGAGGAGTCCAACGTAGTATAAAGACATTTACTGCGTTTGTATTAATTAACCCAATAAAACCATCTGTGTCAATCAAAATAACCTTACCACCGCTCACCTTTCTCCTCTCCCCCTGAGGGGAGAGAGATGGGTGAGGGGGATATTTTCACGGTAAAAATTAAGGCCATGAAAGCATCATGGCCTCAATTTGCTAAATAATCAGCAGAAAATACCTTTTACTTTACTATATGCCTATACACCTCTTCAATTTCAATAGTTCCGCCGCCACCTGACTTTTCCCTCCAGCCTGCAGGACCGCTCTTCACACTTATAGCCGGTTCTGTCTCAATCTCAACAATAGTGCCTGTGGAGGTCTGGATAAAGCCCTTGGTCTTCTTGCCTACAGCAACACCAACGGTTGTAGGCATACCTTTGCCAAGGTCGGTTGAACGCAACACAGTCTCAGATGTTCCGCTTCCTGTTTCGCCTACGACAGATTTATAGTATGCAGTTCCTGTTTCATAGTAAAGGGCATATAGCTTGCTGTCGCCAAGCATGGCGCAGATATCGCTGCTCGGTGTAAATGAGGTAAACAAGAGTACCCCACCAACCACAACTCCTCTGGATATAATCCTTTCGCTCGGAGTCGTGGCAGGATTATTTAAGTTCAAATACCAGCCAGAGGCTGCCCGCACCGCGGTAAGGAAGGAACTATATGAACTGTAGGCGACAGTACCAGAACCGCATGTGCCGGTACTTGAATCATAAACCCTGCCGGCATTAGCGTCTGCTGTGGCTGTGCACACCGCCATAGTGCTGCTATTAAAGAGTGAACTGAGTAAATACGGGTTTGCAGCAGCAGGGCATGGGGTTGCTGTAGTATTCCTCTGCCAGCACGCATCCTTTATACCATAGAAGGTTTGCTGGTCTGAATTGACCTTGTCGTCAGTGGATATAAATCTGCCGGTGCCGAAGAACACCCAGAAGTTATTGAACCGGTCTTTAGAAACAGATGGACCGATAAGAACAGGTTTTCCTGTATCAAACAGGGTTGACAGCGCCCATTCAGACGGTGTTGTGCTCTGATTGATGTTTATCCTGAATACCTTGCCGCCTGTTGTTGATATTACGCTTCCCATATAGATAACATCGGTTGTAAAGTCAAGGTCGCCGTCCACAATCGTGGGGTCGCCCATAAAGGCATTTGCATCAAGAAGAGTTCCTGCATTGTTTATGCCCAAATTGGTAAATGTAAAGGTGTTTGCTCCGGTCAGCAGGTTTACAACATACACCCTCGGCCGCTGGGTGCTTGTTCCAGTATAACCCCGTGTGCCTGCTGGTGCATTATTATCAGGGCCTGAACCAACTACCATAAACCACTTTTCTGTGCCTGTGCCAGGGCATGTCCCGCCGCTGCATATATGGGCTATTCCAGGATAGCTTGTGGTAAAACCAAGGTTGGCATCTGTAAACCTCCAGAGAAGCCTCGGCGGTTTTTCCGGATTTGTTACATCAAGGGCATAATAGGCAGACCTGAATGTCCTTGTTGTATCAGCTGTTCCAGCATCGTTATCAAAATCTGCAGTAGCATCTATTGCACCGCCGCCGTACTTCATACCCACGATAAGGATTGTGCCCCATCCACCTGGATGGGATACACCACTCTGGCCGTTAATACAGTTTGCACCTGTATCCGAATTCGTAGCATCGCAGAATATCCTCACATCAGTCGGCTTTGGCTTCAAGTCTGTATAGTAGACATGGGCATAGGCGGTGCTGGTCTGCCATTTGAGATGCGGGATATTATCATACGGCATGAATGCCCAGAGTTCCTCACCTAATATAGCTCCCCATCCATCAAAATCACTGTCAGCCCCATCACCGTCAGTATCAACACCGTCACTGCTTGATGGGTTTGTTAAAAATCTGCCATGCTCTATATCCGATGTGCCGGATTGGTCTCCCGGAATATATACGCCTGCATTAAAGGCATGGAGCATGCCATCATTTGCGCCAACATACACGATATGCCGTCTGTTATTATACTTTTTTCTAAAATCGGTATATGAAGCTATACCGTAGATTTGGTCATATTGCTCCTTTGTTGGACCAATGGTTGTAGGCGTTGAATAAATAATATCACCCAGGGTCCATACCCTCTCTACAGTCCCTGCGCCCTCTGTTGCGCCTGTGCACCCGCTCTCCCTGGATAGCCCTGCTTCTGAAGTAACTGGCACACATCTGTTAGGATAGCCGGTAACATTATTTCCCCTCATGAAATCAATAATCTTATCAGCCTCTGTAACATCAGCGGCATTAAGATATGGCTTTAAGGCTGTTGCATTATTGTTGGTGGCATCATTGTTGACAAATTCCAATGCCTCGCCGCTGAATGAGCTGAAATCGCCGTTATCAACCACACCGTCATTATCACTATCCACCCATGTGTAGATATCCCGTGTGCTCTTATCCCTCTTGGCAAGTTTCTCGCCTGCCTCCCAGAGCGCTGTAACATCATCAATCCCCATTGTTGTCGGCGAACCTGGATTATCAGGCTGTCCATTTTCATCTGTATCCACATAGAGGTCTGCATTCACCTCATTCGTGGATGTATCCAAACGCATCCTAAGAATTCTATCATCTGCGTAGATGAGCGCATTATCCTTTGACCCGCCATTGGTATAGTCATCCCTCAGATTTCCATCTACATCTATAAAAAGCCCTCTGCAGTATCCGAGCCATGTCCTCTTTGTAAAATCCGACATAATTTTTTCAGGATAAAAATATGCCTGATACAATGCGCCTTCACCCTCTGCGGATGTTGCAAGGATGGAGACTGATGTGCCTGATGCGCTCCTCCGCAGAATGCTGGCAATGGCATTGGTGATGCTCTCTTCCAGCGCAAAACCATCATCGCCTTCAAAATAGGTAATAGGGTCATCCTGACCATTGGATTCCACAGTACCGTCACCGTCACTATCCCTGTAACATTCCCTCGGCTCTGTGCTGCAATCCGGCTTATTATCGCCGTCCATATCCTCAAACCCGCCGTATATGGCTGCGTCCTTTAGCAGGGTAGAGCCGCTGCCAAACATAAATACCGGGTAGACGATAACGTTCTGGGTCCCAGGGAGACACTGCTGCCATGAAGTAGGGGTAGAGGTGCATGCACCTGGACGCGCATCATCTGTCCGCGCCCAGTAGGCCGCATCAATAAGATAGTCTGTTCCACTTGATGAATAGGTTTGTCCAATAGAAGTGCCCCCAAATCTGGGGTTTGGAAGACCTCCATAACCTGAACATGCTTTTATGTTTGTAAGCGAACAGGCAGCATACGGAGATGTTGTAGATGTTCCGGGGATGTTGGTGTCCTGGGTTGATTCGCCGTCTGTCAACATCAGGATAAATGACTTGGCGCAAGGCACATACTGGTCTGCGAGTCCAGAACCTGCCTTAGTGGTATATCGGAACCAATACGGGTCGTAATTAGCGCCTGTCTGGTAATCCGCAGGAGAATTACCATAATATGGGGAATCCTGTCTAAAGTATCTTGTCATCTCATAGAGGGTCTCGCCAAGAGGCGTCCATGTGTCTGGAGCAAGATTGCCGATGGATGTAATCATATTAGTCGCGGCGCCGAAACCCACATATTCCTCAACACGGCCGCCATTATTAGAGGTAGCATAATATGCCAGTCCAAATCTGGCATCGTCGGTAAGCCTGTCAATAATACCTGTTGCATCTACATTTCCTTGGTCAATGATGATATTGTATGGCCCGCCAGAAGGAGTACTTGATGTAATGACCAGATAGACCTGCGTTATGCTGGGATAAATGCTTGAATATGCATTGTCTGCCTTAACTCCAAAGGCTGTCAGATTTCCCGGGATCCCCAAGCCGTTTGACTTTATATCATTCCACACCCATGCCGCACCAGTTGCAGGATTGGTAGCCCAGTTGAATGAAGAATATGTTGTATATGGACATGAGCCGGAACTACTGAGATTGCTATAACTGGATGGATAGTCCGTCCCGCTTATTCTCAGCACACCTCGAATTCGTCTTGTTCCAGAACTGCAAGTACTCCTTTTTGCGACTACCCGAACACCCACATTTGTAATGCTGCCAATGCTTCCGCCTGCATAATCATAATCAAATATAGCAGATTCTGCGGTGTTCTGTGCCTGGATATATGTGGTATCGCCGTCATTTGAAATTGACGGAGAAATTGTATCATCCACATCATCCCATGCATTAGTAGAAGCAGGAGAAACAATCCATCCCGCAGGGACGGAGATATTTCCATTGGGAGAGGTATAAACAGTGGATATCCCTGCTGAAACCGGCTCTACATAAAGATCAGCAGAAGAAGACACCCTGTATCTGTAATTCCCTGCAAATATGGAAGAGATGAGATCGGGATTGGATGGGATTGTATTATCAAAGGTCTTGGAAAATCCCCATGTTGTTTCACCCTCAAGCTTCACAGTAACCGAGCCGTTCCATGAACGGGGATTCCCTTTGCCGCCTATTAAAAGTTTTTTAGCCACACTAATCCTGCTCATGGTTGCCCAGTTTAAAAGGTTTCCGCTGGCAATAGGGTTGGTAGTTGAAGCAGAGCCAGAAGGGCCAGAAGATGGTATGGCGTCGCTTGTTGTAGTATAACCAGAAATAGGTTCCCAGCGGGTGCCATTATATTGATAGTATTTTGTAGCATCAAATAAGCCGTAATACTGCCCGCTTGAGAATTGAGTGGGATCGTATGTAGTGGCATATGCCTCGTCATTCATACTCCCTGAGTTGTCCAGCACAATTAAGACATTCGGCTCTAAGCTTGTGGACATAAAAGGCGGCATAGCAGCATAGTCGCTGTTTGTAGCTGCTGATAAAATCCCTGGAGAAGTAACAGTAATTGACCATATCCCGAACAGCAAGAGCGCCTTTATAATATATTTTCTGAATTTCATACAAACCACCTCCATATAAGCCGCTTCCTATCGCGGCATTTCCTTGGGAATCTCTTTTATCAATTTAATTACAGGACCTTTCTTTGTATATTCATATTCAAAATATATGCGGACAGGGGGCGATAAACGCCTTAGCGAGATGCGTTTATTGGCGCTGTCAGATACCGCAACCTTCTTGTCTACCATATAGCCCATTTCATCAATTATTATGCTTCCGTCCTCTTCAATAGAGCTCATTGTTCCTTCTCCACTCATGGTAACACCAGCAAGGCTCGTCCCCATGAAAGAAGATACTACAAGAAAGATTAGTAATAAGAGAAATGATTTTCGCATAGAAATACCCTCCTGTGTTACATTGTGCCTTGACTATCCACTGAATAAAGCACACCAGTACCGCCTCCGGCCGCGCCAGCCCCAACACCCTCATATCCTGATGCAAACTCTATTGAACCGCCTGCAATCATATACGAATACATCCTGTCTATATCAACACTGACCGCAACCCCGTTGAGATTGGTGATTGATAAGTCTGCACCTGACGAAGAGGTGTCAGTATGGTAGTCTGTCCCTCCTGTGATCTCTGTGCCAAGAGTTACTGTATCTGTTGCATCAAGAGCCGCTGTAGTTCCTGAACCGGATGGAAAAGTAATAGTGGTAGAGACTGTTGCGCTGGATATGCTTAACTGGCCCATAGCTAAGGTGCTCTCAATAAGCGGTATGCTTAAATCTATCCCTGCCTCTGCGCCCTGAGAGGCTGTTGAAACCCTCTTTAGGTTCCCTGATATCTGGATATCCACTGTTGCAGTATTTATGGCTATAACACCTATGAGGGTAACAATAACCATAAGAAGAAGCATGGTAATAAGTATTGTGCCTTTTTCATTTTTAAGTGTTTTCATATTGACTCCATTATTCCAGTAAACAGTGGTCGGAATTTTACTCATCACTCACCACTGTCTTTAAGCCCCCTGTTTCGGATTTCTTAATTTTATAATTTTAGTAAGCGCCCTCCGTCTGTAGCCATCGGATACTGCACCTGTACAGTTAGTAGTGCCGGCATCCACAAGTCGGTCTTCAAAACACTGGCTTTTAAAACCTGTAGCACCTTTTGGATCCTGATTCCTTGTCTTTGCCACTATATTTGCCTTCACTGCTATTATGCTGGAAGGGTCTGACAATGCAGCTGCGCCTGTGGCGCTAAATACAAATGCTCCATCACTATAAGGAGAAGTATAATCAATCATCCCATCCCTCGGACTTACATCTATGCCGTATGCAAACTGGATATCTTCTATGTTTTCGGCAAGGACTTCCCTTGCTCCGGGTGTGCTACCACCCCTCAGCATCGTTGTATCCGCACTTACCAGACATGGATTTGTCGCTGAACAGCCCGTAAGAAATGGTGCAGTATCATTTATCGTATATTGAACAGCCTGAATAATGTAAACAGATGTGCCATCTGGATAGTTCCTGTCAAGGGTGGCGGGAGTTCCAAGCGATAGCATGCCTGCTGACCTATTAGCATCGGTCTGAGCATTAGCAAGTTCTATAAAGGCTGCCCCGTTCAGGCTTATATATCGCCTATTTGTCTCATAAGTATATGGGCCGCTGCCTGTAAAAAAATTATTTGCACTATTCGCACTGCCGAGGCATATCAATCCATCTCCTGCGCCATTGCATGAATTATTATCCTCTATCCCGTCATCATTAGCATCATTCTCTAAAACACCAGCCTCATACCCAATCCCAAGAATGGTTATGGTATCAGGGACTGCTGCGCTATTGCTGACCGTAATGGGTGAAGTCAAGGTTATGCTGTTGCCAGATTGACCGACAAATGTGGTTGAGAGACCGGTGAAGGTAAGTGAAAATGGCGGATCAGGAAGGCCAAACCCTGCTGTCCTTACATCCCCTGCAAGCCTCTCCATAGCCACCCTCACATTCTGCTGGGCCTCGCTTACATCCTCCTGCACCTTGTATGACCAGTTGCTGGATGAAAATATCACATAACCCGCCATTCCTACAACTGAGGCAATGGCCATTGATATCAAAAGCTCAACCAAAGAAAAACCCTGTTGTTTAATTGCAAATTGCAAATTGCAAATTTTAGATTGCAAATTTTTATTTTTAATTTTGCATTTTTCATTTTTCATTTTGCATTCTCCTTAAGTCAGCCATGTTTCCATAATAGTTGTAAAGGTTATACTCCGTGTTGTAATACTGCCCCATGTAATGGTAACTGTAATAGTAGCTGCCTTTGAGATGGGTGAATCATCTGTAACTGTAATAGTGCCTCTTGCCCCTGAAAGCCCTAAACTTGCGTCTATCAATCTTGCCCTCCACTGGGTGCAGTCTCCAAGGGCCGGGTCAGTCAACCCTGCACAGTTATTATTTGTATCTATGTTATTATAAATCCCAGGTGTATCTCCTGCATTCACCCTGATTCTATCTACCATCTCTTCTGCCAGCTGAATGGCAATGGTCCCATTCTTTGCAGAGGCATTTGCTGATATGGCTGTAGTCTGCATACCTGCAACTGCGAGAAGGCCTATGGAAACAATAACTATGGCTACGAGAACCTCCAAAAGGGTAAAGCCTTGATTATTAAGTGACTTCATATGCTCTCCCATCTAACAGGTTGATGTATTATCAATCCTTATGTTTCCTGTGTTATTATTAACAACCACACCTTGCTCCCTTGAACTATTACAAAGAGTTGCAGTGCCGCCTTCTGCTGTTCCATTGGGGTTAAAGTTCAATGTATTAGCACTAAAATTATGCGTCATATTTACACCACTGTATTCAGAGGCTATAGCAACGTTTTTTTCACCAGTTGTATCTACTACATCACCAGAGTCACAGATACCATTTGCACCAGCCTCTACCACCGTGTAACTTGTAAAAGGGCTACCATTGAATATAATACACATCACCTTTCCTTCTTTTATTGCCTTTAACCTTGCCATTTGCATATCTGAATATATTAACCTTGCAGCGCCCCTTACCCTATAGCTGGCCAACATATTTGGGGTATATAGTATTGCCATTGCACCTAATATCATCATTACTGCCACTGTTATAAGCAGTTCTACCAATGTGAAACCTTTTTCAGATTTCATATTTATTCTCCCAAGTTGTTAAATATGCAACTTATATGCCAAGCCATTACAAAAACTAACTAATTGATAAACAAGAGATTTTACTGAAGGGATAGGTATGACAGAGGTAAAACTTATATCAAACTATGAAAAAATTTCAAGGCTAAGCAGGTTGATGCGAAATTACATGGAGCTACAGCCCATATTCCTTTATCTTATACAAAAGCGCCCTGTGGCTTATCTCCAGAAGCTCTGCGGCCTTGGTTTTATTGCCATGGGTCATTTCCAATGCCTTTGTGATGAGCTCTTTCTCTATGGCCTCTTCTGCCTTTTTGATGGAAAACCCTGTATTGGCTGATGGCTGATGGCTGATGGCTGATGGCTCTTTTATGAACGGTAGATTTTCAGATTTTATCATATCG
>Ga0209321_10003399_pt1 | contig 10647 bp, 10 predicted proteins | sample Rifsed16ft4_FD_184012 | JGI IMG/M metagenome (GOLD analysis project Ga0209321, IMG submission 184012) | Soil microbial communities from Rifle, Colorado, USA - sediment 16ft 4 - CSP-I_5_4 (version 2) | ecosystem: Environmental > Terrestrial > Deep subsurface > Rock core/Sediment | place: Rifle... | reverse complement strand
GCAGAAATACTCCTTCTCACCCCCTGGACTCCGACACCCCCCGCTCACCGTCATCGTCCGCGTCCCTGGCCCCTTTCGACCCGGGCCCCCGCCCCAAGCCCATGCTCGAAAAGCGCGAATTTTCTCTCGCTCCCCGGACACTACCTCCTGTCGCCTTGCCCGTCCCGCCTCTCCGCTTCGCCCGCTGCTGTCGGCCCGCCCAGCCACTGGAGCAACCGGCGCGCCAAGCCCGCTTCTTCGGGCGCAATCCGCCCTGACCCAGCAATCTCGCGGAGCAGAGGGGCAAGCACCTCAGGTTCGACCACCTGGCTCTTCTTGAGATCTTTTTCGAGCACCGTCAGGACGCGCCAGAGCTCGATTCGTCGCGAACTTTCGGGACTTGCCATGGCGCGGGTGAGGTTGGCGGCGTGCCAGCGCTGGTTGGCAATACCCTCGAAGAGCTTGACCATGCGCCCCGTTTTCCCGCCGGGCGAGCTGACATAGGCTACCCGGTAGCGCACCGGGCCCTTCTCGTAGGCCAGACCGATTTCCATTAAGACGGGAATGCCAGGCCTGGGTTTCTCGCTGGTCGCGCCACGAAAATTCTTCATCTGTGCTGCCAGGGAAAAGAGCTGCTGAACAGTGGCGGCGGAAAGCGAAAAAGTGGGCGAGGTCGCCGGGGAGGACTCGCCTGCCGCGGCGGCAAGCGAGGAATCGTCCGCCGCGCCGGAGGCGTGAGCGTAGCGCGCCTGGCCGTCGTCCCGGACGCGCACGCTCCAGTAAAGCTGCTGCGGATAGAGCAAAGCTTTTTCGAACTCGAGCGTCGGGCGGCCGTCGCGGATGCGTTCGAGCAAACTTTGCGCCTTCCTCTGTGCCATGCGGAGATAGCCGGGGTCGCCCGCGATGGTTCGAAGCACCGGCACCAGTTCCGCTGCATCCCCCATTTCGCCGCGCGAATACTCCGCGTCCAAACTCTCCAGCAACCGCGGCAGCTTCAGCCGGTCGTGCTTCATCGCCAGCTCGAGCGCCTCTCGGTACAACTTTGCCCGCCCCCCTGCATAGGCCGACGAAGACACCGAAGCCGGGCCCCCTCGAGCCGGCCCCGCTGCCGCACGGCACGGCACAGCCAAACACCAACCAGTGAAGAGAAGACCCAAAAGGATACGAGGATGAACGGGACGGGTCACGGTTGCGGGCAATTATACGCCATGACACTCTGGCACACCGAACTTCGCCGACGTCCACTCTGAGGGCGGAAAAGCAACTTGGCGACGGCGATGTCCTACAGGACGTCAAAGCTTCTCGAAGCTTGGGAAAAGATGGGTATTGGGGTCGTGTCAACTCATAGAGCTTGCGTCCACGCTCTCGTGGCACTATCTTTTCCCTGCTCTCCGTTTGCCTCCGGCAGGTTCGCTTGCCCGCTTGGCCTGATGGCGGGCTTGCCCGCCTGGCTTGAGGGCGGACTCCTATCGGTTCATCCGGAAGATGTGAGGCTTTTCCATGTGGAAGGGCAAGTGGAAGAGATCGCTCGGTTGGTTGTCTCTTCCCATTCTGCTTCTGTCGCCTTCGGCGGTCGCTCAAAGCACTCCGGAAGGGAGGTCTGCGCCTCTCGAGCTACTTCAGAAGCTCGCGGAGATGTCGGCGGTGCCGGGTTACGAGTCGGCGCTGGCCGGTGAAATCCAGAGACGCCTGAAGGCTCTCAAGCTCGACTCGAAGACCGACAATCTGGGCAACGTCATCGTCACGCTCGGCTCGGGCGAGCCCACACGGGTGATGGCCGCGCCCATCGACGAAATCGGCTACGTTGTTTCCGGGATCACCGAAGGCGGTTTTCTCCGCGTGCAGCGCCTGCCGCAGGGGCAATTGTTTGCCTTCTTTGACACCTTGCTGACGGCGCAACCCGTGTCCGTTTTTACGAAGGCGGGGAAAGCCTTGAGCGGGGTGGTGGCGGCGCGCTCAGTCCACCTCATGACCGCGCGGGGAAGCAATCCCACGCCGGTGCGCGAGCTGGACGACATCTTCATTGACATCGGCGCGCCGAGCGAAAAGGAGGCCAGGGCCGCCGGGGTGGATTTGCTCGACCCCATCACGATGGAAAAGCATTTCTACAAGTTGGGCGGCGGCATGGTGACCGCGCCCTCGCTCGGCGACCGCTTTGGGGCGGTGGCGCTTCTCGAAATGCTCGGCCGGATCAACATCGCCGGGGGCGGAGCCAAGCTGAAAGGCACGCTCGTCGCCGCTTTTGTGACCCAACAATGGGTGGGCGGAAGAGGACTGGATCGCCTGGCGCAAGAGGTGCCCGCGAACGATTGGATCATCGTTGGCCGGTTGCAGCCTCCCCGGCCGGGTGAGAAAACCGCCGAGCCTTCGAGCGGCGTCTTGATTGCCATTGCCGACCCGAGCAAGCCTGCGCCGCTTGCCGGCGAACTCTCGAGACTGGCCGCCGAGCGCAATATCCCGGCACGGGGCGAGCCGGCGGCGGCCCTGCCGCGCTCGAGCTACACCGGTGGGCCGCAATTTCCCCCGCGCTTTGCCCATCTCGGCATCGCGGTGCGTTTTCCGCTCTCGCCGGCTGAAATGATCGACATCGCCGATCTCGACGCGCTGGTCCGATTGTTGGCCGCCTACGCCCAGCAGTGAGGTTGCGCCCTCAAGGGAGCCTGAAGGGAGAACGAAATGTCCGGTGAATCCTTCCCAAACCGATCTTCTTTTCCCTGCCTCCTCTGCCTCTTTTGCTTCATCTGTTTCCTTGTCCCCTCAAAAGCTACGGCGCAAAAACCAAAAGCGGCCACTCCGCCATCCCGGCCCGGAGTCCCTTCCACCGAGAAAATTCTCGCTACCCTCACCGAGGTCTATGGCGTCAGCCAACACGAGGCGGCTGTGCGCAAAGCCATCGCCGGGCTTCTGCCCGCATGGGCCGGAGTGGAGACGGATCCTTACGGAAACCTGATTTTGCGCATGGGCAAAGGCTCCCCGCGACTGGTTTTTGTGGCCCACATGGACGAAATCGGCTGGGTGGTGCGGGAGATCCTGGCTGACGGCCGGCTTGCGCTCGATTCGAAGGGCGGCTTTGCCACCGTTTATTTTGCCGGTCGCGCCATTCTGGTTCGTGGCGCGGAGGGAGGCAGGGAAATCCCCGGAGTGATGGAATTGCCGGAAGGTTATGCCGCCCCCGATTTTTTCACGACCCGTCCCGAGCGTCCGGGCTTCGAGTGGCGGGCTGACCTCGGCACGCGAACCAAAGCCGCCACCGAAGCTTTGGGCGTAAAAGTGGGCGACTTTGTAACGGTGCCCAAGAAATTCCGCAAGCTCCTCGGACGCCGCGTCAATGGCCGGAGCTTTGACGACCGCGTGGGCTGCGCGGCACTGGTGGCGGCCGCCTGGCAGCTTGACCCGAAACTCTTCCAGCATGAGGTCACCTTCGTCTGGTCCACTGAAGAGGAGATTGGCCTTCGCGGGGCCAAATACTACGCCGATCACAACACCACCGACGTGGTTTTCGCGGTGGATACGTTTGTCTCGGCCGATTCGCCGCTCGAGTCCAAGCGCTTTGGCGATGGCCGGCTGGGCCAAGGCTTCGTCGTCCGCGCCGTGGACAATAGCTACGTGGCCGCGCCAGCCCACGTCCAGAAAATTCTCGCCCTCGCCAGAAAACATTCCATCTTGAGCCAGTACGGCGTCACCGGCGGGGGCAACGATGGCGCTGTCTTTCTCCGCCACGGCGCCTCGAACCTGGCGCTCGGCTGGCCGCTGCGCTACTCGCATTCTCCCGCTGAGGTGGTGGATCTGGCCGACCTCGAAGCCCTTTCGAGAATAGTCGCCGTGGCAGCACAGGAATGGTGAGCGACGGACGACCTCGCCCGCCACCGTATCCACTTGATTCAAAAGGCGTTAGTTGGTACCAGCAAAAATACTACAACTTTTTTGGGCAACGCTAGGCTATCTTCCCTGAATCCAATATAATAGAACCTATATGGGGACCAAAGCGGTGCGGTCGATTGCGCTATTGACCGTCATTGAAGCGCTCAACGAGTTCTACGCCCAGCGGCATCAGATGCTGAAGGGGGAGGAGTCTGACTTCCTGAGAAAATTCCGCGAGCGCGGTGACCCGACTTACGGCCACTACTTTGCCCGGCTCGAGCAGGGACGCCAGGCTTACCTCGATCGCCTCGGCGTCCGCATCGAACACGGCACGTTTGAGGACTCCTGGGAAGAGGCACTCCAGGCAGGCGAGCGCGTCCGGCTCACGCCAGCGGAAATTCTCTCGCACGATAGCCGGCCAATCGGCCGCGTGATCGTCGCCTTCTACCACCGCCACGACCGCTTCGAGGTTCCCCGCCCGCCCGAGGTCCGCCCCTGCCTTGATGTCTGACGTCCGGCCAGCCCACCTTGCCTAATCTCACCGGCAGCAACCTCAACGGCGAAATTCGAAACTCGCAAAACCCAAAACCGCAGTCCGGAGAAGGAAGTAACTTTCTGAAACGTTCCGGGGCGTTTTGCGACTTTGAAATTTCGGGTTTCCATTGCGCCGAATTTCGAGTTTCGATTTTCGCTTTTCGGTTTTTCTAGCCTGCCGTGCTAGCATGGCTCGGCGCCGCGCCGGCTTCGAGGCCTGTCCTGACCCAGGCGAAGGAACCTGCCATGCCCATCAAAACGATCATCGAGCCGTTTCGCATCAAGAGCGTCGAGCCGATTCGCCAGACCAGCCCCGCGGAGCGCCAGCGCCTGCTCGAGGCCGCCGGCTACAACCTCTTCTTGATTGACTCGGAGGACATCTTGATTGACCTGCTCACCGACAGCGGCACCGGCGCCATGTCCACCGAGCAGTGGGCGGCGATGATGCGCGGCGATGAGAGCTACGCCGGCTCGCCCAGCTTCGCCCGCTTCAAACAAAGCGTGGACGATATTTTCGGCTTCAAGCACGTCATCCCCACGCACCAGGGCCGCGCCGCCGAACGCATCCTGTTCAGCGTGATGTGCAAGAAGGGCGACGTCGTCCCCAATAACACCCACTTCGATACCACCCGGGCAAACATCGAATTTCTCGGCGCCGAAGCGGTGGACTTGCCCATTCCCGAAGGCACCCAGCCGGCCACGCTCCATCCCTTTAAGGGCAACATGGACGTGAAGCGCCTGGGCGAGCTGATCGAGCGGGTCGGGCCAAAGCGGGTGCCGCTGGTGATGATGACCATTACCAACAACTCCGGCGGCGGCCAGCCCGTCTCCATGGCCAATCTCCGGGAAACCCGCGCCCTCTGCGCCCGCTACCAGATTCCCCTCTACCTGGATGCCTGCCGCTTTGCTGAAAATTCCTACTTTATCAAGCTGCGCGAAGAGGGTTTTCGCTCGAAGTCGCCCAAAGAGATTGCCCGCGAGACATTCTCCTACGCGGACGGCTGCACCATGTCAGCCAAGAAAGACGGCCTGGCGAATATCGGCGGCTTTCTTTGCACCAACGACGACCTGCTCGCCCAGCAGGAAAAAGATTTGCTCATCCTGACGGAGGGATTTCCCACCTACGGCGGGCTTGCCGGGCGCGACCTCGAGGCGATTGCGGTCGGACTGCAGGAGGTGCTCCACGAAGACTATTTGAACTACCGCATCGTTTCCACCGCCTACCTCGGCAAACACATCGCCTCGGAGGGCGTGCCCATCGTCCAGCCACCCGGCGGCCACGCGATTTATATGGATGCCCGGGCCTTTCTTCCGCACATCCCGCCCACTTGCTTTCCCGGCGTCGCCCTGGCGGCGGAGCTTTACCTCGAAGCCGGCATCCGCGCCGTCGAAATCGGCACGCTCATGTTCGGGAAGAGAGACGAAAAAGGCGTCGAACACCCGGCCACGATGGACCTCGTTCGGCTGGCCATCCCGCGACGGGTGTACACCCAGAGCCACGTGGACTACGTCGTGGAAGCGATTCTGGAAGTGTGGAAGCGGCGCGAAAAAATTCGCGGCCTCGAGCTGACCTACCAAGCGCCCTTCTTGAGACATTTTACCGCCCGGTTTCGCCCGCTACCCTGACCCCCGCCCGGCTTGCCCCGAGGACGCGGTGGTAATCCATTGTTTTCAGCTCAATCCGCGTAGATCGTCATGGGCGAATAAAAAGCGAAGATTGTGCTTGACAGGGCGAACAAAAAGCGAAGATAATAAGACCATCGAAAGGCGCTGGCTAGCTCGGGTGAATGACACCACTCGGGCATTTGAGGCGCGCGATGGCAACCACGACACCCACTCTCTTTCTCAACCCGCCGAGCCCTTCGCTCGCAAGACAACCGGGCATGACCCCGAATAGCCCCGCTTCCACAGATGAGACACAACCCAACCCAAGAGGGCTCACCCCCACCGGGCAACCGATTAACCAGGGCGCAACCGGCGACGCTGGTTTAATCGGCATCGCGCGCCTCGCTGCCAACGCCCCGCTCGAAAAGGAAAAGAACAACGTCGAATACTTCCGCATCGGCTGCCGCTCGATCCTGAACCGGTGTTATTCCGAGCGGGTGCCCTTCACCTGGACGATCAACCCTTACCGCGGCTGCGAGTTTGGCTGCCGCTACTGCTACGCTCGCTACACCCACGAGTACATGGAGCTCGACCCGGCCGCCTTTGAACAGAAGATTTATGCCAAGCAGGATGCAGCTTGCCTGCTCAAGAACGAGCTCGGCCGCGTGCGTTCAGGGGAGAGCATCGCCATCGGCACCGCCACCGATCCCTATCAGCCTGCCGAGCGGCAATTCGGCGTGACGCGCCAGATTCTGGAGACGCTCGCGGAAGCGCGGGGCTTGAGCCTTTCGATTACCACCAAATCCAACCAGATTGCCCGCGACGTGGACGTCTTGCAGAAAATCGCCGGCCGCTCCGACCTGCACATCAATATCACCATCACGACGCTTCGGGCGCGGCTCGCCCGGGCGCTCGAGCCGCGCGCTCCCCGACCGGATTTGCGGTTAAAAGCTTTGGCCGCGTTGCGCCAGGCCGGACTCCAGGTCGGAGTTTTCGTGATGCCGGTTCTGCCCGGCATCACCGACCGCGAAGCGGACCTGGAGGCGCTGGCCGAGGCCGCCGCCAAGCACCAGGCACAGTGGCTTGCCGCCAACGTGCTTTTCCTGATGCCTTCGGCGCAGAAGGTTTTCTTTCCGTTTCTCGATGAAAAATTTCCGCGGCTTGCGAGGCAGTATCGTCGCTGGTATGCCCGTTCCGGCTATGCCCCGGAAGAATATCGCGCGCGCATCGCGGGCTTGTTCGCTCGCCTGCGCGCCAAACACGGCTTCGCGAGCAGGCCGTATGAGCCGGATCGCTTCGCCCTGAATCAGACGGTTCAGGGCCTCGCCGCACCAGAGCCACAGATGAGCCTCGGATTTGTCTTCCCGCCGACAAAGACCATACTTCCGGACTTCAGGATGAATCCCTGCTGAGGGATAGAAAACAGGAATCGGAAAATAGGACTACCGCATTCCGGTTTTCCGTTTCCCGCTCCTGGCCGCTTTGCCTGCGCTACAATGTTGGCGTGAAATCCTTGGTGAGGGTGCTCATCTCGGTCTGCCTGGCGAGCCTGTTCCCGGGTGGCTCACTGTCGGCTGCCGAAGAGCGCTCTCGATTCCAGATTGACGAGGATGCGGCGCGCGCGGCGATCAAGCTAGGCCAGACGGAGGATGTCGAATCGCTTCAGAAATTCTTTGAGCCCTACAACGAACTTTTTCGAGGAGTGACCGACCCGCCGGTCGAGCGCATCACACTCGAAACGCGCTTCAGCCGGATTGCGACGTTGGCGGCGACCCAGCACCGCACCGATCATCGCTACACCGAGAAGGAAGCCTTCGCCTCGACCGAGGAGCTTGAAAAGAACATTGTTCTCCGGGCACGCATGTTCTTTTTCACCGCCCGAACGCTCGAGCCGGGCAAAGACTATCGCATGCGCGCCTATCAGGATGACGAGGAGCTTACGGCAAAATTTTCGGACTATCAGAACTACGGAGCGCCGCCGTCAGGGGCGGCCTGGCACGTGGAATTGGCCTTCAGCGTGCCGCTCGACGAGTTGGACACCGAGCAGCCGCTCCGCATCGTGCTGGAATCGCCCGACGGGCCTAAAGTGGACGCCGTCTTCGATCTGGCAAAACTGAAATAGAACGGAACAGTTTCTACCGGGTCAGGCTCATTTCATAAGCGCACAGCACTAACGTTGACGTCATTCTGGGCCCCGACGCAAAGCGTCGGGGTTAACTCCGTGAACAGTCTCAGCAGCCTTGTCATGCTGAGCGCAGCGAAGCATCTCGCGGTGAGATCCTTCGCCCCGACAAGGTCGGGCCTCAGGATGACACCTGCACACGCCCACCGGCTGTGAATCAGCTTTTACTAACTTCCCGGCACAATAATCCGCGGCTCTTCTTTCCTGAGGTCCGCCTCGGCGGGATACTGCGCCCGGAGAAAGTCAAGGAAGGCGCGGCTTTTGGGCCGGCCGTTGGTGCGCGACCTTCCCACGCGCAAAAGGAAAACGAGCACCTGAAAAATCTCTTTTTCAGGCAGAGCGGGAGCGCCGGTCAAGCTCAAGGGGGCGGAGCCGGTGCGCTCCGCCTCGTTCTTCTGATACTCCTGGATGAATGCGGCAAGCTGGCGATAAAGCTCGCGGGGCAGGGCCGCGTCCGGCAGCTTTTCGTAGTAGATCCCGCTGCGCAGCGTCTCAAAGGTTTGCGCCATATGCTCAAGCGCGATGAGAGCCTCCGCGTCCGTCAGGCCCTTAGTTTGTTTCCAGAATAAGAGGATGGCGTAGCCGAGGCCGGAAAGGAATTTCCGCTGGACGTGGACCAGATCCTCGGGCACGGCCACATCGGGAAACGGCAGGTCGCCCGCGGTGAACGTTTTTCGCTCTTCTCCGTATCGCCGCGAGGCGACGAGGTAGGGGCAGTCGCCCGGGCAATCAATGGTCACTTCGCGCTCCGTCCCGCAACAGACGGGGCAAATAGATTCACCCTTGCCGGGACAGAAACGCTTTGCCTTGCGCTTTTGGCAGATCGGGCAGGCCATCGGTCACCCACGCTGACCGGGACGCAAAAACCCCATTCTAGGAGAAAGAGGCAGGGCATGCAAACGGCGGCAGCGGGAGGGAAAGGGATGTGAGAAAATGGCTGAAGCGCATCGGTTGAGAAACGCATCTAAGAGAGAACGAGCGTATGGTTGACGTGACCTTTGCGACGGCGTTTCTGGCTGGGCTGATTTCATTCCTGTCGCCCTGCGTGTTGCCGCTGGTGCCGGGATATGTCTCTTTGATCTCCGGCCTGAGCGTGGAGCAGTTGCAGGATTCCGAGCAGGCGAAGCTCGGGCCCATCCTGGCCTCCTCGCTCGCCTTCGTCCTGGGTTTCTCCGTCGTCTTTGTGGCGCTTGGCGCGTCGGCCAGCGCCGTGGGAAAATTTCTCCTGCTCAACAAACCGCTGTTTTACAAGATTGCCGGCGCCATCATCATTCTTTTTGGCTTGCACCTGACGGGCCTGCTCAAGATCTCCTACCTTTACCGCGAGAAGCGCTTTCAGGGCGCGCCGGGGAAGATGGGGTGGCTCGGGGCATTCGTGATTGGCTTGGCGTTTGCTTTTGGCTGGACGCCCTGCATCGGCCCGATCCTGGGCACGGTGCTGACGCTCGCCGCGACGAAGGAGAAAGTGAGCGAGGGAATCAACCTGCTGGCTGTCTATTCGGCGGGTCTGGGCTTGCCCTTCCTGCTGACCACGCTGGGCATCAACGGCTTTCTTCGTTTTTATCGTCGCTTTCGCCGCCACCTGCAGGCCGTGGAAGTATTTTCCGGGATCTTATTGCTGGCCGTCGGCCTGCTCATCTTCTTCAACCGGCTGACGTGGCTTTCGAACCAGCTTGCGTTCTTGAATCGTTTCGTCTGGTAAGCATTCATGCTGAAGGCAGAAAAGGGAAAATGGAAAATAGAAAATAGGCCCGTTTTCTAATTTCTCTTTTCTATGTTCGCATTTCTATGCTTCGGCAAGGAGGGGGAATGAGTTCGGGACAAAAGACGATTTTGGGGCTGTTGCTGGTGGCCGGCCTGGTGGGCGGAGCATATTGGTATGGCCGGCGGAGCGCGCCCCGGGCAGCCCGGTCGGGCACAGCGGCATCGGCGAACCGAGCGCCTGAATTCAAAATCAAGGACCTGGAGGGCCGCGAGGTCAGGATGTCGGACCTCGAAGGCAAGGTCGTGCTGGTCAACTTCTGGGCCACCTGGTGCAAGCCCTGCACCATCGAGATTCCGTGGCTGATTGAGCTGCAGAAGAAGTACGGCGAGAAAGGCTTCACGGTGGTCGGCATCGCCATGGACGAGGAGGGCGCCAAAGTGGTTGCCCCTTACGCGCAGCAGGCCAAGGTCAATTACCCCATCTGGATTGGCGATGAGGAGGTCGCCACGAAATTTGGGGGCATCCTGGGCATTCCGACGAGCTTTCTGATCTCCAAAAATGGCCAAATCGTGGAACGCTATCTTGGCATCCTGCTGGCCTACGAAGACCAGGTGAACGAACAGATTGCGAAGCAACTCTAATTCATCCGGAAGGATTCAAAGAAGTACATGGGTAAGGGAACAGAAATTAGAAAAGAGAAATTAGAAAATAGGCTCTTTTCTATTTTCTATTTTCTGCTTTCTGGCTTCTTGGTTATCGGCGGCTGGACCGTGATCGGCTT
>Ga0209321_10003394_pt1 | contig 10656 bp, 9 predicted proteins | sample Rifsed16ft4_FD_184012 | JGI IMG/M metagenome (GOLD analysis project Ga0209321, IMG submission 184012) | Soil microbial communities from Rifle, Colorado, USA - sediment 16ft 4 - CSP-I_5_4 (version 2) | ecosystem: Environmental > Terrestrial > Deep subsurface > Rock core/Sediment | place: Rifle... | reverse complement strand
GGCAATCCTTATACTTATGGTAATTGGATTGATCCTTCTTTAGGATATTCACCAAAGAGATTTACCGTATTCAAAGTTACGATTTACAATTACACAAGTTCAAAGCTTAATTTTGATCCTGAACTTTCACAACTTCAATCCGATCGTGGAGATAATTTTCATGCTTATGCAAGAGAGCAAAAAAATTCTAAATTTGTAAGTATAGAAGAATATTTTAAGAGGAGAAAAGGAACCAGTGGGGTTGATGAGGAAATTTTTGAAACAAGAATGGGAATTTCTCGACGAACCATGCTTTACTATGGAAAACCAATATATAAAGGTGATAGCCGCGATGGATTAGTTGTTTATGATCCGATAGTTGACAAAGTGGAAAAATTAAAAATCAATATTTCGAAATTCATAACTGGATATGATGAAAACAACGAACCGAGCGATTTCATTGATTTGAATTTCTTCTTCAAACAAGTGCCTTTAGACAAGGAAAGTTTATTTAAGCAAGATTCGATTTCAATTACTTCTGATTCAGCCGCTTTTAAATCACAACAAAAATTATCTGGAAGTTTTCGACTTGCTCAGATCAAATATGTTGATGATGCTCAATCGAATCTTTTCAGCAGGGCAAAACTCCCGCAGATAAAAGATGTTTGGGATCCTAATCCCCAAAGTGTATCAAATCTTTTAGAGTATATTCAATCGAACAGTGGATTAAAAACATCATTATCGCAAATTTCTTTGGATGAACTACCTCAAAATGATTTTGATATTTTGCTGGTTACCGGAGTGGGAACAAGTCCGGTCATTGATCAGAACCTTTCACGCATAATTGAATTTATTGAAAAAGGAGGATTTGTAATTTTCGATATCAGCACCTTTAAAGATGGTATAGTCAGTTCTGTATTCAAAAATTTCCAGTCAATTTCCGAACAGCTTAAGGGAAACGTTCAAATAAAAAATTTGAGCATTGATCATCCAATATTCAATTCACCAAAAAAGTTAGCAGGAATTCCGCCCGGTTATGAATCAATAAATGGAAACATCGAACCGGCATTTCAAATGCGTGGGATTTTTCTCGAAGGTAAACTAGTTGCTTTAGAAACCGGCAAAAGCTATTCAATGCTTTGGGGAGATAACGAACAAACTCAGGCTTTAGATTTTGGCATAAACCTCGCCGCTTATTCAATCAGTAACAGAAAAAAATAATGAGCCGAACATCATGAAAATATTTTTAACAACATTATTTATTGCTTTCATATTTAACCAAATCGTTTTTTGTTTTGATAAGAACAACAATAATGTAAAATCGGGTGTTAAAAATCATTATCAATTACTTAACGATATTAGAATGCAGGATGACCCCGAATTTTTCGATGTTGATTTCACTCCAAGAAAAACAAAAGCGCTTGTTCTTTCTTTCCTGGTTCCGGGTTCGGGACAAACTTATCTGGGTGATGAACTAAAAGGAATGGGAATATCTCTTGCATTTTATGGAACTGCTTTGTCGGCTATTATTGCTCACAACAATGCACAGGGCAGAGAGGATAGAATTAAAGTTCTTACCCAGGATTACAACACTAAGGGAAATTACAACGATGCTGAAAAAGTTTGGCAGACAATTCTTGGTGAAAAAGAAAACCGTGATAATGATTATGATAGAAGATCCATTTTTACATGGTTAGCGGTTGGTGTATGGCTTTATAACATTGTTGATGTAATATTCTTAACGGGTGATCAGGGTGAAAATGAGTTTTCTCATAATAATAATTCTATCTTTAATTTTAATTTTATGGAACATAATAATTTTAACGGGATTGCACTTAAATTAAATCTTCCATAATTTGATTTTGAATAAAATATGAAAAATATTTTTACAACTATTCTTTTATTCCTCGCAGGTTCATTTTATTTAAATTCCTGTGGTAAAGCAGAGGATATAATTTCTCCCACTCATTACTCACGTGTACCACGGGCTGTTAATTTATCTATCAGTTACGATACTACATCAACCGGCAAATATCTAGTAATGATAAATTGGGCAGTGGAAAGCACAAATAATCTTAAAGATTTTGAAATTTATCGCAGTGTAAATAATAGCAATTTCTTCTTTCTTTTCGGTGGAATGACGTCAGCAAATTATGTTGATAGTTCTTTAGCAAATACAAGTGATTATTCCCTTGCTTATTTTGTAAATGGAAGGGGAATTGACCGGTTTGTTGGTCAATCCTCTGATACTATTAAAATATCTGTCACTAAATCATTTTAATCACATAAAGGAGGTACAAATGTACAAACGATACTTTCCCTTTTTAGTTCTTTCTGTTTTTGTTTCCTTGTCCGTTAGTTCTACAAATGCGCAGCAAATACTTGATAGCGCAAATGTACTCTATATCGATAATGCATCAGATAACTATACCACATTGGGTACGGCTGGTACATTCATGGATGAACCGCGTTACAAGGAATTTCCACAGACAGTTACACTTCCGGGTACTGTTAATATTTATGGATTTTGGACTAACAATCTTACAACACATTTTGGAGGGAATTCTAGAAGAGCTAGCTATTATGGCTCTGGCAATAACACCGGTGCACATGTCCAATTTTACTGCACAGTTTACGAACCTGGTCACTACGTCGTTTATCATCACATGAATTCCGGTAACTCAACAACAAATGCATATGTAAAATTTTATAGATTTGGTGAACCATCACCGGTTGATAGTTTTAGATACAGTATGCTTGAAAACAATGTACTTGGCGGATCTGGCGGAAGCTGGAAACCTCTAGGAATAATTGAACTTTTTCCATCTGATAGCGCACTGACAGTTGAGATCGGCTTGGATTCTTTAAGCGGTAATACTTTAAGAGCAGATGCAATTGCTTTAGTAAGAAGCACTCAATCGGGACCGGATCTTGAATTTGGAAATCGAAGGTTTTCGAGAGTAGTTATAGATGGTGCAACTGGTGATACTTTAGCATCTGAAAGTTTCTATCGTGATAGAGCTCCATTAGCTTTTGCAGAAACAACTTTCAAATTTGGAGTGTTCACAGATAAAAAGATTCCTTTATATAATTTAGGTGGAAGCCCTTTAATAGTCAGTGGATTCTCAACCCAAACAAGCAGATTTTCTGTTGTAACTCCTACTCCATTTACAATTCCGGTTGGTGGAATGCATGAAATTACCGTTAGATTCGATCCCTTAGGAGAGGAAACCACATTCGATACTCTTTTAGTAATGAGCAATGATGGATTAGAACCGGAGGCAACACTTCCGATTTATGGTACTGGAATAAACTACAACTTTATTCTCAATGCAAGCGCAGGTGGTGCAGAGCCCCATTGGAATGCTCCTTCTCCAGGTGGAATTTATGAAGAAGTTGGTGGAAGTTTTGCAAATTCAACTGCAACTCCATGGCCTTACCCGATTCCTGGTGGAAATCTTGCCAGTCGAGTTGATGTTGGAAGCATCCTCTCTGGTGCATTTTATAAATTTAATATACCAGATTCATTATTCGGAAGTTATTTCCTTGAGTATTCCGGTCCGGCAGGGTCATCAAATGCTGCACAAAATGCAACTGTGGATGTCGTAACACCACTCTATGTAAATCCAGATCCTGCGCTTGGAGATACTCAAAGAGTAACGAATATTAACCTTCGTGGTGTCCAAACAAATTTTCTCTGGGTTAGATTTGGTGGAAATGTAGTGTTTACCTTGAATGGAGGTGGACAGACTGTTGTTCGAATGACGAACCCAAATCAGGGTGGTGACTATTTAAGAGCCGATTTATTAAGAGTAAGATTAGTTCCTATTGTATCGACTATTACGACATCATTGGATGATAAAATTCCCCCGAAATTATTGAATTTCAGTTCAGTGTCTATCTATGATTCTGTAAGGTTGTCTGATTTCAACTATCAAAAGACATTTACCATTAGCTCTAATGGGGAAACACCCCTGAGAATTGATACAATTTATTTAAGAACAGGTGGGTTGATAAGTATTGCCAATTTACCAACTTTTCCAATCACGCTGCCTGCAATTGATGGTGAATTAAATTTAGTTCTCGAGTTCTTGCCGGATTCAATCAGGCTTTATACTGATAGTCTTGTAATAATATCTAACGATCCGGATGATACATTATATACAATTAATGTCAGCGGGCAAGGTGTCGGAACAGGATTGACAGTAGATGACTCCGATCCCACGACATACATATTCCCACCTGATGTTCAAGACTATGTTGGTACTCCCGATCCTTTGAACTTAGACAAGTGGTATAGAGTTTCCGGTTCAGGAATTAATCTGACGAGATTGTTTGCTTACATTTATTTCAATCCGCCAACAGGATTGCAAACAGTTGAGTGGTATCCCGATTTGCCAAGAAAGCCCGGTAGTATAACTGATGAACCAGATAGCTTTGAGGTATTTGTTCAAATACCAATCAGTTCAGTAAACAGTACACCTCGTGCAAGATATCGTATTAATCATTTTAATGGAACTACTGACACGGTAATTTCTCAATATGACAGAACACTGAACGATGGAAAAATTCCATTAGGACGATATAATTTCTTGAGAGGCGGAAGAGATTCCCATGGAAGCGGCACTGTTTACGGCTCTGTTTATCTTTTGAATGACACAGCTTTAGTCAGTGCATATTATCAAGATAGCTTGGTTAATAGAGCTAGAAGTGATTCGTTCTTAATACGTGCAGATGCAATGATTCTTGAACAAGCAGGTGCACCTGTAGGAATTTTTGAACCATCGTATATTCCATTGGAGTATTCATTAAGTCAAAACTATCCAAATCCATTTAATCCGGTAACACAAATTCGTTACACTTTACCTCAACTCACTAATGTTACATTAAAGATATATGATATTTTGGGAAGAGAAATAAAGACTTTAGTTAATAGTGAGCAGCCAGCCGGAGCGTACCGACTTGAATGGAGCGGTACAAATAACTTTGGTACTCATGTTTCATCAGGTGTTTACATTTATAGAATTGTGGCCGGTAAATTTGTACAAACCAAGAAGATGATGTTTTTGAAGTAGGCCTAACCCAACCCTTCCCGACCTGTCTCGCACTTAGCGAGCCAAGGCGGAAGGGAAGGGCTTTTATTATTCTATTAAAGGCGGTCTTCGGATCGCCTTTTTTATTGGATGAAATTATCTTTTTTCTTGACAGGTATTTATTTATTTTTGTTCAAAAATAAATTACAATAAAAATTGAGAATATGAATGTCTGTAATTCCTATTTCGGTTTATGGTGATAAAGTATTAAGAAAAAAAGCTCAGTTGGTTAAAAACGTAGATTTCTTTACAGTTGCCCTTATTAAAAATATGTTCGAAACTATGCGTAATGCAAACGGTATAGGTTTAGCTGCTACTCAAGTCGGAATTGACCAATCAATATTTATAGTTGATTTATCTCAAGTTGAGGATTATGAGAAATCTAAACCGATGGTTCTGATCAACCCGAAGATTTTGGATTTTTCTGATAAAAAAATTAGTATTGAAGAAGGATGCCTAAGTCTACCGGATGTAAGATATGAAGTTGAGAGACCTGAAATAATTTATATCAAGTATTATGATTCTGATTTAAAAGAACATACACTCGAGGCGACTAAGTTATTAGCACGTGTTTTTCAACATGAGCAGGATCATCTTAACGGTATTTTGTTCACCGATCATTTAGATGAAGATGCAAAAAAGAAATTGAAAAAATCATTGGAAAAAATTAGAAAAAGGGAGATTGAAACCGATTATCCAATCGTTGCGAAAAGAACTTATCAATTAAAATGAAAATCATCTTTTGGGGTACGCCTGACTTTGCAATCCCATCTTTAAAAATTCTTTTAGAAAACAATCACCAAATACTTGCTGTTGTAACTGCGCCGGATAAAGAACGAGGCAGAGGTCAAAAAGTATCCTTCACTCCCGTAAAAGAATTTGCCGTTCAAAAAAATATCCCTGTACTACAGCCCGAAAAATTAATAGAGCCCAATTTCTTAGAAACACTTAAAACTTTTCATTGTGAACTTTATATTGTCGTGGCATTTAAAATATTACCGCGAGAAATTTTCACTATTCCAAAATATGGTTCGTTCAACCTCCATGCTTCGTTACTTCCAAAGTTTAGAGGGGCAGCGCCAATTCAATGGGCATTGATTAAAGGGGAAACCGAAACAGGAGTTACTACTTTTGCTCTTGAAGAAAAGGTTGACACGGGGAATATTTATTTGCAAAGGAAAATCCCGATTCTTCCTGAAGATAATTTTGAAACACTTCACGATAAATTAAGTCTGCTTGGTGCTGAAGTTGTTTTGGAGACAGTAAACTCAATTGAAAACGGTACAGCTCAAATGCAAAAGCAATCCGATGAATTGGCTTCATCAGCGCCAAAAATTACTAAAGAAATGATGCAGATAAATTGGAATAAACTAGCGGAAGAAATACATAATTTAGTCAGGGCGTTTTCTCCTTTTCCAGGTGCATCTTTTATTCATAACGAGAAATTGATAAAAGTTTATAGAACTAGAATTAATAATTCTATGAATCTCGATGCTGGAAAAATTCTAGAAAAGAAAGATCAACTATTTGTTGGTTGCAGTAACGGTAGTATCGAAATTTTAGAGATTCAATCCGAAGGTAGAAAAAAAATGAACACCGCTGAATTCCTGCGAGGTTATAGTTTTTCAAACCAGTGAATTATTACTTAAAAAAAAGTGTTGTAGTTAAAAAGAAAAAAGTTAGAGATGTATGAATTTCCATAAGACAATATTGGATGCTGTGGGGAAGACTCCCTTGGTGAAGCTGAATCGAATCAACAAAAATTTAAATCCTCAAATTTTTGCTAAGCTGGAATCTGCTAATCCGGGCGGCAGTGTGAAAGATCGCATTGGGATTTCGATGATTGAACATGCTGAGAAACATGGATTGCTCAAGCCAGGCGGAACCGTTATAGAAGCTACAAGCGGAAATACGGGAATTGGATTGGCTCTTGCCTGTGCAGTGAAAGGTTACAAATCTATTTTTGTTGTTACGGATAAAGTCAGCACTGAAAAAATAAATTACCTGAAGGCATTAGGAGGAGATGTAATTGTAGTCTCAAATGCAGTCAGGCAGGATTCACCCGAATATTATATAAACGTTGCCAAGAGAATAAATAAGGAAACTCCTAACTCGTTATTCATGTACCAGTATTCAAATCCGGCAAATCCTGAAATTCATTATAAAACAACCGGACCAGAAATTTGGGAACAGACAGACGGAAAGATAACTCACTTTGTTTCAGGAATTGGAACAGGCGGAACAATCAGCGGTGTGGGGAAATATTTAAAGGAAAAAAATAAAAACGTTCAAATCATCGGAGCTGATCCTTATGGTTCCATCTTTAAAACTTATAAAGAAAAAGGTGAAGTAATTTCCGGTGTGCCGTATCTTGTTGAAGGAATTGGCCAAGACTGTCTTCCTCAAAATGTTATGTTTGAATTCATTGATAGAATAATCAATGTTAGTGATTCGGATTCATTTAACTATGCACGAATTCTATCGCGTGAAGAAGGAATATTTTGCGGCGGAAGTACTGGAACCATACTGGCGGCAGCTCTCCAAATTGCTAAAGAATTAAATAAAAATGATGTGATTGTTTTTATCGTTTGTGATACAGGAGAAAGGTATCTCTCTAAATTTCATAGTGATGAGTGGCTTCGTGATAAGCGTCTTTTACCATCTGAAATTAGAACTCTTCAGGATGTTGTTACATCCAAACGAAATGAAGGTGGTAAAGCTTTAGCTTTTTTATATCCGACCGATAAGGTGATAAGAGCATTCGAACTGATAAATGAATCAGGCTTTTCGCAAATTCCCGTAATTGATCATGGTGAATCTGTGGGAAGTGTTAAAGAAGCTAAACTAATGAGCCGTTTAGTGAAAGATCCAAAACTTTTTGATTTTACTGTTGAGCAGGTAATGGAACCAGGATTTCCGGTGTTAGATGAAAGAACTGAAATTGAAGCTGTTAGAAAATATCTTGGCGATTCTCCGGCAGTTTTAGTTACAGGGTACGGAAGAATCATTGACATCGTAACGAGGTATGATATTCTTAAACATGCAAAATTAGCTTAGTTGAAAAATTCTATGGATTTAATCATTAGTTTATTAAACTAAATTGAGCTGAAAGAATTAATGATGAATAATGAACAAGGAATTTTGAATTATGAATGAAAGCGAAAATAAAAAGTTCGATCTTGAGGAGAGATTAATAGATTTTGCAGCTTTAATTATTGGCATTACAGAGAACCTTTATATAATACAAGGGCAGGAAATCATATTGCTGGACAACTAGTGCGATCCGGAACTTCACCGGCTTTGCAATATGGAGAAGCGCAAAGTGCTGAATCGAGAAATGATTTTATACACAAATTAAAAATATTACTAAAAGAATTAAGAGAAACTCTTGTTTCATTGAAGATAATTAAGAAAGTTCCACTGACTAAAAAAATAGATTTAGTAGAGAAAGCATTAACTGAATGCAATGAACTTATTTCAATTTTTGTTAAAAGTATTGAGACAGCCAAAAAGAATAATGACAAAAACAGAAATGAATAATTTAAAACTTCGATATTCATAATTCCTTGTTCATTATTCGATATTCAATTAATGAATATTGCTTCGTTTCACTCTCAATGACCATCAAAAAATAATAAAAGGAAAAATAATGGGTTTTTCAACAGACGCAATTCATGCAGGGCAAATTCCCGATCCAACAACCGGTGCAGTTATAACTCCTATTTATCAAACATCAACGTATGCTCAAGAAGCGCTTGGGAAAAATAAAGGTTACGAGTATGGAAGAACTCACAATCTCACTCGCAGCGCATTGGAAAATAATATTGCAGTTCTTGAAAAAGGAAAATATGGAATTGCGTTTTCATCGGGACTTGCAGCTACTCATGCTTTAATGAGTCTTGTAAAAAGTGGTGATCACGTAATCGTTTCTAATAATGTTTACGGTGGAACTTATCGCTTATATGAATTGAACATGAAAGATTATGGAATAGATTTTTCCTGGGTTGATACTTCGAAATTGAAAAATATTGAAGCTGCAATTAAACCAAATACTAAAATGGTTTTTGTGGAAACACCGACTAATCCAATGCTTAATCTGACCGATCTGGAAGGCACAGCAAAAATCTGCAAGAAAAATAATCTGATTAGTATAGTTGATAATACGTTTATGAGCCCTTACTTTCAAAATCCACTTACATTTGGCTGCGATATTGTGCTCCACAGTCAAACTAAATACATAAACGGACACAGTGATGTTATTGGCGGAATTTTAGTTACAAGTGTTGATAAAATTCATACTCGATTAAGATATATTCAGAATGCTGCTGGTGGAATTCCTTCACCATTTGATTGCTGGTTGATACTCAGATCAACTAAAACTCTTGCCGTTAGAATGGAGAGGCACAATTACAATGCTCAGCAGTTTGCTAATTATCTTGTGAATTCGGGAATTGCTAAAAAAGTTTATTACCCTGGATTAGTGAATCATCCGCATCATGAACTTGCAAAAAGGCAAATGCGCGGCTTTGGCGGGATGATCTCTGCTGATTTTGGAAATATCGAAACTGCAAAAAAAATTCTCAACAACGTTAAAATATTTACATTAGGAGAAAGCTTAGGCGGAGTGGAAAGCTTGATTAGTCATCCTGCAACAATGACACATGCTTCTGTTCCAAAAGAAGAGAGAGAAAGAATGGGGCTTACAGACAGTTTAGTTCGGTTTTCTGTTGGGTTGGAAGATATTGAAGATTTGATTCAAGATGTCGAGAATGCTCTTAAATAGTTTTCCAATTTAAATCTCACGTGAAGCAAGCGATGATAGAAATTCGCAAACAAACCCAGTTCCTTTGGTTTTTAGACTATTCGTCAGGAACTGGGTTTGTAATCTTCACTTTTGTGTAAGATGACTTATAACTAAATTTGAGATAAGGAATTACATTATTTGAGATCATAAAAAAGAAGTTACATGGGAAAAATCAGATTGAGCTTAGTATTAGTGTTTATGCTTGTAATTAATGTTTCAATCTCCTTGCTCGCGCAACAAGACACAATTGAAATTTACATAATAGATAATTTTGTTACTCCTGAGTTACCGCATAAGCTCATGCTTTCATTTTTTACGAGTGAGGTTTGTAAATCGAAGCTCAACATCAACGGAACAAATGAGATTATAATTTCAAATGAACCGACAGACAATCACAAAATTCAGATTGATTTGACAAACTATGCCTTAGTTGCTAAGACAAATTATTTTACAATTACTGTCGAGGGTGCACAGGGAAATTCCTACACAAGCGAAAAAGATGAGTTCGAAATTCCAAAGGAAATTATTGTTGAAGGCGGATCAAATTTTCTTATGTTCTGTTTGTTTGGCGGGATTGTATTTGCACTTCCATCTCCCGTTTATGTGCTGGCAAAAGAAAATCAGTACTTCAGCTTAACAAAAGAAATTCCACTTATCTTCCTTAAATCGAGCGGATATAATTATCCAACCGGTTATTTCTCAGTTGAGTACTCACATATAATAAATGCACCGGCAAGGAATTTTTTTAGAACCGGGTACAAACACATAATTGAGATTCCC
>Ga0209321_10003393_pt1 | contig 10657 bp, 12 predicted proteins | sample Rifsed16ft4_FD_184012 | JGI IMG/M metagenome (GOLD analysis project Ga0209321, IMG submission 184012) | Soil microbial communities from Rifle, Colorado, USA - sediment 16ft 4 - CSP-I_5_4 (version 2) | ecosystem: Environmental > Terrestrial > Deep subsurface > Rock core/Sediment | place: Rifle... | reverse complement strand
GTTCCGTCCGTCCGGTTTGCTCGGCGAAAAACTGGCGGAGCGCGCATGAAGCTGAATCGTTCATCGTCCGGCCATTTCGCGCTCGCCTTCGGCTTGCTGGCGCTGCCCTTCATCATCGACGCGCTGTTCGGCCACGGCTGGGTGCGCATCGCCGATTTCGCCCTGCTCTACATCATGCTGGCACTCGGCCTGAACATCGTGGTCGGCTACGCGGGCCTGCTCGATCTGGGCTACATCGCCTTCTTCGCCGTGGGTGCCTACACCTATGCCTTGCTCGGCTCGCCGCAATTCGGCTTGCACTGGCCGATGTATGTGGTGCTGCCGCTGGGCGCGCTGATCGCCTGCGGCTTCGGCGTGCTGCTCGGCGCGCCCACGCTCAAGCTGCGCGGCGACTACCTCGCCATCGTCACGCTCGGCTTCGGCGAGATCATCCGCATCTTCCTCAACAACCTGAACGCCCCGGTCAACATCACCAACGGCCCGCAGGGCATCAGCGCCATCGACCCGTTGCAGATCGGCGGTTTCTCGTTCGGCGATTCGTTCGAATGGATGGGCATGCGCGTGGACGACGTACACCTGCATTACTACCTGTTCCTCGCCTTCACCCTGCTGGTGATCTTCGTCTCGCGCCGTCTGGAAGATTCGCGCATCGGCCGCGCCTGGGTGGCGATACGCGAGGACGAGGTCGCCGCCTCGGCGATGGGCATCAACACGCGCAACATCAAACTGCTCGCCTTCGCCATGGGCGCCACCTTCGGCGGCATCTCCGGCGGCCTGTTCGCGGGCTTCCAGGGCTTCGTCAGCCCGGAAAGTTTCAGCCTCATGGAATCCATCATGGTGCTGTGCATGGTCGTGCTGGGCGGCATGGGCAACATCGGCGGTGTGGTGCTGGGCGGCGTGCTGCTGGTGGCGCTGCCGGAACTGTTCCGCCATGCGGCCGGGCCGGTGCAACAAATGTTGCTGGGCAAAGTGGTAGTCGATCCGGAAAGCCTGCGCATGCTGATGTTCGGTCTGGCGCTGATTCTGGTCATGCTGTGGCGTCCCGCCGGGTTGTGGCCATCGACGCAACGCCGCCGCGAGTTCGATGCCGACGACAGCGTGCTGCATCAGGAACAGGAGACGGTCTATGACGCCTCCAAGTAATCGTTTGCTGGAACTAACCGGTGTTGGCAAACACTTCGGCGGCGTAACCGCGCTGGCCGACGTGTCGCTGCACATCCATCACGGCGACATCTACGGCCTCATCGGTCCCAACGGCGCGGGCAAAACCACGCTGTTCAATGTCGTCACCGGCTTGTATCAGCTCGACAGCGGCTCATTCCAATTCGCCGGACAAAGCTACACCCGTTGCAAGCCGCACCTGCTCGCGCAAGCCGGCATCGCGCGCACCTTCCAGAACATCCGCCTGTTCGCCAACATGAGCGCGCTGGAGAACATCATGGTTGGTCGCCACCTGCGTACGCGCACCGGCATCTGGGGCGCGCTCACGCGCAACGCCGCCGCGCGTACCGAAGAGCGCGCCACCGTGCAGCGCGCGCGCGAACTGCTGGACTATGTCGGCATCACCTGCGCGCACCAGACGCTGGCGAAGCATCTATCCTACGGCGAACAGCGCCGCCTCGAGATCGCGCGCGCCCTCGCCACCGAACCCAAACTGCTTGCGCTCGACGAACCCGCCGCCGGCATGAACGCGACCGAAACGGTCGCACTGAAAGCATTGCTGCAAAAGATTCGCGCCAGCGGCATCACGGTGTTGCTCATCGAACACGACGTGAAACTCATCATGGGCTTGTGCGATCGCGTCGCTGTGCTGGACTACGGCAAAAAGATCGCCGAAGGCGCGCCCGAAGAAGTGCGCCGCGACCCTGCGGTGATCGCGGCCTATCTTGGCGGGGAGGCAGCGTGAGTTTGACTCCGAATATTCGCATTGCCGCCACATCCCCTCCCCCATGCAGGGGGAGGGTTAGGGTGGGGGTAGAAGTGCTGATGTTCAGCCACTCTACCCCCATCCCACCCTTCCCCTTGCAAGGGGGAAGGGGCGAGTTGATGGCCGATGAGCAGCGTGGGCACAAAGAACGTGCCCACCCTACACATATTTTCCCTCGCCCGCTTGCGGGAGAGGGGCAGGGGAGAGGGTAAACGCATGACACAGCCATCCCCACTTCTCGAAGTCGAAAACCTCAAAGTCTCCTACGGCGGCATCCAGGCGCTCAAAGGCATCAGCCTCACCATCGCGCAGGGCGAACTCGTCACCCTCATCGGCAGCAACGGCGCAGGCAAAACTACCACCCTCAAAGCGCTGGCCGGCTTGCTGCATCCCACCTCCGGCAAGCTGCATTATCGGAATCAATCCCTGCTGCACATCCCCGCACACCAGCGCGTAGCCAACGGCATCTCGCTCGTGCCGGAAGGCCGCGGCATCTTCGCGCGGCTCACGGTGGAAGAGAACCTGCTGATGGGCGCCTACGTGCGCAGCGACAAGGCCGAGACTGCCGCCGACCTCGCACGCCAGTACGCCTTATTTCCGCGCCTGGCCGAACGCCGCACACAACTCGCCGGCACACTCTCCGGCGGCGAACAGCAGATGATCGCCATGGCGCGCGCGTTGATGAGCCACCCGACCCTGCTGATGCTGGACGAACCCAGCATGGGCCTCGCCCCGCTGATGGTGGAAAAGATCTTCGAAACCATCCGCGACATCTCCGCGCAGGGCGTCACCATCCTGCTGGTAGAACAGAACGCCAAGCTGGCGCTGGAAGCCGCGCAACGCGGCTATGTGCTGGAGAGCGGTGCGATCACTTTGGCGGGTGCAGCGAGCGAGTTGCTCGGGAGTGATGCGGTGCAGCGGGCGTATCTGGGGGCTTGATCGGTATTACCACGCTCCTTAGACGCTAATCTACCTTCTTGAGGATTGATTGGCAGAGTCTGAGTACTTCTACCAACTTGGAAACATCGCGATGCTTACTAATAAGATTCCTGTCTGAGTGAGCAACATCATTTCGAATTAATCGAAGTGATTCGATTTGTTCAGTTGATAGATTCGTCACCTTGAAGCAGTTAACAAGTCTGAGAATGTCGGGTAGGGTGAAGACGCTCGTCCAGCCGATATCAACATTGCCTTTTATTGCTTGAGCTTGTTTCTTGATAAATTTGTGTGCATTGTCTGGGAAAGCCTTGCGCACGACATCTTCTGTAATTTTGTGTTCTATCCTATCCCATAACTTTCTTTCCATAGCCTGAATGAGAACGAACAGCGGCACTTTCATTGCTGGCTTATTTAGATCGGAATAATGGACATATCCTGCGATTTGATCGGCCGAAATGATAAATCGAAAGGGCGCCTGGTCAAGAAGGATTGGCATGCTGAGTAGGCTTGTCGTATCGCTAACAAGCAAATCTGGCGTCAGATCACATAACTCATTCAAGTCTCTTTGGAAGAAGCCTTGAATTCTTCCAATCTTTGGGTATGGCACTACATCATATTTGCTGAAAAGTAAGCCTGCGTCTTTTCTAGATGAGGCTCTCACCAACATCTCTGCTGGTGTCATGATGTCCTGAACCGAAAAGATTCGGTCAAGCTTTGAGACTATCTTTTCCATGCTGGGACTCCTCAGTAAATGAAGGCGGTGGTTTACGCGACCACCTTTAGCAGTAATTTCGTCGCCAACACAATCAGCATCACCGCAAACAACTTGCGCAGCAATTCCACCTTCATGCGATGTGCGGCCTTGGCGCCGAACGGTGCGGTGAGCACGCTGGCGAGCGCGACCCAGAACAGGGCGGGCAGGTAGACGTAGCCCAGGTGCATCTCCGGCAGCGATTCGATGTGTGAGCCAACTGCGATGTAGCCTATCGTGCCGCCGACGGCGATGGGGAAGCCGATGGCGGAGGCGGTGCCGATGGCGTGGCGTATCGGCACGTTGCACCAGATGAGGAAGGGCACGACGATGGCGCCGCCGCCGATGGAGACGAGGCTGCTGATCCAGCCGGTGAAGGTACCTGTGAGCGTCATGCCTGCCGGGCCGGGAAGCTGGCGCGAGGGGTGCGGCTCTTTGCCGAGCAGGATTTGCGCGGCGACGAAGTAGACGAACAGGGTGAAGAAGATGCCCAGTCCTTTTGCGGGAATGGACGATGCGGACAGGGCGCCCAGTGCGGTGCCGAACAGGATGCCGGGGGTGATGCGGCGCACGACTTGCCAGTTCACCACGCCGTGCTGGTGGTGTTTGCGCAGGCTGGAGAGCGAGGTGAAGATGATGGTCGCCATCGAGGTGCCGAGGGCGAGATGCAGGGTGTGTTCGGAGGAGAAGTGTTGCGCGTCGAACAGCATCAGCAGCACGGGTACCAGCACCAGACCGCCGCCGACACCGAAGAGGCCGGCGAGGAAGCCGGTGATGGCGCCGAGTGTCAGATAGGCTGCGTACCATTCCATGTTCAGGCTCTCAAGTTGGCCGTACATGGTTCGACAAAGCCTTTAGTCCTGAGCTTGTCGAAGGATCACCACGAACGGCTATTACGTTAATCAGCGTACCAGCTTGGTGGTGATGAATCGCCACTCCGCCGGGTCGAGCGGCGTGATGGACAGTCGATTGCCGCGTTGCAGGGTGCGCATGTTCTCCAGTTCGGGATGACGCTTCAGTTCCTCGATGGAGATGAGCGCGATCTTTTTCACCAGTTTCACATCCACGTTCATCCAGCGCGGTGTCTCTTGCGTGGCTTTCTCATCGAAGTATTTGCTCTTCCTGTCGAACTGCGTGGCATCGGGATAGGCGTGGCTCGCCACTTCGGCGATGCCGGCGATGCCGGGTTCCTTGCAGTTGGAGTGGTAGAACAGCACGCCGTCGCCGACACTCATCTGGTCACGCATGAAGTTGCGCGCCTGGTAGTTGCGCACGCCATACCAAGCCACGGTCTGGTCCTTCATCGCTGCCAGGTCGTCGATGCTGCAGTCGGTGGGTTCGGATTTCATCAGCCAGTAACGCACGGGTACCTCTCAAAATCAAAACTTCGTTGCCATACTGCGTTGCGCCCGAAAAATCTTGCTTACATATTCCCGACATATGCGGCGCCGCGATTTTTCGTACGCGCCTTGTCTGGCTTAGAAGTTTAGATTCTTAGAGGCACCCTCACGATCCAACTCCACAAAAGAAAAGTGCGATCCCGAAAGATCGCACTGGAATAGAGTCCTCCGCCTGTGCCGTTGACTCAATATCTTGAACCGGGGTTCAAGAGGGTCGGTTCCCGGTTACATCAGGTGCATCCCCGGGGGATGCTCACAACAGTAACTTGTATGGGGCGCAACCTAAGCAATTAGCTCATTGGTTCAAAGAATTATGAGTCTGACGAACACCGCAGGGGACAAACCTTGAAAATTCTCACTAATCCACTGCGGGGTTAATGGAGGTTCTAAAACAACTCGTCTTGCTCCGCTACCGCGGCATCGATGGTTGCCTGCATGGCTTGCATTCTACGCTTGAATTCGGCGAGGTCAAATCCGCCGCCGAGGCGCGTGGTGAGGAGCTCGTGGGTGATGTTGAGTGCGGCCATGATGGCGATGCGTTCGATCGATGCGATCTTGCCGGCGTCGCGAATTTCCCGCATCTTTTTATCAAGATAGGCGACGGCGTCAAGCAGTTCGGCGCGCTCGTCTTCGGGACAGGCGACGCGCAGTTCGCGGTCGAGGATGGTCACATCCAGTGAACTGATCTTGCTCATTGCGCATTCTCGGGTAATTGGGCGAGCAGTTTTTCCAGGCGCTTGGCAGCCTCGTCGATCTTGTCCTGGCTCTTGCGCTGCTTGCTCACCGCCGCCGCGACTTCCTGGCGCAGTTGCAGATTCTCGGCGCGCAGGCGCTGGGTGAGCTGTACCAAATGGGCCAGTTTTTCGTCGAGGGCGTCAAGTTCGCTGTGCATATCCGCACTATAAATTTAAAAAGTCTGTTAAGTCAATCGGTAACGGAATGTTTTGCAAGTGCTTTGGAATTTTCATGAGTAACCTCTGCAATTCGCGCCGTTTCAAGGTGCTGAAGCCGTGCGAGCCTTTCAGCTAAGCGGGAAACAGGTGAGGGAGTATTTACTTGATGCCCATGCTGCCCCGGTGAGGTGTGGATGAATCGAAGAGCTACTGCGAACAATCATGGTAAGGCTGCAGATCAAGACCCGCGAGCCCGGATACTGGAGCTTGAGCGAGGTTCAGGATATAAGCGGCAGGCGCATGAAGCTACGTTACAGAGGTAATCAAGTCCATTTGATCGGAATGCTGGTCCTGGAAGGCGCGCTCCGCCCGTATCGGGTAGTTTCAGAGTTGATTCGTTTCTCAAATTCCATCGGTTGTCATGAGCAGACCTATCGGGCTAGATAGGTTCCCGTGATTGCTGAATCGGATAAATTCCAACTTGAACTTGAAAAGTTCAGTGGGTTTGCAGGTTCTGGTGGGAATTCAGTTCCAAATCCAACTAAGAAGAAGCGACGGGAAAACTTCGGGAAGCTTGCCGTTTGGTGGGTCACTACGAGATGCGCTATGAGGTCCGGGACACCAACATCTTCGCAGTAATCGGGTTTTCAGTGAAGCCAACGTATTTATACATGCTAAAGCCCAATAGAGTCAGGGCCAGCGCCGGATTCAATTGCTGCGGAAAAATCTCATCAACTGGGTAGCTGATAATGAAGCAATCTCTCTAGTAAGGGGCTGTCATGAAGAAATTACTGCTTGTAAATCCTCGAGGCTTTGATTTAAGCAACTTTACGGGGGGCAGATGGGGAATGCTCCCCGTCACCCTGCCTACGGTCACTGCGTTGACTCCGGAAAACTGGGAGGTTCGCGTCATCGATGAGTACCTCGAAGAGAAAATCGATTTCGATGAGTCCTTTGATGTTGTAGGCATTACCGTTTTGCCTCCGCAGTACCAGCGAGCTCGGAGGATTGCCGAGGAATTTCGTCGCCGCGGAGTCCTGGTGGTCGTGGGCGGCCCCTTTCCTTCACTGAGTCCCGACCGCTGCCGAGACTTTGCCGATGTGCTCTTTATCGGCCGAGCAGAGCGGACATGGCCCAAATTCTGTATGGACTATCTGGCAAATCAGTACGAACGGGAGTACGTGGACAACAATCCCGTAGACTTCTCACTTGTACCCAATGCTGATTATCGTGGATTCTCGCCGCAAGCACTTGCAAGTTACACCTCGGCAGTCGTACATATCGAGAGCGGTTGCCCGCACCGTTGTGATTTCTGTGATGCAGTCATTTATAGCGGTAATCTCCTGAGGATTAGGCCGGCTGACAAGATCATCGAGGAAATCGAAAAACTGCACGAACTGGGAATTCGCGCGGCGTTCCTGGCGACCGACGATCTGCTCGTGAATCGGGCGGAGACCAAGAAAACCCTGAGGAGGCTGATAGAGTGGCAACAGGCGCAGAAAGAGCCCATGACGTTTTTCACCAATATCGACATTGCCGTGTGTCGTGACACCGAGTTTTTGGAACTCTCAGCGCAAGCGGGGGTGCTTACCTATCTCGTAGGTTTTGAATCGCCGAATAAGGAAAGCCTGTTTTCGGTGGGAAAAAAGGTGAATCTCAAACACGATTCACATACCGCAGTGCGGACGATTTTTGAACACGGGATCCAAATCTACGGGTACCTCATGGTAGGTTTTGATGAAGATGACTTAACCATTTTTCAGAAGCAGGTGGACTTTTTTCAGAGTCTTGGTCTGGCCTGGTCCAATATCAACGTGGTGGATGCAAGGGACGGTACGGTTCTCAAAGACCGTATGGTCCAAGAAGGACGTTACGTCGATTTCATGGTCGGCGGTTACGGTCGACCCTGGGGTGAAATCAAACCAAACAATATTAACCTTACAAGCATAATTCCGAAGAATATGACCGTGCAGCAGCTGCGACAAGGCACCTATTGGACGCTCAAGCAATTGTGTGATTGGGACAACTTCAAGCAGCGGGTGAAGGTGTTTTTCGAAACTTATGAGGCTTCACCCAAGAAGAATGCCTTGACAATTCCGCGTCAGTTGCCCCCAAAAGAACTCCCGGTGCCCATTCGCAATTTCTTGGCCACGGCATCACCGGACGAAAAGGAGGCATGGGAGTTTACATTTGGATGTGGAATGCGCTCATCGCATCCACAGGGCATTGGGATTGCGGTCCGTGCATTCATGCCAACCCTCGGCTTACGGAGAATGTTAGCCCAACAGATACCCAACATGGACGAAATAACCTATCCGCAATAGCGAAGTTTCAGTGTCGCGTGGCAAGCTTCAGTACGGCAACGAGGAGTGGCCTCGCAGATTCGGACAGCCAGTCAAGTGGTAGCCTCACTCAACCCACGCGGTGCAAAGTATGACAACCAGAGGAGGCAAGCGCATGAAAAGGATGAGACGGAGCCACACCATCCTTTGGTACAATCCGCACTGCTTCAAGGTGCTGAAAGGTGCAAGCCCTTCAGTTAAACGGGAAACAGGTGAGGGAGTGTTAACTCTATGCCTGTGCTGCCCCCGCAACGGTAAGCAGGTGCGGATTTGCCAGTAGGCCACTGTGAGCAATCATGGGAAGGCGGCAGATCAAGACTTGTGAGCCCGGATACCGGCCTTGAGCGAGGTTCAGGATATGCGCGGGAGGCGCATGGAGGCTCGTTCTTCAAGAGTCATTCTTTCTTCTCGCTGCATTCCTGATTTTGTTCAATGTTCCAACGGGGTCGTTGGAATCATTCAGGAATTTCTCCAAATGCAAAACAGAAGCAAGCTGCTGGCCGCCATTCTCTGCGCGGCACCCTCCATTGTTCATGCCGCTGCGGACGACAGTCTGGGCGAAATCGTCGTGACCGCGACCCGTCTTGAACAGCCGCTCAAACAGTCGCTGTCCAGCACAACGGTCATCACCGCGCAGGACATCCGCAACTCGCAGGCGCCCGACGTAGCGACCATCCTGCGCAGCGTGGCAGGCATCGAAATTGACCAGAGCGGCGGAACCGGCAAGACCGCCGGCCTGTTTCTGCGCGGAACGGACAGCAGCCACGCATTGGTGCTGGTGGACGGTGTGCGCGTCAATTCCGCCACGACCGGCGCTACCTCACTGGATCAGCTGATGCTGGACCAGGTCGAGCGCATCGAGATTGTGCGCGGCAACGTCAGCAGTCTGTATGGCTCTGAAGCCATCGGCGGCGTGGTGCAGGTATTCACCAGGCGCGGCCATGGCGCGCCGGCCGCGAATGCGAGTGCCGGTTTCGGCAATCAGGGTACGCGGCGCTTGTCTGCAGGTTTGGGCGGCGCGGTGGAGGGGACGGATTTCAGTGTGCAGCTTTCCACCTTCAGGACGGACGGAGTGTCAGCCCTGAACCCGGCGCTGGTATCCACAGCCAACCCGGACCTGGACGGCTATCGCAACAACAGCCTGTCGGCCAACGTGGGGCATGCATTCAGTGCCGACCACCGTGTCTCGGCTTCGCTGTTCGGCAGCAACGGCAACAACCAGTATGACAATGCCTTCAATCTGAACCAGGCAGATGTGAACAGCAGTCGTGCGCAGATGTGGAAATTCTCGCTGGCCTCGGACGACCAGATCACGGATGTCTGGCACAGCAGGCTGCAACTGGCGAATGGCGTGGATCAGTACCGTGATTTCCTGAATGGGCAAGCCGTGGCGGGCGGCGCGCTGTACCAGACCAGCAGCGATCAATTGACCTGGCAAAACGCGCTGCAACTGGACGACAGCCAGTGGCTTCTGCTGGGGGCGGAATCACTGCGGCAGAAGGTGTCGAGCGACATGAGCCCCGGCTATGTACAAGATACGCGCCAGGTGAACAGCCTGTTTGCCGGCTACACCGGAACCTACGGCGCGCACCAGGCGCAGCTTAACCTGCGCCGGGACAACAACTCGCAATACGGAGGCAACACGACCGGCCTGTTGGGTTATGGCTACGGGCTTACGGATGCATGGCGCGCAACCGCCAGCTACAGTACGGCCTTCCGGGCGCCCACGTTCAACGAGCTGTATTGGCCGGATACCGGCTTCGGCGGAGGCAATCCCGCCCTGAGACCGGAACGTTCGCGCAACCTGGAGGCTGGATTGCGTTTCGCGTCGGATGCGCAGCAGTTTGATGCCGTGTATTTCGACAATCGCATTCGCGATCTGATCTCCAGCTGGCCGCCGGCCAACATCAATAAGGCGCGCATCAATGGTGTTGAGCTCAGCTATGCCGGGCGATTCGGCGATACCGGCGTGAAGGCAGCCCTGACCTCGCAGAACCCGCGCGACGACATCACCGGGGCGCAATTGATCCGGCGCGCCAAACTGCATAGCAGTCTCGGACTGACGCAGCGTATCGGCACATGGCAGGTGGGTGGTGAGTGGCTGCATAGCGGTACACGGCAGGACAATTACTTTGATCCGTCCACCTTCACGGTCTCAAGCCAGACCCTGCCGGCATACAATGTCTTCAATCTGGCCGCCGGCTATGCCATCAACAAGGATACCCGGCTGTCGCTGCGCGCAGACAATCTGACCAATCAGAACGACAGCAGCGCCTATGGCTACAGTCCTTTGGGCCGCCGCGTGTTTGTCGGTATCCATTACCAGCCGCAGGACTGATATGCCGCAGCAAATCGCAGCCGGGTATACTTGACGCCGAATTATCAGGGCAAGAACCAGGTTTCCC
>Ga0209321_10003391_pt1 | contig 10662 bp, 14 predicted proteins | sample Rifsed16ft4_FD_184012 | JGI IMG/M metagenome (GOLD analysis project Ga0209321, IMG submission 184012) | Soil microbial communities from Rifle, Colorado, USA - sediment 16ft 4 - CSP-I_5_4 (version 2) | ecosystem: Environmental > Terrestrial > Deep subsurface > Rock core/Sediment | place: Rifle... | reverse complement strand
TCGTGGCGCGTGCGGCGCTCGTCGGCGATGACCTCCGCGCCGGGCGAGCGGCCCAGGTCGAGGGCGAACTCACCAACCAGCTCCCCACAGACTCCGTTCACGGTGCCGATCCGAGCCGTGAGCATGGCGGCGGCCAGGTCGGGCTTGCCGGTCTCGATCAGCTTGGTGCGGATGCGGCCCGCGAGCTCGGCGGCGGCGCGTTCGCGAAGGGCCTGCAGGACAGGAAGTACGGCGAGATGGTCCAGGCGTTCCTGAAAGACCTCGACCTGAAAGGTGTAGTGCCTAAGAGCATGGCAGGAGGGAAACGATGAGCATCTACCTGGATATCGAGACGATGGGCCTGAATGCCTACCTGGACCGCGTGACGTGCATAGGCCTGGTGGAAGAGGACGGCACCGAGACGGCAATCTGCGGCCAGGACGAGCGGCAGATGCTGAACGCCTTCGCCCACTTCATGGATGAGCGCGAAGGCGAGGAGATTGTGACCTGGAACGGGAAGGGATTCGACGTCCCCTTCCTCATGGTGCGGATTCTTGTGCAGCGCGTGGTCCCGCCGGAAGACGCGCACGTGCACGAGGACCTGAAGGAGCTGTTCCCGAAGTTCCAGTTCACGGACCGCAACGGCTACCGGCGCTGGCGGCAGCCGGGCCTCGGCGAGCTCGCGGAGACTCTCGGCCTGGGAGCGAAGACGAAGCACGGCTCCGAAGCCCCCGCGCTGTTTATGGAAGGGCGGTTTGACGAGCTCCAGAAGTACTGCCTCCAGGACGCGCAGCTGGTCCGCGCGCTGCACGCGCGGCTCCGGGAATATCGCGGCCTTCTCGAGGTGGTCCCATGAAGGACTTCTGCGTGGACTGCGGGCAGCTTGCCGAGCTCGACAAGGACACGATGCTCTGCCGAGATTGCGAGCGCACGGCCCAGGGTGATGAATAGTGCGTAAAAGCCGCAGGGGAGAATCCTCCTTGGTACACCCTTTCAGAGAGCCGGCGGCCGAAAAGTGCGCAGAAACCGCAAAAGAGCCGTGCGACGACTGCGGGAACGACCCGTGCACATGCTGGGACTTTGGTCCGGGGGGGCTCTGATGGCAGGCGGCAAGCATAGGGCATCAAAGTTCTCGCACGCGAAGCAGCGCAGGCGGAAGGGCTGATGGACTTCCCACCGGTGACGATGGCGTACATCCCCCGGCAGCGCGGCGTGCGCTGCTACACAGTGGTGAAGCCCTGCGCCCGCTGCGGCAAGCCGTGGAAGAAACGGCCGGAACACCAAATGATCCGGCGCTGGTGCGACGCGTGCATAGCATGGAGGGATGCAGGATGCCGGTGAGCGAGAAGAGCGAGTGGCGATTCTACTGGTGGATGATGGTGCTCGGGGTGCTCGGCGGCTACAAGGCCATCGGGAATGTCCAGGCGGCCTTTGGTGTTGGCATCCTGGTCCTGCTCATGTCCGCCCTGGTGGTGGTCCTCCTTGATGTCCTCCTGGAGAAGCACGGGGTGAGAGATTGAGACGGGCCAGACCAGAGATCATCGAGATATCGAGAGAGACGGGCGGGATGCTGCAGGCCGGCGAGCAGGTGCGCATCGCGTTCTCAGAATTGCGCCGCAGCCAGCACAGATACCGCGTCGAGCGTTCTGACGACGTGATACGCCTGGTGAACTGCGGCCGCGACGGGCATCGGCCCTGGACGGAAGCGGAAGAGGAGCTCCTCCGCGCGATGGCGACGCAGCGGAGCGTCCGCGAGCTCGCGGACCTCATGGACCGCCCGCTGCAGACCATCTACAACAAGCTGAAGAGATTGGAGGGATGAACATGGAACCGGAGACAGTGATGCTGAAGGACCTGACACCGGGCGTGTGGCTGCATGCCACAGTCCAGCACGTGCGCGAGATGAAATGGATCGAGAAGATTTCTTTTGTGGTCGGCACGGTAGGGATTGCCCTCAGTATTCAGATATTGGACGGCGCCGCAGAGATATTGGGCGGCGCCGCCGAGAAGTGGCAGGCCACCAAGGACCCGCTTTTCATGGCAGTCTTCGCGGTGGGGCTCACGGCCACATTGTTCGGCATCATCTTTCTCTCGCAGCAGATAGGCCTGTTTGCGAGCGGACTTACAGGCCCTCTCAGGCGGCACAAGGAACACGAGCGCATAGTCCAGGTGGTCCACGAGGAGCTCGCGAAGGGGGCGAGCTGAGGATGCCGCGCTGGAGCAGGGCGGCGCAGCGCAAGATAGCACGCTTCAGGACGGGCCCGCCGCCTCCGCTGAAGCGCTGGTGCGAGATCTGCCAGAAGGAGACGCAGAGGTATTACGACAGACATATAGGCCACAGCCGGTGCGTGGAATGCGACTGCCACGGCCGGCCGGCGCATCTGAGGTGATGGACATGGAACTGGTGTACTTTGAGTACGCACTGAAGGACGGCAAGGGGAAAGGCATCGCGGTCGACGCGCAGAGCGTCCTGGACCGCATGGCTTTCCTCGAGGAATTCGGCGGGACGCACAGCGCGGAATCCGTCGCGCAGCACTGGTACGCGCTGAAGCGTGAGTTGCTCGGGCTGCTCGTGGTCCCGGAGGTGCAGGATGTTCCTCCGAAAGAACCCTAGGTGGCTGCGGATCCTGGTGGGCGGCACCATCCTCTCGATGCTGGTCTGGGTCGCGGTCGGCTGGGGCCTCGGCATCGGCCTGAAGATGGATTCCTGGAGTGCGGCGCAGCTGGCCACGCTCGCGTGGGGCGGCTGCCTTTTTGTGACTCTACTCGCCGCAGCCGCTGATGCCGGCATGCTGCAGAAGCTCGGCGAGAAGATGGACATGGAGGACTGAATGAGCGAAGGCGAGAATGAGGGCGCCTACGCCCGCCTGCGCCGCTGCGTGAAGCTGCTCCGCCGCCTCCAGACGCTCGACTTTGACGGCATCGTGGCCGTGACGGGGGAGAAGGGAATCGGCAAGAGCACCGTCGGCCTGCAGATACTCCGCCAGCTGCACGGGGACTACTTCCCGGAGCGGCCCTTCCGGATTGCGGAGGTCGTGGCGTACAGCAACGAGGACGTGCGCGAGAAGCTGGCGACGCTGCCGAAGTTCGGCGGATTTATGGCGGACGAGGCCGCGAGGTTCGCAATGGGCGAGGATTGGATGAAGAGCGACAACAAGGAGCTGAAGAAGCTCCTCGCGCAGTGCCGCAAGCCGAACAACCTCATCGGCCTGCTGAACATCCCGCAGCTGACCTGGCTGGACAACAAGTACATCAGCGGCCTGGTGAATGTCTGGATCTGGGTGGTCGCCCGCGGCGTGGCCGTGATACTCATGCCGGACATCAATCCCGGACAGACAGACCCGTGGCACCTGAAGTGGATGGAGAAGAAGCTGAAGTCCATCCACCTCTTTGACAACACGGAGCGCACCCTGGAACGCATCCAGCGCCATCCGTGCTACGTCGACTATTTTGCCTTCCCGAAGCTGCCGCAGGACATCTACGACCGCTACCTCGAGCTGCGCAACGAGCGCACCCAGGGCGAGATGCACAAGAGCTACCGCACCCAGAAGCAGCTCGCGTTCCTCGCAGGCCTGAACATGTACTACCGCTGGCCGGAGCTCACGGCCGCGGTCGAACGGAGCAAGCAGGGCCGGCCGACCTGGCGCATCATGGAGGACGAACTCTTCAGAGATCCTGAGACGGGCAAGGGGGCCATCGCGTTCTCCTCGCTGCGAAGCCAGGTGCAGCCGCTCGCGCGGAAGCACGGCATGCAGCTGCAGGCAGAGCAGGAGAAGGAAGAGGAGATGCCTGAGCTCAAGGTGTGATTCCTGTTCCCCCCATAGGACGGCAGGCTTAATAAAACTCCATGCCACAGCAGGGCATCATGGCCACTGTTCTCGCCACCGCCACGCCAGCCAGGCTCGCGGCCGCGAAGAGGGCGCTCTCCACATCTGGCACGCAGACGTACGGAACGGCCAGATATAAAGGCTCTTCCCTGTACGGCCCAGCTCCGCCTCCGAGCGTGACGCGGACCGTACTCAGCCAGACCGAGCGTGCCGGCCTGGTGTTCGATCCGAGCACCTCAGCCCTGCAGCGGCAGGAGGCGCGCTCCCCGGCCATGCGACGCGCCGTAATCCGCATGTACGGCAAAGCTTACCCGGAACGGCCTGGTGTGATCATGCCGGAAGTGCCGGAGCTCGACCGGATGCGCCTCCGGAGTCCGGAGACGCAGCGTAGGGTTGAGCGCCTCCATTATCCGGAGCGCGCGGTGGACTTCCTGCAGACGCTCGCCCCGGCCGGAACGCGCCAGGATGAGCGCGTGGTGGGCGTCCTGGTGGGAAGGCAGGGGCTCCGCGGTGTCCTCCTCCGCAGGGATGAGCCGATGCCAAGAGAGCCATTCCTGGGCGCCTCGGAAGCGCGTGCGCCATCCGGAGACCGCCTGCTCGATGCGATTTCAGCAATCAGGGGCGGAGTGAGCAGAGGCTACGGGGAGAGCAAGACCATGCGCCTGGCCGGCAAGGCATACTTCGAGCGCGGCACGGAGCTCGTGCGGCGCGGGGCGACACCGCTGGACCGCGCGATGGGCTCGCTGTACAGGGTCCGCGGCTTCAGCCAGATGGCGCTCGGCAAGCTGGGCGAGGTAGGGGCCGGCTCGGTCGCGCTCGCCGCCTTCCCGGAGCAGACTGCGGCCTCGCTGTGGAAGATGTTCCGGCATCCGGTCGCGACCGGCAAGGAGCTCGTCACCGAAGTCCGTCGGGACCCGACGACCGCGATAGACGTGTACTTCCAGGGCCAGCTTCTGGGGAGGGCCGGCGGAGCGCTGTATCGCCGCTCGCCGGTCAAGCTGCGGCTGGAATCCCTGAAGGTCCCGAGCGGTAAGGGCGAGCTCATGCGACAGTGGACAGGCGTGAGCGCAGAAGTGGGGCAGAGGGGTTATCCTCTTGTGGGCTTCGGCCGGCCGCGGACCATGGGCGGAACTGGCATCTTCAAGCTCGGCACGCCGAGCATCCGCGCGGAGGCGGTGGATCTCAGCCAGGGCTGGACGGTGAGCTCGCCAGGCCAGACTGCAATATTCACCAGGGCGCTGAAGGGCCTGACCTCGCCGGTGGAGCAGGCGAAGTTCGGGAAGACGCTGGCCATGATGCGGGCCACGGAGCGGACGCCCTCGGCGTTCACCGCGAAGGCCTTCTCCAGGGAACTCGGCTCCCTCTCGCCGCGCGGCGCCGATGTGGTCCTGCGCTTCGCGAAGGCGGAGCAGGGCGCCGCCGGCGTGCTCTACGGCAGCAAGGCGCAGCAGGCGCAGGTCCCGCCGGAGCTCTGGCAGCGGTACAGGCAGGGCAGGCCACCGGCGGACATAGACATCCAGCTGCAGGTCAGCGCCCAGGAGGCGGCAGCGGCGGCGGCCAGGCTCACGCGCGAGCTCGGGAAGGCGGGAGAGCGCGTGCGGATATCCAAGGAGACCCCCACGCTGATAGAGTCGCGCATCCGCGGCGAGTGGAAGCATGCCGTGGACATCCACAGCCTGGACCAGGCGCTGAAGGACCTGCGCAGTCCGGCCATACAGGCCGGCAAGGTATACGGCCTCAGCATCGAGCAGCCGACCATCAAGATAGGGGGCATCCGTGCGATGCGCCTGAGCGAACAGGGCGTGCGCAAGGGCGGGAGCATCCTCACGCTGCGCGAGGAGGGATTCCAGCCGGCTGCGCACCGCATGAAGGACATCTCGGACTTCTTCATGACGCAGGAGGCCCTTGCGAGGAGCAAGCGCTTCTCCTGGCAGCGCGCCAGCGGCCTCCGCCTGCTCGAGGAATCGAAGAAAGCGTGGGGCTTCCAGGAGCGGCCTGGCGTCGTGCGCATGTGGCAGGATTTTTCGGCAGGGAAGGCATCCTCGCCCTCGCTCCGCGTGATGCCTGTCAGCCATTACTCGCCCAGGAGCGCAGCATCAAGGAGCCGCGCGCTGCGCAGCGTGTCCAGAAGCATCTCCGGATCCAGGAGCGCAGCCTTCCCGCCCTCACGGATATCTTCCATGAGTGTCTCCAGGAGCATGCTGCGTTCGCCGTCGCCGAGCGCGTCCAGGTCGGCCTACCGGTCGGTCTTTGGTAGCCGGAGCGTCTCCCGCAGCGTGCGCAGCGTGTCCAGGAGCATCTCCGGGAGCACGGGCCGCAGCAGGTCCAGGAGCGCTTCGCGTTCCAGGTCGCCGTTCACGGGAGGACCTCCACAAACACCATCTGCTTATCTGTTCGGATCAAGGGCGCCATCTCGTCGTCTGCGAGGAGGACGCCGGCGCCTGGGCTACTTTGAGCGGTACTGGCAGATAGGGGGCTGGAAACGCCTCCTGGGAGGATGAGAGAATGGCGTACATAGTACCTGGAGCAGGACTCGGCGGAGAGCGGAAGAGCCGCTGGCAACGCATCAAGGAACGCCTGAAGGGGGCGCCTGGACGCTGGGGGAAACGGAAGGCGCAGTTCGAGACCTGGCAGGAGGAGCGATGGCGAAAGGGAGCCGCGCGCGAAGAGGTCAGGTATGGACTCGAGAGCGCGAAGGCGCGAAGGATGGAGATGCAGGCACGCGGCGAGATGGCCCGCGCGAGGATGGCCCGCGCGCAGCAGATGCGCCAGGGTGGCAGCGGGAATTTCCTGTCGAGCCTTGGATCAGAGCAGCGAGGCTTCGGCGGATCTCGGCCGAAAGGCAAGAAAGGCAAGAAAGGCAAGACGGGCCTGCGCTTCGCGCCGCGTCAGGAGACGACGCTCGACCGTCTCGCGAGGTTGTGATGCGCGGCAGGAAGGGCGTCGCTTTCGTCTGGCTCACTGCGCTGGTGATCATCTTCACGATCGGCCTTATCTACACGACCATGACAGAGCCCTACGAGACGGTCTGGAACTACACGCACGACCGCATCAATAACACCGCGTACGAGGCGACGTTCACGCAGCTGCGGACACTGTGGCGGTACTGGCCGATTCTCACCACGGTAGGCATCATGCTCTGGGCTGTGCTAAGTTCGATGCGGCGCGACCCAAACGAGTACTACCAATGAGGGGCCGCGCGCTGGTGCTACTGGGGGTCCTCCTTCTCCTGGCAGCGCCAGCCAGCGCGCAAACATCGGTAGACATCTACAACACCACCATTTTTTATTGGACAATAAACGCTACCGAGGATGGCGCGGATGAGATGAACTTCCTGCGGCTGCCACCCACTGGGACACCGCACTACGGCGGCACGGACGCATACGGCACGGCCAACGCGAGCGGCTACGCATCCTCGGGGAACTACTGGTCCAATAATTCCATGCCGGCGGCGGTCGCGGCACGGTTCCCAGGCGACAGAGATCACACCATCTTCATCTCATTCAAACCGGACGCCAACACTGGCGACACCCGCATCTTCCATCGCGGAAACGGGAACGTGGACAACTGCGAGATGGTGAACCAGGGGTCGCTCGCCCCGGCCGGAGACATCTACTGGGGAACCGGGGGGTGCAACGAGGGCAACTCCGGCTACGACCCGAACGCCGAAGTCGTGCTCGCGTCCTGGCAGTCCATGTTCTTTACCGTAAAAGACACGGCCGGGACACAGCAGTTCTGTGCCTGGAGGAACATGACCGCATACAGCATGGAACTCATCGGATGCGCCAACACGGCCGCAGCGTACAACCCCATCAATACCAACCTCATCAGCCTGTCCACCTGGCTCATAGACACGGCAGCACACGGCCGACCGGGATACTATGCCAGGTTCGCCTACTTCAACAGGACGCTGAACCTATCCGAAATGGACTTCCTCCACCGCGATAATGCGACTGGGACTTACGGGATGCCGGCCCCGCCGGCGATAGCCCCAGCCACAGAGACGAACGTGACCCTCGGAGCGACAGATGCCTACAATGCCAGCCGCATCGCAACCTTCAACGTGAGCGTGGCGAACGCGACATTTAACCAGATGTACAGCACCACTACCAGCTCGCTCAGCGTGAATCTGACCGGCCAGTACTGGTTGAATTACACTGCCACGAGCTACTGGCCGTTCAGCAGCCTGCAGACGCTCGCGGCGAGTGGCGGCTACAACGCGAGCATGCACCAGGTCTTTGTGACCTTCAGCCTGGAGGAGGCCGTGACCGGGACCGCAATCCAGGCCTTCAATGTGACGGTCGGCACCTATTTCAACACCACCGCGAACGGCACGCTGGCAGCCAGGCTGAGCGCCGGCACCTACATGGTGAACTGGTCCTCGCAGGGATATTATCGTGTGAACAGTACGCAGACATTTGCCGCGGTGACCAACCACACGGTAAGCAATGTCACAGGTACGGCGGTGCTGACAGCGTACCCACTCCGCTATCTGAACAGGACGGCAATCACCGATTTTACCGTGCGCCTGAACACGTCGACATGGGACGAGAACAGGAGTACCACAGGCACGAACCTGACCTGGAAGTACCTAGTGAACGGGAGCTACAGCATCCGGATTAACAGCACCAACTTTTTTCCGCATGTCGGCAACCTCACCGTTCACAATGCCAGCACGCCGTCCTGGCCGCTCATGTGGCAGGCTGAGCGCTACGCCTTCGCGGTGGATGCGCTGACGGGGGCGTACCTCACTGGCTTCACGGTCCGTGACCAGTTCGGGACCGAGTGGAACGCCTCCGGAAACACTTCGGTGCTCTTCCTCGATAGCGGATGGTGGAATCTGACCATGGTGGCGACAGGCTACGAGAACGCCAGCCAGAACTTCACGGCCGCAGCGCTCTCGAACGCGACGCTAACATTTAGCGTGTCCCCCCTCATCAACTACAGCTTGGTGGATGAACAGACGCTTACCGGGTACAACGTGGCCATCACCAGCGCCACGAGCCTGGACGTCTTCTGCAACAATGAGACCATCCACCACTCCTTCAAGCCAGGCAACAGCAGCCACGCGTATCTCGGCGTCGGATGCGATTTCTATCTTGTGAAGGTGACGACCACGTACAACGGCAGCAGCTACTTCCGCACCCTCATCCCTGACGACGATGCGCGGAACGTGACGTTCTACCTCGCGGACCTGAGCACGGACGTCGTGGTGCAGCGCATCCTGAACCTGGTCGACCTGACCGGGGAATACGCGGACGGCAGGGTGGAGATCCGGCGCTTCCTCTCTGGAGCCACGCGCAACATCATACAGCAGCCGTGGGATATCGAGGACTCAGTGACGCTGTACCTGATGCAGAACGAGCTCTACACGGTCCACCTGTTTGACAACTCACTCACGCGCGAGCGCAGCCTGGGGAACATCATCGCGGACGCGGCCGGCACGCAGACCATCACCTTCCCGGAGATTGCATTCTGGCCGGAAGTGACCATAGGCGACCTGGTGTCGTGGACGTACGACTTCAACGCCACGGCTGGCTACGTCCGGGTGAGCTACCAGGACGCCGGCAACACCACCACCCAGGTGCGTTTCACGACATTCAATAGCACCTACGGCCAGCTCTCGCTGCTGAACAGCAGCCTCGCGAATGTCACCTTCACCTACAACGGAGTGGTACAAAACTTCTCTTACATCACCTGGTTTGAGGTTTACCTGGACGGTCAGCTCATGGCGAACGAGTCGAGGACCTGGCACGAGGGCGCGGGCGGTTTCCTCGGGAATCTGCCGGGATGGGATGTGGACGTACAGGAGGATATCCAGACCACCACCTCCATCATTCTGCTACTGGTATGGATCATGCTCTTCGCGCGCAAGCACGCGGCCTTCGGCGGCGTCTCCGCCATGATGTGGGCCACGCTGCTCCGCTGGATGGGTTGGTTCCCTATAAACGTGTGGTGGCTGGCCATCGCGTGGGTGATCGCGATCCTGGCGTTCATCACGGAGGGGGTCAAGAAGTGAGAATCCTCACAGTGCTCATCTTCCTGCTCTGCTTCCACGTGGCGGCCGCCATCGTGAACACGGGAGAGGATTTCAGCTTCACCATGACGCCGGCGACAGAGTGGTTCGGGGACATGAACGCCACCGAGCTGCGGAACGCCAGCTACCTGCAGAACGACGTCTCACAGGCGACCTCGCAGAATCTCGGCTTCGGCGATTTCGTGAAGGGGTTCTTCTACTTCAGCAGCACGCTGGTGGTTGGCATCGTGTGGGTCCCGTACACGATGCAGAGCCTTGGCGTGCCCCAGCTCATCGCGTATTACATCAGCCTCCCGGTCTACATGATTTACCTGCTGGGCATCGCGGAGTTCATCCGCGGCTCAGGCAGCGAGACGATGCGGTGACCACATGGCGACACAAGCGAACGCGTACGAGCTGCTGAAGAACGGGTCTGTATTCCGCGCTGCGGTGGAGAGCTACGAGACGGCCTGGGGGGACTTCTTCTGGCCGGTGATGTTCCTCTTCGTTTTATACATGGTCTACCTGAAGACCGAGAGCCCAACGATGGTCGCGCTGGCGATGATAGTGGGCAACGTGGGGATGTTCACCCTCATAGATATCCGCTTCCAGCCGATCCTGTACATCACCCTGGTGGTGAGCATCGCGCTAACGCTCTACTCTTTTGTGGGCCGGGATTGATTCCTGTTCCCCCCATAGGACGGCAGGCTTTTAAGCCACAGCTTCCACAGCAAGGATGAAATGCGACTCCAGCATCTGGTGGAGACAGCGCGCGGGATGTATCATAACCGCAAGGGCATGGCTGAGGTGGGGGGGGCGAAGGCCGTCTTCATCACCCTG